>Ga0307474_10000275_pt1 | contig 37891 bp, 36 predicted proteins | sample atmos_gasesECM1C_2_FD_203312 | JGI IMG/M metagenome (GOLD analysis project Ga0307474, IMG submission 203312) | Hardwood forest soil microbial communities from Morgan-Monroe State Forest, Indiana, United States - atmos_gasesECM1C_05 | ecosystem: Environmental > Terrestrial > Soil > Temperate... | reverse complement strand
GACCTCAACTTTGATGCCGCCATAACTTCCACCCAGGCCCGATACGCTGACCAGTTCCCGGAGGTCGAGCCGCTGCGTCTGATGAGCGGCCAGTTTTAGATCCTGTCGCCAGCGCTGGCCTTTCGCGTCAGAGAGCCACAGCGTAGCGGCCAAAAGCTTGTCCGAGCTGTTGGTCACGACGAGCGTATCGGTGCCGCCGGACCGTGAATGCCACCAAATGCCTTCCTGGCTTCCCGCACCGGTGGCGCGCGGCCACTCCGCAAAGTCCGCCGGAGGGTATGCACTCAGATGAAAACTAATTGGTCCGCCGCGAAGAGATAGCGCGACCGCGGCTTGGAGATTTCTGGCATGAAACGATGTGAAACGGAATAAGACCGATCCGTACGACCCGGGTTGGCTGAGCAGGCTGGGCGAGTGCTTCAGCAGCCCCTCATTCACCCAGACCGAAACCGACGCATTCGAGGCAATGGTCACGGGATCGAGCGGAATCTCCTCGCCCGAAGCGAGCCGCAGAACGGGCGTCACCGTCAGCGGCGCAGACGATAGATTATTCTTCAGTTGAAGCTCGGTGTCCCAGCCCGGCTCAGAGGTCCAGTAAGGGGTGCGAACACTTCTTGTTGCTGAGGCGAATTACTTCGTCCGAAGGCTAGGGTTACAGATAGAAGGAGAAACAGAGCGCACTGACGATACGGCATGCTTCCTCCTCGAACTCTTAATTTTTTCAGTCAGCTATTCTCAAGACAGAACGATGGATTGCCAGATGGAGTGGCAGCATTTCACGGATTTACGTTAATCAGAGATGAATTCATCGGCTTGTTACGAAAACCGAACAACTCGGCTGACGGATCACCTGCCATGGCTTCGACTGGGTTCTCATCTGTTGACGGATCGTTCCTGCGCGACATTTGGCGGATTGACGGGTTCGTATTTTGCGGGGTCGTTTAGAATCTGATTAGGCTGTTCCGGATTTCTGTCCTCCCCTCAACGACAGTCAGGTTCTTCTAAGCGCTTCATTCATTCTCAATGGAAACAACGGGGATCTTTCATGCAATCGCGCCGCTTTCGTAACATCGTCCCTCTCGTCACGGGTTTGTTTCTGGCTGTCTTCGCAACCTGCAATTTGTGGGGGCAGGAGAGTGCCGGGACAACTTCTGTCCTGCATATTCAGCATTCTGTAACCACGTCGAAGACCGGCTTTCCGCAATTTCTTTATATGTATCACGTGCTGGACGGGGCGAAATCGCCGGCGGAGGCACGGGCGCTGACGGGGAAGATTTCGCTGGAGAACTACAGTTCGAATTTCAGCGAAGTGCTGTGGTTGATTGCCTACTGGGACGCTAAGTGTCCGGTGAATGATCAGAAGCTTACGGGCGCGAATTTTCTTTGGAGCGATATTCTGAAGAATCCTTCGCAGTCGACCTCGGAATTTACGGTGGACCTGCATTTCCCGCATCCCTTGCCGATGACGGGATGTGTAGGTTTTGTTTTTGGTGGAGGGCCGCTGGTTGCGGGCGAGGTCAAGATGTCGGCCGGTCTGGACCTGACCTATGCGCCGTCGAGTGCAAACGCAAACACGGTGATCGATCTATCGGGCGAGTACTGTTTTGGACAGAATTGGGGTTGCCAAAACGCCACGGCGGACGACCAGATGGGATTTGGCGTTCCGATTACGATGCAGCAGGCCGGGCATTTGGTGGAGCTGTATGGAAACATCAGCGACAGTACGTTCGACGGGACGCAGAACTTCGGGCCGCTTCCGACGGGGCGAGCTTGGGCGGCGCTCAACGATTTCTACTTGCTTCCCGGAGGATGCGGACAATTTGGGACGAACCTCAACAGCCAGGGCTTCCCGAATCCGGTGGTGCTTTCGACGCTCTATAGTTGGCTCCCAAGCGATGCCGTGCATCTGGAGAACCTGCCCCTGGAATATAAAATTCCGCCGGGAGGGACCGGCGAGACAACGCTGCAGAAGCCAGTCGAGAAAATTTTCCCGGACCCAGTGGCGGTGAATTCGGGAGATTGCGTTGTTGTAATTTACGGCAGAAAGGGTAATGGAGCGACCGATAATGAAACTCAGGTGCATGCTTTGTTGGCGCCGTAGGGAACAAAAGGGAGGGTTGATTTGGCTGACGCGCTGATGTTGGAGATTGCGGGAAAACTTCTTTAGCAGCAGGAAGGTAAGACCTCAGGCGCTAAAGCGCCGATGATTTTAGAACTCATCGGCGCGGCTGAAGCCGCGCCCTTTCAACGCCTGCGGGAAAACAGCATTTTTCAGCAAGCTGCTTGCGGTGAGCAGCAGATGTGCCAGACTTTGAGCTGGGCCGCGGCCGTTTCAGGTCGGACCTCAGATAGGTCTTGATAGTTCGGATTCGAGCCGAGAAATCAAAGGATCCGATGAGGGGGCCCCTCGGATCCTTGATTGCGCAGGTTCGGCCAGAGTCATTTCAAAAGCGCTTCCCCCATCGCTTTTGACCAAGCCTACTCGCGAGTACCTAATTGCATTCGTGGTGCCAATAAAGGCGGCCGTGAACAAAAAATTCACAAGCTTCCAACTGTCTCAAGGCAAAGTGTTTATGCGCCAGCAAAGCCTGATTCGGCGCTCAATCCGGGAAGGGCCGTCCGGATTGAGCTATCCGAACGGATAGGTGACTATCTGTTCGGATATTGGAACAGGATTACGTTCGACATAAATTTGGCGCGAAAGTGTGATATGTAGTGCGCGGGGTAATCGCTTGCGACCTAGACTATTAGTGCTTTCAGGACCATTGAAGGAATCGACGATTCCTTTGCCCGAAGGCGAAATTACGGTTGGGCGCGAGGCATCCAATGGGATTGCGATTGCCGACCCCTCGGTTTCGCGAAGACATTGTCTGATCAGCTACCGGGAAGGGAAATTTCAGGTACGTGACCTCGAGAGCCGGAACGGAACTCACGTCAATCGAACGGCCGTTGCTGAGCAATGCCTGGAACACGGCGATGAGATCGTTACCGGAGACTCATCGTTTCTCTTCTTGCTGGAAGATGAAGAGACTGCGGTTTTTGGCACTGGGCGGGTGGAGTTCGAGGACGCGCAGTTCAATGCGGAAACGACCATCATTCATCCCAGGGATGCGGTGTATCTGCAACCGGACCGGCTTTTGCGGGAACTGCCCGCGAGCTCGCGAGTAGCCCGCAATCTGAATGCGCTTTTGAAGATCAGCCGCATCGTGCATGCGATTCGAAGCCTGGAAGAGTTGCAAGGGCAGTTGTTGGATTTGATTTTTGAGGTTGCTCCGGCGGGGCGCGGAGCGATTCTGTTATCCGACAGCGAGGGACATCAGTTCAATTCGCTCTTCGCACGCACGCGACAGCCAGGGCAAACCCAATTGGTAAAAGTGAGCCGTACTATTGCGCGGCAGGTGCTGGAGCAGGGGATCGCGATCCTCGGCAGCGACGTTGCCGGCAGCGACGATTTGCGCGAGGTCGAGAGCCTGGCGGTGGCACAAGTGCGGTCGCTGCTGTGTGTCCCGTTGACCGTTTTTCAACGCGTGATTGGATGCATTTATCTGGACAGCGACAGTGTGACTGACCGGCTTCACGAAGAGCATTTGCAGTTGGTAACGGCGATCGCAGGCATCTCCGCGGTGGCTTTGGACAATGCGCGCCGGTTGCAGTGGCTGGAGCAGGAGAACGAGCGGCTGACGGTTGAGGTCAGCCTGGAGCGCAGCCTCGTGGGCGACGGCGCGCGCATGAAGGAGGTCTATCAATTTATTAAGCGGGTGGCGCCAACCGATTCGACGGTACTGATTGAGGGTGAAAGTGGGACCGGAAAAGAATTGGCGGCGCGGGCGTTGCACCGCAACAGTCCGCGGGCAAGCAAGCCGTTTGTAACCATCAATTGCGCCGCGATTCCTGAGACTCTGCTGGAAAGCGACTTGTTCGGGCACGAGCGGGGTGCGTTCACGGGGGCCGCTATCCAGAAAAAAGGGCGGCTGGAAGTGGCCGACGAAGGGGTGGTTTTTCTCGACGAGATTGGGGAACTGGCCCCGGCGCTGCAGGCCAAACTTCTGCGAGTGCTGCAGGAACGCGAGTTTGAGCGCGTGGGCGGGACCCATCCCATAAAACTGGATATCCGGTTGATCGCGGCGACCAACTGCAATCTGGAGGAGGCGCAGCGCGCGGGCAGGTTCCGGCAGGATCTGTATTACCGTTTGAACGTTTTGAAGATCACTATGCCCGCTCTGCGGGATCGCCGGGAAGATATTCCCATGCTGGCACGGCATTTCGTGCAGAAACATGCGAAGCGCTGCAAGGTGAAGGCGCGTCCGATTTCGCGGGAAGCCCTGTCGCGCCTGGTGAACCATGACTGGCCAGGCAATGTTCGGGAGCTGGAAAATGCGATTGAGCGGGCGCTTGTATTGGGGTCGTCCGAGATGATTTTGCCGGAAGATCTGCCCGAATCGTTACTCGAACACATACCTGCACCCGAGATGACGGAGGCCAAATATCACGCGGCGGTGAAGGAACTGAAGAAGCAACTGATTCTGGACGCAGTAGAACAGACCCAGGGGAGCTATGCCGACGCGGCGCGGATTCTGGGAGTGCATCCGAATTACTTGCATCGCCTGATCCGGAACCTGGAATTGAAAGAGAGTTTGAATGATGCCTTGCGGGATGTCCAGGGACGGGCGTTTGGCGGGCTTTCCGGCGGACACGCTTAATAGCGGATTCGGAGTTCGGCAAAAACCTTAAACACAGGGTACACAGGGGATCACAGAGGAACCCTTTTCCTCGGTCGTTTTTAGGGGAGATTTAGGCGTACCAGGGTGGCTGGGTCCAGGTATGTGCCTTGCCATCTTACGGCTACATGCAGATGGGGGCCGGTGGCGCGGCCGGTGCCGCCACTCAGGCCGACTTCCTGGCCGCGCTTTACTTGATCTCCTTCCTTCACCTTGAACTCGGACAAATGCAAGTACAGGGTGAGTAGTCCCTGGCCGTGATCGATCACGACGAAGTTGCCTTCAAAATAAAGTGGGCGGGCGAGCAGCACAGTGCCGGCGTTCATTGCGGCGACGGGAGTTCCAGTGGGGACACGAAAATCCAGGCCAAGATGTGGACTGGAGGTTTTTCCGTTAAAGACGCGCTCGGAGCCGAAGACATCAGAGATGGCGGCGTCGGCTGGTGTGGCGAATTGGCCGGACCACTCGCGCTCAGGGGTGACGCGGTTCAGGTAGTCTTTCTTGATCTCCTGGGCGGCGGCAATTTCCTTCTGCTGTTCCGGGGTGGGTTCGGTAAATTTTCCTTCGACGCTGAGTTTGACTGCGATCTTCGGATATTTGCCCCGGCCTACGGTGAAATTCTGCTTGAACGAAACTTGGCCTCCGGGTGTTCTTGCGGCAAGGGGTTCGCCAGCCAGGTCGAGAGGATAGCTTCCGGGGGTGGTCTCGAGACTAACCCCTGCCAGGGCGTACCAGGTTTTCCTGGCTGGATCGAAGCTGAAGGAAATGTTATGGCCCAGCCAGGTTCCGGTCAGGCCTTTGAGGCGCACACGAGACTTGACTGCGAACAGCACGGGAGAGCCATTTGCCAAGCGCGCGGGCTGTACATGCACGCTCCAGTCTGCAGCCGCGGCAGGAATTGCGACGATGAAGAGGCTCAGAATCAGAGTAGCGAAGAGTGGGTAGTTTGCCAACCGCCTGATCACGCTCCCAGCGTAGCACTCTTGACGGAAACTGGTGCATAGACACACCGGATCGTGTCGCCAACCGTTTTTTGCCATTCGGTCTCTAACCACACAACTTCTCCAGAGGCCTGGTGTTTGTTTCAGTACGCTTGAGAAGGGGAGGAGTACCTCGTCCGCTAGAGTCCGCGTGAAAAATCCAGCGTTTACAGAATAGGAGCGCGGTTCCAGATGAGAGTGAAATCGATTTCTCGAATTGTTCTGATGGCCGCGACCGGAGTCGGTTTTGTGGGGCTGACCGCTTGCGGGGGAGGATCGTCCAGCCATCCGACGCCTACTTCGAGTTGTTCGGTACAGGTGAATGCGTTTGATCCTCCGGGACCGGGCGGCAACAATTGGAATGCCTTCCAGAAGTACGTTCTGCCGAACCCTGCCATTCATGGAATGAATCTGAACGTTCCCTGGAATTCCGTGGAGATCGCGCAGGGGCAATATGACTTTTCTTCGTTGGATGGCCAGTTTGCGAATTATCCGGGCAAGACCATCGATCTGATTTTTCAGCCGATCAGTTACAGCAATGTGAATAATCCTCCGGGCGGCGTGAATACGCTGACGCCTTCATACGTGTTCACGACGGCATGGGCTGGTTCATTGAATCCTCCCTCAGCGCCGCTGGATGTGACCTACTGCGATCCGTATCCCGGCAACGGGACGTTCGTGAAAACATTCGCAAATGCGAATACTCCCGGCTTCGATCCCACCGGGGTTCCGGTGGTGTATGAGGCGCCGTTCAAAGTCGCGTACCAGAATTTCATCAGCGCCGTGCTGCTGCATTACAAAGGAAATTCGAGTATCGGCTATATGCGGTTCGGGCTGGCGGTGGGGAATGAAACGTACGCGTATTGCGCGGCGGAGTTGCAGGCTCTTCCGGCGCCCAATACTCTTGTCGGCACCACGATCTGGGAGAATTGGATCTCGGAAATGGAGAGCTTCGAAAAGAGCGTGATGCCGTCGCCGCCGATTCAGCTCATGCAATCGTTGAATCACCTGGATACCGATCCTACGTATGTAAGCGTGCCGGACTTTGAGGCGGCGACCGCGGCCTCGAATGGGTTTGGATTTGGAAATAATGGCTTGCAGAAAAGCGATATAACGAACTCCGCATCGAATATGCCCTGCACGGGAGACTGGTGCGCGATGTTCGATAAGTATGCCGGTCAGGTGCCGCTGGAGTTGCAGGAGGCGAACCCCAGCAATCCGAGCGGATCGGATCCGACGAATCCCACTGGAAATCTGGCCGATTTGATACCGCTGGCGGTATCGCATCATGTGACGATTCTTGAACCGCTGATGGCTGATTTGTATCTGGCTTACGATCCGAACTACACACCGAAGAATCCATCGGATTCTTCGTTTTCGGGGACCTATCAAGCGGCGTTCAACAATCCGTGCGCAGCGTCGCAATAGGATCGCGACGGGCTAGTAGCTTGAGTCGCGCAGGCCGAGGCGGGCGTGCAATTGTTTGCGGTAACGCTGGCTCAGGCGCAACCGGACTCCGCTATCGAGCAGCACTTCGTATTCGCCGTCTTCGCCGAGTTTCAGAGCCTTCACGCGATCCAGATTCACGATGGTGGAACGGTGGATACGGGAAAATACGAGAGGATCGAGTTCCTGTTCGAGTTCTGACATGCTGCGCCGAAGCAAGTGCGTTCTGGAACCTACGTGCAGGCACGCGTAATAGTCGGCCGCCTCAATCCAGTCGATGTCAGAGACCCTGATGAACACCACTTGGCCGACGCTCTTGATGGCAATGCGGCCCGGATTTCCCTTGTCTTTTTCCTTGTTGTTTTCGTCTTTGTCATAGTCATGCACGATTCTCTGTTTGGCGCGGCCCAGGGCGCGCTCGAATCGGGCGTTGTCAAATGGCTTGAGAATGTAGTCGAGGGCCCCGGCCTCAAAAGCCTGCAAGGCGTATTGATCGTAGGCTGTCACGAAGACGATGACTGGCGACGGGGTATTTCCCAACATTTCAAGGACGTCGAAGCCGTCGCACTCGGGCATTTGAACGTCGAGAAAGACCAAGTCCGGCTTCGCGCTGCGGATTGCCACCAGCGCTTCTGCGCCGGAGCCGCACTCGCCGATAATTTCAATTTCGGGATCAGGCTGCAACAGGAGCGAAATATTGCTGCGCGCCAGCGGTTCGTCATCCACGATGAGGGTGCGAATTTTTGCAGTGTGTTCTGGCGAGTGCATCGGTTGACCTTCAGGCAAACAATCCTTCCAACATTCCTTCGACGGATCAATGCTTCGAAGAAAGCGTAGCGGCGGGCGGCGAGTTCACTGAAAGATTGAAGGGCAAGGAGACTGAGACCTCGACGCCGCCCGGGTCCTGATTTTGCATGCTCAATTTGAATGCGTCTCCGTATAGGGTCTGCAGGCGGGTTCGCACATTGGAGATGCCGACGCCGATTCCTGTTTTCTCCCAACTCACAGGCAAATTGGGGCCATCGTTATAGACGCGAAGGGTGAGCGTTCCGTTTGATTGAAAGGCGGCGATGCGGATCGCGCCACCCTGGACACGTTTCGCGATGCCGTGTTTAACAGCATTTTCGACCATGGGTTGCAGAATCAGGCTGGGAACCTGAGCGGCCCAAAGGTTCGTGGGAACATCCACGCTGACGTCCAGGCGATCGCCAAATCGCGTTTTTTGGATATCCAGATACTTGCGCGCAAACTCGAGTTCCTCGGCAAGGGGTACTTGCTGCCGGTCGGAATTTTCCACGACGTGGCGCAAGAAATCGCTAAGGCCTGCAATCATGTCCACGGCTGCGTCATTTCTTTTTTCGCGGACGAGTCCGGCGATTGCATTCAGCGTGTTGAACAAAAAGTGCGGCTCGATTTGCTTGCGGAGAGCGTTGAGCTGTTCCTTCGATAGTTGTTCGTTGAGACGCGCGGTCTCAGTTTGTTGAAGAGCCAGTCGCTCGCCGAAGTCGAGCATGTGGCCGACGATGAGGAGTACACCGTAGAGGATCACGTAAGCGAGCAGCCCGTTGTAAAACTTATGCAGCCAATGATGAAAAAACGGACCCGGGGGCGGGGAGACAGCCCAAGGATTGAGGAGGACCTCCATGGCCGCGATCCATGCCGCGGAAACGAGCCCAATCGCGACGCAGACAACCAGGTGCGTACTCCACGTAGAGAGCCATCTCCATTGCGCTCCGGAGTACCGGCGGCCCAGGCTCAGAACTATCGGCGTCGCCAGAGCCCAGGTCAGCCAGGAGAGCAGAATGGTTACGAACAGCCGCAGCCAGGCATGGTGCATGCCTTCAGCGCGCATGACAAAAACGGTCTGAGTCGCATCGAACAGGCCAACACCCAGCCAGATTGTGGCAATCCAGAACCACCGCGGCGGTGCGAAGAGTGTGCCGGACCCATCCATACTCACATCGTATTCTACGACTCCTGTCGAATAGACCAGAAAAGCAGCCAATCGCCCCCTCCGTGCAGCAATGGCTCTGGCGACCAAAAGAACACGGGTCGATACTGTGCCCACCGACAGAAATCCACCAGTGCGGTTAGTGGAGGTCAGGACACATGACAAAATTCTTTGCTCTATTGATACTGACACTCTCTCTTGCACGCCCAGTGTTATCGATTCCCCAGTCGGCTCCCGGCCCTGCATTCCACAAACTTCAGGCTCTGGCCGGCGACTGGGTAGGTAAGGACGATCAGGGAAATAAAGCGGAGACGAATTTCAAAGTCGTCGCAGGAAATACTGCGGTGATGGAGACGCTAACGGCGGCGGGTATGGAGGAGATGCTAACTCTGTATACGGTCGATGGGGACGGAATTGCACTCGTCCATTACTGCCCAACCAACAATCAGCCTCGTATGCGAGCGATCCCCGGCGAGGAAGACCCCAAGAAAATCATCTTCTCATTCCAGGGTGCTACGAATCTTCCAAATTCAGCGATCGGTCATCAGCACAAGCTCGTCGTGCAATTTCAGGACAAGGATCACCTCATCGAGCGCTGGACCTGGCGCAAGGAAGGAAAGGACTTCGAAACGACGTACACATTCGTGCGTCGAGGTAAGTAAACCAACCCGGCTATTCGCCTTGGAAGTGGAGCACACATTTGTCCGGTTCTATTCGAACATATGTAATGAACGCTCAGAATGGCAGGTTCAAGAGTTCAAGAGGGGTGGTCGGCCATGTGTAGTCTGAAGCCGCAAGCCTGACAGTCATGTACCCCTGTGCAAAACGGCGGGGCATTGCCTCTTGCGCGCCTGCGCGAGGGCGAGTACCATTATCTTGTTCTCATTGGCCACGTTCCCGCGTAGGCCTTCCGCGCCCCAGGCCGTTCCCGGCGGCGCGACGGACTCCGATAACGGATAACCGATACGTATCATCTTAGATTTTTGTGCCAGTACGAGTTTGCTTCACCGAGTAACGGTCAATCACGAGTGCGTCCAGCCCAACCCGTAACTTTGCATGGATGTCGAAGCATGCTAGTGGAACGCCCTCGTGCAAGTGAATAATTCCCGGGTGTGACTGAGGCAGCGGAAGCCCGCAATAAAATTGGCAGTACGCCAACGCTCTTCGAGCCCAACGCACCCAATGGGGAACCCGAAATCGCCAGATTTTGCAACACTGCACCAGGTCGACTGCTCCAGTCGAAGACCGGGCACAGTAGAAGAGGACTATGAACGCAGGACCAGGAAGGCCCTCCGGTGGCGGAGGCAGAAGCCGACGGCGTCGCGGACGCCGCCCCAACAACCAACGCGGACCCCGAGCCGCAGGCCCCAGCCAGGCGCGCCACAACCAGGATGGCATCTACACAGCGCCCATGGATCACAGCTATCGTGCCGCTTTGGCAGGCAATAACAATGGCCAGGGAGCGCGGCGCGGACCGCGTCCCGGCTTTGCAGCGCCTTTCGCGCCCATCGAACCCGAACCTTTGCCGGTGCGTGAAGACTCCAACTCGCGAATCTTTGCTTTCGTGGATGACTTGTTTTTTGCCGCCAAGATTCAGGAGACGGCTCGCAAGTTGAATGTGAAGGTCGAGTTCGCAAAGAACGATAAGGACCTGGCCGAGCGCATGCAGCAGAACGGAGAAGAGAAGCCGTCGCTGATCATCTTCGACTTGAACAATGCGAACGCGAAGCCACTTACGCTCATTCCCAAGCTGAAAGCGAAGCTGAAGAAGGGGACTTCGATCATCGGATTCCTATCTCACGTGCAGGGCGACCTGAAGCAGAAGGCGCATGAAGTGGGCTGTGACATGGTTCTCCCGCGTTCGGCCTTTTCGCAGAACTTGCCGCAGTTACTGCGGCGGCATGGCGCTCCGGAGGATGGAAGTTCGGTCGTGCAGTAGGGCTTTCTGTGGCGCGGGCACTCTTGCCCGTGAAGGCACGGCTTAACGAACGCTACCGCTTAGGATTATTGCTTTTCCCTTCACTGTCGAGCGCTCTCGCTATCCCGGCGGCCAACCGAGCTGCCGCCCGCCTAATAAGTGCACATGGAGATGGAACACAGACTGCCCTGCTCCGGGGCCGACGTTGAGGACTGTTCTGTAGCCCTGCTCGATATTTCGCTGGCGTGCGATTTCGGCGGCCGCCAATTGACAGCGGCCGAGCACTTCGGCATCTTCAGCTTGTGCTTCTTTTAGTCCGGCGAAGTGTTTCTTTGGAATTACCAGCACGTGCGTCGGCGCTTTTGGGTCGATGTCCTCGAAAGCGAAAACGTGGTCGTCTTCATAGACTTTCTTTGAGGGAATCTCGCCGCGGAGGATGCGGCAGAAGAGGCAAGTGCTTGTCGGTTCGGTTATAGTTGTGCCACCCTCGTTCGCCATAGCGAAAACATAACACCGTACGAAATAATTGTCAGGATAGAAAGCTACCGAAACCTTGTCGCCAATTCCGCGAACGGTGTGGAAGAAACATTCCAAGTGCCTTCGAAGGGATTGTCCAGGTCGGTCAGCACAAACTGGGCAAAGAAAAGCAGCATGGTTGTAATCGCAATCGATATCATTCCCAACGCGGCGTTACGAAACGGAAAAAAGAACAGCAAAAACAGGATCATCAATGCAGTGAGAGTGACAAATACCAGAAGTGTCCGTGGCATTCGCTTTGTGCCGATGGCAACACGTTCATCACGGTGTGTACTCGCGTGATTTACGATTTCGAGCAGCCGTTGGTAAACGATGCGCTCAGCGTCGTCCTCCGGTTTAACGTCGGCGACGCTGGATATGACTGCGGAGAAGAGTTTGTCGGTTTTGGCGGTCTCCTCTCGCCCTGCCACGAGGCTCCATTCGGTTTCCGCCACAGCGCGAGCGTAGACTCTTGTGGCTCGCACCAATGGTTCGCGAACCGACTCTTTCAGCCGCTGGCTGAATAAGAGCAGGTCTTTCAATGCTCCCGACTCCTTCTGGATTTCGCTTTCCACCGCAGTAAACTGGCCCCAGATTACGTAGATGGCAAATGCGTAGACGACGCTGTAAAGTGTGCCGATAATCTGCAGAAGCGTGCTCAGCCCTTCGGCGTCGTTTGCAAAGAATTGTTGGAAGCCTATCAGACGGAGCAGGAAGTAGATCATGGCGGCGCCGGCGATCATCTTTGCTCCGCGAACCGCTCCGTCACAGGAATAACTTCTGCGCTTTTCACTAATCCAACCTCACCAAGAATACTGCGCCTTCGGGAGTCGCAGTTTCGGCGGCGAGTTTCTGAGCGCGTTCCCGGTCGTCGTCGAGCACGCGGACCCGCACCCACCAATCTCCGGCGGGACTGGCGAACTTCTGAACCTTGGCCGTGTGGTAGCGGCGCTCCAGATGGTCGGCGACGTTTCTGGCCTCCTTCTCATGGGGAAAGCCGCCAATCTGAACCGCCCACTTTCCTCCCGTTTCGATGGGCGACGGGGTTTGCATCACGTCCACTCTCACTTCGGCTATGCCGGGCTGATAAACATCGAGCTTGCGCGCCGCCGCGAGCGATAAATCTAAAACCCGGCCTGGAATGAACGGGCCGCGATCGGTGATTCGTATCAGAGCGCTTTGGCCCGTTTTCAAGTTCGTGACGCGGACGATCGATCCCAGTGGCAGCGTGCGATGGGCGGCTGTCATGGCATGCATGTTGTAGACTTCGCCATTTGATCCGCGGCGATTGTGGTACGGCGGACCGTACCAGCTTGCCTTTCCGACTTCGGTGGCGAGAGGCGTGGCGCTGGGGGGGATGCTCGGCTCGGCAAGATCGGTGTTTCCTTCATCGCTCTCTGCGCCAGTACGATCGTTCTTCGCTGCACCTTCGGGACGAGGCTGTGAACTGGAATCGGGCAACGGGGGCGGAGGGACGTTCACCCGTGCCTGCTTGGGATGACCGCAGCCGGTAAACAAAGCGGCTGCCGCCAGGATGAGTAGGGCGGTCCGAGCGATTGCGGGGGGGTGGCGAGCGCTCACTTGCGGACGGCTTTTTGCTGTTCCATGTATTCGGCCAGTTCGTTGAGCTTCACGCTGGCGGTGCGCAGTGCCTTGGTGGAGTGTTGGCGTACCGAGGGTACGACCTCTTCGTTCAGGTACTTGATGAATTCGGGGATTTCTTTTTCGATCCGTTCGGCAGCCTCGGCGACGGTCTTACTCACTCGTGCCGATGCGTCTTCCACTTTGCGATTGAAGTCGTTCATAAACTCCTCGGAGCTGCGGGCATTATGTCCTCCCGCACGAGTTGCGGATACCTGGCAGGGATATTATTTCGTGCCTGAGGGTGAGGGTCAATGGCAGGAGATGGGCCTGCAAGGATTGAGGATTGTCGATTGCTGATTGCTGATTGGAACCATGTCTTATTTTTCAATCAGCGATCAAGAATCAGCAATCATCAATGCACCTACGAATCGGCTTTTGGCTAGAATTCTCCTATTGCAGTAAGGATTCAATCCTTGATAAGTAAGGATATGCCCAAGGTGACTTCCAAGCTCCGGTTGACGGTGCCCAAGAAGATAGCGGACCAGTACGGCATCCGGCCTGGCGATGAGCTGGAGTGGATTCCCGCGGGGGAAAGCATTCGGGTTGAGCTTGTACGGCGCAAAGCCAGGGCGGGGCAACAGCTAAGCGCCGAGGAGGGGATGGCCCTGTTTGAGGCCAACATGGAACGTGTCGATCGGCTTCAGGCAGAGCAAATGAAAGAAGCCAGGGAAAGTAACGCACCCTCCATGCGCGAAAAACGCGGCTGGACGCGCGAGGAGCTTTGCGAAGACCGTGGCTTCCGTCGTTGACACGAACATCCTCGTGCGTGAACTTCTCTCCGAAGATTTTGAGCATGGCCGCAGATACGGGAGCGTCCGCGTAAGAAATCCGTTCTTGGCGGCTGGTCTCGAGTAGTCTGGGAAGCGTGAAGACGCGGCTATCCACAGCAGGTTTGATTTTCGTTTCTAAGCAGAGCCAGTTTCGCAAAAGTATTCTTGCCTGGTATGACCAGTACCGGCGCGATCTGCCTTGGCGTGTCAACCGAGATCCTTACCGGGTGTGGCTTTCCGAAATCATGCTGCAACAGACGCGGGTTGCGGCAGTGCTCGAACATTACCGCAATTTTCTGCGGCGCTTTCCTACCATCGAAAAACTTGCAGCGGCGCGCGAGGCCAGCGTTCTGGCTGCGTGGAGCGGGCTGGGTTATTACCGGCGCGCGCGCATGTTGCACGCCGCGGCGAAGATGATCGTAAGCGAATATTACGGGAAATTTCCGGCAAGCGTGGAGGAGTTGCGCAAGTTGCCGGGGATTGGCCGGTACACGTCGGCGGCAATTGCCAGTATTGCGTTCGATGAGCCGGTTGCGGTGGTCGATGGGAATGTGGAGCGTGTACTGGAACGCCTCGCGGGGAAGCGGTTGACGGGAGAATCACCGTGGACGGAGGCCAACGCTTTGCTAGCGACGAAGCGACCCGGGGATTTCAATCAGGCGATGATGGAACTGGGCGCTGTCGTGTGTACGCCGCGGGTGCCGGCCTGTTTGACGTGTCCCGTGGTCGAGCTATGCGCTACGCGCGGGGAGTTGGCCGTTGAGGCGAAGACCGCGAAGCAGCAAAAACGGGAGATTCATTATGCTTTGCATTGCAGGAATGAGGATGTGTTTCTGGTACAACGCGCGCGGGATGCGTCGCTGATGGCGGGGATGTGGGAATTGCCGGAAGTGGAGGGTTCGGAGATAGCTGCAAACAGGCAGCAGATTCCTCCTTCTCGCTCCGCGAGTTGTCGCAATGACAATGCGGATACCGATGTTATCGGTCCCACGTTCACGTTGCGGCATTCGATCACCGTAACGGATTACACCGTATGTGTGTGGAGAGCCAGCGTGCCCTCAAAGGCTGGCGGAAAATGGTTTCCGGTAGAGCGTCTGCGGCGCGTGGCGCTTACGGGATTGGCGCGAAAGATACTGCGGAAAGCGGAGGTACTATGATCCGGCCACGTCGATTTTGTTTGCTCCTGTTGATTGCTTCCGGCGCATGGTCTGCGATTCACGTAGAGATTGCCGTTGCACAGGCCAGCGGGCCGGAAACCCCGCGGTTCGAAGTCGTCCTGAACAATGTGCATCCGCCGGTCTACCCTCCGCTGGCGCGGATGGCAAGAATCATGGGGGACGTGAAGATTCAAGTTCGCATTCGGAGAGACGGTAGCGTCGATTCGGCCGAGGTCCTCAGCGGACATCCAATGCTGAAGGAGGCGGCGCTGCTGAGTGCACTGAAGTCGACGTTCGAATGCGAAACTTGGTCGTCGGGTGTGTTCAGCGTAGGGTGCCGAGAATCGGTGCCTTCATTCACTCTGAGCAACACGTTCGGCATGCGAGACGATCTGGACGGCCTCGACTGTAGCAGCGCCACACGGTCGCGTGACGCAAAGTGCTTCTACTTGTGGAGATGCGGCGCGTGGCACAGTCCGCCATCGCGTAAGCCTGCTCTTGGCCATTCAACAGACCACGTTATGATTCTTGCCGATCCCGCGTGCGTTGAAACTGAAACTTCCCGTTGAGGAGTGAGAAACTCGCAGGCGAATTGGCGACCACCTCAGACTTGCAAGCGGTAAGTTCTTCCCGTGTCCCGCATCATCTAAAATAAAAGCAGGTCAGGGCAAGGAGGGCGTATGCGCTGGCTGCGCAACATTCTGAGAAAGCGAACCGGAGGACGACCGATGGCTGCATTGAGTGTGGGTACAAAGGCCCCTGATTTTGAGCTGAAGGCGATGGATGGCAGGCGCTTTGTGCTGCGCGACGAACTGGCGCGCGGGCCGGTCATGCTGGCGTTTTTCAAGGCTTCCTGTCCTACGTGCCAATATGAGTTCCCTTTTCTTGAGCGATTGGAGAAGGCTTATGGTCACAAGGGCGTCCAGGTCGTCGGCGTTTCGCAGAACGATCCCAAGCAGACGGCAGCCTTTACCAAGGAATTTGGTGTGACATTCCCTGTGCTGCTCGACGATACGGAGCGATATCCTGTGTCGAATGCCTACGGGTTGACGAACGTTCCTACAGTGTTCTGGATCGGGCAGGATACCGAGATTGAGGTTTCCAGCGTCGGTTGGGTCAGGGCGGATTTTGAAGAGATTGGGCGCAAGATGGCGGAGGCGGGAAAGACCGCGCCTGCCGTAGTATTCAAGCCGGGAGAAGACGTGCGTGATTTTCGCGCCGGTTGAGGCTCGAAGAATTGATTCCCGCGGTCGCGGGATACCCGGGAAACTCGGTTCGCAACGGCGGTATCCACTAGTGCAATTCGCCAGATGGCCCCAAGGCCGTAGCACCACGTGGACCTGCGGTGTAGTCCCCACGCTAGGTTTTTGCGATTAAACTTGCTCCATCCTTAACAATTGCATTTGTATAGCACTTTATCTGAGGCAGAGAACGCCGAATCGCGTGGAGAAAATGTTGATGAGCATCCTATGCCGCCGTGAGTTTCTGACGATCGTGTTTCTGTCGACCGTCGTGATGGCGAGCCTGAAGCTGGGGGCGGCGGCCGAGGGGGGAGCAGTGGCCTTGCCTTCCACGCCCAAACACGAGGTGGTTTCCGTGCAATTGCCGGGGGCGGCATTCTCTGCCATGCAGACCATCGATCCCGAGCACATTCGCTGGCACGTACGTTACCTGGCGAGCGATCTTCTGGAAGGGCGCGGGACAGGACAGCGCGGGGGCGACATCGCGGCGGAGTATATCGCCACTCAGTTTGCGGAGTATGGGTTGAAAGCGGTAGGCGATGCCGGCTCGTACATGCAGAGGGTGCCGCTGGTGGGAGTCACGACTCTGCCGGAGACTCGGTTTACTCTCATGCCGAAGCAGGGCGCGGCCATGAATCTTAAGGCGCTTGAAGAGTATGTGGCCTACGATCAGACGCAGCAGGCGCAGACCGATGTCGATGCCGAAATCGTCTATGTGGGTTATGGCATCGAGGCTCCAGAATATAACTGGGACGATTACAAAGGCGCGGATGTGCGGGGAAAAGTTCTGCTGATGCTGGTGAACGAACCGCCGTCGGATGATCCTAAATTTTTCAAAGGCAAGGCCCTCACGTACTACGGGCGTTGGACATACAAGTACGAAGAGGCGGCGCGCAAGGGCGCGGTGGGCGTGATTCTCGTTCACAAAGAGGACATGGCGAGCTATCCGTGGGAAGTTGTGCGGAACTCGAATTCAGGCGAGAAGTCGTTCTTGAAGTTGGAAGGTCCGGCGCTGAAGGTTGCATCGTGGGTGACGGTTGATGTGGCGAAGAAGTTGGCTTCGGCTTCGGGAATGGACATGGAGAGGATGCTGGCCGATGCGCGCTCGCCCCAGTTCCATCCCGTGGCGCTTGGCGCGAAATTGAAGGCGCATATGGTCAGCAAGATCCGGAATTTCGAGTCGAACAACGTGCTGGCCGTGCTGCCGGGTTCAAATCGCAACAAGCGGGATGAAGCAGTGATTTTTACCGCACACTACGATCACCTAGGAATGCGTCCTGATATGCCGGGCGACAACATTTATAACGGCGCGGCCGACAATGCAACCGGTTGCGGCATCCTGCTGGAACTGGCTCGAGCGTTTAGTGTGGCGAAAGAGCGGCCGGAGCGTTCGATTATTTTCGCGGCAGTCACCGCGGAAGAGCAGGGATTGCTCGGGTCAGAGTATCTGGGTAAGCATCCGCCGATTCCAGCTGGGAAAATTGCCCTGGATTTGAATTACGATGACGTGAAGCCGTGGGGAGCCCCGGAAGAAGTGGAAGTTACGGGAGCGGAACGGACTACATTTTATCCGTGGGTGCAGGCGACGGCGAAAGAATTCCGTTTGGCGATTCGACCCGAAGCGCGGCCGGAGGCGGGACAATTTTACCGGTCGGATCATTTCAGTCTGGCGCGAGTGGGCATCCCATCGTTCTCCATCAATGAGGGGATGAAGTTCAAGGGGCACGATGTGGCGTGGGGGCTAGCGCAGGATAAAGAATACGTGGACAAGCATTATCATCAGCCGAGCGATGAGTACCATCCGGAGATGAATTTTGTGGGCGATGCAGCGATGGCGCGGTTTGGATTCGCGCTGGGATGGGAGGCAGCAAGCTTCTCGCGGCTGATCGGCTGGCAAAAGGGAGATGAGTTCGAGGCGGCGAGAATCAAGAGCCAGTAGTGATGGGCATCGGCTTGTATGCGACAATCTGGTTTGTGCCGCTACCGAATCAAGAGCCGAGGTTGCTGACCTAATGCGCTTCTCGAGATTTGCCGCCGCGACCGTGGGGCTGCCTGGCCTCTTGTTAATTTTTCTCACCGCAACCTTCGCTGGTACGAACGACTCGAGAGCTGCGGGATCGTGGTCCGGTGTGGTTGTTTCCAGCGCCTGCAACGCCGACGAAGCGTTCAATGAATCTCCTGAATGCGCAAAGAGTGTGCCGGGAGCGAAATTGTCTCTTTATGACGATACGAACCGTGTGATCTATGCACTGGAACCGCAGAGTGCGGTGAATGCGCACTTGGGTGACACGGTAACGGTTCAGGGAAATCTAAACAGCGACACGATTCAAGTGGCTTCCATCCGAGCGATGTCTATCGGTCTGGCGGTGGGCCAAAAGGCTCCGGCTTTTTCGATTCGCGACCAGGCCGGGCATTTGCAGACTCTCGATAGTTTGAAAGGAAGCAAGGGGACGGTCGTGCTTTTCTTTCGATCGGCGGACTGGTGACCCTTCTGCAAAGGGCAGCTGGTCGAGCTGCAGAGCGCGGTCCCTCGATTCGAAAAGCAAGGAATCAAAATTGCGGCCATCAGTTATGACTCGGAAGAAATTCTGAAGTTTTTTGCGGACCGGCGCAAGATTGAATATCCGCTGCTCGGAGATCCGGAATCGAAAATTATTAAGGCGTATGGCGTTCTCAATCAGGAAGCCACCGGAATGCAAAAGGGGTTTGCGCGTCCTGGGTATTTCTTTATCGATACGAGCGGAGTGATCCGGGAAAAGTTTTTCGAAGCGCGGTATCGGGAGCGGCTTACCGGGAACAGCATTCTAGCCAAACTTTTTCCAGAGTTAGGGCAGGAGGTAACGGACTTCGCCGAAGGACCGAATTTGCATGTGGATATCGAGCAGTCCGATCACACGGGTGTTCCGGGGAGCCGTATTACGTTGGCCGCGGAAGTGAAACTGGGTCCGGAGATGCACGTATACGCGCCGGGCGCGAAGGGTTACAAGCCAATTCAACTGTTGATTGACTCTATGCCTGAGATGGAATTCAAACCGGCGGTGTATCCGCCATCGAGAATCATGTATTTCCCGGTGCTCGAAGAGCATGTCCCGGTTTTCGACGGGACTTTTCGAATCAGCCAGGATGTGAAAGTCAGCAGCAGCGCGGAGTTCTGGGCTTCGCTCGGAAAAGATGGAAAGAACTTCACGATTACCGGCAAGCTGGAATATCAGGCTTGCAATACCACGACGTGCTATCAACCGGCCACGATTCCGCTGAAGTGGCAACTGCAAGTATTTCCGCTGGACCGCACCCGCGCCCCGGCGGAGATTCGCCACAAGTAAAGAAACGATCACTGGCTTAGTGCTTCGCCGGGCAGGGCGCGCACGCTGCCGGCCGCTGTTTACCTGCGAGGACCATTCCTTTCCTTCTGCGGCATCGATGTACGGCCTTTCTTTTAGATTCCAGCCCCACGGTCGAGGTCTCTGCCCCGATGAAAACCGTTAGTGAGAGTGGTCTATAACCTAGGTAACTTTAGCCGCGACAGAGTGCGTGCTAGCCTCAGTATGTAATGTGTAATCAGTAGCTTCCGACAAGTATTGGCCGTCCACGATGCCTCGACTTCCCATTTTTCGCCTAGGCAAGGAACCAGAGCAGGCGGTTCCGCCAGAATTGACAGCGGCTGCGCCGTCGATCGCGCTGGAGGGGCTGGCCGTGGGCGTGGACAATTTACGCCACGATGTTGTTCTCAGCCAGCGTTTTGTGGAAGCAGCCCGGGCGCAGGTGATGCGCTTGATTGTGCGCCATGGCGATCTGGAGGGCTTGCTGGCGGCAGAGAGTCCGCAGCGGACCACTGGACCATCGTGGATGAGGAAAGCTGCGACCACAGCGAGTCCTGGGGCTCGCGCCGCAGCGGATCCATCGGATTGGAAGGCCCTGCTCGCCGAACTGCTGGTAGCGGCGTTGAATCGGGCCAAAAAAGAAGAGAAAATTTCCGTCGATCTGCTGGCTCGCCTCGCAGCTACCAAGTTCTTGCGCACCGAGATGCACCAGCAGTTTGCGCAAGTGCTGGAACGCTGTCGCGTGCTGCTGAAGACGTACGAGGGAATTCGGCAGGGCAAAGGGGTTGAATACCGGGAGCGCGTAGCCGCCTTCCAGGTACGCAAGAAGATTATCCTGCGGAAAACTGGGCAGGACTTGTTCGAGACTTTGCGGGACCTAGAGAAAGAAACTCTGGCGCGCACTCGCCGGTCATTTTTTGGAGAGGCTAAAGCTGGGGAAGCCAAAGAGGGAGAAGCCGGCAGTGGGACGGCGAGCGCCCTTGCGAGCTATGGCCTGTTCGTGAACCGCCTGGCATTTTCCGAGGATGGCCGCGACGACTATCTTTGCGCTGAGCACTACGTGATGCTCGGCAACTGGGATCGCGATCCCGACCGCTACCCGCGCCTGCAGGATGTGGTTTGGAATTTTGTGCGATCACTTTACGGCGAGGGGACGACAACCGAGACGATCGATGCATGGTTGTGCGCGCCCGAGAATGCGCGCGCACTCGTAGGAACGGGCACACCGGACGATTCCACGCCGGAAGGGGTAGCGCAGCAGGCACGCCTGGCGAAGTGGGTGCGGCTGCTGGAAGATGAGCAGGTGATGGAGTGCGTGATCGCCTCGTATCATGCGGTGCCTCTGCTCAGCGAATATGCACCCCGGATCAATCCTCAACAAGTGAAGAATGCGCTGATCTCGCGTCCGGAATGCGACCGGGTAGAGCGCATGATTCAGGAGCACGGCAAACTTTCGCCGAACAGCTTGTATGCGGCGGTAGCCAAGGTCGCAGGCTGCCGGGGAGCGGAGCGGTCGAAGGTGGCGGCACGTTTTCTACAGGATTTCTCACAGTATCACCGCGATCTGCGCCGTTTGGAAACGCTGAATGCGGCGCTCGATTCGGTAAACCTGGTCAGCACGGAGAAATTGCGCGAACTCTCGCGCATGAACGGCACGCTCTATGAGTTTCTTCTGCCGGAAGAGCAGCCACAGGCTGAGGAAGACCGGGTGCTGCGCCATGTTGTGCTGAAGGCCGACGTGCGCGACTCTACACGGCTTACGCGGACGTTGATGGAGAAGGGATTAAATCCAGCGTCGTATTTCAGTCTTAATTTTTATGATCCGGTGAACAAACTGCTCAGCAAGTATGGAGCACAAAAAGTTTTCCTTGAGGGCGACGCGATCATTCTGGCGATTCTTGAGCGTTCCGGCGAGCCTGAACTTGCGGTCAGCCGCGCCTGTGTGCTGGCTCGCGAGATGATCGAAATTGTGCGCGGCTACAACGAATTGATGCAGCGCTCGGGAATGCCGGAGCTGGAGTTGGGTGTTGGCATCACGCTGCAGGAATCTGCGCCCCTTTACCTGATGGATGGCGAGCACCAGATCATGATTTCCGAAGCACTGAATGAGAGTGACCGTCTTTCCTCCTGCAATAAACGCGCGCGGAAGGTCATGGAGCCGCAGGCCGGGCCGTTTCACGTATACGTGTTTCAACCGGCGGAAACCGGCGAATCGGCGAATCCCGAGGACTCCGTCGTGAGCTATAACCTGGGCGGTATTCGCATGAATGAAGCGGCCTTTCGAAAGCTGGAGCAGGAAATCTCGCTGGTGCCGCTGACGGTGAAATTGCCTCCCATGGTGTCGGCCGATAAGGGCGAGTACCGGCTTTCCAGTGGGACTGTTCCGGTGGATCGCGACATTTTCCGCAAGATTGTAGTGCGCGAAAGCCGTATGCCAATCATCAACGCCGAAGATTTTTCGCTCCAGGGCTGGAGTAAACGCAGCTACTACGAGGTTTGCACCGATCCCGCAATCTACGCCGCGCTGGAGAAGAAGAAAGCGGCGAAGGCGTAGGATTCACCACGGAGACACGGAGGCACGGAGAAAGGCGAGATCTTCTTCAGTCGCTTTTCTCGCCCCTAGTCGCTTCTTCACGCCTTGCCTTTAATCCTACTTTAGAAGCTTGATCCCACGCGTGACGGACGGAAGGGAATCCAGAATGTGGCTTCTACGTCCACGGGTGAGCCATTCTTCGTGGCGGGCTGGAATTGCCATTTGGCGATGGCGGCGCTTGCATAAGCGTCCAGGCGGTCATCGACGCTGCGCAGCACTCGCAGACCGCCGACTGTTCCGTCGGCGTGGATCACGCCGTAGAGGATCACGGTTCCGCTTACGTTTTGCCGCATCAATTCCAACGGGTATGCGGGATCGACTTTGCGCGTCGCGGAGGGCGCGGACAGATCGGCAGCGGGATTATTCGACGCATCCCTTGACTGGGCGGCGAGGTTGGCATCGGGCTTGAGCGCGGCGAAGCGGATGATCCAACTGCCTCCAGCGGAGTTCAGGTTGGGCATGTTAAGGCTGAGCGAGTAGAACTTGCGGTTGCCAAAAACTGCGCGTTCTTCTTCCGCAAGTTTGCTCTCACTCTCGGGCTGCATGGTGCGTGAGGAGGCGCGCGGCGGGCGTGCATCGGCCAGCAGCCTGGGGTTGACGGTTAAAGCGCTCGAGTTTTTTGCGCTGGGATCGCCCGCCTCGCTGGAGGCGGGCTTCGAACTCTTTCCAACGTAGAGTCCGGAAGGCAAGCCGCTGGCATCTTTTTTTCCAGACCCGCCAGCATCGGATTTTCCGCTCCCGCCTGCCGCGCCCGATGCTCCTTTATGGCCTTCGGGTGTGGCGGCGAAGCTACCACGACGATTTCCGGCAGGATCAGGCGCGCCTACGACCGGATGCAGGCTGAGCGCTACCATTTGATTTCTAGAACGAGAACCGGACGCGCCCACTGAGGGCGGCGGCGCAATGACTTGCGCGGTTCGGCTGCTTAGATCGGAGGGATTTCGGCGCGCAACGGCGCGCTGTTCGCTCACGGAAAGCTGCGGAGCGGGGGCGATGACTGCACTTGGTCCGATGTTGATATCGCCCAGACGGCGGTTTGGATTTGAATCCACGGAGGGAGGCGGCGCGATGACCGAGGATTGCGGAGCCTGCAAAGCTTCGCGCGAGGCGGCTTGCAGGAGCGGCGGAGGAGCGACGACGGCGCGATCCAGGGTTGGGGCGAGGTGCGATCTCTCGGAGGCAGGAACGGACGGCGCCGGGGCGATCGGCATGCGGAGGTTGGACGTCTTCTCCATGAGGGCGACGACATTCGGCACGGAGACATCGTGCGCCATCTGGATATTCGGAGCCGCCACGATGGTTTGCGAACGGTTGGTCGCTTGTGGAGGCAACGAAATGATGGGCTGAGCGGAATATTCAGGATCGGCTTTTTGGGCGGGAGCGGGGCGTTCGCGGCGAGTATCGATCGGCGGCAGATATTCCGAAGGAGCGTAATAAACGACATCGGCGTGTGTGAACGTGGCGAGAGGCGCCAGGTGGGGCTGCAAAGCGAGGAAGCGCGATCCCACCCAAACCATTGCGAGGGCGAAGATATGAACTCCGGCGGACTGGAAAAAACGACGCCAGGGCAACCCGCGATGGACGAATACGTCGGGCCAGAAATCAGCGGTCGCGAATTGAGTCGGAAGAGGGCCGGGTTGCGATTTCCGAAATAACTCGCGAAGATTCTGCAGGAAGACTCCAGGCCAGGGATCAGGGGCAATCAGCAGCCGGAGTTGCCGCTCGGATTGCTCCATCTCGCCCTGCTGGATTGGGTCCAGGACTTCGCGCATCGTTCCATCTTAGATGCAAAGGGCCTCATTGGCACCTCAGAAGGGCAGATGTTTCTTAGGGAGTACGATGGTGTTATGAGATTTCACGAAAAGAGCTGGCATGCCGCTTTGGTTGTTGCCTTGTTCTTGCAAATCACATCGGTTTCATGGTCCGCCCAGGATGCGAAGGCTCCGGCTCCCAGCCGGGGAAAACAGCCAACTCCGGCGGGCGAACCAAAGACCGGGCATGAGTACTCGGGGATGTATAGCTTCCTGGAGGACGGAGAATTCGTGCAGATCACGGTGGAAGACGAAGGAAGAGTCACTGGATATGTGTCGCGATATGGGAAAGGGGAGAGCGATAAAGGAGCTTTTCTCGATCAGTACTTCCGCAGCGGTAAGCTTGACGGCAACAAGGTCAGCTTTGCGACTGAGACGGTACACGGAGTTTGGTTCGATTTCAGCGGAACAGTGGAACGGGGCGAAGGCAAGAATCCCGGCGACGAGGCGTACTTCGTGTTGAAGGGCACGCTGGCCGAAAACACAAGCGATGCGGCGAAGAAAGTGACGACGAATTCCCACTCAGTGTTGTTCAAGAGGTTTCCTGAGGAAAGTGGACCGAAACCAGAGGTCAGGAATTAGCAGTCGATAAAATACTATCCGGCCACAGGGCGGGCGAAGTTATTGTCCAGCGCGGGCTGGCGTGATCACCAAACGGCTGGGAGTTTTCTTTTTGACGTCGGGTTTTTCCTGGGCATAGACGAGATCGAGTCCGCCTTCAGCCGTGGGCGTCGCTTCCGCCAGCGCCGCGGCTAGCGCGCGGTAGGAGCGGCTGATCTCCTGACCATCCTGCAACACCACCGGCATACCGTGATCGATGGCGGGCGAGACGGCCTGGTAGGCATTGGGCACTTTCCACAATACTTTGCAGTGTGTCGAATGTTCAATGTCCTCGTCAGTAAAACCGGGAATCTTCTTATAGCGATTCAAAACCATCCGCAGACGATTGTGGCCTGCGCCTTCTTCCAGAAAGGTGTGGATGCGGCTGGCGCTCCACAGCGAAACCACATCCGTTTGAGCGATCATGAGCACTGCGTTCGAGAGGTCGGAGAGCAGGCGCGTGGTGACGTCCAGACGGCTCGAAGCGTCGACGACAACATAGCGGTAGTGATTCACGAGCAAGTCGAAGAGCCGAGCCAGTTCCGCCGGAGTTGGGATCGAGGGATATGGCTGCTGCGGGCCGGCGAGCAGGTGCAGGCCTTCCTTGGACGTCGTCATCAGGCCTTCGAGCAGCGAAGCGTCGAGACGGTGCAGGTTCTCGAGCGCATCCGGCACTCCGAAGCTGGGCCGCAGGTTGAGATGAAGTTGGGCGTGGCCGACCGGAGCAAAATCCACCAGAACCACGCTGCCATAGGCTTGCTGCAGGGCGAGGGCAGTGTTGACAGCTGCAGTGGTGGCGCCGGCGCCTCCTTTGGCGCTCAGGAAAGTGAACACGCGGGCCTTTCCTGCGCCGCCGCGGGTACGGGTGCGGCTCGAGCTGAAACGAGTTAAGGCTTCGAGAAGAGCCTCGGTACCGGCGCTATCGTCAAGGTACTCTCCGGCTCCGGCGCGCATGCTGGCGACAATCGTGGTGGGCTGCAGCATGCTGCCGTTGGCAAAGATCGCGAGCTGCAGCGTATTCGCCTGGATCAGTTCGATCGCTCGGATCGCAGATTGAGGATTCTCTCTGGAGATATCGACGACCACAACCTCGGCGCGCACATCCTGAATTTTTCGCAGGATTGGATCGGTGGGTCCGGAAGGAAAGCCTAGATTGCTGAAGACGACCCGGCCCAGGCGAGTAGCCTCCAGCCGGCGCTGCAATTCAGACAATCGTTCCCGTTCCTCAGTCAAAAGGGCTACTGCGATCCCATGCATCGCTCGGTTCTCGCTGATTTCTCTCGGTGTTTGCATGTTAGAAAGAGTAAGTACTCTTCGCCAAGTGACCTAGGTAATGGGTTGCAACCGCGCCTACGCGGAGAGACGGGGAAGCGGTCATCAGAACAGACAAGTCTTGGGACAGGCGCACGGCAGAAGTACCCCAGAACCAAATCCGCACTAGTGGGAGCATTCTAAGGCAAACGCCGGTGTTTTGAAAAGGAGAGATAAGTACCAGACCGGGCGAGCGAGCCGGAGGAAGCTATTCAGCGGTGGCTCGCGGACTCACGATGGCGGGCGAGGCCGGACGATCGGTCGGCGTAGGGCTGTGCAGCGCTGAAATGCGCCTGAAGTCGGCGGAGCCGTCCTCGGTTTCGGGAAGATATTCGTAGCCTTTCAGGCAGACAGCCACACCAATTTTGCTTTCGGCGGCCTTGGGCAAGCCTGTTTTTTCGCAAGTCTCAACCAATGCAGGCTTCCAGCCCTTGTCCTCGGGCTTCGTGACACGCAAAACGAGGCCTTTGCAACGGACACGCATATTTTCGCCCAATGTGATCTCGGAAGGCATTCTTAAAGTAAGTTCAATCTCTGCTCCCTCGGCCAAGGCTATATCGGTAAACAGAAAAGCTCCGCGCGAGCTGAGGTCCTGGGTAAAGCCGAGGCCTTCGGCCGAGGTTGAAATCTCACGCAGCGACACGGGTAGATTGAAACCGAAGCGTTGTCCGATGCGGCGCTCAACACCAACGGGAGGCGGGGTCATGGGTAGTTTCGTCTCCTCTAGGAATCGCTGGAGAGCACCTGCAACTGTAGCGCACTCCGGTCGGTCTGGGAAGCCAAAAATTTGCGCGAGCGGAGCAGCGAAACTTTAATGGGAAAAGCGAAAAACAACCCCGCGAGAAGGCATCGATTTCGGGCTGAACAGTTTCCTGAAAACTACTTTGGCAGCAGGAAAGCAAAACCTCAGGGGCCAAGACGTGGCTGGAAGCCGCTCCCTTTCAAAAACCGGATTGCTGACGGAATTTATCGGGTGCGAGCAGTGAAAAACTTGAGCTTCTATTCAAGTTATAGTTGGTGTACAGGATGATCGCGTCATCCACAGGGAACCAACGTGCCTGAGTCACAGAATCCAATGCAGGAAGACGTTGCCACGAATGGCGAAAAAATGCCCGCCGAGCGCGGATCGCGCTGGCAGGTGGCGGGGAGGGCGCTGCGGCATCGGAACTTCCAGCTGTTCTTCAGCGGGCAATTGATTTCGTTGATCGGCACGTGGATGCAGAGCGTGGCGCAGTCCTGGCTGGTCTACCGGCTCACCGGGTCGGCACTTCTGTTGGGGTCGGTCGGGTTTGCCAGCCAGATTCCCGTTTTTCTTTTCGCTCCGTTGGGCGGCATCACCGCCGACCGCGTCAATCGCCGCCATATTGTCATCAGCACACAGGTGGCCGCCATGGTGCTCGCATTCATTCTGGCGGCGCTGACTCTATTGGGAAGAATTCAAGTGTGGCACGTTTTTGTGCTGGCCAGTTTGCTGGGTGTGGTGAATGCCTTCGATATTCCGGGACGCCAGTCCTTTCTGGTAGAGATGGTCGGGAAGGAAGACTTGATGAATGCGATCGCGTTGAATTCTTCCATGTTCAACGGAGCCCGCGTGATCGGCCCGGCGATCGCCGGAATTCTGGTGGCCAGGATCGGTGAGGGCTGGTGCTTTTTTGCCAACGCAGTGAGCTATATCGCCGTGATCATCGGGTTGCTGATGATGAGAGTACACAGTCCGGCGCGGGCGCTGAGCGCGTCGCCGCTGGAGCACATGATGGAGGGATTTCGCTTCGTTGAAAAAACGGCGCCGATCCGGGCGCTTCTGTTGCTGCTTGGAATCGTCAGTCTGGTTGGCATGCCATACGTTGTGCTGATGCCGATTTTTGCCGATCAGATCCTGCACGGGGGTGCGCGCGGATTGGGAATCCTGATGGGCGCCACCGGCGTGGGAGCGTTGTTGGGCGCGCTGACGTTGGCTTTCCGCGAAGGCGTGAAAGGCCTGGGGCGCATGGTGGCCTGGTGCTGCGCGGGCTTTGGGGCAAGCCTGGGGATTTTCTCGCTGTCGCGCAATTTCTGGCTCTCAGTAATTTTGCTGCTGCCCGTGGGCTACTCGATCATGCTGCAAATGGCTTGCTCGAATACGCTGATTCAGGTGATGGTCCCCGATGCGCTGCGCGGACGCGTGATGGCTGTGTATTCGATGATGTTCATGGGTATGGCTCCCATTGGCGCGCTGCTCGGAGGCGTCCTGGCGGACCGGTTGGGCGCGCCGCTTACCGTGGCGATCGGAGGTTTGGCGTCGCTGGTGGGCGCGGGCTGGTTTGGATTGCAGTTGCCGAAGATCCGCGTGGAAGCTCGTCGACTGATTGTGGCTCAGGCTGCGGCCGGCGGTGAGCCGTCGGAGATGACGACGCAGGCTGTGGAAGATTGAGCCATCTCAAGGCTTGCTCTAGCCATCTACTGACACGAAGTAAATTTGAATTCAACGACTCGCGTGGACCACAGGTCGCTGTCGGTGTTGGCGGCGGTGTAGTATTCGTTGCTGTACCAGAACGTGCAATCGTCGGTGGGGTCGACCGCCATGATGGAGTGGTCGCCCCACTCGTTTCCGATTCCGTTTTGATATCCGGCGCCTGCGATGATGTTTTGCGTCGCTTCCATCGTGTTCAGCGGGTCGGTCGACAGACGTCCCGTGAACGAAATGCCCGGAAATAGGCGATGAGAGGTTTCGCTGAATCCGAGAGCGATGTTTCCATCTTTGTCGATGTTTGCCGATCCCATCCAGAAATTTTGGTTTGCGCCCGGCGCCAGCGTGCTTTGCTGAGCCGCAATTGGACTCGTGTTGGGATTGGTGATATCGAACCACTGTTCGCTAGTGATGCCGTTGGAGAGAACTGCATCATTCACGATCAAGTGTTCGACGCCGTCGGAGGTCTGGCGCCACGCCAGCGGAACCATGAGCCGGTCGCTCCGAGTGTAGAGCCAGCCGTGCGGTTCTCCGACGACCTGGGGTGCTTCCGTGAAATCGGCAGTGGGGAGCGGCGTCTCAGTGAACGTGGAATTCTGCACGTCGGTGAAGTCGACGTGAAACTTCCTGAGATTGAGGGCGCTCCGCACTCCTCCACTGCCCCGGGCGATATCGAGAAAGAATTCGGGTTCACCCGCAGTGGGCGGCGAACCGCCGGCGATGTCCGCGGGGAGCATGAAGGAATCGTTGTTGCCATCCTCAGTAAAACACTGCATGCGCGCAGGCATCAAACCCGAAAGCATGGAAGTGCGATCGAGCGCACACGCGCGCGGGCCAATATAAACCGGCTTGGGGCTGATCATGTTGAAGCCTACGTAGTAAGCGTCGGTCCAAACTCCGAGCTTCGGATAGTCCCAAATGGGGTTTAACTGACCAGTTTCCTCGATGGAATAGAGGTAATACGTTCCGGTGGGATCCGAGGATGTGGAGACCGCGAGGCACAGCCAGTATTTTCCGTGGGCATCCCCAAAAATGGGCAGCCCAAGAACCCATCGCGCAGCCGCCTTGTCGTAGCGAACGAAGAAGTCGTCACCCGCTCCGGGAGTCGAGCAGGAACTATTTTTGTACTCAGTCCATGGCAGAGTCAGAGGATCAGGGCCTTCGACGATGCTGTCGTCAGCTTTGTTGTAAATCGTAAAAACATTGTCGACGGTTTGGAAGAAATATTGTTCGCCCACCGCGAGATCCATGTCGGGCACTATGGAATACGCAGCAGAACCGTCATTGTCGTTTCCATCGCAATTCAGCACGATCGTGAAATTGCCGGCTGTTCCTCCGGAAGAGCAGGGAGTCGTCGGAACGAAGGTAGGTCTAGTGGAAGGATCGCGCGGCACCAGTGTTGACAGCAGGCGCAAAGGCAATGATTCGACTCCACCAGTGACCGGGTACTGTTCCGGTCGTTCGATCTGGGCGAATGAGGTGACGCAGCCAAAGACGGCAAAGATGACGAGAATGAAAGTGGCGCTGAGGGCGAGGGCTTGCAGTCTAGGCCGCGAATTCATGCTTAATCCTTCGAAGGTGTTGACTCTGCTTGGCCGAAGCGGCCTGTCTTGGCACCTGCGAGGGTTGATGCACGTTTACCGATTGCGCTCGCTGGTCCGACTGGAATTGCGGCTAGAACATGGATGCACTACAAGCGGTCCCGAAGAAGCGATCCGGATGAAGAATCACGTCGCCGAGTTTCGCTCGAATGATGCCGGGGGAAGATCGAACTCAACCGAAGATAAGGCCCGGCTCGCTGTCGCGTCAAGATGTATTAGAACCTTTCCGACGAAGGTGAGAGTTATTCATACGATGCTGGGGGCAATCCAGTGATGCGAATCCCGCCGTGGCCTTTGTGGCGGATGTTGAGACCGACAAGAAGGGCTGTGATCTGCTCCAGGATGCGGGCATTTTCCAATTTGCCGCCGTCGATGGCGCGAACGCCCGTAATTTTCGCGGCAAGAGCGCGCGTGAGTTGAAGAGCGTCGACGTTGTCGCTGCAAACGATGACGTCGCAATCGATGGGATCGTTTCCGTTCAACAATTCCGCCGATAAGTTGTGAAAGGCGGCGACTACGTTTACTCCCTTGGGCACAAGTTCCGCAGCTTGTTGTGCGGCCGATCCTTGCCAGACGCCAAGCGTGCGTGAGGCGCGCCCACCAACTCCGGCAGCGAGAGCGACTGTGGCGTCGATAAGAATGCTGCCGGGGCGGATCGCAGGCTTCAATTGCTTGAGCAGCGTCGCCTGGCTCTCGAAGGGTACCGTGAGGACGAGTATATCGGCGGCGGAGCAGGCTGCGGAGTTTTCCATGCCCGAGACGCGCGCTTCGGAACCAGCTTTCCGCTTGATCTGATCCGCTGCAGCTTGCGCCCTGAGCGTATCGCGCGAACCGACGATGATCGTCTCGCCGGCGCGAGCCAAGCGAAGCGCGAGGCCCATCCCCGCGGGCCCGGTGCCGCCGAGAATTGCGATCGGACGCGAATCAGGCAAAGTCCGGCTCCAGCAATTCTTCGACGGCGCACTGCTCCGAAGGCGTTTTCAGCTTGATGCGCGTGTAGACCGTGTTGCGCTCGGCGGGTATGCGGCCAGTCTCAAGAATCATTGCCTGAAAATCTTCCGGGCTCGTGTATTGACCGGCAGTGGCGCCCGCTTCGCGAGAAATATTTTCTTCCATCAGCGTGCCGCCGTAATCGTTCGCGCCCGCATGCAGGCAGAGTTGCGAGAGTTGCCGGTTCAGCTTGACCCAGGAAACCTGGATATTGTTGATCGATCCGGCGAGCAGAAGGCGCGCCAGAGCGTGTACTTTCAGGTGTTCAGCTAAAGTGGGGCCGCTTCGAGCCAGATTTTGCTGAAATAACAATGTGTTCTGATGCACGAAGCCGAGCGGTACGAACTCGGTGAAACCTCCTGTTTCGTCTTGAATCTCGCGCAGGAGCAGCATCTGGCGCACCCAGTGCTCCGGTGTTTCCGCGTGTCCGTACATCATGGTCGAAGTGGAGCGAATTCCGCAACGATGCGCGGTGCGAATTACGTCGATCCACTGCGCGGTGGAGAGTTTGTTGCGGGAGAGAATTTGTCGAATCTGATCGTCGAGGATCTCAGCGGCGGTGCCGGGCAGTGTGTCCAGGCCATTGACCCGCAACATCGAGAGATAGCCGGCAAGCGGCATTCCTGTGAGTTCGACTCCATAGGCAATTTCCATGGGCGAGAAGGCATGGATGTGCATGCCTGGGGTCGCTTTTTTCACGGCGCGCAGAATGTCGCGATAGTAAAACGGAGGCAGGCCGTGCGGCAGGCCGCCCTGGATACAGACCTCAGTGGCGCCGATTTGGGCGGCCTCGATGGCTTTTTGCGCGACCTGGTCCGGCTCAAGAAAATAAACGTCAGAGTCGCGTGGTCCACGGCTAAAGGCACAGAACTTGCATCCGATGAAGCAAATGTTGGTGAAGTTGATATTGCGATTGACCACGTAGGTGACGATGTTGCCGCAGAGTTCGGTGCGCAGCAGGTTGGCTGCCGCTAGTAGCCCGAGGAGATCATCTCCCTCAGCGTTGGCCAGGGCATAAGCAGCCTCTCGTGAGATGGCGTTGCCGTTTTGAGTGTCGAGGATTTCCTCAAGGGACGAGCGAACCGCCGGCGTGACGTTCGGCGCAATATCGAACCAATCGAGAGCCGGAAAACTTTCCAACTCCGAAATTGAAAGTTCGCGGGCCAAAGGGAGATCCTCCAAAATATTTCTTATCCAAATTACTCCTATCGAGTCCACCTTGGCGAGAGCTCAGCGGAAGAGGTCGTTCTCCGGCGGACGCAGCAATTCACGAGCGCGGCTGTTAGCGGGCTGATAGCAGAATCCGCGGACGATACAGGCTGGCGTGCGGTTCAACTTGCCGCACACCAAGCCGGCGGCGCAAGCCAGTTCGTCCGCAATAGCTTCGAGGCTGGCGTGCAGTTGGTATCCGTGAGGATCGCGGCGGCCGCGATCATCGCGCATCGGTTTCATGCCGGCGATGCCTATACAGAAATCGACCAGGCCTTCGCGCCAGGGACGCCCGAAAGTGTCGGTAATGAGAACAGGGATGGAGAGCGCAGTGCTCTTTTTGAGTTCGCGATGAAGGTTACGCGCAGAGCGATCGGGATCGGCGGGAAGCAGGAGAGCATGCCGGCCACCATCGACGTTGGAGACGTCGACTCCGCTGTTGGCGCAGACAAAGCCGTGCTTGGTTTCCGTGATGAGCACGCCGTTTTTGCGGCGAATTACGGCTCCACTTTCGCGGAGGGCAAGCTCGATGACGCGGGCGTCCAGCTTGTATTTGGTTGCCCATGCGACGGAACTGGCTGAGGGTTTGATCGTGGACAAGTCGACGAGGCGGCCTTCTGACTTGGAGACGATCTTGTGCTTAACCACCAGAATGTCGCCGGATTCGAATACCGAATCCTGTTGCCGGAGGGCTTGCAGAAGCGTGCCGGATAGCGAATCGCCAGGCTTGACTTCCCGGTCGAATTGTATGGGAATGAGGCGGAGTTCGGAGTGAGGGCGATCCTCGGAGTTCTCGCGCTTCGATGTCCGGATTTTTTCTGGGGGGTTCGGCACGTTAGCCCTCCGTTCCGGTCGCGAGCACCTCGGGGCGAAGGTTCCACTGGCGAAGCAGGTTCTGCGTATGCGTATTGCCGGGTTGTGAGAGGAGTTGCTGCAGGTCTGCCGGGTTGTCAACATCGAGGGCGATGCCAGGCAAGCGCAGCACGATGCAGACCTTGCCCGTCGCTTCTGCAGCGGCTTGATGAGGTTTGAAGCTGTCGTTGCCAAAGCGCAAAGGAAATAAATCGGCCGGACGTCGGAAAACGGCGTTGGTTCCGCGCCCGTCAGCGGCAGGCACCAGGACCGAACCCTGGGCGGGAGCGTTGACTAAGATCTGTTCAAGTTCACTGGACTGAATCAGTGGAATGTCCGCCGGGATCACCAGTGTGCTGTCGATGCCCCGGGCCACGCAGACGCGCGTGGCCATCTCGATGGCTCCGGTTTCGCCGGGGTTGGCGGGGTCTGGGATGATTTCGAAATCGTATTGTTCTGCGAGTCCAATCGCGAAGGGATCACTGGTCACCAGCGCGCAGGGGGGACGGGCCGACCAGCAAGCGATTTCCGCCACAACATCGTGCAGCATGGATTGGGCTAGTTCGGTTCGCGAGGGCTGATCGAGCACGGCGGCAAGCCGCTGCTTTGCCGCGGACAAGTTCTTGACGGGAATGAGGATCACGACTGGTCAGCGGCGGCGCGAGCGGTTGGTTTGGCGGAAACACTGGTCGCTGTTTCGTCAGAATGTAGTGCTCCGTCAGAGCGCGCAGCGTCAGAACGCAACTCTGGTGCGGCGAAGGACAGAACGCTGCGAGCGAGTGCGGCCCGGTCTGCTGCTGTGCGCATGATGGTTTGGGTACACTGGACGCGCAAGCCGGCTTTGCGCAGCGACTCGGCCGCGCGGGCGTCTCTGGAATCGCAGATCAGAATATCGATAAAATCCTCGTAAGCCCTGGCGACGCCGGCGATGGAGCACGGCAGTCCCTGCGCGGTCATCAAAATACCGGCAGGTCCTGCGACCGGTGCATTCCCGATGATGGGACTCACCGCGGCCACCTTGCCCCGTGCGCTGAGCATGGCCTCGCGAATTCCGGGTACGGCGAGGATTGGGCCGATGCTAGTGATCGGGTTGCTGGGCGCGATGATGACCGCGTCGGCCGTGGTGATAGCCTCGACGACTCCCGGTGCGGGCTCGGCGTCGGAAGATCCGGCAAAGCGCACCGACTTCACGGGATCCTGAAACCAGCGTTGCACGAAATACTCTTCGAAGCTCAATTCGCCTGAGGGGGTATCGACGCGGGTTTCTACGCGCGAATTGCTCATCGGCAGGATGCGCGCTCTCACGGCCAGCTTCTCGCAGATCGCCGATGTGGCTTCGGAAAGTGTCTTCCCTTCGGCCAGCAAACGTGAGCGGAGCAGATGCACGGCGAGATCGCGATCACCAGTATGGAACCATGTGGGCTCGCCGAGTTGTCCCATGGCTTGCAGGCAGAGGAAGGTATCGCCCTTTACGCCCCAGCCGCGCTCGCGGCTGAGCAGGCCGGAGAGAACGTAGGTGATGGAATCGATGTCGGGAGAAACGTAGAGGCCCCACCACAGCAGGTCGTCGCCGGTGTTGACGACGATGGTGATTTCTTCCGCGGGGATGACTTGCCGCAGACCATCGACGAACTTGGCGCCGCCGGTGCCGCCTGTTAGTACACAGATCATGCGGCCCTCTTTTGGATGGCGAGTCCTTCAAGGTCGTGGGAATTTTGAAGTTTGCTCGCAAGCAATCCGGGCTTGGTCAGCAAAGCGGGCAAGAATTCCGGATAGACAGGCAAGCGTTGGCGCAGCTGAAATCCCTTCCTCTCGGTGCACGAGCGGAGTTCGTCCAGGTGCGGCCATGGCTTTTCAGGATTGATGTAGTCCGGAGTCAGAGGCGAAATTCCTCCCCAATCGTTGATTCCTGCGTCCAGCAACTCTTCATAATACGGCGCATTCAGGTTGGGAGGGGCTTGAATGTTGACGTTGGGCATTAGCAAGCGAGCTACCGCCACTGCGCGAAGCATCTCTCCCTGACTGGGTTCGGGCGTGCTGGCCATCGGAATGTGCGCCTTGGCGCGGAAATTCTGGACGATGACTTCCTGAATATGGCCGTAGCGCTCATGCAAGCCGCGAATGGCGAGTAGAGTCTCGACGCGGTCTTCGGGAGATTCGCCGATGCCGATCAGCAAGCCTGTCGTAAAGGGAACCTGCTGCTTTCCAGCGTCTTCGATGGTGCGCAGGCGTTTGAATGGGGCTTTGTCAGGCGCGTTGTCATGCGCTGCGCCCGGCAAGAGAAGATCGGGGTTCGTGGTTTCGAGCATCAGGCCCATGCTGGGCGAAACGGCAGCCAGGCGGGTGATCCACTCGGCGCTGAGCAGGCCGGGATTGGGGTGCGGCAGCAGGCTGGTCTCGCGCAGAACCAGTTCGCACATGGCTTCGAGATAGTGCAGCGTGGATTTGTAGCCGAGATGCCGCAGGATATCGCGCATTTCCGGGAAGAGCAGTTCGGGCTTATCGCCGAGGCTGAAGAGGGCTTCGGTGCATCCGAGTCGTTCGCCGGCCCGGGCGACAGCAAGGACCTCGTCGGGAGTCATGGTGTGCGCGCCAGGGTCTGAGGGATCGCGGCGGAAGGTGCAGTAGCCACAGTAGTCGCGGCAAAGGTTGGTGAGCGGAAGAAAAACCTTTCGCGAATAGGTGATGACTCCGGGCTTGAATTGTTCTTTAGCGGCGCGGGCGGCGGCCAGCAGCGCGGGGAGATCGTCGTCAGGGCAGCGGATCAGGCGCAGGGCGAAGCCGCGCGAGATGGGCGAGCCGGGCTGCAGATCGGCCAGTTCTGTAGCCGGGGATGCACTGTTCTCCAGGGCACTGGTTCTGATGGCAGTCGTCGTCACAAAGCTTGGTTCCGCAGGGTGCGGATGCATCGAATCATACAACAGTGGTCAGGGGCCAGTGGTCAGTCGGTCCAAGCCTATCGCGGCTTCGCACCCGGAAGCATTTCGGACAGTTGCTTCCAGCACCAAACCTTTTGCGAATTTGGATTCGCGTCCTGTACACTGGCGCGGAACGGGGGGCTACCATGAAAGGCACGAGCATTCTGGTTGCGCTTTGCGCAGTGCTGGTGGTTTTGACCAACCGGATGATGGCGCAAGGTATGCCATCCGCTCCATTGGTCTGGCAGTCGAACGGGGAGGTGGGTGTTGACCACGACGCGATTCAAACGGCAGGACCTCCCAGCTACTGCAGCCCATGCTTGTTTTACGGCGGTGACTCTGACATTGCATCGGTTAACTTTGTGCCTTTTGCTAACGGAGTTTCCCTGGGATGGAAGGTCGGAAAGCCCCCAGCGGAAAACATACAGGTGTATTCGGCGTTCACCGTTCCAAAAGGTAAAACCTGGACTGTGACTGGTTTGTTCTCGAACGTCGTGTTCATTTACACAGACGTAATGGATCCTTCCACACCGCGGTGGTCGATTCGCTCGGGGATGAAGGCGGGGGATGGGGGCAAAATCATCGCCTCTGGTACGACCGAGGGCACTGCGACACCGACCGGCCGCAATTTAGGGAATGACTGCGGGGGTAACAGCGACTGCCCCGAATACACCATCTTGGTACAACTCCCGAAACCAGTGAAGCTCACGTCGGGTACCTACTATGAGTCCGTTGAGCCACTGTGCACTACTCCCCAGGACCCTGAGTGTGCGACTGCCTTGTTCTACCTGAGCGATACGTTCGACGGAACGGAGACTACGCAGGGTGCGCACGCGTATGGCCCAAAGGAGCCAAAGGGCCAAAATTTTCAGAACAGTCCGTACTTTGGCGTCAACTATGTGCAGATTGACGAGGCGTATTGCACATCGAATAGTTTCCTGGGGGTGGCGTGCGATTGGATGTCCGACGGCGTGATTGGCACAGAGCAGTAGGACGCATTTTCGCCTGCGTCGATGTTTAGGTTTCGGTTGTTTTGGCATCTTCCCGCCCGCTCTTAGGGCGACTAGCTTGCATCGTGTCGAGGGTGGCACTGGTAACTTCCGAAAAAACAGACGATTCCACTCATTGACCCAGGCCGGCCGCTCCCGTAGTAATGTAACCAGTCGCGGCCTCAATGCCGCCGGCAGCGTTATGAGCCTGACTCCAACCGAATTTCGAAGGGCGATGGGATGTTTTGCCACGGGCGTGACCATTATCACGGTCGACTTAGAGGGCGAGGTGGATGGCATGACGGCCAATGCTTTTGCATCCGTTTCGCTGGATCCGCCGTTATTGCTCGTCTGCGTCGACCGCAACGCCCGCACCCACGCCCATCTGCATGCCAAGAAGCGATTTGGCATCAATATCCTAGCTGAGGATCAGCGGGCGATTTCTGAGTATTACGCGCGGCCGGTGCGCGATCATCAGCATGCCGAAGCGGAAGCCGGGGCTCGCTTTGAACGGACGGTGAAGGGAACTCCCGTACTCAACGGGGCTTTGGCTTACCTGGAATGCAGGCTGCAATCGACGCAGGAGGCCGGTGACCACACCATTTTCATCGCCGAAGTGGAAGAAGTGGTTGTGCGGGAGGGGGATCCGCTGCTGTTTTTCCGGGCAAGTTACGTGAAGATTGGCGAAAAGCTAGACGATTGAGAAAAGGCCCGGCCCCTTCTGAGGGGGAAGCCGGGCCCGAGGGACTCGCAGACGTTGCAACGATATTGTCCTGAAAGGGCAGTGGAGAACAAGGTTGGATGTCACAATTTCATTGTGACGGATGTCACACGCATCGGTTGGCCCCTGTTAGAATCCGCCACTTTTCGGAGCGTTGAACATCCAATGGAAGGGATAAACGGACTAGTG
>Ga0307474_10000274_pt1 | contig 37993 bp, 26 predicted proteins | sample atmos_gasesECM1C_2_FD_203312 | JGI IMG/M metagenome (GOLD analysis project Ga0307474, IMG submission 203312) | Hardwood forest soil microbial communities from Morgan-Monroe State Forest, Indiana, United States - atmos_gasesECM1C_05 | ecosystem: Environmental > Terrestrial > Soil > Temperate... | reverse complement strand
GCCCGCTTTCATCCCGCTCGTTCCGCTGGCCTCCAGCGGCGGCAGAGGATTGTTGAGCCAGACATCGACCCCGCGCACCATTTGCTGCGCCATGTGCTGGTCGTAACCTTCAACGAAAGCGACACGCGCGGCGAACTCCGGGTTTTTCGCCAGATTGAAAACCTTTTGGATGAGCTGGGCCCCGCCCACATCGGAAGGATGCGCCTTGCCGGCGAAAATAATTTGCACCGGCTGCAGCGGGTTGATCAGCAACCGCTTCAGCCGTTCCAGATCGTGCAAAATCAAATCAGGCCGCTTGTAGCTGGTAAACCGGCGCGCAAAACCAATCGTTAAAATTTCCGGATCGAGCAGGGCGCCGAATGCGATCACGCTCTCGGCCCGCGCTTCTTTGTTCTGCCACAGCACGCGCGCCCGCTCATTGATTTCGTCGATCAACATGATCTTCAGGCGCAGCCGCGTGTGCCAGAGTTTCTCATCCGGTATTTTTTCCACGCGCTCCCACATCTTGGCTCGGTCTTGATCGCGCACCCATCCGGGACCGACGTATTCGTCGAGGAGTGGCTGGAGCCACAGCGGATCCATCCAGGTGGGCAAGTGAACACCATTGGTGATGCCCGCGATCGGCACGTCTTTTTCCTTCAACTCCGGCCAGACCGGCTGCCACATGGCTCGCGCCACCTCGCCATGCTTCTTGCTCACCGCGTTGCAGAATTTCGACATGCGCAAGGCGAAAACCGTCATGTTGAAACCCGCGTCTGGATTTATCGGATTGGTGCCCAGCCGCAGCAATCCGTCGCGATCGGTTCCAAATTCTTTATAGTGACTGCTGAAATATTTTTCGATTAGCGGAAAGGGGAAGACGTCGGTGCCGGCCGATAGCGGCGTGTGCGTCGTAAACACCGAAGTGTTGCGGATTTTCGCGATGGCGTCTTCGAACGATGTTCCTTGTTCGACCAGCACGCGCACCCGTTCCAAAAACGCGAGCCCCGGATGTCCTTCGTTGATGTGCACCGCGGAGGGTTCGATGCCCAGCGCCCGCAGCACATGCATTCCGCCGATGCCCAACACAATTTCCTGACGCAAACGCTGTTCGGGATCATTGGTGTACAAACGGTGGGCGATGGCTCGATCCCACGGCTGGTTCGTATCCAGTTCGGTGTCAAGCAGGTATACCGGCACGCGTCCGATGTCCGCTCGCCAGACCAGCACATGCACCGGCGGATCGAAGAACGGCACTCGAACGGTCAGAGGTTGATTGTTCTTGTCGCGCACCAGCGTGACCGGATCATCGGCGCGGTCCAAAACCGTTTCGTTGTCTTCCTGCCAGCCATCGTCACGGATTCTCTGCGAAAGATAGCCCCGCGAATAAATCAGGCCCACCGCTACAACCGGAATCGCCAGGTCGCTGCACTCTTTGATGTAATCGCCAGCCAGGACTCCCAGGCCACCCGCATATAAAGGAAGAGAATGATGGAATCCGTACTCGAAGGAAAAATACGCGAGCGGCGCCGCCGGTTTGCTGTATTCGGTGGTAAACCAGCCGGTATTGGACGCAATGTCGGCATCAAAATCGGCCATCACCAAATCGTAATTTTCCAGAAATTCCTTGTCCTGCGCCGCTCGATCCAGAGTTTCCTGTGGCAGCAAAGTCAACATTCGCAAGGGGTTATGGTCGCTCTCGCGCCAGGCTTGCAGATCCAGGGTCGGAAATAGCTCGCGCGCCTGCCGGTGCCAGCTCCACCACAAATTGTAAGAAAGCCGCTCCAGTCCGCGGATCCTTTCCGGCAAATTCGATAATCGAACTGGCACTTCAGAGAGTTCAGCCATCGCTGTTCGGTTCCTCGCAGTGCGAAAAATTTAAGCGGCCATAAAAACTCAGGTCCAGCCGGAATATCAGGACCACATCGCCGAATAGTCGCCGGCATCCTGAACGACGGTCGGAGTAACTATTGTCGCCTACCTGGAGATAAATTGAAGCGCGGATTTCGTGCGTATTTCCTTTGGGAGTAAATATGGAAGCGTTGCTAGAAAAAAGCGCAAACCCCATTCGCCTTGCGCCGAGGCGCGGTTGCGCATCACTCACTGCTATCGTAAGATGATCGACGGATTATCCACAACAATTCCCCGGTAGCTCAATGGTGGAGCATTCGGCTGTTAACCGAAGGGTTGCTAGTTCGAATCTAGCCCGGGGAGCCACCTTTTTCCTGTCGTTCAACTTGTCTCTGTCCCGCAACTGAACTTTCCTCGCCGAACTGGAACGGATCAGGTTTTCGCCCATGCTGCTATTATTCGACCACTCGTCATATACTTCTCAATTCGTAGAGCGCGTGCGATGCGCGGACACTGCGCCGGGGGATTTTCGTGAAGCGTTGGGTAAAAATTCTCCTAGCGGTGGTCGCGGCCGTTGTGGCGATCGCCGCGGCGATTCCGCTCTTCGTCAACGCCAACACCTTTCGCCCGGCGATTGAGAAGCAACTCAGCACTACGTTGGGCCGCACCGTCAAACTGGGTGAACTTCGTTTGCCACCTTTCTCGGGGAATCTGGTCGCGGAAGATCTTAGCGTTTCGGACGACCCCAATTTCAGTGCGACGCCATTTCTGACCGCCAAAGAAATCCGCATCGGGGTCTCGCTGAAGCCGCTGATCTTCGCCCATGAGGTCAATCTGCGGAGCTTTCAGATCCAATCGCCGCGAATCAATGTGATTCGCGCCACCAATGGCAGTTGGAACTTTTCGAGCATCGGCCGCCAGGCGCCTACGAGCGCCCTCGCGGGCTCACCGGACGCTGGCTCTGCCTCGGGCGCCGAGAAACTTAACTCCGCGGCGCTGTCCGATCTTTCAGTCGGCAGCATCGCGATCGTGGATGGGCTGGTTACCGTCACCATGCTTCCCGCGCACGGCGAACCGAGCGTGTGTGACCATATGAATCTCACTGCGCATGATTTTTCCTTCACCTCGCACGTTCCCTTTGAACTGAACGCGAGCTTGCCCGCAGGCGGGACGATCAAAGTTACCGGGCACCTCGGTCCGCTCAATCGAGATGATGCGGCTGCCAGCCCGGGCGACGTACAGCTCGCGGTGAGACACCTGGATCCAGTGGTTTCGGGTTTTCTCAACGCCGACGCTGGCGTCTCGGTGCTCGCCGATATCGACCTGCACGCCGCAACCGACGGACAAACCCTCACGAGCAACGGAACCGCGCACCTGGAAAATCTGAAACTTCGCAAGGGCGGCGCTCCGGCGACCAAGCCGGTCGACGTCACCTACAGCGGAACGCATCGCCTGAAAGAAAACACCGGCTTGATCCAGGACGCGGCCGTAAAAATCGGTGATTCCCTGGTCCACGTCACCGGAACGTATCAGCCAGTCGCCAATGGAGCCGACGATCCGCTGCTGAATCTGAAACTCGCCGGCCAAAGCCTGCCGATCGATGAGCTGCAGCCGTTGATGGCCGCCACGGGTGTTCGCCTGCCGAACGGCTCGAAACTAAAAGGCGGAACGCTCTCGATGAATTTGGCAGTCACCGGTCAGGCCAAAGCTCTGGTTATCACTGGTCCGATCGCGCTCGATAACACCAAGCTGGTGGGTTTTGACATCGGATCAAAAATTCATGGCATCGCGGCCCTGAGCGGCGTGAAAACGGGAGACACCACAGATTTTGAAAGATTGCACGCGAATGTGCATATGACGGATGCCGGCGTCGTGATTAACAACATCAATGCGGTGATTCCAGCCATGGGCGAACTTAGCGGTGGCGGAACAGTCTCTGCGGCAAACCAGCTCGATTTCAATCTCATTGTAAAAGTTGCCTCGGCCAGCGGTGTGGGAAAGGTCGGGGTGGGCTTGCTCTCGATACTAAACGGTTCCGGCAACTCCTCCAGCGTTCCGCTGCACGTCACCGGCACGCCCGACGAGCCCTACATTACTGCCGACGTGGGTGGCATCGTCGAAAAGAAAACCAAATCCATCGCTTCGTTCTTTGGCGGTGGTAAAAAGAAATAGTCCTCATGCCAGGAGGCGCTGACGCGTGAAGCGCCGCTCTGAATCCCTGAAAATCATCGCCGGCCAAAGCTTCGACGTCTTCGTCATCGGCGCGGGTGCCACCGGAGCCGGGTGTGCGCTCGACGCGCAGTTGCGTGGACTAAAAACCGTACTGCTCGATGGCGCTGATTTCGCCAGCGGAGCTTCGACCGCCGCCACCAAAATTATTCATGGTGGGGTGCGTTATCTGGAACAAGCCATAAAAGGTCTCGACGTCAAACAATACGAAGTGGTGAATCGCGCCCTCCACGAGCGTATTCACATGTTGCACAACGGGCCATTTCTTTCGCGTCCCCTCCAATTTTTGATCCCGTGCGCGAATTGGTTCACCGTGGCGTACATGGGATTCGGCATGAAACTCTACGAGTGGATCGCGGGCGAAAGCAGCCTCTTCCCCAGCCGGTTCCTGGCAAAGTCCGAAACTCTGAAGCGCATGCCAGGTCTTGCCGCGGAGCACCTGATCGGAAGCATCGCTTACGCCGACGGCCAATTCGACGATGCGCGCTACAACCTTGCGCTGATCAATAGTTTTACCGAGGCTGGTGGCATTGCAGCGAACTACTGTCGCGTGGTCGGATTTCTCAAGGATAAAAACGGGCACCTAATCGGAGCTGAGGTCGAAGATCAAATCTCGCAAGAGCGTTTTGAGGTTCGCGCCGGCCGTTTCGTGAGTGCGACCGGTCCCGCTGCTGACACGATTCGCAGCCTGGCCAGGCCTGGAATTCCCTCACGTATGCGCCTAAGCAAGGGCGCGCACATCGTATTGCCGCTCGAAGTGTTTCCCACCAGCGACGCACTTCTGATTCCCAGGACCGACGACGGCCGCGTCCTCTTTGCCGTGCCATGGTTCGATCGCCTGCTGATCGGAACGACCGAGCAAGAAGTGACGATCCACGATGAACTCTACCTTTCGAAGGACGATGTCGCGTATCTGCTGCGCCACATCAACAAATATTGCGCGACGGCCATACGTCCGGATCAAATCGTCAGCGGCTTCGCCGGCGCCCGCCCGCTGGTCAGTGCTGGCGGCTCGCGCGCCACGAAGAAGCTTGCTCGCGATCACGAAGTAGAGATCGAACCACAATCGAATTTGATCAGCATCATGGGCGGCAAATGGACCACGCATCGGGCCATGGCTGAGGACACCATCAACTCCGTACAAAAATCTCTTGGAGTTCCAGTCCGGCCCGGCGCCACGATCGATCATCCCTTATCCGGGTCGAAGGATTACACGCCGGACTACTGGCGAACTCTGATGCGCGATTACCGGCTTTCGGGGGCAACGGCAAAACATCTTTCGCAGAAATTTGGCACTAATGCAGAAAACGTGTTGGCCCTGACCAAAGACGACCCCACACTCGGCGAACTGCTGGTTCCCGGTTTTGCGCCTTTGTACGCTGAAGTCGCCTATTGCGCGCGCTTCGAGATGGCGGTGACGATCGAGGACGTGCTGATGAGGCGAATCGGCTTGCAATTTTTCAGTTGGGAAGCGTCGATTCGCGCAGCGGTGCCGACCGGCGCGATCCTAACGAAAGAGTTGGGCTGGTCCAAAGACGCCGAAGAGTCGGCAATCGAGCAATACCAAAACAAGATTCGTAGGCTGATGCAACTCGCCGGGCTGCCTGCGAACGCTTAGTCGATGCCCAACCGATGTTGCAGTTGCTCGAGCGTGTAGCCCTTGGTCTCGGGGTACCAGAATAAGACCACCACAAATTGCAAGGCCGTCATGGCCGCGAAGAATACGAAAGGAAGGACGCGTGAACTCGCGGCCATCACCGGAAATAGAAAGGAGATTGCCGCATTCATGACCCAGTGCATCGAACTACCCAGCGCCTGACCTTTCGAGCGCACGCTGTTCGGAAATACTTCGCTGATGTAGACCCAAATGACGGCGCCTTGCGAAATTGCAAAAAAACCAATGTACCCGACCAGCAGCCAGACCAATCGATCTTGATTTCGTTGGGTATGGAAAATCTCCGCGACTCCGGAAAGACAAAGCACCATCCCCACCGCACCAATCAGCAGCAGCGTCTTGCGTCCCAGCTTGTCGATGACGGTCATCGCCAGCAGCGTGGCGCACAGGTTCATCGCACCGATGGCTACGGCCTGCAAATCACCGGACATCTTGCTGAATCCCGCCGCCGCGAAAATATCGTTCAGGTAATAGAGAATGGCGTTGATTCCGGCCAGTTGATTGAACATGCCAATGGTGATCGCGAGAAAGATCGGATACCTGTATTTCCAGGAGAAAAGCGGATCGGATCCTTGCGAAGTCTGCAGGTGAATCGAATCCACGATCTCCTTTAGCTCCGCTTCGTAATTCGGCGAGCCCAATTGCTGCAGCACCACGCCAGCTTCATCCACCCGCTTCTGCGTGGCCAGCCAACGCGGGCTCTGCGGAATTCCGAATAGCATGATGAAAAAGATCAGCGCCGGACCTGCTGCGATGCCCAATTGCCAGCGCCACTCCGCCGCGCCCAATCCCAGGCTTCTGATGAAATAATTCGAAAAGTATGCAAGTAGAATGCCCACCACGATATTGATCTGGAACATTCCCACCAGGCGCCCCCGCAACTTAGCTGGAGCCAATTCCGCAATGTAAACCGGCGCCAGAACCGACGAGCCGCCGATGCCCAGTCCCCCGATGAAGCGAAAGATCAGTAGGGCGTACCAATCCCACGCCAGGGCGCAGCCGAGAGCCGAAACCAAATATAAAACCGCCATGATACGGAGTGCATTGCGGCCGCCCAGTCGCTGACCCAGCAAACCTGCGCAAAGCGAGCCAACCACCGTGCCCCACAATGCGATCGAGACCGTAAATCCCAACCCGCGTGGACTCAGGCTAAAAAGGTCCACCAGCGCATGAGTGGTGCCGGAGATAACGACGGTGTCAAAACCAAACAGGAAGCCACCGAGTGCGCCGACGATGCTGGCCTTCAGCAAGTATGAATTTAGTTTCATTCGTTTTCCTGACCGCAGATTTTCATCAACCAGCCTAATTCAAATACCGACATGAAAACTGGTTCCGCAATCTCAAGTGGACAGCGCGGACTCTGTGCCATCACCAGACAGCGTGAACGGCAGAATGCACGCGCCAAGTAACCCCGCCTCCGGTCCCAACTCGGCCGGCATCACGTACGTTTTCGACGGCGAGCCGCCGGCCTCCACCGAACGGTGCGGATCGGTTAGCCGGTAGACATAACTACGATGGCGCAGTTCATCGAACAAGGCCGGCGCGAACAGATCCCAGGAATTGATCAGGCCGCCACCCACTACATACAAAGGTAAGTTGAAGGCGTTGACCGCGGCCGCCAGGCCGATGCCCAGCGCGCGTCCGACTTCGTGGAAAATTTTCCGGGCATCGCGATCGCCGGCGAACGCCAGTTCCGAGATTTCACGGGGTGTGAAGTTCGGGTTCTTTTCTCCCAGCGCAGCGAGCCCGGGGGCATCTCCCGCGGCGATCATCTCCGCCGCCTGGCGCCGCACCGCGGTGGCCGACGCCACCACCTCCAGGCACCCGTGATTTCCGCAGAGACACAGCGCGCCGTCGGCGTAAATAGTGTTGTGTCCAATTTCTCCGGCCATCCCGTTCATTCCGTCCCAGATTTTTCCGTTCAGAACGATGCCGCTGCCGACTCCGGTGCCGAGCGTCAGCATCAAAAGCGAATTCACGCCGAGTTTTTTGCCTTTGCCGACCACGCATTCGGCCAGAGCCGCAAGGTTGGCGTCGTTTTCCACCGCGACCGGAAGCCCAAGGCCTGCTTGCATGGCCGACCGCAATTCCAATCCGTCAAACCCAGGAAGGTTCGGTGGATTCCGTAGTCGACCCTCAGGCAGCTCCAGCGGGCCGGGTGAACCAATGGCTACGCCGCGCAGCAAAAATTTGGAAGAGTGCTTTTCGATGAGCCGACGAATGCCCGAGCACATGTCGCCAACGACCGCTTCGCGTCCGGCCTGCACCCGCGCGGGTATTTGGATTGTTTCCAGGAAACCTGAAACGGGAGAGTACGCGGCGATCCGAAGATTGGTGCCTCCGAAATCGACTCCGATCGAATAATGATCTCCGGTCATCTCCAGCTCCACCGCGCGCTCAGTAACCCCAAGTCGAAATATCTCCTTCTTCTGTGCGGATTCACTCGCGGTAGGGTGGATTCGCGAGGGGAAGCCCGGTACATGAATCGAATGGTGACGGCACGAGCTTTAGCTCGCCGGAAAGCCCGGGACTTTATAGACTCGCTATTTTTGGGCACTTGGCGGTGGACTTGCGAATCACCAATTCTGGTTCGACCAGGATTTCCGGTACATATTCTTCGCCGTTCTTGATCTGATTCAGCAGCGATCGCGCTGCAATTTCGCCCATTTTTAACAGAGGCTGGCGCACCGTCGTGAGGCTAGGATTAATGTACGGCGCCATCTTGATATCGTCGAACCCGACGACCGACACGTGATGCGGCACGTGCAATCCAGCCTCCTGGAACGCGCTGATCGCGCCCAAGGCCGAGTTATCATTGAACGCAAAAAGCGCCGTGAAGGGCTTCTTGCTCTTGGCCAAAAATTCCTTAGTCGCGGGGTAGGCTACTTCCGGTGTGGACAAATCGCCTTCCAGGTGAATGGTCAAATCCGGATGCACCGCGAGGTCCAGGTCTCGCGCTACCTCCAAAATCGCGCGCCACCGATCCGTGGAATCCGCACTGTATTCAGGACCTTTCATGAACACGATTCCGCGATGGCCCAGGTCGAACAGATGCCGCAACGCCAGCGAAGCCGCGTGGCGGTGGTCCAGCAGGATATTGGTAACGCCTTCAACCGGCCGGTGGCCGGCAATCGCGATGGTCGGCAAAGACATTGATTCGCCGAGCGTCGTGTCGACCGAAATCAGCCCTTCCACACCTCGCTGCAAAAGGATCTGGGAATAAGTGTCCAGCAATTTCTTGTCATTGTGATGAGCGACGGTCAGGAAGAAAAAATTCTGCTGTCGTAAATAGCGCTCGATTCCACTGATGATCATGGCGGCATACGCATCGCCCAGATCGCGGGCAATCACGCCGATGGTATAGGTTCGTTGCACGCGCAACGATCGCGCCAGGTAATTGGGCCGGTAGTTCAGCTCGCGGGAGGCAGCCAGTATTCTGGCCTTGGTGTGTTCGGGGACGGATCGCGCTGCCGCGGAGTTATTCAGCACCGCCGAAACCGTGCTGGGCGTAAGCCCCACGTGATCGGCCACCGACCTCAAGGTCACCACCCGAAGCTTTTGGCCGTCCTGTTTCTTGCCATGGCTCTGCATTGGCTATCTCTTGGTATCGAATTCAAATTTCGAGTCGGTTTTATTCGGATTGCGAATAATCCGAATGCATTCCGCGCTGCTGGTTGCGAGGCACGTCTGCCCCGCAGCATGTTTCCGCTACCCAGGGCACGAGTCATAGCACATCTGTCCTATCTAGGCAAAGGTCTTTAGAAAATCGTTATTTTTATCTTGACAGGAAACGGCACTTGAAGCTAAATGCTTGCCAGCCGGGGTGGCATCTAAAAAATCGATGGATTGTATCTATAGGCTGGCCTATTGAGGATTGAACTCGCGGACTGAATGATCGTTTTGGTGTCCGTAATCTTCTTGCCCATCGACCTGCGACCCTTCGCAAAAGTTCCAGTAGTGTTATGACTGTGCAATCGGCCTGCGTGGGCTGATTGCGTATCGTGTTTCTTTCGGGGGAGGAGTTAGTTTATGAACAAGTCTTTTGAACGGTCGTTCGTTGCTCTCGCTTTGGGACTCTGCCTGTGCCTGGTCGCGATGCTGACCGGCTCGCCTGTTTCGGCACAGTCCACCTTCGGTTCTCTTTCCGGAACCGTGACAGACTCATCGGGTTCGGCAATTCCCGATGCGCAGGTCGTGCTGACCAACCTGGCCACCGGCGCTAGCCAGTCGCTCACGACTGGCGGCGATGGCTTGTATACCTTTGTGAACTTGAACCCCGGTGACTATCGCCTGGAAGTGCAGAAGGATGGTTTCAAGCACTACCGGCGCGAACCCGTGACCGTTCAGGTTCAGCAGTCGTTCCGCATTGACCCGGCCCTCGAGGTCGGCGCGGTCACCCAGACCGTTGAAGTCACCGGCGAAACTCCGCTACTCACCCCGACCACCACGACCCTCGGTCAGGTTATCGATGAGCGCGCCACCAACGAAATCCCCCTCAACGGCCGCAACGTTTTCAACCTGATTACCCTGTCGCCTGGCGCGATCGCCCAGGGCGGCGCGGGTGGCACTCCGGTGGGCCAGAACCCCTTCAGCTGGGGCAACTATCAGGTAGCCGGTTCGTTCGGCAACCAGAGCGCTGAATACCTCGACGGCCAGCCGCTGAACATCGGGTACATCAACCTCCCGATTTTTATTCCGACCCAGGACTCTATCGCCGAATTCAAGGTGCAATACAACAACCTCGGCGCCGAGTGGGGCAAGTTCTCCGGCGGCATCGTGAACTTCAGCACCAAGGGCGGTTCGAACGATTATCACGGCGAAGCGTATGAGTATCTCCGCAACAAAGTCCTGAACGCAACGCCGTACAATTTCAGTGCGCTAGGGGCTAATCCTGAGCCCGGCGTAAATCCACCATACGTGCAGAATCAATACGGCGGCAACTTCGGCGGCCACATCATTAAGGACAAGACGTTCTTCTTTGTCAGCTGGGAACAGTTCCGTCTGCGGCAGGGCGGTAATCCGTCGGTGTCGACGGTACCTACCCCCGCGCAGTTGAGCGGTGACTTCTCGGCGTTGTGCCCGTCCGGATTCAACGGCGCGGGTATTTGCACCGGCGCTGTGCCTGGCAGTACCACAAACATACAGCTCTACGATCCGTACACGGCCACTGCGAGCGGTCAGCGTACACCGTATTTCGATAACCAGATTCCCACCGCGGAATTGAGCCACGCCGCAAACGTGCTCGCCGCCAAGCTGTATCCCGCGCCTCAGAATGCGGGCGACCCGAACCAGTTCGGTGAGAACAATTTCACCGCGAATACTTCGCAGGGCGGAAATACCAATCAGGTCATCACCCGTATCGATCAGAACATCAATAGCACCACGCGCTTGTTCGGTCGCTTCGGCTACTTCGGCCTGACCGACCTGCCGACCGATCCTTACGGAACGGGCTTTTGCGCCGACCGTTGCTCCGAGCTTTACCACTCGAAGATCTTGGCCATTGATCTGAACCACCAGTTCTCGGCCAGCACTATCTTCGACTTTAACGTTGCCGCGAGCCGCTTCGTTTATGCCCGCGCCCCGATCAACTCGAGCTACGATCTGACTCAGCTCGGTTGGCCGTCTAGCTACAACGACGTGCCCGCCGCTCTGCGCACCCCGCCCACACCGGCCTTCATCGGTTTCTCTGGAGACGTCGGTATTTCGCAAGGACCCGGCAGCGCTATCGGCGACCACAACAGCCAGTACAACTTTTCGCCGCAGATGACTTTGATTCGCGGGAAGCACACCATTCAGTTCGGCGCTCAGGTCGAAGTCGGTTACGACAACTACTTCCAGACCAACATCGCCACCGGCGGATTTGCATTCAATGGAGTCTGGACCAGCAATAACCCGAAATCACCCGACGGCGTTTCCGGTTTCCCCATCGCCGACTTTGTGCTCGGCTTGGCCAACAACCAACGGAGCTTCGTCAATCAGACGGAAGACGTGGCGCAAGTTCCGGCTCAGACCGCCGGCAAGCAGGATTACCGGGCGTTCTTCGCGGCGGACACCTGGAGGATCACTCCTAAGCTGACCTTGAACCTCGGTCTTCGTTACGAACTCCAGGGCACTTGGTCAGAGCGCTTCAACGGCTTGACCTACTGGGATCCGAAGGCCACCAACGGAACCGTTACCGGTTGCGACGGCGTCGTCGGCGATAGCTGTCCGGGTGACGTGTTCTTGGTTACTACCGGCCGGAATCATACCCGCAACAACCTGCCGTTGGACAAGAACGAATGGTCGCCCCGCATCGGAGCCGCTTATAGCTTCGATCAAAAGACCGTCATCCGCGCTGGTTACGGAATCTTCTGGGTGCCCAACTTCATTTCGTTTGGCTTGAATCCGGATAATGACGTGGTGTCGCTGGCCAGTACGCCGTTCATTGGCACGACCAACGCGTTCCTCTCTCCGGCCAGCAGCCTCGATCAAAGTGGTTGCTCGTCTACCGGCGCCGGGTTCGCGGCATTCACCGCGTCCTGCCAGTTCGCCGGCCCGTTCGGCGCCAACGGAATCGTTCTGGCTCCCGGCCGCAACGCTCAGCCAAACGTCTCTACCTTCGCCGCTGCTAACGGCAGCCCAACCCTCGCACCGTATTTCAACCCCAAAGAAGGCTACGTCCAACAGTACAACTTGGACCTGCAGCGGCAATTGCCGATGGGCTGGTTCGTTGACATCGCCTACGCCGGCTCTCACGGCGTGAATCTGGCGCAGTACAGCACCAACATTGACCAGATTCCCGATTCGTTCGTAGCCCAGGCAGAAGCGGAGTGTCCGGGCAGTGGCGGAGCCACTGCTGGTTGCACTCCAACGATCGGAACGCAAATCGCCAATCCCTTGCGCGGAAGTCCGAATGCCGGATTGAACAACGTACAGACGCCGGTCATCTTCGCAGGACAGATTGATCGTCCTTTCCCGCAATACAACGGCCTTAGCTTGGCCGGTCGGGGCGGATACGGCAGCAGTTACAACTCGCTGCAGGCCACGGTCACCAAGCGATTCCAGGGAGGCGGTACGCTGCTCGCGGCCTACACCAACGCCAAACTGATGAGCAACACGGACAGCCTAACCAGCTGGCTGGAAAGCTCCACCGGCGGCGTCGGTCAGATTCAGGATTTCAACAATCTGGCTGGTGAGCGGTCGTTGTCTTCTCAAGACGTCTCGCAGCGCCTAGTAATCAGCTACGTGTATGACCTGCCGTTCGGCCATGGTCAGAAGTACATGGGCGACGCGACGGGCGTAGCGGACAAGCTGGTTTCCGGATGGGGCGTCGATGGCATCACCACTTTCCAGAAGGGTTTCCCTCTAAAGTTTAGCAATGCGTCGACCACGCCCTTGGAAGCGCTAGGTTTGGGTATCTCGAACATCCGTCCGTCCGTTGTACCGGGTTGCAACAAGTCGGCGCCCGTGGGTGGTATCGCCAAACTCGGCGAATTCTTCAACACGTCGTGCTTCGAAGCGCCGCCCGACTACGGTTACGGTACGGAAGCTCGTGTCGACTCGTCACTCAGAGCGCCGGGGATCAACAACTGGGATTTGGCCATCTTCAAGCGCACCCAGTTCGGACCCGACAACAAACTAGGACTCGAGTTCCGTACTGAGTTCTTTAACACCTTTAACCGCGTGCAGTTCGGATTCCCAGGTACCGCGTTCGGCGGCGGCGGATTCGGGGTAATCACCAACCAAAACAACAACCCGCGGTTGATTCAGTTTGGATTGAAGTTCGCGTTCTAACGTGGAGGAGGGACGAAGGTGGACGCCGCCCCCCGGTGGCCACTTTCGTCCCTCAGTTTTTTTTGCCCGGCTCTCCTCAGCTGAAATTTCCCGTCAGTCCCTTTTTGCCCCTGTCACTTTTAATCCCTGGGCGAATCCGTGTAAGTAGGACCAGAAGGATGTAGGCGCAATTTGTTTTTTGCTAACCCTCTACTTCGCGAACTAAAATAGTTTCTGGATCGAATGAATAACCCCATCTCACGCCGCGACTTCCTTGAAACTCTAACCGCGATGGGCCTGGTCCTGCCTCTCTCCATCGACCATCTCGATCAGCAGTCCGCCCCGATATTCGACGTCAAACATCCCCGCGGCCTGGATTTCAAGCATGTCAATTCGCCAACGCCACAGAAATATCTGATCGAAACGATGGGCGGCGGGGTGGCGCTGCTCGATTACAACAACGACGGGCTGCTGGACATATTCCTGGTGAATAGCGGCGACCTGACCAACCCGATGCATCCGCCCGAAAAATTCAATCGCCAGGACCCTAAAAACTGGAATCGTCTATACCGCCAGAACCCGGATGGCAGCTTCACCGACGTCACCAAGGAAGCGGGCCTAGCCAGCGCCGGCGACGGCAATTACGGAATCGGCGTCGCGGTCGGCGACTACGATAACGACGGCTTTCCCGATCTCTACGTCACGAGCTACGGAAAAAACGTGCTGTATCACAACAACGGTGATGGCACCTTCACCGACGTCACCGCCAAAGCGGGCGTAGCGGCGGGAGGCTGGTCAAGTTCGGCCGGATTCTTCGACTACGACAACGACGGCCACCTGGATCTGTTCGTTACTCGGTACATGCTATGGGACACCCAAACCAGCAAGATTTGCGGTCAGGAATGGCAGACCTACTGTCCCCCCGCCGAATTCCCGCAGACCACCAATATTCTTTACCGCAACCGTGGCGACGGCACTTTTGAAGACGTCAGCCAACATTCCGGTATCAGCGCGCTAAAAGGCCGCTCCCTCGGAGTCTCTTTTGCCGACTACGACGGCGACGGATTTACCGACGTTTTTGTGGCCAACGACGGGATGCGCCAGTTCCTATTCCATAACAACGGCGACGGCACGTTCAGCGAACGCGCCTTGGAGGCTGGTGCGGGGCTCACCGACGCCGGCAAGCCCATCTCCGGCATGGGTACGGTTTTCCAGGACTACGATAACGACGGTCGCCCGGATATCCTGGTGACCGTGCTGCCGCGCGAGGTCTACGCGCTCTTCCACAACGACGGCAACGGACTGTTCAGCTATCGCAGTTTGCAGGCAGGCCTCGGCCTGCTCTCGGCCGCCAGTTCCGGCTGGGGCGTAGGGCTCGAAGATTTCAACAACGATGGATGGAAGGACATCTTTGTCGCCCAGAGCCATGTCTTAGACAATGTCGAAACCATCGACCACATGCTGCACTACAAAGAGACGCCTCTCCTCGCCCTGAATAAGGACGGCCGGTTCGAACGCGCCGATTCCGGCATCACGATGGCTATTGCCGGGCGTGGCGCGGCTTTTGGCGACCTCAATAACGATGGCTGGCAAGACGTCGTGGTCAGTACGCTGGGCGGCGAGCCGCTGGTTCTAATGAACCGCGGCGGCGCTGGTCACTGGCTGAACATCACTTTGCGTGGGACGCGCAGCAATCGAGATGGCCTGGGGGCCCGCGTGGTGGTCAACGGTCAAAACCGTATTGCGACCACCTCCGGCAGCTACGTTTCGGCCAGCGACAAGCGCCTGCACTTCGGCCTCGGCCCAGCTGAGACCGCGAAAGTCGAGGTCTATTGGCCCTCGGGCGTGCATCAAACGCTGGAAGGCGTCAAAGCGAATCAGTTTCTCGAAATTAAAGAGCCGGTGAAATAATGGCTGCCACGCTGCTGTCTCTCGCGCTGTTGCTTCAGGCCGCCGCTTCATCAGCCGCCGAACACCTCCACGCTGGCGTCGAGGCGGACAAAAATGGCCAATTCGATTCGGCTTTGGCCGAATTTCAGAGAGCTATCGATCTCGATCCGAAATTGGCTTTAGCGTTCGTGGATCTTGGCGGCGTGTACATTCAGAAACGCGAATACGCCTCTGCTGTTCCGCCGCTGAAGCATGCCCTCGAGCTCGATCCCAACGTCGAAGGCGGCCACCGGCTGCTGGGTTACGCGCTGCTGGCCCTGGGATATTCCGCTGAAGCGATTCCCCATCTGGAAAAGGCTCACGACGAGGACGGCCTCGGCATCGCCTTGCTCGATGCCGGAAGACTGTCCGAAGCGGTGATCCTGCTGCAGAAGGCGGTGGCGAATCATCCCGACGATCCCGATCTGCTTTATTACTGCGGCCGCGCTTCCGGGCTTCTGTCCAAGCAGATGTTCGATACCCTCGAAGCCCGTTTCCCGGATTCCGCCCGCGCGCACCAGATGATGGCGCAGGATTATGCCGCGTTGCGTGAAGTTCCCAGCGCCGAACGGGAATTCAACGAAGCGATTCGAGCGCGGCCGCAGACGCCCGGCCTGCATCTCGACTTTGGCTATCTCTACGCCCGCGCGCAGCAATGGGACAACGCCGAGCAGCAATTTCGACTCGAGACCGAACTGCAACCCGGAAATGCGGAGGCCGCCTATCGTCTGGGCGAAGCCCAGATGCAGCTTGGGAAATTCCATGAGGCGCGCCTGGCGTTGGCCCAGTCGGACAAGTTGCGCCAGGACATGCCCGAAACCCTCTACATGCTCGGCAAGGCCGCCAGCCTCGATGGAGATGATGCTCTAGCGCAAAAGTCCTGGTTACACCTACTCAACCTTGAAAAAGACACGCCGCTCGCGGCCCAAACCCACTTCGGTCTGGCGGGCATCTATCGCAAGCAGGGCAAAACCGCCGCCGCGGATCGCGAGATGGAATTGTTTCGCCAGCTACAGGCCGACTCGCCGAAATAGCCGGAGTGTAGGCCGACACGAGGGAGAGGTGAATGATCACCACGCAGCTTAAGAAAGCGAATTCGATGCGCAAAACGGGAATCGTAATGGCTGTTGCTGTTGTCGCGCTGACCTTCGCGATCGTTCCCTCGGCCATTTCCTCGCCCGACGGCGTCGACCAGCGGGTCGAAGCAATTCTTCGCAAGATGACCCTCGATCAAAAAATCGACCTCATCGGCGGTCAAGATGATTTTTACATCCGTGCTTATCCGGAAATCGGTTGGCCACGCTTGCGCATGGCCGATGGGCCGCTGGGCGTCCGTCACGGCGGGCCGGGGACGACGATGGCCGGCGGCATCTCGTTGGCCGCAACTTGGGATCCAGCGCTTGCCACACGCGAGGGAGTCGAAATCGCCCGCGACGCGCGCGCCAAAGGCGTGCATTTTATGCTCGGGCCCGCCGTCAACATTTATCGCGCGCCAATGAATGGCCGCAACTTCGAATACATGGGCGAAGATCCCTACCTCGCGGGAAAAATTGCCGTCGGCTACATCCAGGGCATGCAAAGCCAGGGCGTCAGCGCCACGATCAAGCATTTCGCGGTGAATAATTCCGAATTCGATCGTCACAATACCGACGCGATTGTCGACGAACGCACACTCCGTGAAATTTATCTTCCGGCATTCGAAGCGGCGGTGAAAGAAGGCCACGTTGGATCGGTGATGGATTCCTACAACCTGATCAACGGCACCCACGCCACCCAAAACGCGCACTTGAATATCGACATCCTGAAAAAAGAATGGGGCTTTCCTGGTCTGCTCATGTCGGACTGGACCTCGACCTACGATACGCTCGGCGTTGCCAACGGCGGCCTCGACATCGAAATGCCCAAAGGCGAATACCTCAATCGTGAGAAATTGCTGCCGCTGATCAAGGAAGGGAAAGTAACCGAAGCCACCATCGACGACAAAGTCCGCCGCATCATCCGCACCGCCGTCGTCTTCGGCTGGCTCGATCGCGAACAAAAGGATCTCGCCATTTCTCGCTATAACCGCGAAGGTGACGTCGTTGCTCTCCAGGCTGCGCGCGAAGGCGCTGTCTTGCTGAAGAATGACAACGGTACCTTGCCGCTGAAGAAAGAAGCGGGCATGTCCGTTCTCGTCGTTGGACCGAACGCGTATCCCGCGGTTCCGACGGGCGGTGGTAGCGCTAAATCGGACCCCTTCGCTCCGGTGAGCTTAATCCAGGGAATTAGCGATTACGTCGGAAATTCCGGCAAAGTTTTCTACAGTCCAGGTATTCCAACAATCGAGGAAATGTCGGAGGCGACATCCTTTGTCACCGCTCCCCAAGGCGGCACACCGGGCCTGAGGGCCGAACATTTTGCTAACGAAGATCTGCGCGGAAATCCTTACCTCACGCGGATCGAAAAGGACGTGAATTTGGGCCCGCACGCGAAGGAAAACTTGCCTGCACAAGCTCTTTCGTCTCGCTGGACCGGCTACTTTGTGCCCGCCGCCGCGGGCAACCACGATCTTTTCGTCTCGTCCACTGGCGAAGACGGCGGCTATTACCGCCTCTACGTCGACGACAAACTGGTCCTCGATGATTGGAAGACATCCAGGGAACTGCTCGGAATCGCCACAGCGTCCTTCGACACCAAGCCTCATAAAATCGTTCTCGAGCACCACGGCCATTCCGTATGGCTGGGCGCGCACTTTCACCTGGGAATCGCTCGCCAGGGAAACTACGTGCTGGCCGATGCCAAGACTATGGCGGCAAAAGCCAACGCCGTGATTGTGACGGCAGGCTTCGACCCTCTATCCGAAAGCGAAGGCGCTGACCGCACTTTCCGTTTGCCGCCGGGACAAGATGAACTGATTCAGAATATGGTCGCCGCAAATAAAAACACGATCGTAGTGCTCAACGCGGGCGGTAACGTCGATATGAGCTCCTGGATCGACACTGTCCCTGCCCTGCTTCACAGCTGGTATCCGGGTCAGGAAGGCGGAAAGGCCACGGCGGAAATTCTCTTCGGCGAGGTGAATCCATCAGGACGTCTGCCGGCAACTTTCGAACGGCGTTGGGAAGACAACCCCGTTCACGACACGTACTACCCACCGGCCGGGACGAACAAGGTCGTCTATAAAGAAGGCGTTTTCGTCGGCTATCGTGGCTATGAACACAACGGCACGAAGCCCCTATTCCCCTTCGGTTATGGCCTTTCCTACACGACCTTCAAATACAGCAACTTCGTTGAGAAGGATCCCGATCCAGGGTCGAAGATCGACGACTTTTCCGAGCCTCTGTATAAAATCTCCTTTGACGTCACCAACACCGGGACGCGGGAAGGTACTGATGTTGCCCAAGTCTATATTGCAAACCCTGTCTCGAAAGTTCCGAGGCCCAACAAGGAATTGAAAGGATTCCGGAGAGTTGATTTGCAACCGGGGGAAACAAAGACGGTATCCATCACACTCGACAAACGCGCATTTTCCTATTACGACGTAGCCAAGAAGGAGTGGCAAGTGGACGAGGGCGTATACCCAATCCTGATCGGACGTTCCAGCCAGGATATCGAACTCCGCGGCGCCGCCGCGTTTATCACGATTGAATCGACCTCAGGCGCGGTTACCGTGATCAAAAAATAGCGCGGAATTTCGATCGTTCGCGAGACGAGTATCGCTCCCTAACAACTTTGGAGGCCGGGTACGCGTTCGCGCATCGCGAGCCCGCTTCGTCCAAAAATAAGCCTAACATTCCCATCAATGCATTGTCTCGGAGGCTGGAAAAGCGTCGGTAAGCGATATCACTTGGATTCCGCTTTTCAACTGATCCAACGTCACCGCCGGCGGCGTCTTCAGTTTCACCGTCACCGCCTCACCCGGCAGCAGATCGAAATAGTTGTCCTCCGTCTTTACGTCCAGTTCGCCGAAGGAGACGAACACGCTGCGGGCCAGCGCCGACGATCGCAAAGTCGCCGAATACCCGCCGTTAGAATTATCCACAGACGTTTCAATCTTCACTGGTTTCGGCAGATCCAGATTGTGCATGGTGTCGAAGAAAATCAGGTTTCGAGACACTTGCTGCCCGCTGACCGCCAGATCAAATACCAGAAAACTTTTCTTGGGATCAGAGTCAGCCAGCAGTTCTTTTTGCTCTAGGGTGAAATAGACCGCGCTCGATTGTGCCGGTATCTGCACGTCCTGAGTCTTCTCGCTGAGTACTTTTCCGGAAAAATCGAGCAGTCGGGTGTGAATCGTTCCATTCTGCGGCTGCAGCTTATCTGAAACTATGAATACATCCACTTTCCCGTCATGCCTGAATGGCGAAACGACGACATCGTCGTAGAATCGTTTGGCGTAATACTGCAAAGCCTTCCAGCGGCCGAAATAATCGATGCTGGCCCAGGACGCTACGGGCCAGCAGTCGTTCAGCTGCCAATACAGTGAGCCCATCGTGTTCGGCATTTGACGCCGCAAATGTTCCGCGCCTACTTTGATTGCTTCCGCCTGGAGCACCTGGCTCAAATACACAAACGAAGCGAAATCCTTCGGCTCCGGATACCAGCGCAGCATGTAACTCAGGATCCGCTCATTACCCCCGGTGTTTTTCTGGTGGTCCCGCATCGTAGCCGAGCGGATGTCCAGATCCTCCGGCGTCGCGAACGCGCGAATCGTTCGCATTTCCGGGAAAGATTGGAATCCATACTCGGACATAAACCGCGGAAATTGCTTTTCGTACATCTCGATCGGCGCCAGCGCGTGCCAGACCTGCCAGTAATGCATGTCTCCGTCGGTTTGGCTGTCCGGCGGATTCTCGAAATTGGCGCTGGGCGAGCTGCCCCAGTACGGCACCGGATTTCCGTACTGCGCTACCACCTGTGTCAAAATTCCGTGGAAGAGCACTACATAATCGGTCCAGACCTTCTCCCGATCCGCCGGTGACACCGATTCCTTGAAAATCTGCCGGTCGCCCCAGTGCACCCATCCCGTTTCGATTTCATTGTTGCCGCACCACAGCACGATGCTCGGATGATCCCGCAGCCGCGTGACCTGATCGATCGCCTCCTGCTTCACGCTGTTCTGAAATTCCGCGCCGCCCGGAACCATGTCCCCGCCGAACATGAATTCCTGCCACACCAGAATGCCCAGCTCGTCGCAGATGTCGTAAAAATCGTCGGACTCGTAATATCCTCCGCCCCACTCCCGCACCATGTTCATGTGCGCGTCGCGCGCCGCCTGCAGAATCTGCCGGTGAATCTCCGGAGTCACACGGTTCGGAAAGCTGTCGAAGGGAATTACATCCGCGCCCTTGGCAAAAACCGGAATCCCGTTCACCACAAATTCAAAACTCTTACCGGTTTTAGTTTGTTCCCGGCGCAATTCAATCGACCGGAGTCCAGTCTGCAAAGCCGCATTCGCCGCAACATCCCGTCCAGTCCGCACCGCCGCCGCAAATTGATACCGATCCTGCGCGCCATAGCCATTCGGGTACCACAATTTTGGACTCGCGATGTGCAGCGGCACGCTGATCCGGTTCACCCCCGGCACCAATTGCATGCTTTGCCGCAACACCGGAAAAGCGGCTCCCGAAAGCGGTCCGTACGTGATTTCCACGTTTGCTGTAGTCGCCCGGCTCGCCTCGATACTTAATTCCGCGCTCAAAGCCGCATCTGTCTTGTTGATCGTCTGTTGCTGGATATGAAAATTCTCGATACGCAGCGCGTCCCAAGTCTCTACCCGGATCGGCCGCCAGATCCCCTCCGTCACATACCGCGGGCCCCAATCCCAACCGTATTGGTAGGGCGCCTTGCGCGTGTAGGGCGACGTTGCGATGTTTTCCTCGTTACCCGTATTAATCGCGGTCGAGATCGCCGGCAAGATGTACGGCAGCGCCTTTACCTTCGGAATCATCGACTCGATTGGCGAATGAAACACCACCCGCAACGTGTTCGCGCCGCTTTTCAAAATCCCTTTCACTGGCACTCGCCAACGACGAAACATGTTGTCCGCGTGCAGCACCGCCTGATCGTTTACATACACGTCCGCATACGTATCCAATCCTTCAAAAACCAAATCCACATGGTCGTGCCCCAAAGTCGCCGCATCCGCTTGAAACGTCGTCCGGTATTCCCAGTCGGTCAATCCGATCCACTGCAGCTTCGTGTCGTTGTCTCGATAAAAAGGATCAGGGATCAGCCCATCTTTCAACAAATCCGTCGGCACCACTCCCGGCACTTGTGCCGGATGCCAATCCTGTAATTCGGCGCGGTCAGTCTTGCTCACCGCCCGGAACTCCCATTTGGCATCGAGCGCACGAGAAGTCGCTTGCGCCGCAACTCCGGAAGCGGTTGAACCGAGCGCCAGCGCTACCAATCCGAACGAGCGAACAAATCGTGCCAGAGACTTCGTGGTCGCGCGGGGTAGGATTCGCAATTTAGAGCACCTCAAGTAAGATGTTTGCCTGGCCCCTCGATTGCAGAGCGCATGCAGAATAGTGAATGGGTTTTTGCGATGCAAGCGATTCATTTCGGGACAAGAATTCTATGAGGAGCTTCGCTCTTGCCAGAATCGCCGTCTAAAGGTGCCCCGCTGAACGTTGCCCTTATCGGCTACGGGTTCGCCAGCAAGACTTTTCACGCGCCGCTGTTGACCAATGTGCCGGGCCTCCGGCTTGCGCACATCGTTTCCAGCAACAGCGCCAAAGTTCATGCGGATTATCCCGAGATTCCGGTGCTCGCTCGTCCCGCTGATGCCTTCGCCAATTCTGAAGTTGACATCGTCGTGATCGCCACGCCCAACGACACGCATTTCGATCTAGCCCAGCAAGCGCTTCGCGCGAACAAACACGTGGTGATCGACAAACCCTTCACCAACACGGTCGCGGAGGCGGCGGAGCTGATCAAACTCGCACGCGAACGGGGCAAGCTGCTCTCCGCCTTTCAGAGCCGCCGATGGGACGGCGATTACCTGACTCTTCGAAAGCTCCTTGCCGAACGCACGCTGGGCGACATCGCTCTGTTCGAATCGCATTACGACCGCTATCGTCCGGAGCCGCGCCAGCGTTGGCGTGAACAACCCGGTCCTGGCAGCGGTATCTGGTACGACCTTGGCGCGCACCTGGTCGATCAGGTTTTACAGTTGTTCGGCGCGCCGGAAGCAATCTACGCCGACCTCGAAATTCAGCGGCGAGGTGGTCAAGCGAACGATTACTTTCACGTCATCCTGCGCTATGGCAACCTTCGCGTCATTCTGCACGGCGGGTTGCTGGTCGCGGCCGGAACGCCGCGTTTTACGGTCCATGGAACCCTCGGCAGTTTTACGAAATTCGGCATGGACACCCAGGAAGATTCATTCAAACGAGGAGATACTCCGGGTGGCCCGGGCTGGGGATACGATCCAAACGTGGGCACGCTCATCACAAAAGCAGGCGATGGATTCCGATCGCGCCCGCTAGCGAATTTCGAAGGTAATTATCTGCGCTACTACGAAGGTTTCCGTGACGCGGTGGCCAACGGCGCGCCCAATCCGGTCCCTCCCGAAGATGCGCTGGAAGTGATTAACGTGATTGAAATCGCCATGAAAAGCTCCACCGCTCGTGAGGAAATTCCCTATCACCCGGTCAAATTGTGAGCGGCCCGAATCTGGTATCATTCGACCCGACCAATTTCTATCTTCAAAACGAAGAACTCCATGAGCCTCGATCAAGATATCGAAAAAATTGACCTGCAGGAAAAACGACTTCAATTCAAATCTTTTGATGCGGAAACGGCCTGGACGATTGGAAACGCGCTCAAGGCTGCTGCGGAAAAACTCGGAGTCGCGATCGCCATCGACATCCAATTGGCCAGCCATCCGCTGTTTGCCTACGCCATGCCCGGTACCACGCCCGACAATCTCGATTGGATTCGCCGCAAAAAAAACGTGGTCATGCGTTACCACCGCAGCTCCTACGCCGTGGGTCTGAAGCACGAAAAGGCTCAAACGACCCTGCAGGGTCGGGTCGGACTTGAATTAAAAGACTACGCGCCACACGGCGGTTGTTTCCCAATTCTGCTTGCCGGAACCGGATGCGTCGGCACTATCACCGTTTCTGGCTTGCCGCAGCGTGACGACCATATGCTCGTGGTCTCCGTACTCCAGGATTATCTTCATCTAATGGGCGAGAATCTTGCTCTCGATCCCGCGGAGTAGGGAGCACAGTCGTGACCCGCGCGAGTGACGCAGCACCCCACAACAATTCCGGCATCGCAGCCGTAATCCTCGATTATGGCGAGGTCCTCTGTCACCAGCCTACCGCTGAATATATCGATTTTCTTTCGCGCACCTTCCAAATGGATCCCCAGACTTTTCTTCCGAGTTACCTTAAGACGCGCGGACCCTACGATCGTGGAGACTTGCTTCCCGCGGAGTACTGGCGGAATTTTGGAGTCCAGGCCGGCGTGGCGATTAGTGAGCCGACGATCGAACGTCTGCGACAAGTCGATAACGAAATGTGGAGCCGCCCCAACGAACCGATGGTCCGTTGGCTTCAGAAGATCCACGATGCGGGATTCAAGACTGCCATCCTATCCAATATGCCTACCGACATGGCCGACCACGTCCGAAAAACTTTCGACTGGCTGGCTCATTTTGATCATCATATTTTCTCTGGTGAGGTGCGGAGCGCCAAACCAGAACCTGCCATCTACCAGCACACCATTCAAGCGCTGGGGGTGCCGCCGTCCTCGGCGCTCTTCATCGACGACCGTGAAGAAAATCTGGTGCAGGCACGCGCCATCGGCATCCGAACCATTCGTTATCGTTCCGTGGAGCAACTTCGCGAAGACCTCTTGGCCCTCAGTTTCCCCATCCTGCCCTGACCATTCGCCCGGCACTCAGAAACCCACTTACCGAACAAACGGGGCTCCAGTAGCCGCCCCGCAGGTCCAAATTATCACTTGCCATTAGCAAGTAAATAAGCGACACTGCGCTCCCAGCCTTAGCTGTTTCCGCGATTATGTTGGTTCGCGGTCCACTTCAAACTTATGGAGCCTGTCATGGAAATTAGTCCTTATCTTGGTTTCAGTGGCCAATGTGAAGAGGCATTTAAATTTTACGAGAAAGTGCTTGGCGGTAAGATTGAGGGAATGATGACCTATGGGAGTTCGCCCATGGCTGCACAAATGCCTGCGGAAATGCACGACAAAATTATCCACGTACGGATGCTCGTAGGCGATCAAGTCCTGATGGGCGGCGATGCGCCACCCCAGAACTTCAAGCCGGCTCAAGGCTTCAACGTCTCAATCAGCCCGAAAGAGCCGGCCGAGGCCGAACGCATCTTTAACGAACTCTCCAAGGGCGGCAAGATCTCCATGCCGCTGCAGAAAACCTTCTGGTCGGTCCGCTTCGGAATGGCGGTCGATCGTTTTGGCACGCCCTGGATCATTAACTGCGCCCAGGCGGCCTGAGCGTGGTCACTTGCTGGAGAGCACGAACTTGTTTCCGTCGACGTCTTTGAAAATGGCGGCCGTTCCCCATTCCTCTTTTTTGGGCTCCTTTTCAAATTCCACGCCTTTGGATTTCATCGTCTTGGCCGTGGCGAAAACGTCGTCGCACCAAAACGAGAGCGGCTGAAAATCGCCGACACGATTTTCGTGGCCTTCTGGCGTAAAAAGCACCAAACCTGTTTCAGCTCCAGGAATCAGCAGTTCGATCCACCGCTGCTTTTCGCTGAAAAATTGGTCGGTAGCCACCTTGAATCCCAGCTTCTCGGTAAAGAATTTCAACGAAGCATCCTGATTTCGAACCGGTATGCTGACAAATTTGAGTCCACGAATCATTTGTTCGGCTCTCCTTATTCGCCGTGGACCGCAGCATAGCGCGCCGGATTTCGCAGTTGCAATCAGCCAAGCATTCCTATATTAACCATCGGTATAGCCATGCCGACTTTGGATTCTTACCTAACCGATGTGCTGATGCGCGATCTGGTGGGCCACGACCGCCGCCCGGTCAGCTTTCTGGTTTATCTATGGCTTTCGGCCGAGCGGCAGCGGAGGGAAAAAGCGGTTCAAATCAGTTACCAGGAACTCGCGGAATGTATAGGAGTCTCGAAAAGTTCGGTGCAATCGGCGGTGAGCTGGCTGATTCGTCGTCGATTGCTGGCGGCCAGCAAACAGAACGCCACAGCTACACCGACATATGAAGTCCTCAGCCCCTGGACAGATCGCTCGAAGCGTCGCGTCAATCCGGCCCGCGCATAAGTGTCGTGCTCGACGTCAGCGGCGGCGCCCGGCACCCGGCCATTTTTTCGAATTACTTAAGAGCATTTTCGACTTTAGAGCCGCTACAATACTCCTATGCGGGCGGACCTTAAATGAAAACCCTTCGAATCCATCTGGTGTTGGCGGTTGTCTTCGTTTCGCTGCATCCTGCGGTCATCCATGCGCAAGGCGCACCCGCGCCGCAAACCGTAGAGATCGACGTCAATGGTCCCTCCCATCCATTTCCGCATTTCTGGGAACAAATGTTCGGATCGGGCCGCGCCATTCTCAGTTTGCGCGACAGCTATCGAAGCGACCTGCGCGAGGTAAAGGCCGCAACCGATTTCAAATACGTTCGCTTCCACGCCATCTTCCATGACGAAGTCGGCATGTATGACGAAGACGCCGGCGGTAAGCCCACCTACAATTTTTCCTACGTCGACCAGATTTACGATGGCGTCCTGCAGAATCATCTGCGCCCGTTTGTCGAATTGAGCTTCATGCCCCGGAAGCTAGCCTCTGCTGACACTCGCCAAGCATTTTGGTACAAGCCCGTCGTCGCCCCGCCGAAGGATTACGAGCGTTGGGGGGCTATGGTCTCGGCATTCGCCAAACATTTAATCGATCGATATGGAATTGACGAAGTGTCGCAATGGTATTTCGAAGTGTGGAACGAGCCCAACCTGGATTTTTGGGCAGGCGAACCGAAAGAAGCGACCTACTACCATCTGTACGACGTCACCGCCGTCGCGTTGAAAGCGGTCAGTCCCCGCCTGCGGATTGGCGGCCCCACCACGGCCCAGGCCGCTTGGGCCGACCGTTTCATCCAACACGTTGCGGAAAAGAATATTCCGGTCGACTTCGTGTCCAGTCACGTCTATGGCAACGACAAAGCGCAGGACGTATTCGGAACCGACCAGTCAATTCCTATGAATGAGATGGTTTGTCGTGCCGTCGAGAAGGTCCACAAGCAAATCAAGGCCTCCGCCAAACCCGATCTTCCCTTGATCTGGTCGGAATTTAACGCAGTCTACGACAATCAGACGAAAGTCACCGACTCGGCATTCATGGGCCCGTGGCTCGCAGATACGATCCGGCAATGCGACGGGCTCACCGAAATGATGAGCTACTGGACTTTTTCCGACGTGTTCGAGGAGCAGGGTGTAATCAAGCAGCCGTTTTACGGCGGTTTTGGAATACTGGCCGAAGGCGGAATTCCAAAGTCGGCTTTTCACGCTTTCACTCTATTACATCGGCTGGGTGACCGGAGAATCGATGTATCGTCAGATTCGATGCTGGTCACGAAACGCGCCGATGGTTCGATCGTGATCGCCGTGTGGAATTTGTCCTTGCCGGACGATTCCGGCCACGCACGAGACGTCGCGATTCATTTGCAAAATCTAAAAGGCGCGCATCGAGTGCAAATCAGCGAAATCGATCCCGACCACGGCTCGCCACTTCCCGCCTACCACGCGATGGGCGATCCCGTCTCACCAACTGCGGCGCAATACGCGAAACTGAAAAAATCCGCTCAACTGCCGCCCTCCCACACGGAAACCCTGAAGAACGGAAGCATAAACCTGACGTTGCCAGCCAAATCGCTTTTCCTGCTCGAGATCCGTTAAAGATCTTACCGATGATCGACGCCGCGCTTCACTACAATCCCCGCAAACTTTTGCTCGTCGCCGACCTGGCCGGCACGCTTTTATTCGGTATTGAGGGAGCAACGGCAGCCGTAAACGGAAATCTCGATTTCCTGGGATTGATGGTGCTGGCATTTGCGACCGCCTTGGCTGGCGGAATTTTTCGCGATTTGCTCATTGGCGCGGTTCCGCCTGCATCGTTGCGGGATTGGCGATATCCCGCGACGGCATTCGTCGGCGGAGCCCTCGTTTTTTTCCTCGATCACTTTCTCAGGAAAATTCCGGTTCCAGTCATGATCGACCTGGATGCCTTGGCGCTGGCCCTGTTTGCGGTCGCCGGCACCGAGAAAGCCCTGGACTACAAATTGAATCCGTTCATCGCGGCGCTGCTCGGTACGGTCACTGCGGTCGGCGGAGGAACAGTTCGCGATATTTTCCTGGCCCAGATTCCGCGCGTTCTCAACGTGGACATCTATGCCACCGCGGCGCTCGCCGGAGCCGCAGTAGTGGTCGCTTGCAGGAAACTGAAATTTCCGCCAGTTTGGTCGGCCGTATTGGGCGGTTCGGTCTGTTTCTTGCTGCGCGTGGTGGCTGTTTGGCAGCACTGGAGTCTGCCCAAGGTCGCCAGTCCGTAAAGCTCCAGCCCCGCGTGCGTTGTCCTTCTAAGTACTAATCCTGAGCATCAACGCCTGAATCGCCAGCCTTCAATTCAGCGCGACAGTGGTATGTTATTTCGAGGATAAATGAAGGCTCTCGACAGCTCTCTGCTACACGAATCGTTCGAAGTTGGCATCGCCGTGAAGGGCTTCGATGGCCTGCTGGAATTCCTCGGCGGCGCCATCATTTTCTTCATGAAGCCGTCCCAGATGAACGATCTGGTGCGAAAGATCTGCGAGCATTTGCTGGCCCGCGCTCCACACAGCGCAGTCGCCCTCCACGTTTTCAATGCCTCGCAGAATATGACCGACAGCAGCACCAAATTTGCCGCACTCTACTTGCTATCGCACGGTCTGGTGAAGGCTCTGCTCGTGATTTGCCTGTGGATGAATAAGTTGTGGGCTTATCCGCTGACCATCGCGGTTTTCGGCGCGTTCGCGATCTATCAGGTATTTCGCTTCACCCACACACACTCGTGGGCCTTGCTGGTCCTGACCGTCTTTGATGTCCTGATTATTTTGCTGACCTGGAATGAATACCGCCACCAGAGGGAAAAGCGGCAGAATAGCGTACCCAGCGAGGCTTTAGTTTAGTCGAGCGATTCCGCGTCGATCCCGATATTTTTTTCGCCGGCGGCTTTCCTCTCGTTATATTTCTTGACCCACGCCGCGAAACTTTTTCCGGCCGCGGTATCCCGCCCCGTGAATGCCAGCGCCGCAATGTCACTGTAGGCGATCGACAGTTTCTCTGCGCTGTCTTTCGGCATTACGCGGATAAAGCAATCGGTGAGCGACGGACCCTTGATCTTGCGGTCGTAAACATACCCTTCGATTTTCTTGCCGTCTTTCAGCGTGATCGTCAGGTCCCCGCGATAATCGAAGGCCTTCTCCAGCGCCTCATGGATTTCCGACACCGTGGCCAGCGCGGGAATCCAGCCTTCCAGATTTTCGTGGACCACTCCCAGGCGCTCTTCTGAATTTTCAGCCGGCGTTGGAAGATTCGTTTCTGACATGATGAGCTCGAACTACGCTTTCGGGGACATGGCGATTTGCACCAGCGGCCCAGACTTGCTCGGCTTGCCGGCCGAGTTGCCCCCCATGGCGTCGGGATCTTTATATTTGTTGAAGAACGTGGCGCGCACCGTACTCAGGAATCCGCCAATTGAGCCGAACATATCGTCGACCGCACTGGCCTCGTATCCGCTGTGCACCATGCAGTTCGCGCACTTCGGATTGCCACTTTCGGTTCCGTACTGGTCCCAATTGGTTTCCCGCAGCAATTCCTCAAAGGTGTCAGCGTATCCGTCCTGCAACAGGTAGCACGGCTTCTGCCAGCCAAAAATGTTGTAGGTGGGCATGCCCCAGGGCGTGCATTTATACTCGCGCTTACCCATCAGCATTTCCATGAATAGCGGGCTCAAATTGAAGCGCCACTTGTCGTGCCGGTTGCTTAATATCTGGCGGAACAGCTCGCGCGTTTTCTTCTTGCTGAGGAAATGTTCCTGGTCCGGAGCTTTGTCATAGGTATATCCGGGCGAGAGCATCATGCCCTCGACGCCCAGCTCCATCATATCGTCAAAAAATTGACGCACGCTCTTGGGGTCGGCTCCGTCGAAGAGCGTCGTATTAGTCGTGACCCGGAATCCCTTTTGCAGCGCCAACTGAATCGCCTCGACCGCCTTCTCGTAGGTTCCTTCGCGGCAGACCGAAAAATCATGTTCTTCGCGCTGGCCGTCCATGTGCACCGAGAACGTCAAGTATTTGCTCGGAGTAAATTCGTGCAGCTTTTCTTTCAGCAACAGCGCGTTGGTGCATAGATAAATATACTTTTTGCGCGCGACCAGGCCCTTCACAATTTCCGCGATCTGCGGATGCATCAAAGGCTCGCCGCCGGGGATGCTGACCATCGGCGCGCCGCATTCATCCACGGCCCGGAAACATTCGTCAGGGCTGAGCTGCTTCTTCAGCACGTGCGCGGGGTACTGGATTTTGCCGCAGCCGGCGCAGGCCAGATTGCACCGCAGCAAAGGCTCCAGCATCAGGACGAACGGATACTGCTTGCGCCCTTTCAGCCGTTGGCTGATGACGTAAGAAGCCGTCGTCCACATTTGTGAAACTGGTACAGCCATTCTTTACTTCCTTGGCTAGCTGCGCGTTAAAGCGCGCTTTCTCTTAGACTCTAATGGTACCGGATTCGATGCTTCCTGTGAACCGTAGACTCACTCGGCGTGTTCCATTCGGAGCCTGCGCGATGCCCTCCAAGTGCTTGAAGAGACTCAAGATCGGACTTCGGCGTGGAGTAGCCATCCGCACGATTTTCGTGTAAATTTTTAATTGAAATGAGCAAACCGAAATTTAACGTCGGCTTGGTCCAGATGTCTGTCAGCCGGGATCCCAAGGAAAACTTGGCGAAGGCGTCTGTTCGCATCGAAGAAGCCGCGAAGAATGGCGCTCAGGTGGTTTGCCTCCCGGAATTGTTCCAATCCCAGTATTTCTGCCAGCGCGAAGACGTCACCAATTTCGATTTGGCCGAAGCCGTTCCGGGACCGACTACCGAAGCATTAAGCCGGGTCGCCCAGAAATCGAAGGTTGTGGTGGTCGCTCCGTTATTTGAACGCCGCGCCGCTGGCGTGTACCACAACACTGCGGCAATTATCGATGCCGACGGCAAAATTGCCGGAATCTACCGCAAAATGCATATTCCCGACGACCCGGCTTACTACGAGAAATTTTATTTCACGCCCGGCGATCTGGGCTTTCAAGCTTTTTCCACCGAAGCAGGCAAAATCGCCACGCTGATCTGCTGGGATCAGTGGTATCCGGAGGGCGCCAGGTTGGCCGCTTTGCGCGGCGCGGTGATCTTGTTTTATCCCACGGCCATCGGCTGGCATCCTAGCGAAAAGGCCGCCAACGGCGAAGCTCAACGCGATTCCTGGCGCACCATTCAGCGCGGTCACGCCATCGCCAATGGAATTTATGTTGCTGCCGTAAATCGTGTGGGCCACGAAACGCCCCCCGAGGGCGGCGACGGATTGGAATTCTGGGGCACTTCGTTCCTGTGCGATCCCCAAGGCGTGGTGGTCGCCGAAGGGTCCACGAATCGGGAAGAAATTCTCTACGGCGAAGTGGACCTTGCGCATCTCGAAGACGTCCGCCGCAACTGGCCCTTTCTGCGCGATCGCCGAATTGACGCCTATCACGGAATCGAGCAGCGATTCCTCGACCAAAAACCTTGAAGCCTCGCGCGTCCGCCAAGCCGCCCACTGAGCATGCGTCTCCTGCCGCCCTTGGTTTTTCCATGCCCGCCGAGTGGGAGAAGCACGAAGCGACCTGGATCGGCTGGCCGCACAATCCTACCGACTGGCCCGGTAAGCTCGAGCCCATTCAGTGGGTCTATGGTGAGATTGTCCGCAAAATTTCTGCCGGCGAGGTCATTCGTATTCTGGTCAATTCCAGCGCGGACGAAGAGCGTATTCGCGGAATTCTTAAGCTAGTGGGTGCGCGGGCGAATCGCGTGCAATTTTTCAGGTTCCCTACCAACCGTGGGTGGACCCGCGACTTTGGGCCAATATTTCTCCGTCGCGACCGGCCAAAAAAAGAATTGGCCATCGCTCGTTTTCGCTTTAACGCCTGGGCCCGTTATCCCGATTGGCAGAAGGACGATGCGATTCCGCAACAGGTCGCGAAGAAGCTCAAAGTTAAAATAATTCCGGCGCGGCTGGGTGGCCGGGAAATCGTCCTCGAAGGCGGTAGCATTGATGTGAATGGCCGCGGGACAGTTTTGACCACCGAAGAGTGCCTGCTCGACCAGAAGCGCCAGGTCCGCAATCCCGGATTAAGCCGCGCGGACACTGAAACAGCGCTCCGCGAAAATCTGGGCGTCACGAATGTCGTCTGGCTCGGGAAAGGAATCGCCGGCGACGATACGCACGGGCACGTCGACGATCTCTGCCGCTTCGTGAATCCGTCCACCGTCGTTTTGATCCGAGAAAAAAATCAGAACGATCTCAACTATCGCCCTCTCGAAGAAAATTGGGAGCGCATCCGAGACGCACGGCTCGAAACCGGAGAAAAGATCGAAGCAGTTGAACTTCCTATGCCGGCGCCCCTGCACTTTGATGGGGTGCGGCTGCCGGCCAGCTACGCCAATTTCTACATTACGAATGCGGCCGTTCTAGTTCCCACCTTTAACGATCCCAACGATCGTACCGCGCTCGGAATCCTCGCTGAAGTTTTCCCCGACCGTCCCGTGCTGGGAATTCATGCCGTCGATTTGGTTTGGGGATTTGGGACGCTGCATTGTCTGACCCAACAGCAACCCGCGCTGTAATCTGGTCGTCCAACTCCGGTATGCGCCCACGTCTGATTAGAACCTTCTAATTCTGGCCCGCTTTCTCCAGCTCGACGCTCCAAAAAGCGCGATAGGAAGCCCGATTGCAGTACTTGCATTCGTTGCGGGATTTTCTAACGCATCAAACCTACAAAATGAACCTGCTAAATCAACCAGCTCGCGGCCAGCAGAGATGACCGCCCCGATTGATTCGCGAACCTCGCCTAAGACCGGGCCGCTAAACGTTCTTGCCATTCACGAGATGCTCCCGCATCCGGATCGTCACGGAGCCGACCTGCAATGGATGCAAATGTTGCAGGAATTGCGCTCGCAGGCGCACAGCATCACTCACATTGCCCGCAGCGCCGTGAACCGCGAGCGATACGCCCCGCCGTTGGAAGCTCTGGGAATTCGCGTCCTCACTCCTGACGCGGAACGCCTTCGTTTCTTAGGCTTCGAATTTCCAGTCACCTGGACGTTCGAGCAGCTGCTAAGTGAGAACAGATTCGATCTGGCGATTCTTTTTCATTGGTTCTGGAACGGAATCTCAATTCCCGAACACTACCTGGAAGATATCCGGCGCTTGTCGCCAGATACCTTCATCGCCGTGCTGAGCGACGATCAACAGGGCCAGCGCGAAATGCAGCAGGCCAATCTTTCTCACTATTGGGCGGACTACGAGCGATCGCACGACTTCGCTGCTCGCGAAATGGATGTCTACCGGCGCGCCGACGTATTGTTAACGATTTCCGAAGACGACCGCCGCGCCTTTCTCCGTACCGATCCCAGTCTCCGCACGGGGCGAATGCCGATGATCGCCTCTACCGGTCCGGTGGGCTTGCCTTTTCGCCAGCGTAGTGGTGTTCTCTTTCTCGCGAATTTTGATAATCCCGCAAACCGGGACGCGATCGATTGGATGCTGGCCGAAATCTGGCCACAGATTCACCAGCGAATACCGCACGCCGACCTCGTTTTGGTCGGCAACAATCTTCCCCCGAACCTTGGAGTCCATGTTTCCGGAGTCCGACGTCTGGGCTACATAGCCGACTTGAGTGACGTTTTCTCCGCGTGCCGCGTCGCGGCCTCGCCCGTTCGCTTCGGTACCGGAATTAAAACGAAAAATCTTTTGGCTCTGGCTCATGGCGTGCCTCTCGTCACTACGACCGTTGGCGCGGATGGCTTAAACCTATGCGACGGTTCGACTGCGCTGATCGCCGATTCCCCGCAGGAGTTTTCGAATTGCGTTGTCAAAATATACAGCGATGAAAATTTGTGGCATGAATTATCGCGTGAAGGCCGCCGGCTGATCACCTGTGAATTCAGCGCGGAGCGCATGCGCGAAGCAATTTGCTGCGTGGTGGACCAAGCGCGCGAATTGCAGCCCAAGACTTTCGACCCGTCCTTTCAGTGGTCGTATCGCCTGGTCGAAACGCGCTTTCCCGAAGTGTTGACCGCCGACCCTTCGACCAACCGGTCTGCTTTGCGTATTGCTCGTTATCTGACTCTAGCGGAGGAACTGCTAGCCGAAAAACGGCCAAGCGAAGCGCTCGCCCAACTCCGTCACATATTCAGCATGGTCAAAGGCAAATTCGCTTTGCATGGGCCGTACCTGCGTGCCGTGGAATTGCTGGCCTGTGGTTACCGGGCAATAGGCGAAACGGCAACAGCGAATGATTACGAAAGCCGGACACGCGGGCGTCTTTGGACAGGAGTTGCTTCGGATCGGAGCATCTCCAAGCAGAAGGGAACAAAAAGCAATAAAACGGACGAGCCGCCCTTCTTCTCGGTGGTTATTCCGACTTACAACCGGCAAACAACATTGCAGGCATGTCTTGAAGCCTTGGAGCACCAGACTTTCGCTTCAGACGATTTCGAAGTCATTGTGGTGGACGATGGATCCACCGACTCCACCGAAGCATTCTGCAGAAATAGCCAGTTTCCGTTTGCCTTTCGCTACCTGCGCCAACTCAACGCTGGAGCTGGGGCGGCGCGCCGCCGCGCCGTTCAACATGCCCGCGGAAATTTCCTGCTGCTCTTGAACGACGATTCCATCGCAGCTCCAGACCTGCTGGCCGTTCACTGGGACGCTCACCGCAATTCTTTGCCAGAGCGCCAGGCCGTCTTGGGTGACTTCCGCTTTCCGCCCGAAGCATCCAATCGCGCACTCACTCGATTTCTACGCGACAGCCCCTTTTTCTTTCCTCAAGCCGTTCTGCAGGCGGGTAAATACTGGGAATACACCTATTTCGTAACCTGTAATTTGAGCGTCGCACGCGAAGCAGTCCTTGACGTGGGTTCTTTCGATCCCAAATTTCGAGTCGCCGAAGATTCGGATCTGGGGCTGCGGCTGAGCCGCAAGGGTTTTTGCGTCAACTACATTCCCGCGGCCAGGGCGATCCATCAGCATCTCCCTTTCACGGTGTCTGACCTCATTCGCCGTGCAGAGATCTACGGCGGAACCCAACTGCTACTCCTTCGCAAACATCCGGCTCTGCTCGGTGAGGGCGGATCAATCTTTGGAATGTTGGACGAGGCCGCCGCCGCGACTTGGCGCACGCTAGTCGATGCTCGCAGTAATGAAATTGAGGCAAAGGTGAAGCAGCTGGAGAGAATCGACTCGCTCGATTTTGCGCCTTTCCTAACCATGATGGCCGGCGAGCGAACCGCGGCGGAAGACATCGCCATGCTCTTCCGCCGTGCAGTCCCCGATGTTTACTGGTTTTATTTCTTCTCGAGCTTGCTTAATGCCTGGCATCGGGAATCCGCTCATCCTTCAATGAGGGCGCTGCAAGCGGCCGTCGCACCCGATGAAGCGTACATCTAAATCGCCATCCGAAAATCCGTCCAAGCCGTAAAAGCTGCGTGCAAGATTTTCTGGAAGTGTGCGAGACTGCGCAGCGTGAGCGACCTGCCCCCAAGCCCCGACGCGTGGCGTGACTGGCCTGTCGCGCGGCTGGAACGCGAATATTCGCCGAGCAGTTGCGTGCCATCGATTGACCCCTTTCTCCAGGCCTACACGAGAGGTAGTGCAGTAGCGCTAGCCACACTTACATCCCGCCGGAATTTGCACTGGGGTGACGGGCTTGATGAAGTTTTTGATTTTTTCCCCGCAGAGTCGCCGAATTCTCCTCTTTTGGTTTTCTTTCATGGCGGTTACTGGCAGGAACATTCTAAGGACGATGTGTTATTCGTGGCGTCGAAGTGCGTCCCTCGCGGGATCGCTTACGCCTCGGTAAATTACACTTTGGCCCCGCAGGCCACGGTCAGCACCATCGTCGATCAATGCCGCCGTGCAGTTATCTCGATCCACCGCCAGGCCACCGAACTTGGGTTCAACCCTCGCCGCCTTTTTGTCGCGGGAAGTTCGGCCGGCGCCCATCTTGCGTCCATGGTGCTCGTCGATGGCTGGCGACGTGACCGAGGCTCGTCGGAGAACGTTGTAAGCGGGGCCATCCTGTTGAGTGGCGTTTACGATCTTCAGCCCCTGGTGCCTACGTACATTAATGAAGCGCTTCAGATGAACGCAAACGACGCCATGGCCCTGAGTCCCATCACTCATCCGCTAGCGCCGCCGATTCCCGTAGTCGTCGCTTGGGGCGAAAACGAGACGGACGAATTCAAGCGCCAAAGCCAGGCGTTCGCCGGCGTTCTGAGGAGTTCCGGATTTCCGGCAAAAATGCTGGAAGCTCGCGGTACAAATCATTTCGACATCGTCTTCGAAATTGCAGATCCGCAAACCCCGCTCGGGAATGTGACGCTGGAACTAATTGCTGGCGGGGGAGCGCCTCGCTAAAAAACCTTCCGGCGCGCCGGGCGAAATTACCCTCGCCTGCCAGAGAGCTACGAACCGATCGCCCGGAAAAACTCTTCCGCAAAAATATACGCGTCCATAAATGCGTTGTATAGCGGCACCGGCGCAACGCGCATGATATCGGGTTCCCGCCAATCGCAAATGATTCCAGCGGCGGCTAGCTCGTCGCACACTCGGCGTCCGTCCGCTGGTATCCGCAGGGAAAGCTGCGCTCCGCGCTGCTTCGGATCGCTCGAAGTGACGATCTGAAAATGGTTGGAACGTTTCTGATTTAACAGGTACTCCAGGTATCCGGTGAGCCTCTCGCTTTTTGCCCGCAGGCGCTCCATTCCTGCTTCGTCGAAGATGTCCATGGAAGCACGCAACGCCGCAAGCGCCAGGATCGAGGGGTTGCTGAGCTGCCAGCCTTCCGCGCTGGCGATCGCCTGAAATTCGGGTCCCATCCGAAACCGTGTTTCTTTATCATGCCCCCACCATCCGGCGAAACGCGGCAGGCTCGTGTTGTGCGCGTGGCATTCGTTCACGAAGCATCCAGCAATGCCTCCAGGGCCGCCGTTCAAGTATTTGTAACTGCACCACGCGGCGAAGTCGACGTCCCATTGGTGCAGCTTCAGCGGCAAATTTCCGGCGGCGTGGGCCATGTCGAATCCGACCACGCATCCCTTGGCGTGGCCCGCCTTGGTGATGCGATCGCAATCAAACGCCTGCCCGCTGTAATAATTCACGCCAGGGAAAAGAATCAGGGCGATCCGCTCGCCTTCCGCTTCGATCAACGCCTCTATATCTTCTGTGCGGATGTTTGTTTCGCCGGAGCGTGGACCGATTTCGATCAGCGAATCGGCAGGATCGTAACCGTGAAAACGAATTTGCGACGCGACGGCGTAGCGGTCGGACGGAAACGCGTTAGCTTCGATTAGGATTTTATGACGTTGCGCGGACGGGCGATAAAAAGTCGCCATCAACAAATGAAGGTTTACCGTTAGCGAATTCATGACCACGACTTCGTCCGCGTTCGCCCCGACCAAACGCGCCATCGAAGCCGTCAGCATTTCGTGATACGGCATCCACGGATTCTGTGCCTGAAAATGGCCCTCCACTCCAAGCCGCTCCCAGTCTTTCATTTCCTGCTCGATGTACGCCCGGGCGGTTTTGGGCTGCAGGCCGAGCGAGTGGCCGCAGAGGTAAACCGCATCGCTGCCATCGCGTTTCCTGAGGATATGAAAACGTTTGCGATACGATGTCATTGGATCGGTCGCCGTCATATGGGCGGCGAATTCCCGGCCGGCTTCAAATTTCTCCGTTGCCACCTAGACTGTCTCCAAGGGCGTCAGTTCGCGCTGAATCAGCGCATCGGCCTTCGTCCAGTCGATTTCTGCGACGCTGTGAATTGAATCGCAAATTTCGCTCAGCAGGCGATCCTGAATTTCGCCTCGAGAACGCGCCAGTGTGTAGGGCAGCCGATGAAATGTAACCATGGCGTACCCCGGTACAAAAATCTTTGGATACCGGGCTTCCAGAGCGAGTTCCACCCGCTTCTTAAAAAGAAATCGCGGATCGCCAACCTTGTCGCGCATCTCGATAAAATTCTCATTCGCCAGATCAGCAATGGCATCCGTATCGGCCCGGCGTGCGTCTTCAAATTCCCGGAACAACCGCGGCCAATCCGGTCCACTTTTATCCAGCAGGTCGAGGAAGTAGGTGCAATCTTCGAACGCGCAATTCATTCCTTGGCCAAAAAACGGCACGATCGCGTGCGCCGCGTCGCCCAGCAGGAGAGTTCTTCCATAGGCGCTCCACGGTGAGCACTTGACCGTAACCATCGATCCCGTTGGATTGTCGAAGAACTGCTGGGTCAGATGGGGCATCAGCGAAAGGGCGTCG
>Ga0307474_10000273_pt1 | contig 38007 bp, 28 predicted proteins | sample atmos_gasesECM1C_2_FD_203312 | JGI IMG/M metagenome (GOLD analysis project Ga0307474, IMG submission 203312) | Hardwood forest soil microbial communities from Morgan-Monroe State Forest, Indiana, United States - atmos_gasesECM1C_05 | ecosystem: Environmental > Terrestrial > Soil > Temperate... | reverse complement strand
TGGCGGGCAACGAACAGCAAGGGCGCAAAAGCGGGAGCGTCGGATATGACGGCAGCGGCAGGTTCCACCCCACTCGCGCCAATTTCTCTTGCGGGCGCAACCTTGCTCACCGCCATCTTGGGCTGCACCTCCGCTAGCGCCCAGCAGCCAGCCCAGGACTTTCCGGAAGGCCCAGGCAAGAGCACCGTGGTCGACGTCTGCGCCGGCTGCCATGACATCAACCGCCTCAAGGCCGGCTACACCGCGGATGGCTGGCGTATGGTGGTGCGCATGATGCAGAATTTCGGCGCACCGCTGCCATCAGACCAGGTGGCAACCGTCACTGACTATCTGATCAAGAGCTTTCCGGAAAAGCCGCGGCCGGCTGCTGCTTCGATCTCGGGCCCGGTCGAGGCCACCATCAAGGAATGGCCGGTGGCGACACCCGGCTCGCGTCCGCACGACCCGATGGCGGCGCGCGACGGCTCGCTCTGGTACACGGGCCAGCTTGCCAATGTTCTCGGCCGCCTCGATCCCTCGACAGGACAGATCAAGGAATATCCGGTCAATCCGATGACTGGTCCGCACGGCCTGAAGGAAGATGCCGAGGGCAACATCTGGTTCACCGGCAATTTTGCCGGCCTGATCGGCAAGCTCGATCCGAAGGCGGACAAGGTCACAGAATATCGCATGCCCGATCCAGCCGCGAAGGACCCGCATAGCCTCGTGTTCGACCATGACGGCATCATCTGGTTCACCGTGCAAGTCGGCAACAGGGTCGGACGGCTCGATCCCAAAACCGGCGAGATCAAGCTCGCCACTCCGCCGACGCCGAATGCGCGTCCCTATGGCATCGCGGTGAATTCCAAGAACGTCGTCTATTTCGTCGAGTTCGGCGCGCCCAAGATCGCGACCATCGATTCCGGGACCATGGCGATCCGCGAGTTTCCGTTGCCCGACGCCGCCGCGCGACCGCGTCGTCTCGCCATCGGCTCTGACGATGTGATCTGGTACGCCGACTTCGCCCGCGGCTATCTCGGCCGGCTCGATCCGGCGACAGGTGCCGTCAAGGAATGGCCCTCTCCGAGCGGACCGCGGTCGCAGCCCTATGGCATGGTTTTCGCCAAGGATGCCGTCTGGTACGCGGAGTCCGGAGCCAAGCCCAACACCATCGTGCGCTTCGATCCGAGAAGCGAGAAATTCCAGACCTGGGCGATCCCCGGCGGCGGCGACATCGTCCGCAACATGGACGTTGACCGCGAGGGCAATCCGGTGATGGCCAACAGCCTGGTCAATGCGGTCGGCGTCGTCGAGATCAAGGGCCCGACGCATTAGTGAATGGGACGAATAGCTTCTTCTATCGCGATCGCGTGTCTTGGCGATTTCAGCCAGGACCCCGTTGCGGACGTTTTTCACTACCGATAGAAGATCGATCTTCTAGTGAATGGACGACCCAAGAATGGGAAGGCGCCGTGAACCAGAAACAGCACAAACATCTCTTCGCGATATGCCAATGCGGTAAGGTGAAATTCGAGGCAGTCGGCCCGCCGATTCTGACCGCGTCCTGCTACTGCACGAGTTGCCAAGAAGCCGGACGTCAGTTCGAACAGCTGGCTTCTGCGCCGCCCGCGCTCGATTCCGATAGTGGAACAGGCATGATCCTATATCGAAAGGATCGAGTGCAATGCATGATGGGGAAGCAGTATCTTGAAGAGCATAGGCTCAAGCCGGATTCCCCTACCCGACGGGTTACCGCGAAGTGCTGTAATTCGGCAATGTTCCTCGACTTCACCAAGGGACACTGGTTGTCGATGTTCCGGAATCGCTTTCCGACAGGCGCGCCTCCACTTGAAATGCGGGTGATGACAAAAGAGCGGCGTATCGGCGTCGAGCTTGCCGATGACGTGCCGAACTATAGTGGTCACTCCGGCAAGTTTATGCTGAAGCTGATCGCCGCTTGGATCGTGATGGGTTTCCGCAGGCCTGAAATCACTTTGGGGAAGGCAGTTCATTAGGGCGCAGTAAGCACTCGCCATTGTGTCTGTAGCAACCGCGATTCCAAAAACGCTACTGTAAAGGTTTCGGATGCTTGCCGCTTGAGGGACAGCGCCGCGTATTCGGCGGCCGGCGTCCGACTCCAGGGGAGGAAACCGCGCTATGGAGACGCTCCTGTCTTAAGTGGGGTTGTCGCAACCCCTCAATCTCAAGACAAGACGCCCCTTCGCGCTATCGGCTTGGCTGCGCTGCTTGCCGCAGCGGCCTGCCGCCGAACGGTGACTTATATACGGCGATAGGGGACGTAACGAGGTGTCCAGACCTTTCCGCGGATACGTTGCTCGATCTGGTCGGTCGAAACATCGGTGACAAGCCCTTCCTTATGCGCCTGCAACGCCACCGCGAGGGCGACCGTCACCGCGACCTCGCGCAGTGCGCCGACCGGAGGCAGCAAATTGTGCTTCGGATTGTCGCGGGCAGGCGAAGAACTGGCGAGCGCCTTCGCTGCCGCCATAAACATCCCGTCGCTGACGCGGCTGGCGCCGACCGCCAGTGCGCCCAGGCCGACACCCGGAAAGATATAGGAGTTGTTGGTCTGGTCCACCTTGAACCGCGCACCATCGCGCGTGATCGGCGGGAACGGGCTGCCGACGCCGATCAACGCCCGACCTTCGGTCCAGGCCTCGATATCCGCCGGAGTCGCTTCTTCACGCGAAGTTGGATTCGATAGCGGGAAGATGACTGGCCGCTTGTTGCAGTCGGCCATCGCGCGGACGATCGGTTCAGAGAAGGCGCCGGCCTGGCCCGAGACGCCGATCAGCACGGTCGGCCGCGCGTTGCGCACGACGTCCAGCAGACCAACCTTGTCGGGATGGCTGAGTTTCCAGTCTTCCATCGCCTGCTTCTTCTGGACAAAGGGAAGCTGGAACGGGGCAAGTCCGCTCATGCCCTCGACCAGCAGACCGTCGCGATCGACCATGAAGAAGCGTGTCGCCGCCTCGCTCTCGGGCAGGCCGGCATCGCGCATGGCGGCGCGGATCAGGCCGGCGATACCGCAGCCGGCCGAGCCAGCGCCGAGCACCGCCACGCGCTGCTCGGTCAGCGGCACGCCGGTGACATTGATGGCGGCGAGCAGAGTGCCTGTTGCTACTGCCGCCGTGCCCTGGACATCGTCATTGAAGGTACAGAGCCGATCGCGATAGCGCTCGAGCAGACGCGTCGCATTGTTCTTCGCGAAATCCTCCCACTGCAGCAGGACATCTGGCCAGCGCTTCGCCACCGCCGAAACGAAGGCTTCGACGAAATCGTCATACTCCTGACCGCGCACCCGCTCGTGGCGCCACCCGATATAGAGCGGATCGGCCAGGCAATCGGGATTGTCCGTGCCGACATCGAGCAGGATCGGCAGAGTTGTCGCGGGATGCAGACCACCACAGCCCGTGTAGAGCGCGAGCTTGCCGATTGGGATACCCATCCCGCCAGCGCCCTGGTCCCCCAGGCCAAGGATGCGCTCACCGTCGGTCACAACGATTGCCTCGACTCTGTCGAAGCGCGGCTGTGCAAAGATGCGATCGATCCGGTCCTTGTGCGGGATACTGAGGAACAGCCCACGCGGCTTCCGGAACAAGCGGCTGAAGTGCTCACAGCCGGCGCCGACGGTTGGCGTGTAGACAATCGGCATCAGCTCTTCCAGGTTTCCGACCAGCAGCGCATAGAACAAGGTCTCGTTGGTATCCTGGAGCTCGCGCAGAAACGCGTAGCGTTCGAGATCAGTCTCGAAGCTGCGTAGCGCCTGGAGACGGCGCGATACTTGCTCGTCCAGTGTCGCGACATTGGGCGGTAGCAGGCCATGAAGGTCGAACGCCTCGCGCTCGGTCTCGGAGAACGCTGTGCCCTTGTTGAACTGCGGGTCGGCCAACAGCTCGTATCCGCTCAGCCCCGTGGTCGCGAAAGCTGCAGTCGTCTGGGACATTACAAGCTCCTTTTACTGCGGAGGGCAGCATCGTATCATATGTGGGTCTAGCATCTCTACTGACGATGTCAGAAATGCTGTCGTTTCGCTTCTTCGTCTCGCTGTCCGAAGACGCTCGCGGCAGCCAACAATGCCTAACGACAAATAATCTCGACTTCCATGGGAAATATCTTGGCGCATAGGGCGCAATAGTGAGGAGGGTCTCGCAAGCCCTTCGGCGAAGCGTGACGGATGTCGCCGAGCGCTGATCGGAAACAGATTCCTACGCGGATCGGCTCACGCGGCCCACGAGCTCGTCCATATCCAGCCGGTGTGAGCACAGTTGCAGCCTGACCAATTCGTTTCTACGGCGATGACAGAGACCACAAGCAAGGAGCGAGCACATGACCGACTTCAGGAAGGAAAGTGACAGCCTCGGCGTGGTCGAGGTACCTGCGGACAGGCTGTGGGGAGCGCAAACCCAGCGCTCGCTGGAGCATTTCAGCATCGGCAAGGATTTGATCCCCCGCGAAATGATCACGGGCTATGCGATCCTGAAGAAGGGAGCCGCGGCCGCCAATCGCGCGGGCGGGCGGCTGGACGACACGAGATATAAATTAATCGTCCAGACCTGCGACGAAATCCTGGCAGGTCAGCACCACGACATGTTCCCGCTGCATGTCTGGATGACGGGCAGCGGCACGCAGTTCAACATGAACGTCAACGAGGTGATTTCAAATCGTTGCTGCCAGCTTGCCGGCACGCCGCTTGGCAGCAAGAGACCGGTGCACCCAAACGATCACGTCAACATGGCACAGTCGTCGAACGACTCGTTCCCCTCGACGATGAATATTGCGGCCGCCGTCAACGTCAAGCAACGCCTGGTTCCGGCAGTGACGGCACTGCGTGACGCGATCGCCGCCAAGGCGAAGGAATGGGACAACATCGTCAAGATCGGTCGCACCCATATGCAGGACGCGACTCCACTTACACTGGGCCAAGAATGGTCGGGCTATGCCGGCGTGCTGTCGGACGACCTGGAGCGGATCGAATCTGCCCTGCAGGGCGTCTATCGGCTGGCGCTCGGCGGTACTGCAGTGGGTACCGGCATCAATTCGGCACCGGGCTTTGCCGAAGCGGCCGCAGCCGAAATCGCCAAGCTCACAGGTCTGCCGTTCGTGACCGCGCCGAACAAATTCACCGTGCAAGGCGCCCATGACGCGCTGGTGCAACTGTCAGGGACGATGCGCACGTTCGCCGTATCACTTTACAAAATCGCCAACGATATTCGCCTGATGTCATGCGGGCCTCGCGCAGGCTTTGCCGAATTGTCGATACCGGAGAATGAACCTGGGTCGTCGATCATGCCGGGCAAGGTCAATCCAACCCAGTGCGAGGCGCTTACAATGATTGCGGTACAGGTCATGGCCAACGACGTCGCGGTGGGTTTTGGCGGTGCCGGCGGTTATCTCGAAATGAACGTCTACAAGCCGCTGATGATCTTCAACATCACACACTCGATCACGATTCTGAGCGACGGCTGCGTCAACTTCCGCAAATTCCTGGTGGAAGGCACCAAGCCCAACTTGAAGAAGATCAACGAGTATGTCGAGCGCTCCCTGATGCTGGTGACGGCGCTGTCGCCCGTGATCGGCTACGACAAGGCCTCGAAGATCGCGCACTACGCGATGGACAACGATCTTACGCTCAAGGAAGCCGCGCTCAAGCTCGGATTCGTCAACGAGGAAGAGTTCAACCGCGTCGTCGATCCCGCCAAGATGGTAAGACCGTATGTCGCAAGTGCGCCGACATCCTCTGCCGCCGGCTGAACGGCTGTTTCATCAGCGAGGACCGGCCTCGCACCTGGCCGGCCCTCGGGCCCTGTAGCCTGCCCGGGAGAACCGGCCATGACCAGTGACGAGTGTTCCGAGCTGAGTCTTGCCTTCGCAAAGGTCCTCTATGTCAACGGCCAGGCTACGGATGTGGTGGTCGCTGCAATCCGGCGGCTCGGCAACAAGCTCGGTATGAAAGCCGACCTGCTGCCACGCTGGGGCGAGCTGCAATTGCGTGCGGAGAACGACAAGTTAACCCCGGCCTCCTACGTCGCGGCCGATCCGGTCGGGGTTGATATGGACCGCGTTATTTCCACGATGCAGGCTGTCGCGGATATCGAGGCCGGCCGGCTCTCGCCCGGGGACGCGCGCAAGCGGATCGAGGTCATCGCCAAGGCGCCGCCGGCGCCGACCTGGCTGTTCGCCCTGGCTGCCGCAGCCGGCGCGGTTGCGTTGGCAATCATCTTCGGCGTTCAGCATCAACTCACCGCGGTGCTGATCTTCATAAGCGCGGGCGCGGGTGGCCTGCTCCGCCGCGCCATCGCCAAGGTGAGCACGAACATCTTCATTCAGCCGTTCTGCGCCGCATTGCTTGCGGGTCTCATCGGTGGACTGGCGGTGCGCTATCAATTGAGCACGGCGCTGCGGCTCGTCGTCGTGTGCCCCTGCATGGTGCTGGTTCCCGGGCCGCACATTCTCAACGGCACGCTCGACCTGATCGTCGGCCGCATTCATCTCGGTAGCGCTCGCCTGATTTATGCCGGACTCATCATCGTCGCGATCTCGACCGGACTGCTATTGGGACTCACGCTGTTGCATGAGTCGCTACCGATCGATCCGCCGGGCCTCGCGGTGCCGCTCTGGCTCGACGTGATTGCAGCCGGCGTCGCGGTGGCCTGTTACAGTGTGTTCTTCTCGACACCGCTGAACATGCTGGCATGGCCGGTCGCGGTCGGCATGCTGGCCCATGCCTTGCGCTGGGTTGCAATCGCCAAGCTTGGCGCGGGCGTGGCCGTGGGTGCGCTTGTGGCGTGTCTCGTCGTCGGCTTGCTGCTCACGCCGGTCTCGCGCCGCTTCAACTTGCCGTTCGCGGCCATCGGCTTTGCGTCCGTGGTGTCGATGATACCCGGCGTCTATGTCTTCAGGATGATGAGTGGGCTAACGCAGATTGCCGATACGGCGCAGGCCACGCCGGAGCTGGTCGGCGCCACAATCGCCGACGGTGTCACTGCCATCGTAGTTATATTGGCCATGAGCCTCGGCCTGATCGTGCCAAAGATGGCAATCGACCACTTTGGCGATCGGCACGCTCAAGGGAGCTGAAGATGCTAGTATTCGCGCGAAAGTCCGACGTGGGACGGACGTCCATCATTCCGTCCGACGAAGAAGCCATTTTGCTCCGCATGGAGGAACGGCTTCCGCCGGTGCTCAGCGTCATCGCGGGCATGGTCGATCTGACCGGCTTTTTCATGCTGGGCAATATTTTCACAGCGCACATCACCGGCAACCTCGTGGTCGCAAGCGCGCTTGTGGTGCGTGGAGGCCCGCTGAATCCCGCGCAACTGCTGGCGATCCCCGTCTTCATGATCGCATTGGCCCTGGTCTGGCTGATTGCAGAACTCTCCAAGCGAAAGGGCCCCTCGCTCGTGCGGCTGTTGCTGGTGGTGCAGTTCCTGCTGCTTGCGGCGGTGCTGATGTTCTGCGTCTCGGCCAAACCGTCGAGCAATCCCCATGGGATCCTTGCCGTCGTCGCCGCCCTCATCGCAGTCTGCGCTATGGCGTGTCAGTACGCGCTGCTTCGGCTGGCATTGCCCAGAGCAGTCTCCAGCGCCGTCATGACCGGCAATCTCACCAACACCGTTCTTTCGGTCATGGACGCGCTGTCGCACGGCCATCCGCTGATGAGCGCAGACGACGGTCGATTGAGAAGATCGCTGTATCTTCTGTTCGGCTTTCTGCTGGGATGCGTTGTTGCCGCTATGGCTATTTCCGTTATGGGTGAATGGGCCTGGTCGTTGCCTGTGGCGCTTTCGGCCGCCGCCTTAATCCGTCCCTGACATGCTTTGTACCGAAAGGCGCGCCGACGACCGCGCTGACGGTCGGACGGGACTCGGAATTCGACTGTCGGACGATGGGAAATCGTAATTGACCTAACCTGGACTCCAAATCCGTTTGACAGGCCGAATTGAAAGCTTTCGCCTTCTTGCCCCCCGGACTCGCACTTCGCTTTAAAGCACACTCACCCTGTCCACCCGGCCTTGCGCAAACCTTCGACGAGATGGGCGTGGTCTTCTGGCCGAAACCACGGAGCTCTCTTGCGGACATACATGTCGAACGCCCCCGGCGCGCGTGAGATGGCCTTTTCCAATTCTTCCCCAGCTTCCTTTGGGCGGCCAAGCTGGCCCAGCGCCGCCGCGGACCAGCGGTAGATCATCGGAAAATCGGGATACGAACGCATCAGACGTTTTGCTGCCTCGATCGAAGCCTCGTATTCGCCGCAGAAATAGAGACCGCACGCAATGTGCAACAAACGAACTGCCAGATAGGGGTCGCGGGGATCGAGTCTGAGACACGCATTGAGTGCCGTGAGCCCCTCCTTGGGCCGTCCGGCAAAAATCAGCGTCGCCCCTCTATGGCCATGGGCGATCGCCAGATTTGGGCTCATGCAGAGAGCTCGCTCGATCTCCGCCAACGCATCCTCAGCCTCGCCACGGGCTTGCAAAGCCCAGCCGAGGCACGATCGGGCTTCAGCATCGGCACCATCGAGCGAGACCGCCCGGCGGGCCAGGGTCTCCGCCGAGCTCTGCGCGTCTCGCAGGTCTATCTTCTGGTAGAGCGCAGCCGCTTGCAGCTGGTACAAGGCAAGCGCGCTGTAGCTGCCGCCGAAGGTCGGGTCGAGCTCGATCGCCTGTCTGAAGAATTTCTCTGCAGTCTCATCGTCGTCTGCAGTAGATTTACTCAGATGCCATAGGCCGCGCTGATAGGCTGCCCAGGCATCGAGACTCTCCGGTGGCTTGCGCATGGCGCGTCGAAGCTCGGCATCTGCGATTGCAGGCGCCAGCGCGGTCGTCAGCGCTTCCGTAAGCTCGTCCTGCACAGCGAAAACATCGGCGAGATCGCGGTCGTAGCGCTCGGCCCACACATGATTGCTGGTCGCCGCCTCTATCAGCTGCGCAGTGACGCGGATCCGGTTTCCGGCCTTGCGCACGCTGCCTTCAAGCACGTAACGGACGCCGAGCTCGCGCCCGACCTGCCTCACATCGACGGCTCGTCCCTTGTAAGTGAACGACGAATTCCTCGCGATGACGAACAGCGAGGGATAGCGCGACAGCGCCGTGATTACATCTTCGGCGATGCCGTCGGAGACAAATTCCTGCTCGGGGTCGCCGCTCATATTGGTGAGTGGCAGCACGGCGACAGACGGTTTGTCGGGCAAGGAAAGCGACGGCCCCTCGGGTTTGGGCGCCAAAGTCCGCCCGTCGGGATCGATGATGATGCGGTAAACGTGGACGGGTCGAGCGATATTCTTCAAAGTTTGCTCGCCCGCTTCCTCGACGTCGAAAGTCACCTTGTCGCGGGCATGATTGAAGACCGTCTGGGAGATACATATGCCGCCGGGTTCGGCGATGCTCTCGAGCCGCGCCGCGATGTTAACGCTGTCCCCAAAGATGTCATGGGCTTCGACGATGACGTCGCCGATGTTGAGCCCTACACGGAAGAGAATGCGCCTGTCTTCCGCATCGCCGATTGCAAGTTCGTTGATGCAGGACTGGAACTGCATGGCAGCTCGGACCGCTTCGACCGCGCTGGGAAACTCTGCCAGGAACCCGTCGCCGGTGTTCTTCACGATGCGGCCACCGTGCTCCGCGATCGCGGGCTCGACACCGCGTGCAAGCAGCGCTGTCAGTTTGGCGTGCGTGGCCTCCTCGTCATCGTGCATAAGCCGAGAATAGCCAGCCACGTCGGCGGCCAATATCGCCGATAACCTACGCTCGACTCGGACTGGCCGCTCCTGCACCATGGCCCGCAATCCAACTTGTGAGGTATTGTACGATGGATCAAACCGCGGGGCCAACACGATTTGACGGCATCCCGCCAAGCTGATGACCGTTGTTGGCTCTTCGCGCCGATACCGGAAAGTCTGCTTCTACGCGGCTTTTTCGGCCGCTATGCGGGCATGATCGGTCTGGAAAACACAGTCTAAGTTGAGTCACTATCGCGCTTTAGGTCTTTGGTTGAGCGTCATCCCCGGGCCGCAAGTTGCAGGATCAGCGAAGGCCGCACTTCCGCAACATCCGACTGCCATTTGGCGTTGTTCAGCGCGTCTCTGCGAGTCCCCGTAGTCGACCGATTTGCGCGCCGCAGGCTCTGTTGGCAACGAACGCAACGGCACCCGAAGCCAAGGAGCAGGCGGCGAGGAAATAGAGCGCAATCTCGAAGCTGTTCGTTGAGTCCTTGATCCAGCCCACGATGAAGGGACCGACATAGCCTCCGAGATTTCCGACCGAATTGATCAGCGCAATGCCACCGGCAGCGGCGGTTCCGCTCAGGAAGATCGAGGGAAGCGGCCAGAATGCAGGTCGCACGCCGTAGATTCCGGCGAGCGCGAGCGACATCGCTGCGAGAGCCCAGAACGAGCTCCCGAGCATTCCGGCCGCCACAAACCCGACGGCGCCAATCACCGACGCGCTGATCAGGTGCCATCGGCGCTCCCCGGTCCGATCGGTAGACCAGCCCCAGATCAGCAGTGCGATCATGCCGACCAGAAAGGGAATAGCCGATGCAACGCCGGTCATCAGATTGGACAAGCCGAGACCCTTTACGATTTGCGGCATGAAGAAGCTCGCCCCGTAGCCGGCCGTGACGGTCAGCATCCAGATGATCGAAAGATTGATCACGCGCGGGTCCATCAATGCCTTGCCCAGGGTCAACCGTTCCCGAGCTTCGACCCTGGCTCGTTCCTCATTCAGCTCCCCTTCGAGCCATTGGCGCTCATCGGCGCTAAGCCATTTTGCAAGCGCAGGGCGATCGACCAGAGTCCGCAGCACGACGAGCGAGAGGATGATGGCCGGAGCCGCCTCGATGAGGAAAACCCATTGCCAGCCTCGCAGGCCAAGCACTCCGTTCATTTCGAGGATTGCGCCCGAGGCGACATTCGAGAGCGCGTTCGCTCCGGGCACGGCGAGGAACAAGGCCGCGATGATGCGGCCGCGATATCGATCGGGAAACCAATAGGTGAAATAGAGCACAACGCCCGGGAAGAAGCCGGCCTCGGCAACGCCCAGAAGAAAGCGAAGCACAAAGAAGCTCTTCGGTCCCGCGATGAAGGCGCATGCCGCGGATAGAATCCCCCAGGTGAACATGATCCGGGCGATCCAGCGCCGCGCGCCCACGCGCTCGAGCACCAGGTTGCTCGGGACCTCGAACATGACATAACCGAGGAAGAATATTCCAGCGCCTAAGCCGTAAGTGAAGGCGCTGAAACCCAGATCCTTGTTCATGGTCAACGCCGCCACGGCGATGTTGGCGCGATCGACGTAAGCGACGCAATAAGCGACCAGGACGAGAGGCAGAATGCGCCAGCATAGCTTCTTGATGATGGCCGTCTCAAATGCCTTTGGTTCAAGCGCCTCGGGTTCAAGTGCCTTGGGTTCAAGTGCCTTGAGTTCAAATGCCTTCGGCGCGTTCATGAGCGCTCTCCGAAAATGCGGCAGGTGCAAGAAATCAATCAAGTACGGCCACTGGATAGTGGCCGAATTGTAACGCTCTGACAAGCACGAGCCTCCGTCGATGGCGTAAGGCCTCACTAACCGGAGCGGTCGCGTTAGTGACAGAATGGCTGTCCCATTTTCCAATGGTTCGCCGTAGCTCGCGACGATATGCTGCCTTAAATACTGGGAGCGCGAGCATGCGGCGGTCCGAGGCAATTCTTATTACCTATTTGCGCTCGCGCTATCAGCCGCGCGCCGTGCTTGTTGACCAAAACCTCGATCTTTATTCGGTCGATCAATTACGGCGCTGGGCGCGCAGAGGCGTCTCCTTTGTCGTGGTCGATGCAGACACTGGACAAGATATAACACTCGTCTTGCTGGCGTAAGCGGACAATTTCGGGGACGCCTGCCGGGGCTGCTCCCGTCGTGTTCGCCGCCAGCAGGAGTTTTTCTTTGGGAGGCCAGCAATGCTGAATCGGGTGCCGCAGCAATTCCGTGAATTGCAGGAAATCACCATGCAATCGGACACGCGCGATATCCTTGCGCATGCCACCCGGCAATCCGAGAGTCATGAAGATTACTTCCTGGTCGACATGGACGCGCATGTCACCGAAACTTCATTCTGGCCGGAAATCCTAGCTCTCATCGACAATGAGGTCATCCGGCAAATGGGCGAAGCGAATGCGGCACGCCCAGGCAATGCTAACCTCTCTTTGCTCAATATCCAGCCCGGCATTCTTCACCAGCATCTCTACGGCCGGATTCCGCATCAGCAGGCGTTGCTGGAGCCGGTGGACAAAGCGGGTGCTCACCGCTTCACCGAACTCGCGCGCCGCGCCATGGACGCGCTCGGTCTCGACTATCAGATCGTTTTCCCGACGCCGATGCTGACGCTCGGCATGCATCCGCAGGACGAGATGGAGGTGGCGCTGGGCGGCGCCTACAACAAATGGCTGATCGAGAGGATCCTGCCCGAGGACGATCGCCTGAAGGGCCTGCTCTATTTGCCGTTCAACACGCCTGAAGCCTGTGTCGAGCAGGTGGAGCGCTATGCGCATATCGACAGCATCATCGGTTTCACCGTCTGCTCGACGCGCAACAAGCCCGTGCACCACAACAGCTACATGAAGCTTTACGCGTTGATGGAGGAGACGGGAAAGCCGTTCGCGTTCCACTCCGGCTTCAACTGGAACGATCCCTCCTTCCTACAGCTCAACCGATTCATCTCCATGCACGCATTGTCGTTCGTGCACTACAACCTGATCCATATGACCAACTGGATCATCAACGGCCTGCCGGAGCGTTTCCCCAAATTGAAGGTGCTGTGGGTGGAGAGCGGCCTCGCATGGATACCGTTTCTGATGCAGCGCCTGGATCACGAATATCAGATGCGCTCCTGCGAGGCGCCGCTACTCAAGAAACTCCCAAGCGACTATATGCGCGACATGTTCTACACGAGCCAGCCCCTGGAGAAGACAAACCCGAAACTGTTGCAGGCGACGATGGAGGCCTTCAACGCCGAGACGCAGCTGCTCTACGCGTCGGACTGGCCACATTGGGACTTCGATCCGCCAAGCGCGATCACGACGCTGCCGTTCCTTACCGAGCAGGCCAAACGCAACATTCTCGGATTAAACGCTGCGCGCGTCTTCAATCTTGACGTGAAACGCAAGCGTCCGAAGGCCTCGGACGTTCTCAGCGAGCGCCCGGGTATTTCGTAATGGCGACCTCTGTTCAAACCGACGCTGTTTCGCTAGGGGCCGATTTCGTCGAAGCCGCGGAGCAGGCGCTCTGTTCAGGCAGGCTCGAGCAGGTCACCGATGCGGAGCTGGAACGGATCATGACTGCTGCCGTGCGCCTTTACGCGGCAAAAGCCGAGTCCGAGGGTTCAAGCGCGCGGCCGATCACCCCGGAAGAGGTGACGCCGACGGATGTCGTCGTAACGGCCAGCGCATTGATCCGCAGTGCCGGACTTAACCTCTGGGATGTCTCGATGTGGTTCAATCGCGCGAAGTGAGCAGCGAGGGGCGTGCGATGCGAAGAGTGAACATCGGATCGGCGTCGGAGTTCGCCGATCCTGGCCGCAAGGTGGTCGCCTTCGAGCGGTTCGAAGTGGCCATATTCAAATTGGAGGGCGAGTTCTTCGCCTATCTCAACCATTGTCCGCACATGGGCGGACCCGTCTGCCAGGGCAAGATGATCGCGAAGGTCGAGGAGATCCTTGCCGAGGATCGCACCAGCCAAGGCATGGCGTTCTCGAGAACCAGGATGCATGTCGTCTGCCCCTGGCATGGATACGAGTTCGATATCCGCACCGGCGTTCACCCCGGCAATTCGCGGGCACGGCTGCGAAAGCTTCCCATCGCCCTGTCGGGGGACGACGTGATCATTGATGTTCCCGATATCGAAGAGCGCGCCAGCCAGGGAGCGCAGCCGACGTAGGCTTGCTCAGTCCGCAAGCCCCCTTACAAAGTCTCTCCTCGAACGAAGATTGGCATATTCCCATTTGAGCCGTTCAGCCTCGCGCGATGCGCTTATGAATTTCATCGGGCGAGCTCGCCGAGCAGGCTCCGCGCGGCAAGAAGATCGACAGTCTCGAAGCCTTCGGTGAAGCGGTTGTAAACCGCTTCCAGCAGCTCGATGGCCTCCCTTGGGCGGCCCTGATTGGCCCTCAATCGGGCGAGATCCATCGCCGCCCGCAGCTCCCAGGCGAGCGCGCCTTGCTTGCGCGCCAGTTCCGCCGATTGCAGAAAGAGATTGGCTGCCGCGTCCGGATCGTGATCGCCCGATAGCGCCAGCAACCCCTTCACCCGCAGAACCTCGGCCGTACACCAATGCTCTTTATTGGGATCCCTGCTCGCAAGCTGCGCCATCATGGACACGGCGTCAGCATGGCGATCTGCCGCGATTGCCGACTCACTGAGGTGAGCCAGGATGAGAGGAACGAACACCTCGTATCGCATTTCAGCCAATAGCCGCAGCCCTTCGGTCGCCAACGGCATCGCCGCATCGAATTGATTCCGCCTCGTCTGGCACAGGCCCAAAAAGCAATGACCGATCCCCACTTGTGGTTTTATCGAATGGGTTCTGGCGTGCTCGATCAGTTCGACAATGTCGTGCTCGACGCCGTCGATGTCGGTATCGGACAAGTACCTGTTGAAGCAGGCCCATGTCATCGCCACGCTGAGCGGCATTGCGAATTGAAGCGGCCGTGCCGCCTCAAGCACGCGCACCCCAAACGACTCGGCCTGCTCCGGAAATCCCTGCATCCACAGCGTGTTTGCGAGATTGCCGAGCGTATCAACGCGGCGGTCGTAGCCGATCGCGTTGACCTGGGCGAGCCGCGCCTTTTCCGTGTCGACATCCAGCGAGCGCTCAAGATGCGTTCGCGCCTCCGCAAGCCTGCCGAGATGATGCAGAGAGTGGCCCAGCATCCATTCCGCCAGGGCGGTCGGACCAGGATCAGACAGCTTTCTCACATCTTCGGCACAACGTTGGGCAATTTCGAACGCCTCATCATAGTGGGTACGGATATTGCCTCCCCAGGACGCCAGGTAACGCAGCAGCAATTGCCCCTGCGTTTCGCGAACGGTTTCAGCCAGCGTCCTGGTCCAGGCGACCATCGCCTCCACCGAAAAGCTTGTCGTGAACAACTGGGAGCTCGCAAGCGCCAGACGGATAACGGTCTGCTGATCTGTCGCCTTGCCATCCTTACGGCCTGGCGCAACCGCGGCGGCCTTGGTCGTCCAGTCACGGCATTCGGCAAACAAAGCCTTACTCAGCCAGATCGGGCTCGCATAGCTCGTCAGGTCGACGCCGATAGCTGGATCGCCGTAGGGTCCGAATGCCCAATGCAGCGCGGCGCGGATGTCGTCGAGATGTGTGACCAAGGCGCGCTGCTCATGTGCCGGCAAATCCGCCTCATTCGCCGTCTTCAACAATGCGCAATAATATTCGGCGTGCGCGCGCCGGAACTGGTCGAGTTCTCCGGCATCGGCCAATTTCAGCGCGGCATAGGTCCGCGTCGTGTCAAGCAGTCGATAGCGTGCGATCGATCCCGTGGTGTCGGCAGAGGCAAGCGATTTCATCAGCAGTCCGCCGACTGCGTCAAGCACCTCTTCCGCCCCGACCCCCGGACCTCCGGCGACCTGCTGCGCGGCTTCGAGCGTGAAGCCTGCAACGAATACGGACAGACGCTGTAGAACCGTGCGCTCGACCTCCGACAACAGGTTGTAGCTCCAGTCGAGCGTCGCGCGCAGTGTCTGATGACGAGGCGGAGCAGTCCGGCGCCCGGGCCAGCGCAGCGCAAATTCACTGTCGAGCAGTCTTGCAATCTCTTGCAGACCATAGGCTTCGACACGCCCCGCCGCCAATTCGATGGCAAGTGCGTTGCCGCCGAGCTTGCGGCAGATATTGCCGGCGATCCTCACGTCCTGGTCCGCCAGATTGATCGGGCTGCCGGCCGTCGTCGCGCGCTGGACGAAGAGTTTTACGGCCGGGAAGCCCAGCAACTCGTCAGCCGTCAGGCTGGAGCCATCAGGCGGGGTTTCCAGGGGAGACAGCCGGTAGACATTTTCGCCGCGAACGCGCAGGATTTCCCGGCTGGTCACCAGCAGATGAAGCTGCGGCAGCTCGGCAAAAAGCCTCTCCGACAGGGCGGCAGCCTCCGAAATAAGATGTTCGGAGCCGTCGAGGACCAGCAGGACGGGCTTGCCGCGCAAATGGCCGACCAATCCGGGAATGGGATCGCCGGATTGAACCGGCAGGCCGAACGCGGAGACGACGGCTGGTGCCACCAGGCGCGGATCGGTGACCGGGCTCAGCTCAACAAAGCAGACGGCGCCAAAAAATTCCGGCAGCAATGTATGCGCGACGGAAAGTGCCACCGTCGTCTTGCCCAATCCGCCCGGTCCAACGATGGTCACGAACCGCTCGGTTGTCAGCTTGTGACAGATTTCGCTGACGATCTCGTCGCGCCCCACCATTTGCGCGAGCAGCGGTGGCAGAGGGTAGTGAGCTTCAGGAAAGTCATCGGCAGTCGGCAAACCCACCGTATCCCGCGACGTCGGCGCAACAAAGCAATAACCGCGGCCAGGCACATTCGCGAGATATCGCTCGCCGCCTTCGTCGGTCTCGAGGACCTTGCGCAATGCCGTCATATGGACCCGAAGGGTGACCTCTTCGACGAAGACCCCGGGCCAAACCTTCGCGATCAGCTCCCTTTGGCCGACCACTTCGCCGGCATGCTGGACCAGAAGGAGCAGGATATCGAACGCACGGCTGCCAAGCTTGACCGTCTCATCAGCCCTCTTGAGAACGCGCTCCGAGGAAAACAGCCGGAACGGCCCGAAGGAGACGACCTCCTGGGTGCGAGCGCCCCTCGTTGGAATAGCCGCCTGCAAAGCAAATTCTTCTGCGAATTCAAAGTGACCGCCGCTGACCCCTTGATGTAAGCCACCGGGCTTCGAACCGTCAAGCTGACTCTGGTCGGCTGTATTCGGCGCCGATAGGCGATTGAACTTCGGGGTATTTGGCCCGGTACCCAAGATACGGCGCTAATGCACGCGTCCAAGGGCGCGGCTACGCCGCCTTGATCAAGTCCGCCGCCTTCTCGGCAATCATGATGGTGGGCGCATTGGTGTTGCCGCCGACCAGCGTCGGCATGACCGAGGCGTCGACGATCCGAAGTCCCTGCAGTCCGCGCACGCGCAGTTTCGGGTCCACCACAGCCATGTCATCGACACCCATCTTGCAGGTGCCGACAGGGTGATAGATCGTATCGGCCTTGTTGCGGATGTGGTTCATCAGCGCCTCGTCGGAGGTGATCCCGGCGGCAAAGAGATCCTTATCGCGGTATTTCGCCAATGCCGGCGCCTGCACGATCTGCCGCACGAGCTTGACGCCCTTCAGCATGATCTCGGCGTCGCGTTGGTCGGACAGAAAGCGCGGATCAATGCGCGGCGGCGCCAGCGGATCGCTGCTGGTCAAACCGACCTCTCCACGCGAATAGGGCCTCAGTTGGCAGACGCGGCAGGAGAAGCCATAGCCAAAATGCACCTTGCGCATATGGTCCTCGAGTTTGGCAATGATGAAATGCAACTGAAGATCGGGTCGATCGAGGCCGGGATCTGATTTCAGGAAGGCTCCGCCCTCCGAACCAGGCGAGGAGAAAAGGCCGGTTCCGTCCCTGCGCCATTGAAACATGCTGCGAACAAGCTTGACCACGCCGCCCGGGCTGAGACCGAACAGGTCGGTCTCCTTCGACGAATAGCACGTGATGCAATCGAGATGATCCTGCAGGTTCTTGCCGACCCCCTTGAGCTCGTGCACGACGCTGATTCCGTGCCGCGCGAGTTCATCCGCGGGACCGACACCGGAGAGCAGCAGAAGCTGCGGCGAGCCGAATGTCCCGCCGCAAAGGATCACCTCGCGCGAGGCCTCGGCGGCCTCATCGCGCCCGTCGCGGCGATAGCGCAGGCCGGTCGCGCGCTTGCCGTCGAACACGATCCCGGTGACCTGCGCGTTGGTAATGACAGTGAGGTTCGGCCGGTTCATCACGGGATGCAGATAGGCGGCTGCCGTCGAGCAGCGTTCGCCGTTCCTGTCGCCGCCCCAGAACTGGGTGACCTGATAGAGCCCGGCGCCCTCCTGTTCCACTCCATTGAAATCGTCATTGCGGCGGATCTGGTTTTCCGCGCAGGCTTCGACAAAAGCGGACGCGATCGGCCGCGGGCTGCGCTGGTTGGCGACGCGGAGCGGGCCGTCACCGCCGTGAAAATCATCGGCGCCGCGCTCGTTACCTTCCGCGCGCTTGAAGTAAGGCAGAACCTCCTTCCACGACCAGCCCTCGCATCCAAGCGCCGCCCAGTCGTCATAGTCGGTGTGATGGCCGCGGATATAGATCATGCCGTTGATCGCGCTCGATCCGCCCAGCGCCTTGCCGCGCGGCTGGTAGCCCCGGCGTCCGTTGAGCCCCGGCTGAGGCACAGTCTCGAAGGCCCAGTTGTTGATCTTCGGTTTGCCCGACAGCATTGCAGCCACGCCGATCGGCGCCCTGACGACAACACCTCTCCCCTCGCCGCCGGCCTCGATCAGGCAGACGGTGATCTTGGGATCTTCCGAAAGGCGAGCCGCGAGCGTTGCGCCAGCGGAGCCGCCGCCTGCGAGGACATAATCGTATGCCATGCGCGAGTCCCTTGAAGCTTTAGAACCTATGAAGCGACGGCAATTTGTCCAGTCTTTAATTCATCCTCCCAAGTTGCTCGCCGGTCATGCCGGCACCCAGCTTTGCGCCTATGCCCCGATCATCGTTGGACCAATTGTCCAGTGGCCAACCAGAGGATCGGTAACCTGCCTACGCCACTTCGCGATCAGACCGCGAAGGCTCTCACTTTGGGCCTATAGGCCGTAGAACCTCTCGGCGTTCGAGGCCCAAATCTTCTGTTGGTCGGCGCGCGTCATGTGCTTGAGAGCCCCATCCACGACATCGACCCACCTGCCATACTCGGCGACCATATTGACTACGGGCCAGTCGCTTCCGAAGACGAGGCGTTCCGGTCCGAAAATATCGATGACCGCTTCCAGATAGGGCTGAACCCGCTCGGCCGTCCATTCCGGACCGTCTTCGGTCAGGATACCGGAGAGCTTGCAATGAACGTGATCGAGTTGACGGAAGTGCTCCATGTCACGGGCCCAGGACGTAAGTTCTCCCTGGTTGATCATGGGCTTCGCCATATGGTCGACGATGACCGGGAGGTCAGGGTAGCGCTCCACAAAGCGGACAGTGTTGACTATGTGCCGCGGCTTGATCAGGGCGTCGAAACGCAGGCCAAGCCCGACCAGCCGTCGTACGACCGCGTCGAGTTCGGGACGCAGGATCCAATCGTCCTCAGGAAGGTCCTGCAGGTAGGGCCGAATACCCTTCAGCACGGGCGAACGAGCCCACTGCTCGAGGTCTCGGACCGCATCAGGAGACAACATGTCCACCCACCCGACGACGCCGCGGATGAAGTCGTGTCCGTCGGCAAGACCAAGCAGGTAGCCCATCTCTTCGATGGTGGACGCAGCCGCGACCAGTACGCAGCCCTCGACGCTGTTCGCCTCCATCAGCGGGCGGGCATCACGGGGACCGTAGTCTCCGTAAAGAACCTTCAGTTCGGGCGTCAGCCAGAGCGAGTAGGCTCGCTCCATCGCCAAGGTCCAGAAATGTATGTGAGTATCGATGCGACGCATGCTCGTTCTCCGTCCTTACCACCCTAGAAAATCCGGAGGCCTGCCGGGAGGCCGCCATGAGCGGTAAATTGCGCTCCGGTGCTTAGGGTCAAAATGCGAAGAATTCAACGTCAGCAAATCCCGTCCGCTCCGCCCCATTGAACGGACCGCAATGCGGCGTGCCGCCACCTCGCTGAGCCATAGGGGACGTAGCTTGACGTCTCGTCCGCGACATCCCGCTGTTGCCGGCATCACCGGGATGCGGTCACAACATCGGCAAGCTTGGTCTCGATGGTCGCCTCAACGGACAACCCAACTCGCAGTAGCCGGGCTGTTGGCTGGTTCGGCGCCAGGACGATTTTTATAGGCAGGCGCTGCACGATCTTGGTGAAGTTGCCGGTGGCGTTGTCAGGTTGCAGCGTTGCGAACGTTGTACCCGACGCAGCCGGAACGTCTACCACCTTGCCCTCAAGGTCGATGTTGTAGGCGTCAACGTGAATGCGAGCGCGCTGGCCGGCTCGGACATGGCGGAGCTGGACCTCTCGGTAATTTGCTTCGACGTAGACTTGAGAAAGAGGCACCACCGCCATCACGGCGGCGCCGACATTCACGTAGTTGCCCTCCTGCACGCTGCGCTGCGCGATCATTCCGTCCACGGGAGCCAGAATCTTGGTGTAGGACAGATTGAGTTTTGCCTGGTCGCGCTGCGCTTCGGCCTCCCCAAGGCTTGCAACAGCGCTGTTGCGCTGAGCCTTGAGTGCCTCGACTTGCCGCTGCGCCAGCTTCACCGTCGCCTGCGCGCTCGCCAGCGCGGCCTGCTGCTGGTGGAGCTGCGAGGTATATTGCTGTTCGTTCTGTACGGTGCCATGGCCGGTTTGCTCCAGGTGCTGGTAGCGCGCCGCCTGCTGCTGGGCGAACACCAGTGCCGCCTGCGCCTGGTCCACTTGCGCCTGGTTGGCGGCTATCTGCGCCTGCTGGACATCGAGCTGCGAGTCGATGTTCTCGATGCTGGCGCGAGCGGCCGCCACCTGCGCCTGCGCTTGTTCGAGCGCGACGCGGAAATCACGATCGTCGAGTTCCGCCAGAACCTGGCCGGCTTTGACCATGTCGTTATCGTCAACCCTGACCGAGGTGACTTGGCCGGGCACGCGCGGCGCAATTGTAGCGTAGTGCACGTGGACATAGGCGTCATCGGTCCAAACGTCGGGCGCGCTGGGATTTGCCTGATGGCCGCCAACCAAATTGAGAGCCGGGTTCTATGGGACAGCGGATGGTCTGATACGACACGCCCGTACGTCTCGTCTGGCCCGCAAATGCCCGCATTGGGTCAGAATTTGAAGAACTCAGCGTGAGCAAATCCAGTTCGCTCCCCCCCCCACCAAGCGGCTATCAATCAGGCGTGCCGCCACTCTGCGGCTCAACGCAGCCCTTCGGGTCCGGATCATGCTCTAATAGCCGGCAGCCAGGCCGCTGTTTCGGCGCGGATCATTGGCGCCATAGTAGCGATTGTTGCCGACCGGCTTTCCTCCGAGCGACGGTGCGCCGACGATGATAACCGCCAAATGGTTCGCCGGTTGCGGCGGACCAAACTTGTGGCCCATCCCCTCCAAAATCTTGCGCGTGTCCGGCGACAGCGCATAGGTCTCGACGTTGGTCGTTTCCGGCAGCCATTGCTGATGGAAGCGCGGCATGTCGACTGCTTCCTGAGCGTTCATGTCGTAATCGATTGCGTTGATCATGGTCTCGAGCACAGCCGTGATGATGCGGCTGCCGCCAGGTGTGCCCACCACCATGACCGGCTTCCCGTCCTTGGTGACAATGGTCGGGCTCATCGAGGACAGTGGACGCTTGCCCGGCGCGATGGAATTGGCCTCGCCCTGCACCAGGCCGTAGAGGTTCGGCACGCCAACCTTTGCAGTGAAGTCATCCATTTCGTCGTTGAGAAGAACGCCCGTCTTGGCCGCCGTCACCTTGGCACCGAACCAGTCGTTGAGCGTATACGTCACCGACACCGCGTTGCCGTACTTGTCTGCAATCGAATAGTGCGTGGTGTTGCTGCCCTCATGCGGCTCGACGCCCGGCTTGATGTCCTGGGACACGCCAGCCTTGTTCGGGTCGATCACTGCCCGGATCTTGGCTGCGTAATTCTTGTCGAGCAGGCGGTCGAGCGGGTTCTTCACGAAGTCGGGATCGCCCAGATAACTGTTTCGGTCCACATAGGCATGGCGCATGGCTTCGATCTGGTAATGCACGGCCTGCGCGGAGTGGTAGCCCAGATCCTTGAGAGAATAGCCCTCCAGGATGTTGAGAATTTCGCAAATGATGACGCCGCCCGAGCTTGGAGGCGGCGCCGAGATCACGTGGTAGCCGCGGTAGTCACATTCCACAGGCGCGAGCTCACGTGTCTTGTAGCTGTCCAGGTCCTGTTGCGTGATCAGGCCTTTGCCAGCCTGGCTCGAAGCCACGATGGCAGCGCCGACCCAACCCTTGTAGAAGCCGTCGTCGCCTTTCCTGCTGATCTCGCGCAGGGTCTCCGCCAACTCAGGCTGCACCAGCTTCTCGCCGACTTGAAACGGTTGGCCCTTGTTGAGGAAGATAGCCGCCGAGGCCGGATCGTCCTGAAAATCCTTGGTTGCTGTCGCGAACAAATCGACGTCGCCCTGATCCAGCACGAAGCCTTGCTCGGCCAGCAGAATCGCTGGGGTGATCAGGTCGGCGCGCTTCATCGTTCCATATTTCTCGCGCGCGTATTCCAAGCCGGCTACCGTGCCGGGCACACCAACAGCCAGGTGCCCTTTGGTGGACAGGCCAGCAATGACATTGCCGTCCTTGTCGAGGTACATGTTGGCAGTCGCGCTCTTCGGCGCCGTCTCGCGGAAATCGAGAAACGTCCTGCGACCGTCGGCCAGCTCGATTGTCATGAAACCGCCACCGCCCAGGTTGCCGGCGGCCGGATAAACCACGGCAAGCGCGTAACCGACGGCGATCGCGGCATCGATGGCGGTGCCACCCCTCTTGAGCACGTCCACGCCCACGTCCGTGGCCAGATGCTGCGCGGAAACCACCATCCCGTTTTCTGCCGCGGTCGGCGCAACGGAGGCCGCACGAACAGAGCAGAATGTCGCGATGCAAATCGATGCTATCGCGGCGACGATCCGCGCCGCGCCCGTTCCTGAATTTTGCATACCAACTCCATTGCTGCTGCGTTGCCGCGGCGCTCGCGGACAACGCGGTGGTCCCCATCGATAGTCGAGCCAGACTATGCGAGGCGTCTTGTATCTGGCAAGATCGAAACTACCGCAGCTGCCTTTATAAATCCGCGCTGGCATGAGACTGCGATTGATCGAAGCAATTCCGGCGCCAGCTTTTCTCCTTCCCACGACAGCATGAAATCCAACTGTGCGGCGATCCAATCGGTGGGGACGGCCCACGGCTGCTATTCGATCACCTCATCGGCTGTAGCGAGCAGCGACGGCGCGATTGTGACGTCAAGAGCTCTCGCGGTCTTCAGATTGATCGCCAGCTCGTATTTGGTCGATTGCTGTACGGGCAGATCGGCGGCCCGCTCGCCCCTGAGGATACGGTCGACATATTGGGCCGAGCGACGGTGCACGTCAGTCAGGTCAATCCCATAAGCAATCAGCCCGCCATCTGCGGCAAAAAATGCGAAAGGGTATACCGCGGGTAAATGGAGCCGGGCAGCGCACGAGATGATGATGTCGCGATGCGTCACCACAAAGACGCTGGGTAAAACCACCAACCCGCAACGCTCCTCATGCGCGAACTCCGCCATCATGACCTCAACCTCGGAAACACTGTTAGCCGGCGCGGTCCGAACAGCTATGGCCAAGGGTTGAGCCGCCTCCTCAATGGCGCGGATTAGAGGATCGGCGTACGGCGTCGTCTCTGGGTTGAATAGTATCGCGGCACGCGCAACGGGAGGGGTGATTTGCACAAGCATTTGTAGCAATTTCCCGGGTACAGAGAAAAAGCCGGTGCTGAAGCCAGTGATATTACCACCAGGATGGCGTGCCGCTCGCGCCACTTGCGGCTCGGGATCACTCGGCACAGCCTTTCCCGCTTTCGGCGCCGCGCACGCCACGTGGCGAATCGCCGAAGCGGGCCCGGAATAGTCGATTGAAATGCGACACATCCGAAAAGCCGACCTCTAGTGCGATGTCGGAAATTCGCTGAGCGCTGTCGTGAGGCTCGGTTAGCAGCTCGAACGCCCGTCGGAGCCGTAGCTCATTCACGCGCCTCGTGAACGATGTTCCCGATGACGTCATCAGGCGCTGCAGATAACGAGGAGAGATGCCCTGGCGACGGGCCACTGTCTCCAGGCAGAGCTCCGGATCCTGAAAGTGCGCCGCGATGTGGTCGAGGGCGGCGCTGTGGCGCGCAGCCACAACCGCGCTGGCATAGCTCTCGCCCAAGGGAGCGCACTCACCGATTGCGAGCGCGGCGAGATCATGGATGTGAGCCACCACCACATCACGCAGCTCAGGCGCAGCTAGAGTGGTTTCGTTGAACGCCGACTTCAAATACGACATGAGAAGTCGGAGCGCTTCGGTCCGGTGAGAAATCGGTCGCATGGTCAGGCTGTCGACATTCGTCACGCGTGGCGCAAGCGCGTCGCACGGCACGGCAAGTCCGAATTGCAATCCCTCCAAATAGGTGACGGTAACGGGTTCCGAATGCAGAATCGAGATCGCATCGCCCGCGCCAAGCTCGATCTCCCGACCGCGCTGCGATAGCTGACTCCTGCTGTTAGAGCAGACGATGATGCCGATCGAATCATCACCATCAACAATGCTCGCTTGCGAACGCTTGAAACACATGGCGGAGCCCTTCAATGCGATCGTGCGCAAACCCCGAGTCGCTTGCAGCGTAGCCTCGGCCTGAAAGGGACCGTCCGACGAGGGCTCGATATCGGCGTGGACTATGCCTCGACAAAACCTCTCGCGCCACATCGGGATGCGCAACCGCTCCGGGAGCTCGCGCGTCGAGAATCGGTACGATGCGAAATCAGCCGTGCCCGTAGACATGGGAACTCTCCCACGCTTGATCAAACATCCGGATACACTGCTCTGACAGACAACTGCCGACATCGGCAGTTTGCAGTTCGCGCACCAGCCTTCTGTTACGCGGTGCGCGGAAGTCCAAGAAACGACACTGTCCGCCTGATAGTGTCATTCACCGTGATCGATGCAGATGTGAACTGGCTCACGTGGCGGCCGGAAAAATTAGGCCTGTAGTCCTTATTAGATTCGTGATGCAAAAATCTCCTTTAAGAGGAGATCGCCATGATGACTCTATTTCACGTTGCTGCCATCACGTCCATTTTGAACATCGCTGGAGGCTGCAAGCACAGATCCAGCTTTACTATTATTAGTACGTTTCGCGATTGATCGAACTCAACGATCCTCGGTGCGGATCGACCTGCAGCACTTGGATGCCTCTGATGCCGGTTTTGGGCGCGGAATCGTAATCAGATTTCGTCGGAAACAACTCCCACGGCACAGGTCATTCCCAGCCGTGGGCGAAATGGCCGAAAACTACAGCGTGGGACGTCAGTGGTGATGATCAAGCGAGGGTTCGATCATGTCCACCATATTCGACCTGCTCTACCGCGAATTTTGCCGTGCCCGCCTCGCCGAAATGCGAAAACAGCTTCTGATCCCGGTTGCGAGCGACGAGATCCTGGAGGCGCATTGGGACACCGGCGATCCTGCCGGCGCTCATGATCGGGGTAGCGATCGCAGCGACGGCACCGCGACGAAAGAAGCCCCGACCGTCAAGTAGCCGGGCCTCGTAACCGCATTGCTCGGTTGGCGAGCCGCTCGGCTCTCGCGCCGTACCGGAGCATCGCGGCTACTTGAAATGCGTAGGCGGCCGTTCCGGACAGGCATTTCATCGATCACTATTCGACCAAGAGCGCGCCCGCACGCTGGACAGGTAACCAGATGCATGATCGAACTCACACCTCGAAGCCGTTGGTCGGCGAAATATCGCCGGAGCTCAGGGAGGCTGGCCGCGACCGGCGCATCGATGCATGCCGTGGTATCGCGCTATGGTGCATCTTTCTTGACCATGTCCCCAACAACATCGGGAGCTGGCTGACACTGCGGAACTACGGCTTCAGTGATGCCGCGGAAGTATTCATGTTCATCTCAGGCGTGACCTGCGCCCTCGCCTACGGTAGGGCGCGCGATCGCGAGGGCTGGAGCGGCGTGATCAGCCGTTCGCTGCGACGAGGATGGGACATCTATGCCGCATTTCTGCTGCTCACACTTGCTTGCACCGTCATCATTTACCTCGCAGGCCGCGACCATCTGGCCGACGAGAGCAATACGCGCATTCTGTTCGAGCATCCGGGAGCGACGCTCGCGCACGCGGCGCTCCTGCAATACCGCCCCGTCAACACCGACATCTTGCCGGTTTTCGTGATCTGTCACGCTTTGTTCGCGCCGCTGCTGTGGCTGCTGCTGCGCGTGCCGAACGTGACGCTTGCTGCCTCGTTGTTGCTTTATGTGCTCGTGCACGTCTTCGGCTGGACCGTCCCCGCCTGGCCCAACCACGTCTGGTTCTTCAATCCGCTGGCCTGGCAGCTTCTGCTTGTGTTGGGCGCGTGGTGGGTTATCGAGGGGAAGAGATTCCGGCCGTGGGTGACCTCGCGCACGGCGCTGGTCCTTGCCGTTCTCTATCTGGTTTTCAGCCTGATCATCGCATTGAGCTGGAGCATCAAGCCGCTGGAACCGCTGATCCCGCAGGTCCTGACCAAGCTGCTTTTCCCACTGGACAAATCCAATCTCAGTCCGCTGCGACTGCTGCATCTTCTTGCTCTTGCGATTCTGGCGGTACGGTTTGTGCCTCGCAATTGGCAGGGTCTAATGACACCGGTGATGCGTGGCGCGAGGTACTGTGGTGAGAACTCGCTGCCAATCTATTGCCTCGGCGTTCTGCTGGCACTCGCCAGCCACGTGGCTCTGCTCGAAATCTCGGATGGGCGTGTGATGCAGATCGCGCTCAGTCTTGGTGGCATCCTGGTGACGATCCTCGCCGCGATGCTTCTGAACTCGATCAGGATCAAACCCAGGCGGCAACCACTTCGCGATATGTCTCTAGAGCATGATGATTTCAGGTTGGCGCGCAGCCTGATTTTTTGAAGTTTGGCTGGAGCATGCTATCCTGCGAGGATTGCGATAAACGTTTCTCGCCGTAGTCCAAAATTGGGCTGGCCGCCAATAAGACAGTCGGTAGAGCCAATGCAGCAGATTGCGGACTGGCTCAATACACTTGGCCTAGGGCAATACGCGCAGCGCTTTGCCGAGAACGACATTGATTCAAGCGTTCTGTGCGATCTGACCGACCATGACCTCGAAAAGATCGGTGTCTCGCTCGGCCATCGCAAGAAGATATTGCGCGCGATTGCCGAGCTCGATGGGCCCCGACCCAGACCCGCGCCTGTTGCTCGGACCGAGGCCGAGAGACGTCACCTCACGCTGATGTTCGCTGACCTTGTTGGTTCGACAGCGCTCTCGACAGGGCGCGACCCTGAAGACTTGCGGGAAATCATTGGCGCGTACCATCGCTGCTGCGCCGAACAAATCGAGAAGTTCGGGGGATTCGTTGCGAGATACCTGGGCGACGGCGTACTCGCCTATTTCGGCTATCCGCAGGCGGATGAAGATGATGCCGAACGCGCAATAAGCGCCGGGCTGGCATTGGTCGCGTCCGTAGCAGGACTCGATGCCGGTCCGGGGTTAAGATTGCGAGCGCGAATTGGGATTGCGACTGGCTTGGTGATCGTCGGTGATCTCATCGGGGATGGTCCGTCGCGGCAGTGCGAGGTGGTCGGCGAGACGGCCAACCTGGCCTCGCGGCTTCAGGCGCTGGCCGAGCCGGACACGGTTGTGATCGACGGCAGCACCCGCCGCCTCGTCGGTGGACTCTTCGAATATTTCGCTCTCGGCAGCGTGTCCATCAAAGGCTTCGGCGCGCCGGTACCGGTCTGGCGAGTCATCGGTGCGAGCGCCGTCGATAGCCGCTTCGAGGCCTTGCGCGTGGCCAGAACACCACTGCTCGGCCGTGATGAGGAGATCGAGCTGCTGATGCGCCGCTGGCAGCAGGCCAAACGCGGCGATGGCTCGGTCGTGCTGATATCGGGTGAGCCCGGCATCGGCAAATCGCGCCTCGCCGAGACCGCGCTGGAGCGGCTGAGCGATGATCCCCACATCCCCCTGCGCCGTTTCTGCTCGCCGCATCACCGGGACAGCGCGCTATTTCCGACCATCTCACAGATCGAGCGGGCAGCGCGATTCCGGCGTGACGATACGGACCAGCAACGGTTGGACAAGCTCGAGGCGCTGCTCGCGGAGGCAAACGCTGACCTTAGCGAGGCCCTCCCTCTGATCGCAGACCTGCTGTCCGTGCCAACAGGCAATCGCTATCCGACGCTCAGCCTCACACCGCAGAAGCGCAAGGAGAAGACGCTTCGGGCCCTCCTCGCCCAGCTCGAGGGACTGGCATCGCGCCGGCCAGTGCTGATGGTGTTCGAGGACGTGCACTGGATCGACCCCACCTCGCTCGACCTGTTGGATCTCATCGTCGACCGGGTGGCCACCCTCCACGTCTTGCTGATCATCACTTTCAGGCCAGAGTTCGCGCCGGCCTGGATCGGACGTTCGCACGTGACATTGATCAGCCTCGGTCGTCTGCCGCGTCGACAGCGTGCCGAGATGATCATGCGGGTGACCGGCGGCAAGGCGTTGCCACAGGAGATCGCCGCACACATCATCGATCGGACCGACGGCATACCGCTGTTCATCGAGGAATTGACCAAGGCGGTGATCGAGAGCGACATGCTGGCCGACGCCGGCGACCGCTTTGATGCGAGGGGGCCGGTGCCTCGGCTTGCCATCCCGACCTCGCTCCAAGCCTCGCTCCTGGCACGGCTCGATCGGTTGGCACCAGTGCGCGAGATGGTGCAGATCGGAGCGGCTCTCGGACGGTCGTTCTCGCACGAGCTGATCAGCGCCGTCGCGGCCATGCCGCAACAGCAGGTGGACGGGGCCTTGGCGCAGCTTGTAGGCGCCGAATTGGTCTTCCAACGCGGCACCCCGCCCGATGCAGAGTACACCTTCAAGCACGCGCTGGTGCAGGACGCAGCCTACAGCACAATGCTGCGCGGTCGACGCCAGCTGATCCATGCCCGCATTGCGACAACGCTGGAGAGCCAGTTCCCTGAAATCGCGGCTGCTCAGCCGCAGCTCATGGCCCACCATTGTGCGGAGGCCGGGTTCAACGAGAAGGCGGTCGGCTACCGCCTCAAGGCCGGCCAGCAGGCGGTCGCGCGGTCGGCGATGACGGAAGCGGTGGCGCAATTGCAGAGGGGTCTGGAATTGCTGGCTACCATGCCGGAGGAATCCCGTCCGGTGCAGCACGAACTCGACCTGCATATTGCCCTCGGGCGGGCCCTGATGGCAGCCAGAGGCTATTCGGCGCCGGTGGTCGCCGAAACGCTCGTCAGGGCGCGAGCGCTCGCTGAGCGGTTCGATCGACCGGATCGTCTCGCTCCGTTGCTCTATTCCCAATGGGGCTTCCATTCGGTTCGGGCCGAGCACGAGCTGGCGGTATCCCTTGCCGAGCAGATGGTGAAATTGGGCGAGACAAGAAAAGATCAGGCCACTCTGCTGCTGGGTCACTATATCCACGGCGCCAGCTGCTACTATCGCGGGGAGTTTGTGACAGCGCACGGCCATCTCGAGCTGTGTGATGGCTTGAGAGATCCGACCGCTCGCGCGATTTGCGCCGCCATAGCGGTGGCCGATCCGCGCGCGGCGAGCCTGGGTCACCTGGCGTTGACCTTGGCGCTTCTGGGCCACATCGATCAGGGACGCGCGCGCGCGCACGAGGCCTTGTCGGAAGCCCGCGGGCTCGACCATCCGTTCACGGTGGCCTTTGTGTTGAGCAAGGTGTGTGCGGTGGAGGCGGCCGCCGGCTTGCCGCAAGATACGCGGCGGCACGCGGAGGAGCTGGTGGCTCTCTCGAACGAGCACGGCTTTCCGCTCTGGTTGGGCCTCGGACTACTCCAGCACGGTCGCTCATTGACAGCACTTGGACAGGCGAAGGATGGCATCGCGTTGCTCGCGAGGGGGCTCTCGGTGCTTCGTGGTGCCGGAGCCGTCGTGCACACGCCGCGCACGCTCTGCTTTCTCGCCGAGGCTCACGCCAAGGTCGGAAATCTGCAGGAGGGGCAGAAGTGCCTCGTCGAGGCTGCGCAGATCATCGAGACGACCCAAGAGCGGTCTGGTGAGGCCGAGATGCATCGGCTGCGAGGCGATATGATGAATGCGCGAGGCGACCAAGCCGCCGCGGAGCAGAATTATCGTCGAGCGCTCGCCGTGGCGGAGCGCCAGGGAGCGAAGACGTTTGGGCTGCGCGCTGCGACGAGCCTCGCCGGCCTGTGGCGGGATCAAGGCAAGTGCGCGGAAGCACACGACCTCCTCGCGCTGGCGTATGGCTGGTTTACTGAAGGCTTCGACACGCCGGTTCTGCGGGACGCCAGGGCGCTGCTCGACCAGCCGGCCTGATGCAGTTCACCCCTTGCGTGGCGGGATGGTTGGTAGTCGCACTTTGTGATGGGCTGCCCCCTAGGGCAGTGTGGTTCCGCGACCACTAGGCCTTCTACTTCTGTCACATTGCGTGCATCGCACGATGAACTAATGTGTAGACATGCGTGGGCTTGCAATTTTGATCTTTACGTTTTTGGCGGTGGCTATCGGGTTATCGCGCCCGCATCAATTTGCGCCGCTACCGACAAAGCCGATCCCTGCGATGAATGTGCCCTGACAATTGAGCCGGTCAGCACTTCGTACACCAAGCTATATCCTGCCTCGAACGTCAAAATGCGCATGATGATGGTCCAACTCAATCGCCACCGGGCACGTACATCTGCTATCGAATGAGGATCAGCAAGCCTGTGCTCAAACCGAACGATTGTTCGTGACCGCCGGTAAAAGAGTAAGTGTAGCTTGGCTCCAAGAACCAGCCGTATCTTCGGTCCGTATGCTCGCCCAATAGCTGAACGACGCCGCAGATTTGGGCGATACGAACAGCCCAATCAGCCACGGACCCAAACGACGCAATGAGGCGGCCTGCCGGATCATTTAGCGCATGATTTAGTGTGAACCCCAGAGAAGTTATAGCGTGACCGGGATCGCCGCGCCAGGGAAGAGAAGCTGCCTCAAGAGCAGCAAGCGCCGCAATCCTCTTCCGACCATGCTTCACGGCCTTCCTTGATCAAGAACCACACGATTGCCAGCGCACCAATACTGTCAATCCACCACGCGCCGGTAAGCCACTGCGCGGCAAGGCTAGCAACCACGACGAACGACAACCATCCGCACGTTATGGCCTCCACAGCATCGGCGCGCAGCGCCCGGCTGCCGATCTTCTCGGCTATGTCGAGCTTCCGACGCGCCAAGTAGCGCATAGCCGGAATCGCGACCAACGCAACGATGAACCCGGGCCAAGAATATTCTTCGCCGGTGCCATTCCATAAGCGCCACATTGCCGAGACGGTGACATAAGCGGCCAAGAGGAACAGCAAGCCCCCTCCGATGCGGCTGGCGATACGTTCGGCACTCTCCGAAAATTTCTCCCCATGCTGTAGCTCGACAGATAAGCGCCACATGAGCACCCCGGCCGATGCAAGTTCGATCACGCTGTCAAGGCCGAAAGCGATCAGGACAAGGCTTCCGGCGGCGATACCGGCCATAATGGCAACGATGGCCTCAACCGCCATCCATCCAATCGTCAACCATTCGAGCCGGAAAGCCTCTCGTATGAGTGGGAGGCGGTCGGGGCGCGGCGGGAGGGTCAAGGGGGGCGGAGCACAACATTCTGTCATGCGATCTATATACTCGCGCCGTCTGCCGATGTCAGCTCGGGGTCAATCGCGTCGTGGCATCAGTTATCCGCGCCAGCGCGGGCGTGCCGAATGACCTGATGCTCGTCGCGGGTTAGCTGCACCGGCGCGAGTTTGAGGGTGAGCTTGTCAAGCTTGCCGGTGAAACGGAAGGGCACCTGATAGTCCTTGTCTTCGACGCCGGTGCGGGTATCGACACCCACGTCGAAGGTTTCCTCGACGGCAATGATGAACGGAATGGTGTGCGGGATTTTTCTGGTGGCTACCTCCTTGTCATCCACCTTCAGCACACCTGTTCCGCCCTTTCCGAAGCCGGGTCCATCGTATTTGAAGTCGAACACGATGGTGTGCTTGCCCGGCGCGAGCGCGTCCTGGCCTTCCCAGCGGAAGCGTTCGAGATCAAGGAAGTTGTAGAGGAATACTGGCTTGCCCTTGAGCAGATACAGGCCATAGCCACCGAAGCGTCCCCCTCCGGTGACGATCATCCCTTCGCTGCCGTCCTGTGAGCCCGCACGCCCAACGGTCGAACCAGCACTGCCCGGAATGTCCACTTCGGCGGTGATCGTATAGGACCTGTTCAGGATGCTGGGTGCATCGCTCTCGGGCAGGCCCGATATCTCGCCGGAGTAGGTGAAGGTGTTCCGACCTGCAGTAGCACTGGGCCGCGGTGTGATGATGCGCGAAAGGATCGAGTTGTCCAGTGGAAACACGTTGTACTTGGTCGCCTCCACCATGAACAACTCCTGCATCTCGCGCAGCTTGTCAGGCATCTTGGCCGCGAGGTCATTGCTTTCCGAGTAGTCCTCCGCAATGTTGTAGAGTTCCCACTTGTAGCCATTGACCACGTCCTCGGGCAGCTTGGCGGTCCCCAGGAGCCACGGCGGCGCAGGTGGCGTTGTCGCCGCTATCCAGCCGTCGTGATAGATCGCGCGGTTAGCGAACATCTCGAAATACTGTGTCGTTCGCGCGGACGGCACGTTGGCGCTCGACTTGTCGAAGGTGTAGGTCATGCTGACCCCTTCAATCGGCTTTTGCGCGATGCCGCTGACCATCAGCGGGGCCGGAATGCCGGTTGCCTCAAGGATGGTCGGCACGATGTCGATCATATGGTGGAACTGGGTGCGGATGCCGCCCGCATCCTTGATGCGGTTCGGCCAACAGATCGCCATACCCTGCCGGGTGCCGCCGAAGTGCGACGCCACCTGCTTCGTCCACTTGAACGGTGTGTCGAACGCCCATGACCAGGCCACCGCCATGTGGGGGTATGTGGCAGCAGAGCCCCAGGCGTCGTAAGCCTTCAACTGCTCTGCGACCGGCAGGTCCAAAATACCATTGTAGGCGGTGTATTGGTTGGGCGTGCCAACCGTGGTGCCCTCCGCACTGGTTCCGTTGTCACCGCTGATATAGATGATCAGCGTGTTGTCGAGCTTGCCTTCGTCCTGGACTTCCTGAATGACGCGGCCAATCTCGTGGTCGGTGTAAGCGGCATAACCGGCGAACACTTCAGCTTGCCGTGCAAACAGCTTCTTCTCATCGGCCGTCAACGTGTCCCATTTTTTCAGGTCATCCGGCCAGGCTGTGAGCTGGGTGTTCTCGGGGATGACGCCAAGCCGCTTTTGATTGGCGAAAATCTGTTCGCGAAGGGCGTTCCAGCCCATGTCGAACTTGCCCTTGAACTTGTCGATCCATTCCTTGGTCGGCTGATGCGGCGAGTGGGTGCCGCCGGGCACATAGTAGAGGAAGAACGGCTGATCCGGATCGGCCGCATTGATCTGTCGCAGGTGGGCGATCGCATCGTCCGCCATGTCCGTGGTCAGATTGTAGCCGGGCTTTCCGACCCAGGGGAAAACCTGGGTGGTGTTCCGGAACAGATATGGCGTCCACTGATCGGTCTCGCCGCCCATGAAGCCGTAGAAATAGTCGAAGCCCATGCCGATGGGCCACTGGTCGCCAGCCGGTGAAGCACGCCGAGAGCCAGCTTTTTCAAAAGGAGGTGTGCTATGCGGGGCCAAATTGATCCGGAACGAGTTGCCTTGAGGAGCGAAGAACCGCGCCCTTTGCGATCGCGATGGGAGTCAACCGATCGACCTCGGTGGCCTCGTCGACGTTGAAGCTCGCAAAAGCTTTTACCCCAGAGCCGCCCGCAGAGTTCTGGAGTTTGAGGAGCGTGTAGGCGTCATGATTATTGAACCAAGATTGGCCTTGCCGGTCCTTAGGCCGCGAAAGATCGGTGAACGGCTTTCGCAAATCTCTTCGAGCAGAAACAAATTGGCATAAAAGCTCGCCATCTTCCAGATGTCACGCGCAAACACGTTTAGCCATCGAACGTCTTCCTAATTAATTGTCAATCCGAAGCGCGAACCTCCGTCTTAGCCGGCCGCCGCGTAGGTTCGCCGGACCATCTCTTCTAGATGTCCCCTCACCGTGGTGTCGGGGAAAAGGCGCTTTTCGCCTACGCAGGTCGGAATGCAGGACACTAGGTGGTCGGAGCGTCCGTCCAGGAAGAACGGCACCGAATAACGGTCGCGCCCCGACTTGTTGATAACCCGATGAAGCGTGGATCGATACAGGTTGTTGGTCCACCTCGCGAAAAGATCGCCTATGTTCACCACAAACGTGCCCGCGATCGGTGGCGCCGTGATCCAGGAGCCGTCGGCATGCTGGACTTGAAGTCCGCCTGCAGCATCCTGAAGGAGCACTGTAATTCCACCCCAGTCGGTGTGCGCGCCGCACCCCTTTTCGTTCGGGGCGGGATTGAGTGGTTGGGGCGGATAGTGCAACAGGCGAAGCGTCAGGATCGGCTCGCGGCAAAAGTCATCGAAGTAGGATTCCTCAAGATCAAGCGACAAAGCGAGGCCGTGCATCAAGGTGTTGGCCAGACTCTTCATCTCTCGAACATAAGAGGTCATGACACCCTTGAATTCGTGAAGCTGCGGAGGCCATTGATTGGGCCCGATGTTGGCCGGGTCGTTGCGGACTGCCGGATGATCGGCCGCGAGATCCTCGCCTGCCAAAAATCCTTCCTTCAAATCGGGCGGCGCGCCGGCTTCAAGTGTCTGGGCTTTCAACGGCTCGTAACCGTGGCGACAGGCTGATTGCGTCATCGACAAAGCAAGCTTCTGCTCCATCGGCAATGCAAAGAACTCACGCGATTGCTGAAAGACCCGATCAACTAACTCGGTCGGGATTCCATGCCCCGTGATGTAGAAGAAGCCCGTATTCGTGCAAGCAAGCCGTAGCCCCCGCGCGACGGCGCGGCGATCAATGGCACTGTCATGCAAGCCGGAGACGTCAATGATGGGTAGTAGTTTTCGTGCCTCAGAAGCTTCCGATTGTACGATCGACACGACGCAACCTCCAGGCTGACCAAATGAAAGTTATCATGTGAGTTATTGAAAGCGCTGCAATTTCGAGTTTGACGAACTTCATAACTCGATCCCCCGTATCTGAATTGCCTAAACATGCTGCGGCGATGCCACGCCCTCGGCATCAGCTTTCGCGTCGGCATTTTCCCCGAGGGCGTTGAAGAAGGCATTCAGCAGCACCGCGGCCACCGCGCAGAGCAGGATGCCCGAGTTCAGCAATGGCTCCAGATAATGCGGCAGATACTGGAAGAGTCCCGGCGCCGCGAGCGGGATCATGCCGAAGCCAAGCGAGATCGCCACCACGAACAGATTGTGTTGGTTGTATTTGAAATCGACATTGGCGAGAATGCGCGCGCCGCTCGCCGCGATCATGCCGAACATCACAAGGCCCGCGCCGCCAAGCACCGCCGGCGGCAGGGCTTCGATGAGTGCCGCGAGCTTCGGCAGCACTCCGAGCAGCAGCAATATGCAGCCGCCCGTTGCCGTCACCCAGCGCGAACGCACCCCGGTGATACTGACCAATCCGACATTCTGCGAAAACGATGTGTAGGGAAAGGTATTGAAAATGCCGCCAAGCACGGTGCCCACGCCGTCGGCGCGCAGGCCCCGGACCACTGCTTCCCGGTCGATCGCCTTGCCGGTGATTTCTCCGAGCGCAAAAAACATCCCAAGCGATTCGATCATCGTCACCAGCATCACGATGCACATTGTTATGACCGGAACGAGAGGGAATTGTGGGATGCCGAAGCGCATCGGAGTCACGATGTGGAGCCAGGGGGCAGCATCTACCTTGTCGAAATGCATAACACCGAGAGCGCTTGCGAGTATCGCGCCGGCGATGATGCCAAGCAGCACCGAAAGGTTCGCGATAAGGCCGCTGCCCCATTTGATTAGGCCAAGAATGAACAGGAGCACGAACAGCGAGATGCCAAGTCCTGGCAACTGGCCAAAGTCTGGGTTGGGGAACGACCCGGCAACGCCGTCGACGACCCTCGTCAGGGTTGGAAGGTCGCCGCCCGCCCAGTTGATGCCGACGGGAATTAGGGTAATCCCGATCACCAGGATGATAGTGCCGGTCACGACGGGTGGAAACAGCGGAAGAAGTCGGCCGACAAAAGGCGCGGCAATAATGCCGAATATTCCGGCAGCAATGACGGACCCGTAAATGGCGGCCAGCCCGACACCGGGCGTCGCGGCCATCGCCAACGCCGGCGCGACGGAAGTAAAAGTGACGCCCATCATCACCGGCAGCCTGAGGCCGACGCCGGGAAAGCCTACGCATTGCACCAGGGTCGCCAAACCGCACGCGAACAAATCCGCGCTGATCAGGAACGCGACGTCCTCCGGCGGCAACTTCAGCGCGCGGCCGATGACCAGCGGCACGACGATCGCGCCCGCATACATCACCAGCACATGCTGCATGCCGAGCGCCAGGAGACGCGAAATCGGCAATACTTCCTCGACCGGATCGATTTTCGCGCTCATGAAACACCCTATTGTGCAGGAGCGAAACCAATTGGGCTGGTATTTGCACTCTTAGGGCGCCTACTTCCATGCCATGAACATGGGAGTGGCCGCGCGCGATGTCGCAAAGGCAAAGCGATCTCCATCATGGATTTTAACCAACGCCGGGCGTCGCGTTTTCGACCTCGGCGACCTCGAACATTTGCGCCGAGATGCCGCCCAGCCGAGGCGCCAAGGCCGTCCACTAATGTGAGCGATTGGGATGCCGTGAATTGGTGGGGTATTTCAGCAACAATGTGCGAGCATCCGGGTGACAGTCGGGATAGCCCTCAAGCGCCGGACAGCTGACGGCGCTAATCGTCGAGCCCCTATCGACTCCTCCGGCCTGGGCAGTAGAGGCAACGCCGAGCATGAGCAGAGCCGCGAGGGCAAACTTGGTCTTGGTAATCATGGTCAATTCCTCGCTGTAATCGTGGTGGCGTTTAAACAAAATTGAAAATGTGACGCAGCGGTATGAGAGCCCCGGAAGTGTAGGACGGGACGGTTTCCGCATGTCTTCGCAAGAGCAGGAAGATGGTTTCGTGGTAGGCACTCGATTATTTCGTCCCGTCAAGGCGACGAAGTAGGCTCACGGGCGCGCGAGCAACTATACCCGCCAGCCAACGAGCTGAAGGAGCTGCAGCCAGCGTGCGTCGCCGATGACGGCCGAAGCGGAAGGTGTCGGGGTGTCTTTTTCGGCTAAGGGTCAAAATGCGAAGAACTCGACGTGAGCAAATCCAGTCCGCTATGCCCCATTGAGCTGACCTATCGCCGCTTCGCACTTATGATGGACCGTCGTGAATCCCAAGTGATTTGCCCGGCGGGCGCACTTCGCGAATTCCTGTCAAGTCACGCGCGCTAAAATATTTCGGTTTTTTAGAAGGTAGAATCAAGCGTATAGTGCCGCCCGTCCCGCCCCGGCACGAGGGGCGTATCGCGGTCGTCACGAACGTGGGGCGGGATGTGGTGGACGTGAGGCGTGTCGACCGACGAGCGGCGCGCGCGCGGACGGCGAAGTCGTGTGGTCCTGGCGCGCCAATGCAGGCGCCAAGCTTTGTGCAGGATGATGCGCGAGGCGACGGTGGCAAACGCTGGTTCACCGAGGAGAGCACGTATAAGCCGTAAAACCACTGCGCAGGGGAGGCCGGTGTGACTACCGCCTGTACCTGTGGTTCACGCGCTCGCGCAATTCTCTTTTGCGCGGGAGCCCCGGGTGCAGCGGCCACCCGGTCTTCCCTGCGCCCTCGCCTCTACGAGGGTGACGAATGATGCAAAACTCGGGTGCAATGCGCCGCGAGGACGTCGACTAATGGCTCAACCGTCATTGCGAGGAGCCAACGGGTCCGCGCGGAGCGTGCCCGATGACAGGCTCCGCGACGAAGCGATCCAGAATTAGATGCTTGGCTCTGGATTGCTCACATGGGGAATGTGTGTGTCAAGGATGAGCAGTCACCTTTTTGTTCGACTGCGGCCACCTCTTCGTCCCGACCGCGGGCTGTGCAGGATGACGCGCGCAGATCAAGTCAAGGTC
>Ga0307474_10000272_pt1 | contig 38115 bp, 34 predicted proteins | sample atmos_gasesECM1C_2_FD_203312 | JGI IMG/M metagenome (GOLD analysis project Ga0307474, IMG submission 203312) | Hardwood forest soil microbial communities from Morgan-Monroe State Forest, Indiana, United States - atmos_gasesECM1C_05 | ecosystem: Environmental > Terrestrial > Soil > Temperate... | reverse complement strand
TGAGCTCGAACTCCCTCTGCCGTTGCGCCTCGAAACCATCGATGCAAATCATCCGAAGCTGGTGGCCTTAATGCAGGGCCCGCTGGTGCTCTTCGCGATTGCCGATTCGCAGCCAAGCTTCGACAGAAACGCGTTGCTTCAAGCCAGGCCAGCAAATAACGCGTCGGGAGACTGGTTCGCTGATTCGGCCGATGGGAGCCGCGTGATCATGCGTCCCTTCATGAACATCGACAGGGAGAGCTACAGCACGTACGTGTTGTTGAAGTCTTGAAGCGCCCGGTGAAGAAGGCTCGTGGAAGCTTTGTTACCTGGACTGTGTGTCCTCTTCGACCAGTTTGTACTGGTTACGCTCGCTCTGTTCCCTTGCAGCCTGCTTGCGCAAAAGCGCAAGTTGTTTGAGCAGGTTGGGAATCTCGCGTTTATCTCCCGCTTTCCGGAGCGCCTGGATCAAGTGATATAGCGCAATTTGATTCTTCGGATCTCGCTCCAAAGCCTTGCGGCACTGTTCGATGGCTTCCGCATATTTCCCTTCCTGCAGATACAGTTTCGCTAAAACTGTCCGGGCTTCACTCAAGGTAGGCTGTAAAGCAACAGCCTCCTTCGCCGAGTGCATCGCCAGTTGAAATTCTGGCGTGCCCGGCCCTACGCCTTTTTGCGAAAGAAAGTCCGCCTGCAGGTAAAGCAAGGGAGCGTCCTTTGGCCTTTGCACGAGCTTGGCCTGCACCGTAGCCAGTGCACGGTTCACGTCGTCCTCTTGCACTGCCAACAGCCCCTGCGCGGCAGAGCTTAAAGACTGACGAGGATCCAGCGTGTGGGCCGTTTCAAAATCGGCCTCCGCCCTGTCATACTGCGCCAACTGAACGTAAAGGACGCCGCGCGCGAGGTAAAGGGGCACCGCCCTCGGCAACTGGCCAATCCCGTCGCTCACCACACCGATACCAACCTGAAAGGAATCGTGCGCAGAACTTATATTGGCAAAGTCCACGTAGAGATTAACGTTTTTTGGATCGAGCAGAATGGCTTGCCGCAGAGTGGCAACCGCTTGCGGCGTATCCTTATTTTCCTCATAAGCAGTTGCCGCCAGTTCCAGAGTTTCGACTTCTTCATTGCTGCCCTCGAGCAGCGGCCCTAACGTAATCAGGGCATCCTGCGATTGGTGCGCCATCAGTTGAACGGATGCCAGCAGCCTGCGCTCTCGTCGATCATCCGGATTGAGAACCAGTGTCCGCTGGAAGACGCTTGCTGCCTTGTCCGGTTGCTTGAGCTTTACCAGGCAGATGGCATAGGCATGCAGAGCGCTCGCCTGGGAATTAAACAGTGTTCTGGCTTTTTCAAAATGCACGACCGCGGCGCCACAGTTCCCCCGTTGGTACTCCAGCACCGCGAGCATGCCATGACTGGTGGCATCCAATGGTCGCAAGCGGAGCATGCGCTGCAGGAGTGGGATCGCGGCTGGATCGTCGGCCTCATACTCGATTTGGATCGCCCCTTGCAGCGCTGGGAGATAGTCCGGAGAAATCTTGAGCGCGCTGCGAAATGAAGCCAGCGCTTCCTTCGTGTGTCCCTGCCCCGCGTACGCCGCACCTTGCATCGCCCACAACTGCACATTGTTCGGCGAGCCTTGCAGCGCCGGACGAAGCAGTTCGAGGGCGCTTTGAAATTCCCGGTTCTGCAAGGCGAAGGCAATCGGTCCAAGTCCGTCTTCTGCGCTTTGGGCTGCAGCGGCGGGTAAAAGCCAGAGAAGAAAAAAGAAGACCTGAGCACACAAGGAAGTCGGTCGAATTCCGCATCTTCCTGTCATCGCCGGATCGCTTTCTCCCAACCCACTTTATACTTCATGTGAGTCTCGGCCACACAGTGATCGGCGCAGCTGCTGTATAACTAGCGCACCCCGTGCGGCTTGTTTTGATTCACCATCTTAGAAAACGAAAAGCCGGCCCGCGGAAGCGGACCGGCTTTTCGTGACTTATTCAATTGAGCTCAGAATGAAAGCTTGCCTCCCAGTTGCCAGAATCTGGCCTCGTGCGATGTTGTCGCTTGGCCGAAATTTCCATCGGGAAGATTCATGTCGATGCCGCCACCGGCGATGTTTGTAAAGTTTGTGAAGTCCACATAGTTTGCCCGGTTGAAGAGGTTGAAAATCTCAAACCGGAATTCAAAGTTGACTCCTTCTGTAATTCGATTGTTTTTGTAGAAATTGACATTTGTCTCGATAAAATTCGGCCCGCGGAACCGCATAGCCTTCTCATTCCCCTCACTACCAAACGCAGGAATGGCGAAATCGCTCTTGGGAATTGCTCCTGTGAGCCATGCGCTGTTATTGGTTGACTGGTGGTAACTAACCACATCTGGGTAAGCGAGGGTATCCCCGTCGGCGTTGTAGTCACCGCTGCCGGCCTGATACGCCACGGCGGGATCCGAGGCCGAACATCCGGTGACATTGCTGAGAGCACCCGATCGACATACCGCCAGGAAGCCATTCGTATTCGCGGGCGTCAAGGGATAGCCGGACTGGTAGATGCTCGTGCCGCTGATTCCCCACCCATCGGTCACGTAGCCCAGCGCACCTCTTCCCCCTTTCAGACCTTTCACTGAATAGTTGAAGCTGAGAGAGAAGCGATTGGGCGCATCGAAGATCGATGGTCCGTAATACTGTTGAGGATTTAACCCGGCGGAATTGGGATAGTTCAGGGCGTCGTCCTGGGAACGAGAATGAGTAAAGGACGCATCCAGGTATCCACGCGTAGAGTGCCCTCTGACATCAAAGATCACAGCATCGTAATTTCCATGCCGGTCGGTGTCGGCGTAGTTGATCGCGCCAAAGCTTTTGTTGAGCCGGGTCGCACTGGGAACAACCGGAGTGGCGCTCGTATTCTCCTGGCTGATCAGGTCACCCGGAAATGAGTTGATATCTACTCCGTAGGACACATTTCCGATCGAGTTGCCGTTGCCGACGATATTGTAGGAATGGGATCCGTTATAACCCACACTGGCGGCAAAATTCTTCCCCAGGCTCCGCTGCAACGTCGCGGACCAGACGTCCGACTTCGGAGACTTTAACAGCGGGTTGATGCCACCGATGGCGAAGCTTGCTCCGACAATTCCTCCTTGCGCGTTAAGCCCGCCTCCCTGTTGCGGAGATGGGCCCGTGCCTGGCCCGAAAGTTGGGAAGGTAAATCCAAACGGGGGCTTGCTGCTGTTTCCGAGAACGAAGATCGGAGCCTGCGCGCTGGCGGTACCGTTGGCCACGAAGGTCGGTGCAACCTCTCCCGGGGGGCTGCCGCGGAACTCTTCCTGCACGTTGGCCTGAGTTAACCAGTTGTTATAGATCCCAAACCCGCCACGCACAACCCAATCGCCCCTTCCTGTGACATCCCAAGCGAAGCCGACGCGCGGACTGAATAAGTTATCGACCGAGTGCAGCAGCGCGTTGTGCGTAGCCTTGGCATAGCCGTTGGCTACTTGTTGCTGCTCGGTTGTCCCCGTGCCCAGGTAAAAGTTTCCAAAGACTGTCGACGCACTCTTGGACCACGGATTGCCGCTGTCGTCATAGCGCAGACCCAACGTCACGGTCAGATTCTTCTTGGCCTTCCACGTGTCTTCGGCAAAGAGTCCAAAGGTCCTCGAAGCCGCATCCCAACTCCACAATTGCTCCTGACCGGTCTGTGGATTGTAGTAAATGCCATTTTCGTTTGTGGGAGCATCTTGCGCCAGCGTCAACAGATTGCTGAACGAAAACTTCGGCTGCGACCAAGGCCCTTGGAAGGGCTCGACATCGTCGCCGTACCACCCTTCATAACCGAATTTTAGGGCGTGTGCGCCCTTCACGTGCGTGAGAACGTCCCGCCAATGATAGTTGTGCTGAATAAAATCGCCTTGCGCGAAGCCCACACCGAACGCCTGATTTGAATCCACGTTGATGCCGTTTACTGTTACAGATGGAACGAAGTAGCTTGACGGCTTGGCGCCGCTGCCCAGAACACCCTCCACGCGGCTCTGGCCGATGGTGAATTCATTCAACATGGTCGGCGAAAAAGTATGCGTCCAGCCGGCCTGCCCCGCAACTTGCCAGGTATTATTCAGCGCGGAGAATTGCGGCATGGCTGAAGGTGCTCCAGTAAGGAGCAGAGTGCGGAAAATGCTGGCGTAAATGCGATCGTTTTTGAAATCCTTGTCCAAACGGCCAAAATACTGCGTGCCGTTGCGTATCGAGGTCGCGCCAAATGAGCCGGTGTCTATCATGGGCAGGGAACAAGGGATGTTTTCAACGACCGGTGTCCCGCAAATGAAATTGCCGTTATTGTCTTTACCAAAAACCGCTTGCGCGGTTTCGACGCCGGTGACCGACGCACCGGCAGGCTGGTAAGTGGCAAGCAATCCAGTGCCCACCGTGCCCGGGTTATTCGCCTGCGCAAAGGCTATGAACTGGGGATCTGCGAAGTTTACCGAACTGCCGGTGCCTGAGGAAGAACGCAGCGGCTCCACGGCAAAATAAAAATAGAAGCCGTGGTGCGGAATCACGGGACCACCTATTGCAAAATCCATGTTATTGGAGTGGAAAGGCAAGTAGGGGAAGCGGACGTAGTGCTGGCTCGCGAACATCTTCTCGTAGTTGAAATAATCCGACGCCGAACCATGAAATCGGTCGGAGCCCGACTTCGTGGTGAACATGGTTTGAAGTCCAGCAGCGCGGCTGTACTCACTGGTGAAGGTATTGACCTGAATACTGGTTTCGCGAATGGCTTCAGGTTGCGGGGTAAGGTTCAGAACTCCCTGGCGAATTCCGCTGGTCACGTCGAGCCCGTCCACCACATACTGATTATTATTCCCGCCCTGACCATTGGCGCTAGCGTCGACCTGCTCTTCGGTGGAAAAATTGTCCACACCCGACGCGGGACTTCCCGCCGCGCTCGTTCCCAAGCCGGAAGCTCCTGGCGCCATCGTCACCAGCGTAACCAGGTTTCGGCCCACGATGGGTAACTGCGCGACCGCCTGATTCTCGAGCGTTAGCTGCGTTCGGCTATCGACAGTGTCGACCACCGGGGCCTCAGTCGTGACGCTGATGGCCTCGGAAATCGAGCCAACCTTCAACGTGACCGGCACGCTCAAGTTCTGTTCGGTCAGCAGTGTAATGTTGACCTCACTCTTGGCGAAGCCAGAGGCTTCCACCGTAACCCTGTAAGAACCGGGAGCGAGGCTGAGGAAACGGAAATTGCCTGCCTCGTCCGAAGCGGCAGTCTGCGCGGCATTCGTGGCCAGGTTGAGCAACCGCACTGTGGCCTTGGCTAAGCCCGCCCCGGAGGGATCTTGGACGGTGCCCTGCACGCTACTGGTGAACTGGGCGAAAGCGCTGGCTGCAGAAAGCAGAACTAAAAGAGCTAAACAAATCGCAGGACGGCTTCCCGGCATGGTTCCTCCCAAGCTGGCGCTTCGGCGAAGAAAGCGCTTCGAGAAAACGTTTACTAGACGACGGTAATGTATACCTATTAGACGGTTCTGCTGTCAAGAACATTTTCGTCGCTGCGGAGTATGTGGCCTGGAATTGTGCGCCTACACTACCGAAGCGTCCCTGGCCGGAGCCGTCATCCCGACCAGCCTGCGAAAACATTGCAGGCGCAAAAGCGCACGGCGCTAGGTCCGCGCCCAACCTTTATTAGGGGAAATTCCTAATCCCTCGCGCAAAGTAATCAAGCGGTTAGCGGCGAGGTTTTTGTAGTGTTCGTGCAAGCCGTTAGGCCAGTAAACCTCGATATCAACCGCGCTGCTGCCGCCTAAACCGAAGTGCAAGCGGGAATCGTTGCACGAGTAGAAACTGGACTGGCTCAGCACTGCCTGAGCCTGCACTTTGCCGCCGTAGTGCACGGATACACGCGCTCCGATTGCGCTGCGGTTCGATTTGACTCCCTCCAGTTTCACCTTAATCCAATTCTGTTTTTGCCTGATGTCATTTCGCAACAGAGAAGGGGGTTCATTCAGATTCACGACGAGGATGTCGACGTCCCCGTCGTTGTCGAAATCTCCGAACGCACAACCGCGGCTGCAGTGGGCCTCGGTCACGCCCGGCCCTGCCTCTTCGCCCAATTCTTCAAACGTGCGGTTGCCAAGGTTTCGAAATACCGCTCGCGGAGTTTTGTTGGCATACTGCGGCAATTTGCGCTCAACCTCCGGATATACACTGCCTGTGACCATGAACAGATCCGGGTATCCATCGTTATCCAGGTCGACGATGCCCGCGCCCCAGCAGATATATCGGGTATCGACCGCGAGGCGCGAGGACCGGGTCACGTCGTCAAAATTGCCCTTCCCGTCATTGTGATAAAGCCCATTGGCATCTTCGGCAAAATGAGTCTTGAATAGATCTAAATGGCCGTCCAGATCGTAATCACCCACCCCTACGCCCATTCCCGCCTGCTCCATGCCGTCGTCGCTGAGTGCCACTCCGCGTAGCACACCTTCTTCGCGGAACGTTCCATCGTGGTTGTTCATGAAAAGCAAACTCGGGGTGGAATCGCAGGCAACAAAGATGTCGGTCCATCCGTCTTCGTCGAAATCGGCAGCGACTACCGTCATCCCATAGGACCCCGTTGTGCCCGCAATCCCCGCCTTCTGGCTCACGTCGGTGAAGGTCCCGTCGCCGTTGTTGCGGTATAACGAGTGTCTTCCGGTGGGCAATCCGCGCGGTCCGCACTCAACCGGTACGCCCTTCCAATTGCAATTCACGTTCTCGCCTGGCACCGGCGCGTGCTCGAAAGAGAAGCGTACGTAGTTGGAAACGAAGAGATCGAGGTGGCCATCCCGATCGTAGTCAAGGAAACTGCATCCCGCTCCCCATCGCGGTTGCTCGTTCGACAGCCCGGCGGCTTTGGTGACGTCGGTAAACGTTCCATCTCCATTGTTGCGATAAAGACGGTTTTGCCCGAAGTAGGTGCAGAAGATATCCTCGAACCCGTCGTTGTTGTAGTCCCCGATGCAGACACCGGAGGCCCAGCCTACGGAACGCAGGCCGGCCTTCTCGGTCACATCCGTAAAAGTACCGTCCCGATTGTTCTTGAAAAGGCGGTTCGTCGCGCCCGGCGGATCTCCGGTTAAGCGTGTACCGGACAATAAGAAAAGATCCATCCATCCGTCGTTGTCGTAGTCGATGAAGGCACACCCGCAACCGACGGCCTCGAGAATGTATTTCTTGCTTTCGGCCCCACCGTAGATCACTGAAGCCTGCAACCCGGCCGAAGATGCGACGTCCACGAAGTGAGCATGGAAAGGCCGTCCGGAGGGGGCTGGCCGAGCCACAGGGTGGACGGTGTGAGCAGCAACTCCCTGCGCCAAAAGTTGTGGAGTCGCCGCGAAAGCCGCGGAACCGAGGGAGAGTCGCATAAACGCTCGGCGGCTAAAGGTCAAGGCTGCGGTTTCTCCATGGAGGATGATTTTTCTTCCACTAGCTTATATCGATTACGCTCGGCCTCTTGCCTGGTCCCTTCTATCCTGAGGTTGGCCAGTCGCTTGAGCAGGTCGGGAATACCTTGGGCGTGCCCGGTCTTGCGCAGCGCCTGGATCAAGTGATAAAGCGCGGTCTGGTCCTTAGGATCGCTGTTCAAAGCCTTGCGGCTCTGCTCCGCTGCCGCATCGTTTTTTCCCGCCTGCAAATAGAGTTTTGCCAGGACGTCGCGAGCAGCTGCTAATGACGGACGAAGCGAAATGGCTTTTTCAGCCGACGTCAAGGCTTGTTGAAATTCCGCACTGCCCGGCTCGGGACCGCGCTGGGTCAGAATCTGCGCCTCCAGATAAAGAAGAAACGCGTCGTTGGGTTTCCTGGCCAACTTCGCTCGCACCGTCGCAAGTGCGCGATCCGGATCATTTTGTTGGACAGCGGCAAGACCTTCTGCAGCCGAGCCTACAGACTGACCGGGATTAAGCGCATCCGCCGATTCGAAATCGGCCTCCGCCTTGTCATATTGGGCCAGCTGTACGTAAAGCACACCACGCGCCACGTAGAGTGGCGCCGCTTTCGGCTCGGCTGTAAGTCCCGCATTGATCATATCCACTCCGACTTGAAACGACTGATGGTCAAGAGAAATATTCGCGAAGTCGACGTAGAGATTAACGTTATGCGGATCTGACAAAATTGCCTGACGAAGAACGCGCACTGCCTCCGGAGTATTTCCGTCAGCTTCGTAGGCAGAAGCCGCTAGCGCGAGTACATCGGCATCCGCCGTGTTTTGTTGCAACAGTGGCTGCAGGGTGGTGATGGCCTCTTTGGGACTCTGCGCCACCATTTGAGCGGATGCCAAGCGATAGCGAGCATAGACATCAGCGTTAGGCTGGGCCAGCGCACGAACAAATATCGCAATTGCTCTCTCGGTGTCTTTCAGTTTCATCAAGCAATCACCGTACGCCTGGATGGCTTCCGGCTGGGAGTCCACCACGGAACCGCCTTGCTCAAAGTGTGGGACCGCAGCGGCGCAGTCTCCGCGCCGGTAATCCAGTACAGCCAGCATGGCATGGCTGGTCGGGTCTCCGGGATGTAGTTTCAATATTTGCTCTAACAATGGAGCGGCTCCATTGCCACCATTATCGTATTCAATCTGCGCTGCTCCTTCCAACGCTGGCAAGTAACTCGGCGAAATATTCAGGGCGTGCCGGAACGCGCCCAGTGCTTCCTTTTTGTTTCCCTTACCAGAAAGGGCGATGCCGCGAAGTGCCCACAGTTGCGGATTCTTAGGTTGCTGCTCCAGAGCTGAATGCAGAAGTTGCAGTGCCTGGTCAAATTGCCCCGCTCGCAGCGCGGAAGTCACTGGCTCGATTCGAGTGGGAATCGTCTGAGCGACGGCAAAAGAGGAAACAACGACCAAGCCAGCCAGAACGCCAAGCCTGACGGTGGCACACATAGCACCCATCTTGCCACATCGTAGCAAACGATCACCCACTTACAAGGAAGGCGTTGGCTTAATAACCACAAAGCGCGTGATTTTTGGGTTAGGCGGATAACTCAGCGCGGATTGATTGCGGCCTCTAGCCGCAGCTCTAAGATAACCTTTGTCAGAACAATCATGTCAAACCTCGAATCCAAGCACGCTACGGTCCCGCTGGCTTTGATCCTATCCTTGCTCCTGTTGGCTTGATAAATGTGGCCTGGTCGATCCGCACATTCTGCTGAATCTGTTCCAGTTCGATGGTGGAACTCGCGCCGGGTTGTACTATGGTCCGGCGGAACGGAGCCTGCACACCGTCGACGTCCCGGTAATCAGCGTAGTCGACTCGGGTAGGAACACGGCCGAGCGGCGATTCAGCATAGCGTACAAGTCTCACCAGCAGTCCGGACTGCTCGTCGAAATAAAGCTTCACCGGCGGCTGCCCTTCACGAGTGCCGGAAACAACGTAAGCTTCGCGGTCGCCCATCTTTTCGGGATATTCCACGCGCAGTTCTGCAAAGAGCCGCTTGATGTGAAGCGGGAACTGAAGGTCGGCGTCGATCCGGGCCGCATCAAGGTCCGCGCCACGGATATCGCGGAGAGGACGGCCCGGCATAACAGACCAACCCTCAATGCCGTCGAACACGGTAACGCTCTCTCCTTTCGGCATCTGTCGGACCAAAGCTTGTTTGTCCGGACCCTCATCGAAAATCTCGATGCCGACCGCTTGTCCCTCGGACGTAGCGGTACCGTATTCTATGCGGCTGGTAATGTTTCCTATGGCAACTGCGCCGCCGAGCGCTTGAATGTAGCGGTCGACGAGTTGGTTGGCAGTAGGCAGGCTGGCGGTAAGCTTGTCCGCTTCCAGAACCGGGTCCGCTTGCGGCTTCCCCGCTTCTTCACCGCCAACCGTCGGTAGGACCTCCGGTTTGGGCAAACCCCGGTGACAGGAGTAACAGGTCACTTCCCGATACCCGCCGAAGTTGTCTTTGTCGATGGCGAACATCATTCGCATCATGTCGCGCGCAATCTGTTTCGGTTTCTTGTCATCTTTGTCAAAGTGCTCCGGCACATGGCAATAGCTGCATTCCACGCCCAGAGATGCCGCGATGAATCGCATGGATGAGACGAATTGGTCAGACGGAATGCCCTTGAGCACTTGGATGTTCTTGAATACGGACTCCGCCGTTTGAGCGGCACTGCTGGCAGAATCTTTTTCCGCCGGCTCGTTTGAAACGGAATTCTTCGCCATGGCGGCGCTGAGTCGGTCGGAGATTTCAGCGGCCTTCGCCGAATTTCCCTGGAGTTTATAGAGATTGATGAGGGGGACGTCGGCGGCCAGATGCAGGGGATCGATCGCAACGGCACGTTCCAAATGAGCGACGGCTCGGTTGATTTCTCCGCTCTGCAGGTAGGCGGATGCGGCATTAGTCTCGTCGGGGGCTGAGTCCGGATTCAATTGCACAGCCCGCTCGAAAGCGAACTCCGCCTCCGATGTTTGTTTTGCCATGAGCAGAGCGCTTCCGATCGAGGTGAAAAAATCTGCGTCGCTGGAAAATTGGTTTTGGACCTCAGCCAGCATGCGATAACCGCGGACAACAAGTGGCGGCGACCGACGTTCCACTCCCGCATTGATATAGGCGATGCCAAGATTTCGCTTCTGCAGATCCATCGCCGGCTCCCGCCACGCGGCAATGTCGGTATTTTCGAGGGGTGTTTGTTCTGGTTCGGGACGCCGCTGGATCCGATGATCGGTGAAAGCCGTGTGCCCCCCGTCCTTGGCGTCCCTCCGAGGCATGTGGCAGCGGATGCAGTTGCTGTCCTTGCCTGGATGGGAGGGAGAAAAACTTGCCGTGTGGCAAGAAAGGCATTTGGATCGGTAGAACCGGACTGGCTCCAGCGGCTTATCGTGTGGATCATGGCAGGTTCCACACCATAGTTTTCCCTTGCTCTCGCGGGCGCAGGTACTGCGGGCGAGTTGCTCCACATGGCTGATGACTTTGAATTTGCCAGCATCCCCACCGGGAGGAGAGACGTTCACGTAGGTGGTGAAAATATCTTCCAAGGCTTGTCCTGGACGAAAGTCACTAAACTTCTTCCCCGGATTGAGTACTCGGCCAACCCCTAACAGATGACACTGTTCGCAGATACTATCGCGAGCGGCGGGCTTAAGGTTTGCAGGATTGATGATCGTCCCCGCCCGTGGATCACTGAGGTGTTTTTCGGCCGAGCCATGGCAACGCTCACAAGTGATACTTTCCGCGGAGAACACAGGAGACCGATACCCATTCGAGGTACCGGAGACATGTAATGCAGTTCCGGAGTGGCAAAAGAGACATGCTTCGGCGACGGGCCGGGTAAAATCTGGATTAGGCAGCCCCTCGTATCCTGGCGCCAGGTCGTAGGCTCGCCTACTCTTGTAGTATGCGACGGGGGATTGGAATATGTGGCCCGCGAGGTCGAGCAGATAGCCAGAGGCGTGATTACCGGACCCGATCACATAATCGATACGGTAATTGATTACGTCTTCCCCGCTGTGCAGGCGCTGCCAATAGCCTGCTGGCGATGAATGCATCTCGATTTTTCCTTCAGGCGTGTTTACCGTGCCATCCGGCTCCTGACCGGCGCGGCGCAGGGAGTGCGCCATCGCGGAGCGTGCGTAGCCCTCGACTTCAGAGGCATGGCAGAATTGACAGCGGCTCGTTCCGGCGGGATCCTTCAGCGATTGTGGGGCAGGGACTTGTGCATGTGGGTCCGCAAGGGCACCGTCTCTAGATTGTCCTCGTCCAGAGGAAACAATAGCCACGAGGGCAACTAGAACGTTGAGCCACAGTAGAGGGATACTCTTCCGGTCCATGACTTAGGACGAATTATTGCTTTGAGCAGATGGAATTGTACCTCAGTTGCCTTCTTTCGGGCCGAAAGGAGCGTGCAGAAGTCGGCTTCACGAACATTTGGCTAGTAGGAAAGTGGGAAGGATGAGCCTGAGTCTTGTTGCGACTCGCGAGTGGTGAGCACGGGCCGAATCTTTTCTGTACTCGTTCGCTATGCTGTGAAGTATTTCGGCGTCAGGACCAACCAATCCAACCGGGCTCTCGTACGTGTTCTTCTTCCATCCGGCGCCGACCGGCGGCCATGATCCCTGCGCGTCCCAGGTATCCAACCACTCGGCGGGGATTCGTCGGATCAACCACGGGTAAACGCCCGACATTGTGGCGCAGCATCTTGTCTGACGCATCGTGCAATAGCTCCTCCGGATACGTGACCATCACATCGCGGGTACCCGCATCGAGTACGCTTAGGTCGCCGGTTGGAAATTTGTCGAGAGCGCGCAGGACGTCGGCGCGGGTAATGATGCCCGCCAGGTTGCCGTCGGGATCGAGAATCACAAGACCTTGATGTCTGCTGACCGCCGGATCATGGCGCGCGATGCGGTCTACAAGTTCCGCGACACGCATTGCGCTCGAGATTGCCGGTATATCTACGTCCATGGTCTCCTTTACCGCCACTTGCTGGAGCACATCGGTTTCGTAATCCTGATGAATGCGCAGGCCCCTTCGTGCGAGCTTCTCGGTCATAATCGAGGATGTCGGCATAAAGAGCATCGCAATGCCATCAGCGATTACTGTGACGAGCATGAGAGGCAGCACTGAGTTGTAATCACGGGTGATCTCAAACGCGAAGATGATAAAGGTGAATGCAGCACGCGAAGCAGCGCCAAACACAGCTCCCATCGCCACCAGTGCGAACGCTCCCGGTGCAAGCCCGGCCGCCGGAAACAAACGGTCGATCACCATAGCGTAGGCTCCACCCAAGGCGGCGCTCGACATGAACATCGGAGCCAGCAGTCCACCCGACGTTCCTGATCCGAGGGACACAATGAGCGCGACTGCCTTCGCGACCATGACCAGCAGAAGCAACTTCAGCGTGAGGCTGGCATTTAAGATGTCGCCGATCGTGTCGTAACCGACGCCGAAGACCCGGGGCACCAAGTATCCGATGATGCCCAGCCCGAGGGCGCCAATGGCCGGCCACCACAGTTCGTCAATCGGTAGTTTCTCGAACTGGTCCTCCGCCCAGTACAAGGCGTTGCTGAACCCGACCGCCGCCAGCCCGCAGATCACTCCCAGAAGGAGGTAGAAAGGCAGCGCCTTTGGTATGCCGAAGTCGACTGGCGCGACCGCAAACATTGGACCGCCCCCCAGGAGTTCGACGTGCACAGCAGTCGCCAAAGTGCTCGCAATCACCAGGGGAATGAAGGACCGTGATTTGAATTCAAACAGCAACAATTCGATGGCAAGGATCACCCCAGCGATCGGAGTGCTGAAGGTAGCGGACATTCCAGCAGCAGCTCCGCAGGCAAGCAGCACTTTCCGCTCCGCTGCCGTGGTATGAAAGACTTGGCCAACCAGGGAGCCTATCGCGCCACCCGTTTGAATGATGGGTCCTTCCGCACCGAACGGCCCGCCGGTGCCAATGGCGATCGCCGCCGATAGCGGTTTGAGAATCGCGACGCGCGGCGCAATGCGGCTCCGGTTCACCAGCACAGCCTCCATGGCTTCCGGAATCCCATGGCCCTTGATCTTCGAGCTCCCATATTTCGCCATGAAGCCGACGATGAGACCGCCGATGACCGGAGTAACGATCGCCCACAGACCAATATGGTTCAGCCGGGCACTGGTAAAGGTGAACGCGAATCGGTGATAGAAGAAGAAGTTAGTAAACAGCGCGATCAGGTTGTAAAGAGCGTAAGCAATCACGCCAGCGATCAGTCCGATCGCACCGGCCAGCAAGGACACCAGCGCCATCCGGAATCGCGCGGGCGGAGTGACGAAGAATGCTCCGGTTGGGGAGACTGCAAGTTTGCCGCCGTTCACGAATTGTGAATTCTCATTGCTGTCTGGGGGAAGGGGCTGATCGCCGTTGTGGTCCGACATGTCTAACCTGTTCTCCGTTTCTGTCAGGCAGTCCTGTGTCCCGCCCATTCGTGTTCTCGATCGAACGCATGACTCGCTGGAGAGCCTCGAACAATGCGGGACCCTCGTTGCGCAGTTCGGCTTGGTGGTGCAGCGATAGTTCTCGCAGCGCTCTTTCCCCCCTTGGGCGTGAGCGTCAGGAGGACCTCGCGACGGTCATTGTCAGCCTTTTGTCGTTTCAAATATCCGCCAGGGGCAAGCCGGTCCACCAGTTCCACCGCGCTGTGGTGCCGGATTTGCAACCGCTCTGCCAGTTCTTCAATCCGCGGGCGCGTTCCGCGCGGAATGCCTTTCAGAGTCAACATCAGTTGATGTTGGCGGGGTTCAAGTCCCGGTTCGGAAACAGCAAGCTCACTGAAGTGAAGACGGCGTCGAACGCCGCGAATCGGCCAAGCACTCGGAGTCCTGCGTTGTGAGGACTTTTTTCATGCAGTATCGCACCGAAATTATATCACTTTAATATCGTATAGCGATACATTAGGTTTCTTCGCGATAGTGGGTCAGTTTGAATTTCCACAGTTCTCGCTTTCGCATCCCCGTCTGTGGCATGATGGTCCTGGCGAGGTCAGGCGAGGTTACTTCATTGATAGACCATGAAAAACTCCAAAACGGGCGAGGCTGGTCGTATTTGGCTGGGATCATCATTTTCGTTGCCGTTGTGGCATGGAAATTCCTGGTCCGCTGAAGTCATGACCATCGGCAAGGGGAAACCTCCGCGTGGTCCCAACCAGCTTGCGAAGTGGATTGTAGAACCGATCGACAAGCGAATCTCCGCAAGAAACTATCCCGGCCCCGCCAGTTTCAACTACTGACATTCGACCTGCGTGTCGCTAGCGCTAGCACCGGGGCTTGATCCACTTGGTACTCGAGGAGTCCTTCATCCCTTTCTACAAGGAGCGAACGTTCGGATTCACCAAGCCAATGTTCTGATTTTCGACTTCCACGACGGTCGAGCGTTCTTTCGCGTTCTTGTCCTGGTTCTTCAAAGTGGCGCGTAGCATCGGTTGGTCTTTTTCCTCCTCGCTAGACTCCCTCCCGAGCTGCCACCGTGCCCGTGAAGAACGCCCCTAGTAGCAGAGCAGAGCCAGCGTCAGTTGCTTCCGACCAACCGCCGTGCATGTGAAACCTCCCCGCTCGACAAACTGCTCTCGACCCAATCAGGGGGAATCGATGGGGCGAGAGAGTTTTATTCCCTACGGTGATCAGCGCAGCGTGTGAAAGGCCGTCGCTCGAGAGCGGTGGGTCGTAGCAGGAAGTCGACCTGAAGCGCGCAGCTGATGGGAAGAAACTCAAAAGCCCGATCGCCAGCCCACCATTACAGTAATGGTTCCCATCGCCGAACATTCGTTGTATCGTTACGCGATATTACGTTAATTGTGTTATATCGTTATACGATATTATTTAGTCCCGCTCGGCCAACCCTGAGCCTTTGCAGGAACGTCGAACCCATACAAGAGCTTTCATTATGTGTCGTGTAACGATATACTTATGGATTTCCATGCAGGTGAGTTCATCTATGGTGCTCGAGGGCCATTCGACAGAATATTGATCGCTTCAGGGGGTTGAGAGCGTCAGTCCCTTGCGTAACCGAAGACGCCGAGGTTGGGACCCATTTCCCTGTACAATACCGGCCTCTAGCATACAAGGGGTGCATGTATCCGATGAACCCGAACACCACCGGAGGATAGGGCGATGCGCATCGCGAGCGTGGGTCATGCGGTCTTTGCGGCGACCATGATCGCCGTCGGAGCCCTTAGCCTGGTCAAAGGCGATTTTTCCCCGGTATGGGAGCCGGTTCCCAAGGGTGCGCCGGCACTGGCCTATCTCTGCGCCTTCATCTCCCTGGTATCTGGCATAGGCCTGCTCTGGCCGCGCGCAGCCGCCGCCGCAGCCCGCGTGCTGCTCGCCTATCTCCTGCTTTGGTTGCTGCTGTTGAGAGTACCCGGCATCTTCTTCACGCCCACTGTGGAATTTTGGTGGTCAGCCTGCAAGACCGCGGTGATGGTGGCGGGCGCCTGGGTACTGTATGCCTGGTTCGCCGGTGACTGGGACAGGCAGCACCTCGGTTTCGTCACCGGCGACAAGGGTCTCGGCATTGCCAGGGTGCTCTACGGCCTCGCCTTAATCCCCTTCGGCCTGGCCCATTTCGTCTATCTCAACAATACCGTTGCGCTGGTGCCTGGGTGGCTGCCATGGCATGGGTTCTGGGCGTATTTCAGCGGTTGTGCCTTCATTGCGGCGGGCCTGGGGGTGCTCATCGGTGTGTATGCACGGCTGGCGGCCGTGCTCTCGGCGTTCGAGATCGGCATGTTCACGCTACTGGTGTGGGTACCCATCATTGCGGCAGGCTCCAAGGACGCCTTCCAATGGAGCGAGACCGTCGTTTCTGCGGCGCTGACGGCCGGCGCCTGGGTGGTGGCGGATTCCTACCGCGGCATGCCCTGGCGAGCCGTGAACAAGGGCTAGCACCGGCGCTGCGGCAGAGTGGGCCCTGGCCGGACCCGTCCACGCGGTAACACAGCATCGACGGCATCAGTATCATCTCCATCACGCGAACCGAAGGGCTGGCTCCGGCGGTGGCTTAGTGAGACCTGTGAAAGCTGAAATGGAGCCGGCTCGCGGAGGTTGCGACGTCGGCCTTTTGGGCTATTCGCGTGTGGCCGGCTACCTTCCATGGTTCGAAGCTCCAGCTCAAGCTGGGCTCGATGCCGATTCGGTCACTCAGCCGGGGACAGGGACAGTTCGCACGTGCCCGGCCTTGCCCACCCAATCGACCGAAGACCACGATACGATTGAAAGTCAGGCGCGGCTCGGAACCATACCGATCAACGAATTCGTCGATGGCTTGCCCATTACCCCGTTGCGCGTCCGGGCTGGTCAGACTGTTTAAGCCTGCGGCCTTTGCGTGCTCCAGGTCAGGCATCCGCAGGACACATTTAGTTGTGTAGTTGTGGTCCGTCTTGTTCGCTAGTGCGACGTCCGCCTCATGATCGATAGCCTCCTGCCAGCGATCAAATCACCGAAGTCCGCCCGAGTGCGTTCAAGGTCAGAGTCAGCGTGATACCGGAACAGTTGGCCGGCTGGGAGGACCGTGGCGCAGTTCCTGAATTCTCCCAAGCGAGATCTCGTTTGATTGGGGTTTCCGGAGAGCCGCCGCCGTCCGCAGACTATGCAAAGAAGTGATCCGACCCATGCAGAACCGCCGCGGCACCGCACACAAACCTGCAAAACCGGCTATTCGCAGGCAGTTCAAAAAGTGAGCTTCTTCTTTAATTTGGTCCATCGATTCTTTGCGTTTCCGTTCACAGAGTGACTTCGCTATGTGTAACAAGTCGGAATCGGGGTGTGCACAGATCGTTGCCGCATCTCGAACCGGGGAACCTCGGGAGAGGAAGTGGGCGATGCGGACGGGCAGCAATGCGGTTGAGGCGACCAAAGCGTCGGTAGGAGGCGACGGTCTTCGAGTCCGTGAACAGTTGCCTCGTCTTGTCGGGCAGGGTTACGAGTCCCTTACGAATTCGGAGAAAGACCTGCTTAAATGGGTGGGCGTATTCTTCCGCAAGCCCACGCCGGGAAAGTTCATGATGCGGGTCCGTATGCCGAACGGGTTCACCAGCAGCATCCAGCTGCGGGCGATAGCGGACCTTTCACGCCGTCTGGGGAATTGCGTGCTTGACATCACGACACGGCAGCAGATTCAACTGCGGGGATTCGAGTTAGGGAGCGTGACCGAAATCTGGGAGAAGCTCCGAGGCGTGGACCTGTACTCCCTGCAGACGGGCATGGACAATGTGCGCAACATCAGTGGTTGCGCGCTGTCGGGTCTGACACTGAACGAGTTGTTTGACGCATCGCTGGTAGTGGCGGAGTTGGATACGATTCTGGTCGGAAAGAACGGCAATCCAGAGTTCACGAACCTGCCACGTAAATTCAACATCACCATCACGGCCTGTGTGCAGAATTGCACCCACGACGAGTCGCAGGACGTGGCGCTGGTGCCGGCGATGCGCCGGGACCGGGTGGGATTCAATGTGCTGGTCGGCGGCAAGATGGGATCGGGCGGGTTCACGATTGCGTCTCCGCTGGATGTGTTCGTATGGATTCCGAAGGCGGCACAACTCGTCGCGGCGCTGGTCGGCATATTTCGCGATCATGGGCCGCGGGATGCGCGCTCGAAGTGCCGCTTCGCCTTCCTGATTGAAGAGTGGGGTCTGGCACGCGTGCGAGAAGAGGTTTCACGGCGAGTGGATCATTACCTGGAACCGGCGGGCCGGGACGTGCGCAGCCAATATCACTCCGATCACCTGGGAATCACCCCACAAAAGCAGCCCGGCTACCGGTCGGTGGGGCTGTGCGTGCCGATGGGACGGTTGTATCCCGACCAGATGCACGAGATGGCGCGTCTCGCAGAGGAGTATGGGAACGGGGAGATCCGGCTGACAACCGGGCAGAACGCCATTCTCGCGAACGTTCCCGACGATCGCCTGGATTCCCTGCTCCAAGAAGATCTGCTGGATGAGCTTTCTCCCCATCCCAGTCGTTTTCACCGAAAGATGGTGGCCTGCACGGGAACGGACTATTGCAATCTGGCGCAGATCGATACGAAGGGGCAGGCCGCGGAGCTGTCGCGCCTGTTGGACGAGAAGCTTGGGACTGTGGGACCCGCCGTGAGCCTGCACTGGTCGGGTTGCCCCGCGGGATGCGGAAATCATCAGGCGGCGGATGTAGGCTTCCGCGGATTCAAGGCAAGAGTTGATGGCAAAACCGTAGATGCGGTCGCCATTTACAAGGGCGGGCGCACCGGTCCTGAGGCAGTAGAAGGAAAAGAGATTATGGGTTTAGTTCCGCTCGGCGAGAACCTACCTGACTTGGTCGCTAAACTGATTGAGTGCCTCGATCCCGAGGCTGGAGCGCCGCGCGATCAGCCACCGTTGGTTGTGGAAGCCAGCGCGACGGTTCAGCAAGCGCTGGTCGACGCGCCGCCGCCCGGGGATTCATCGCGGCTGGAGATGCCGTAATCTGAGGAGACTGTGATGGATTATGTTGTTCCGACGCAGTAGTTGCCGAGATGCTCGAGGCCGGCCGTAAGAAATCGACATTATGGGTGGGCGACCTGATGATACGGGGAATTCTGGCTGGGGTTTTTCTCGGGTATGCGGCGTCGCTCGTACGGGTGGTGCTGTCGCAGGGCTTGCCTGCAATTGTTGGGGCGATCCTTTTTCGTGTGGGCTTTGCCTGAATCCTCACTTCCCGCCCCCTGCCGTCGCGTTCTACACTATCCACACGCTTCTTAGCAGGGAAAATCATCCATGGCCGGTAAAGGGTTCGGAAATCTGCGCGTGCTCTCGCTCGAGAGCCGACGGTCGCGGGAAATGGGCTTGCTGATTGCGAATCATGGCGGGCAGGCCACCGTGGTGGCCTCGACGCGCGAGGTTCCGTCGGGACCGAATGCCGAGGAATCTGCGTTCGCGCAGGGCATACTCCGGGGCGAATTCCAAGTCGTGATTTTTATGACGGGAGTGGGGACGCGTGCTCTGGCGCAAGCGATTGAGCCGGCATGTCCGCGGGAACGCATGGTCGCGGCACTGAGTAAGGTAACGGTAGTCGCGCGAGGGCCCAAGCCGGTTGCCGTGTTGCGGGAGTTCGGCGTGAATGTCACGCTGATGGTGCCGGAACCGAACACATGGCGGGAAATTCTGCAATCTCTCGACCAGAATGCCGAAACAATTCCCTTGCAGGGAGTTCACGTGGCGGTGCAGGAGCATGGCGTACCCAGCCCCAAACTGTATGCGGGACTCGCGGAGCGGGGAGCGCAGGTGTTTCCCGTGCCGGTTTACCAATGGGCTCCGCCGGAGGACGCGGAGCCGCTACGACATGCGATTCGCGATCTCGCTCTCGGTAAGTTCAATGTTGTGCTATTTACATCGTCGGTCCAGGTGCATCATCTGTTCCGGTTCGCGGATGAAATGAGGCAACATCAGGAAGCCGTAAGTGCGCTGCGTCGCGCGGTAGTCGGGTCGATCGGGCCGGTCACTTCGGAAACCCTGCGGGAGTACGGCATCACTCCCCATCTGGAGCCATCTCACCCGAGGATGGGTTTTCTGGTGAAGGAGGCGGCCGAGCGAAGTGCTGAGTTACTGGAGCAGAAGAAGTGATCCGCCCCGCGGGTGTCGACTCTGCGCGGTGACTTCTGGCCCAGAATAGCGAATCGGTTGCTGGACGGTAAAACTTGGCTGCGGACCGGGCGGCTATCGAATCAGGTGTCATTGGCATCACCGTGATCGGTGGCTCTAGCTAAGTCTGCCGGCTCAATCTAGTAACTTCAGATTGGCGAACTATCGATAGCGTCGAAAGCTTCGGACTCTTTCTCTTCCACGAAGCCGGGATGGCTTTGCAGGAGTCGGGCACAACGGTTCCAGCGAAGAATAGCGTCGTCGTTCCCCGTGGGACGAAGCCCTTCGGCTTCCGCAAAGCAGTGCATCGCCTCGGCGAAAAGTGGAGCAAGCGTGTGCGGCGTGCGCCCTACGCGCATTTGTGCTTTCGCCCGCCGTTCATGCAGCAGGCCTGTGTAGTAGAGGCGTTCGTAGCGCTCGGCGAGTCTCTCGAAAAGTTTTCCCACTTCTCCAGAGCGATCCGATGCGTCTCCACAAAACTGATCGGTGATCGCCAGGCCCAACAGCCGCAGCGCCAGCTGGTGTTCGGGCTCGACCGCGAGGATGTCGCGGCAGATCGACTCAGCCTCTTCCGGTTCATTGAGCGAGCGGTAGAGCTCGGCCTTTGCGACAGCTTCCGGAATACCGGCCTTCGAGATGGTCTTCAGCTTGAACTCCATAGAACCTCCATTAGCGTCAGCCCGACTCTGGTCTTGTTACCATACTTATTTTGCCCCTCGAATCTTCCGCACCAGCATGAGCACAGGATCGTAAAATTCGTCGACAACACGCTCCTTCAATGGAATGATCGCATTATCCGTAATGTGAATCTCCTCGGGGCACACTTCCGTACAGCACTTGGTGATGTTGCACAGACCGATGCCAAGGTCTTCCTTGAGCATGCGCGTGCGGGATTTCGAATCGCAAGGATGCATTTCGAGCCCCGCGACCCGGACGAAGAACCGCGGCCCCCCGAAATGGTCCATTTCCTCGTGCTCGCGGAGCACGTGGCACACATTCTGGCACAAGAAGCATTCAATGCATTTCCGAAATTCCTGCACCCGATCCACATCCACCTGGTAGATTTTCCACTCGGCGCCGGGGCGGGGCTCGAACGGCGGAATTGTTTTGTTGACGCGGTAATTCCAGGAAACGTCAGTCACCAGGTCTTTGATCACCGGAAACGCTTTCATGGGTTGAACCGTGATGGGCTTGTCCAGGGGAAGCGCGTCCATACGGGTTTTGCAAGTGAGCCGCGGCCGACCATTGACCTCTGCCGAGCACGAGCCGCACTTGCCGGCCTTGCAATTCCAGCGCACCGCCAGGTCGGGCGCCTGGTGCGCCTGGATATGGTGGAGCGCATCCAACACTACCATCCCCGGGGCAATCGGGACGCGGTATGTGACGGGTCGCCCACCTTGGCGGTCTCCCCGGAACACCTCAAAGATTGCTTCCGCCATCGCGCCTCCACTCTTTCTCTTCTGCTATTTCTCGTCCGCAACCAGTTGCTTCAAGTCGCTGGGCAACTCCGGCACTGCTGATTGGCAAAGCGTCATTGCGCTTCCCTGGCGGATGCTTATGTTATTTTTCGTTCCCCATGTTGCATCGAGGCCAGGATGATCAATCCGGCTGTGCGCTCCACGGCTCTCTTCACGCGCCAGTGCGCTGCGCGCGACCGCCTCGGAAACGGTCAGCATTGCCGTCAAGTCCTGCGCCAGATGCCAGCCCGGATTGAACAATCGCGAGCCTTCGACGCTGACACGTCCCGCCCGCTCTTTCAATTTCTCAAGCTCCTCTAATGCACGCATTAGGTCTTCTTTATTGCGAAAGATGCCGACCAGATTCTGCATAGTCTCCTGCAAGTCGCGATGAATCGCATACGGACTCTCACCATCGTTGCGCTCAAAGGGAGCCAGCATCTGGCGGGCGGCCTCTTCGATCTGACCTGGGTCGGTGCTAATAGTTGATATTTGATTCGCTTGCTCGGCGGCTGCCAATCCCGCCCGGCGGCCGAAGACGAGCAGGTCCGAAAGAGAATTGCCGCCCAGCCGGTTGGCGCCGTGCAGCCCCGCTGCCGCCTCGCCAGCGGCAAACAGTCCCGGCACGGATGACTTCGCGGTTTCCGCATCCACGCGAATGCCTCCCATCATGTAATGGCAGGTCGGTCCCACTTCCATCGGCCCCTTGGTGATGTCTACATCTGCGAGTTCCTTGAATTGGTGATACATGCTGGGCAGCTTTTTCTTTACATAATCGGCGGGCTGTTGCGAGATATCGAGATAAGCTCCGCCATGTTCCGTGCCACGGCCCTCGCGTACTTCCGTATAAATCGCTCGCGCCACCACGTCTCGTGTCGAAAGCTCCATCTTTTTCGGATCGTATTTTTCCATAAAGCGCTGGCCCAACTGGTTGCGCAAAACTCCGCCTTCGCCGCGAACCGCCTCGGTGACAAGAATCCCCTGCACGCCCGGAGGCCACACCATCCCTGTGGGATGGAACTGCACAAATTCCATGTCCATCAGCTCAGCCCCGGCCTGGTAAGCAAGCGCCATCCCGTCACCGGTGTACTCCCACGAATTGGAGGTAATTTTCCACGCTTTGCCGATGCCGCCGGTGGCCATAACGATCGACTTGGCTCGAAACACCACGAATCGCCCCTGTTCGCGCCAGTAGCCGAATGCCCCAGCGACGCGATCTCCATCTTTGAGCAGGCGGCTGATGGTGCACTCCATGTAGACATCGATTCCCAACTGGACGCCGCGATCTTGCAGGGTGCGGATCATTTCGAGGCCTGTGCGGTCCCCCACATGACACAGGCGGCGGAAGGTGTGGCCGCCGAAGGCGCGCTGCAGGATCTGCCCGTCTTTGGTGCGATCAAAAAGCGCGCCCCATTGCTCCAGTTCTCGCACGCGTTCGGGAGCTTCCTGGGCGTGGATCTGCGCCATGCGCCAGTTGTTGAGCAGCTTGCCGCCGCGCATGGTGTCGCGAAAATGAGTGCGCCAGTCGTCGGCGGGATCTACATTGGCCATCGCCGCCGCGATTCCTCCCTCCGCCATAACGGTATGCGCCTTGCCAAGGAGCGATTTGCAAACCACGCCCACCTTCGCGCCTTGGGCCAGGGCTGCGAGCGCCGCCCGCAGCCCCGCACCGCCGGCGCCGATGATCAACACATCGTGTTCGTGAGTTTCAAATTCTGTCGTCACAAGAGTCTCAAGTCGCTGATTGCGCCGCTGGCAACCAGCCGGATGTAAAGGTCCGTAAGCCCGACCGTGATCAAGCTGATCCAGGCATAAAGCATGTGGCGCTCATTCAAAAAGCTCAACCACTGCCACGCGCTATGACGCGGGCCTCCAAAAGCCGTACAGGAAAAGCAGTCGAGCTTTCCGCCTACCATGTGGCGGAGTGAGTGGCACGACAAGGCGTACGTCGTCAGCAGGACTACGTTGAACAAGAGGACGAGAGTGCCGACTCCCACTCCGATTCCCCCATCAAAAAAGAACGCTCGGAACGCGTCACGCCAAAGAAAGAAGAGGAAGATGAAGCCGACATACAGAAAGTAGCGATGGAGATTTTGCAGAATGAACGGAAACGCAGTCTCGCCCCGATAACGATGCTTCCCGTGCTCGCTGACGGCGCAGGCGGGTGGATCGAGAAAAAAGGCCCGGTAGTAAGCCTTCCGGTAGTAGTAACACGTGACCCGGAATCCCAAAGGCCAAATCAGGATCAGTAGCGCCGGAGAAAACGGCCACCAGCGATGATGGGGATCAATGAGAGGTGAATAAAACGGAGAAAGGTACGGCCCCCATTCGTAATATGTGCCTTCGAAGGCTCGCAAAGTGGCATAAATTCCGAATGTACCGAGCAGAACAATGATGGGCAACAACTCAAGCCACCACGTATCCCGCCGCATTGTCTCGCCCAGATGGCGTTCCCTTGTGGTTGAACCTGCCGGCATAGAAACACCGCCTAGTAATGCATAGATTAAACAGAAAATAGCTCTTTCAAGGCAAAAATGTCCAATCAGCGGGCCACCGAAACTTGAGCGCGGCTCCGACCCAGTGTTCTCCCAAAGTCTGGCCTGCGATGGCCCCGAGGGTGTACGATTCTCCTGTCTTTCTAGAAAGCCACTGAGTAAACGGCCTTATCGTTCGCGAAAACTGTCGAGCAGCCCGGGAACCGATGCACATATTTCTTGGGGCCGTGGCGCAGATAGATGCGCACCTCCCCTCCGCGTTGGGTTTTCCGTGGGAAAACGAGGAAGAGCCGTGCTACTGAGACGCGAAACCCCCGCCCTGGCAACTAGAATCATTAAAGGACTTTTCTGTATCCCTTTGTTTCTGCTCGTGTGTTTGACCATGGGGCTCTCGCAAAAAGCGCAACCAGATGACGGTAGCCTACCCAAGTATGACCTTCATACAGAGACGAAAACCAAAGGAGTAGTGGACGAAGTAAAGCTGCTCGCATTGGGAACCAGGAAAGACTTTACTGAACTGATCATTAAGAGCGGAGACGACAAGGTCCACATCTACGTGTGCCCCAAACCATTCCAAGAGGAGATGGGTATCAGCTTCATCAAGGGAGAGGAGATTGCTGTGATCGGTTCCAAGGTCAAGCAGGAAACGTCGGATGTGATCCTTGCTCGAGAGCTCGTGAAAGGCACGGACACCCTGTTGTTCCGGGACGACAAAGGCAAACCGGTGTGGGATTGGCGCACCGGCAAGTGACTGCGTGGAGAATCCCATGAAACTTTCTGACGCGATTGGATTGGTACTGAAGAGCAAGGACGAGAACAGGGTCCTATCGGTAGCGCCTGATCAGTCGGTCTATGAAGCGATTGAGAAGATGGCAGAACATGGTATCGGTGCCTTGCTGGTCATCTCCAACCAGAGACTGGTCGGCATCCTGTCGGAGCGTGACTATGCCCGCAAAGTAATCCTCATGGGCCGCTCTTCAAAGGAAACCCTGGTCCGCGAAATCATGACCCGTCCAGTTGTCTCAGTGAATCCGCAGCACCCCATAGACGAGTGTATGGCTATTATGACCACGCATCGTTTTCGCCATTTGCCGGTTGTGCAGGATGACACGGTGGTTGGAGTAGTCTCAATTGGCGACTTGGTGAAGTGGATTATCTCCGGACAAGCACAAACCATTCAGGAGTTGGAAGGGTACATTGCGGGGACGTATCCCGGGTAAAAGAGTGTTATGAGGCAGACCTTGGCCATAGGCATCGGAGGCGCGCCGGTCAAGGCGTCGCCACACCGGGCGACATCTTCGCGACAATCTTCAGTCGCAGTGCCGATGAGGTGGGTCTGGAGAAACCGACACTACGACGCTGACAAAAAACCAGCCTTGCTCTTTTACCGGCTCTTGCGCAAGCGCCAGTAACCACCAAACATCGACAGAGTTTCTGAACGCCGTAGTACATTTGGCCAGACGCAATCGCCATTGAAGAACTCGCGAACCGGCCAAGTGGGTCCGGTTCCCCATCCTGACTGAGCGGCAAAGCTCGTGGGTGACCCTTCGGACCTGGCGAGCGTCCAACTCGTGACCTTCACAGGCTCAGAGCAGCATAGATTCCATTCAGGGACTGAAGCCCTCTTCCAGCCACGCGATTTGTCAAGGAGCAGTTCCTCACTAACGAAAGATCCGCGAAAAGAATCCGGTAAGCTTTCCAAACACGCCTTTGTGGGCCCTCTTGTTGGTGACTTGAGGTAAAGCAGGGGGTGCAACATTCGCGTCCGGAAAGGGAATTTGGCGGCTGGAAAGCGGCAAATTTACCAGCTTCGGTGGTGGAGCATCCTTTGGGGAAAATAACAAGCGCGCTTCGAATTCGACTGCCTTTTCGTCATGCCGCAGCGGCGACAAAAGTGCAGTTTCTGTGCCGCTGGAAACGTTCTGAGGCGTGGGTACCTGAGTTGGCTCTGCCTCCACTGTCGAGGCGGGGGCAAGGGACACAGACGAGTTATCGTTCTCTGCCGGCACGGGCGTGGCAGGCAACTGTGCACGAAGAACCGGCACCCGTGGTGGACAGCCGCAATCCTCCGGAACCACAGTTTCGACCTGTGTCAGGTGTTCTGAGTGAAAAGCTGTGTCCGTGCTACTCAAATGCCCCGCGTGAAAGACTAGTTTTTCTGAAGGCAAAACCTCGAACTGCCCGTTGCCGATGGACTCGTACACAACAACCGGGGCGGTATTATTCGGCAGCGCGCGCACGCAGGTATTTCCCTGCGCATCGGCACGGATCGCATAATGGAATTCGCCTGGACCGCGGAGCAGAATGCGGAAATCCGGCGTGACGATAGTGTCCGCCGAGTCTTCGAGGGCATAGTGAGTCTCGAATGCGCCGACTCCCATGGCCAGCGTCAGATCTTCATTTTGGGCGTGAACTATGGAAAGTGTTGTTCCTGGGCAAACATGCACTTCGCCTCCACGGGCCAGACGAAGCGTCTCGGTATCGAACCGCGCCGAAAATGATGCTCCTGAGGCCATCCGGTCCGCAAACCCCACGTTTCCGGCTGTGCTTACTGGAACGGCTACTGTTTCTGTGTCGTGCGTTAATGCCGGGACTGAGGGTGGTCGAGATTTCACCTCTTCCGATTCCCGGTGAAGTCTAATGGAGAGCCGGTTGCCCGCAGCATCCCAGGTGTAACTCAGAGGCTTCAATTCGGTCACCACAATCCTCACGACCGAGGGATTCTGCGAAAACTGATCCAGGTGCATAACACCGATCAGCGGGCTTTGAACGGCAATTTCCTTATGGCGAACAGATATTTTTGCGTTATTGAGATCGATCCTCAGACTCGGCGGATCCTGAATTCTCGTGATCAACGGCCTTATCGGCCGAGTAAACGTGATCTCCAAAACCGGGGAGTCTTTCCCGAGCAGAAGTTTCACTCGCAAGACGACTGCGGGATCATTCGGTGCCGTGGCCCCACGTGCTCGGAGTTTGGTGCTGCTAACGGTACCTCCTGATGCGGTCAAGAGAAAGAGCATCAGCAGACCCAGAGTGGCAGCCGTTTTTCGCAAACACACGTTCAACAGAAGCCGCCTCTCCCACAGAACTTTCTATTTCCGGAACGCGACAGCTTGAGATGGACCGGCCGCGGCGGTGGAATAGAGCTCATGGCAATGCGAAATTCAATGCGACTTGGGTTTCAAAACTTACGGCTGCACCGTCGCGAACCAGGGGGGCAAATTTCCACTGTCGAACTGCTTTGGCAGCGAGCAGAGCAAGCTGCGGATCTCCGGAAACCCGGCTGAGACTATGTACAGCGCCGTCTTGGCCGACATTAACGTTAAGAATCACAGTGCCTTGAAGACGTCGTTCTCGTGCGTATTCCGGATAGTCTGGTTCGATCCGGTTGAGCAAATGTTCTTCGGCTACGTTCTGTCTGACGCTCACCGGAGTTTTGTTATCTTGCGATCCTAATTTGGTCTGTTCTTCGCTTTTGGCCGGGACGTCGCTCACGTGTTGCGATTGTGGGGACCCCACAGGAAAGACTTGTCGTCCATTCTCGAAGATCACGAGATCATGCGACGAAGCGTCAGAATGCATTGACTTCGAGACCCGCGAAGGCCTCGAGCTCGCGTGATGTGTGCGGCTTTCACTCTTCGGTTGAGATTGTTCGTCTTCGACGCTCGGTTCTGCACCATCGCTCAAAGCGCCGCCGGGCTCTGCACTTTGATTCCAGCCCTGAACCGTGCCGCCAGTATTCGGCTCTGCCGATGTGACTGCGATTTGTGGGTAGTTCGCGACCGGCGCACTGGAAGCCCCTGCATTCCGGCGGGCACTCTTGCGCTCACTTCTGCCCAGGGTCCAGCCCAAAAGTATTGAGAGGCCAATGATCATGAGGCCCAACACAAGGCTTCGACGCTCGTGCGAAGTCAACCGCTTCCAGGGGTTGAGCCGTTGCGCGGAGCGGCCGGTTGTCATACTTCCCGGGGTGATTTCAGTATTGGCCTTTTCTGTGATCTTCGCGGTGGAGGCAAGACTCCGTTCGGCAAGCTGGACGTGATCAGCGACCCGCTGGCCGAGACCCTGCAAGGCCAACCGGTCACGGTCGCTAAATGCCTGCGGCTGCGGAGAAAAAGTCTGGACGATTGCGACCAGGGACTTCACCTTATCCCGGACCGGAACAATCATGAAAGATCGGATCCCCAACCTCCGGCAGCACGCCGAATCGAATCGAGGATCCGCTTCGACGTCATGGCAGCATTGCGACGCGCCCTCTCGCCAGAAACTATCAGCAAGGCCCAGACACTCGCTGAGGTAAGCGGACGCGTCTCTGGCGGTAGCGCCGGAAATCGAGCTGTGGACGGGAACTCCTTCCCGCATTAGCAGAACAGCGGCTCCGGTCGCAGTGGTAATCGAGCGCACCTGATGCACAATTTCGTTAAGTACCAAGGCCAGCGCAACATCCAGCATCGATGCCGGCGTTGTCTCGGCTGAAGACCTATCTGTACTGGCAGCTGCCAGTACAGATAGGTCTGGACCTGATGCGACTCCTCCGCACGAATCGCTCTTAGTTTCAAAGACACTCCAGGCGCCGGCGAAAGTATTGGGATGCGAGGAACGCGGTCGCGATGTGGAACGCTTAGCCATAGGACCGAAACGACTCGCCAGCCGCGGTGACTCCCGGAGTTCCCCTACAACACCGGCCCACCCCGCGGGTGCCTGTGCTGGCGGAATGTATCAATAAGGTTGCCAAAGGTGAATAGCACATGTTTCCTAGCCCAGAGGCATAGTGTGCTGCCCTTGCCCCGCCAGCGTGATTCGGGTTTCGCACCCGTCAATTGAGCTGTTCCTGAGGCCGATGGGCCTCATACCAGAGAGCAAGCTCGAGTCGGTTCCAGACTCCAAGTTTGTCATAGATGGACCGCAGTTTGTTCTTGATGACGTGCTCCGAAATCCCCATAGCAACTGCCATCTCGCGATTATTGAGTCCCTGCGCGACAAGTTCGATCACTCGACGCTCCCTTTCATGGGCATCAACTGATCTGTTACTCCGATCTGTTAGCATGAATGCCTCCGATACAACAAGGTTGCAAGTTTGACCCGCTTAATTCCGCCCATGATCCCGAATCGCAGATAGAGCCGGCTGAAATGAGCCTTCACCGTGCGCGGTGCGATGTTGAGGTTTTTGCTGATCTCGATGTTGTCACATCCCAGAAGTAGGAGCGCGACGATATCCCGCTCGCGCGGAGTCAGCTGAATGGTCCGTTGGAACCGAGCATCCATATTCCCTCCCGAAAGCAAAAAATGACGGGACGTCCCGTCGAGTTCGACGCGTCGTGAAATGGGGGAGGGGCTAGGATTAGCGAACGAGCAGGAACCGCACTTAGGATCACGGATACTTTCGAGTTCGCCCTTCGGAATAGTGATTCACTGGCACGTCTCTGCGATTATTTTTGCAAGGCCCTGAGAGATTCCTCAGCGTCAGAATCTCCCTTGGCGATGGCCAGTTGATACCACTTGATCGCCTCGGAGGTATTTTCTGGTACTCCCAGGCCTTGCTCACAAAACTTACCAAGCTTGAATTGTGCTTCCGGTCGATTCTGCTGGGCTGCCTGGAAATACCACTTCCACGCTTCCTTATAACTCTGCGGCACACCGCGCCCAGTCTCGTACATCTCTCCCAACTTGAATTGCGCTTGAGGACGGCCGGCGTTCGCCGCCAGCTGATACCACTTCGCCGCTTGCGTATCATCCTTCGAAACGCCGCGGCCCTGGTCGTACATGAAACCGACTCGGTACTCGGCATCCGGCAATCCTTGTTTGGCGGCTTGCTCATACCACTTCACGGCCGTTGCAGGATCGGGAGGAACCCCGAAGCCCACATCGTATAGGCCGCCTAGCCGGTATTGACCATCTGGATAGCCTTGCTCGGCTGCCTTTCTGTACCATTTGACGGCCTCCCGAGAATTACGCGCGACACCCTGACCGAACGCGTACTGGTTTCCGATCTTCACCTGCGAGGCAGGATCACCCGCGCTTGCCTTCTGCAGCAGATCCGCATCCTGGCCGAATGCCGCCGCTAGGCTGAATACAACAACCACGACAATAGGCAGAAACATTTTTTTCATTGGCCCTCCTTCGAAGCCTTACTCACAATTCTCAGCGTGCAATTCGCCTGAAAGTTCACATTCTTCAACTACTGCTTGAATACCAGAAGCGTCGGAGCAGTGTTCTCGGAACCAACGTCCAATCCCAGAACTTCCAAGCCACTTACGACCCACAGCGCTTCAGTCGAACTAGCCGGGGAAGTCAGCATGGCAACTCCTCGGCCATTGTTGGACACAACAGAGATCGCATAGGTGCCGAGCAGTGGCAAATTCCCGGTGAAGGTACCAGCCTGGCTCTTACCCTCTGTTCCGGAGAGATTACTGCCACCGTCGAAGAAGACCGTGCCGGATAGCAATGTGGGTTGACGCGAAGTCGGTTCTCCTGCGCCGAACTCGAAATTGCCCTCCAGGTCGCCTGTTTCGAAGGGGGGCGCCAGTGCTTGCGGATTCACGTCTCCACTTCCCACTGAGCCGTCCGAATTCAGCACAAAGGCCCGGTTGGGCGCGGTCGCGTATAAAATCCAAACCTCGCGCGCGCCGGTCTGCTCGTTATCTAGACTCAGAACCCCGCGCCCGTTCAGCTGGATGGAGTAGGCACCGGTCAGCACTCCGGCAATAGTTATGTTCCCGCCGCTGTTCTGGTCGAATTGCAATTGGATGTTTCCTGCTCCATCAAACTGCATTCGGCCCACGGTTACTTGAGAGAAGCTCCCATTTGAGCCGGTTAAATCAAAGATGGACGCTCCCTTGAAGGAAGAGGTTAGGAAAGGCAATGCGGTTTGAGCCTCGAGCATTCCGGCGAAAATGGGATTGCCGCCCCTCACAGGGTCGATCGATACCAGGAAATATTCGTTGGCCGAGATCGCGTACAACGCAAAGTTGAACGTCCCTCCGTCAAAGCCGGGGATGACAAAAGTAAGGGTTCCATGCCCAATGCCGCTCACACTGTAAGTCCCCGAGAAGGTGGCGAAAGTGGGCATAGTGACTCCGGCATCGTTCACGTCGAGACTGCTTCCGGAAATTGTGCCGACGCCGCTCGGGAAAATACAACCGAGGGCGGCAATTCTTGCGCCCTCCGCATCGATCCCCGTCAGACTAATCGCGTAACCACCGCTGAAAACCGAAGGATCGAAAGCCGTCGGATCCTGAACCTTTATCACGCCAGAGCCCACAACCCCAGAATTGTCAGACTCAATCAAATTGCCAGCTTGGGCCGAGCCGTTCAGCGCGAATGCATAGATTGACGTGCCTAGCTTGCTGTTCAGCGTTAACGTGCCACGGTTGTCATCACCCACCTGATAGCTTCCAGAGACCGCCAGCCCGGTTTGCGGTCCAGACGTCCGGTTCATGTCCTCAACGCCGGAAGTCACCTTGCCGTTGCCGTCGGCGATGAAAGAGGCAGCCGCCTGGTACACACCAACCCTGTCGAATCCCTTCAACAGAAACGCGTATTGCCCATTCAACTTGCTGTTGTTCGTGGGAGCAACGGTTACCGCTGCCGAGGCGGACTGCGATGAATCAGCTTGCGCCGTTGCTGTGACCCTCACGTTTGCCGGATTCGGAACGGTTGCCGGAGCCGTATACAAACCAGAGGAGCTCACAGTGCCGCAACCTGATCCTGTGCAGCCGGGACCGCCGACCGTCCAGGTTACTGCGAGGTCCGAACTGCCTGCGACCAGGGCTTGAAATTGGCGCTGAGCGCCAACGGTGATCAGTGCCGTCGTCGGTGAAATTTTGACCGATACCGGGGTGGCTATGCTTACTTGCGCCGACGCGGATTTGCTTATATCAGCTTGCGATCTAGCCGTGATCTTGACTACCGCTGGATTCGGAATGATCGCCGGAGCGGTGTACAAACCTGCTTGTGTGATTGCTCCACAACTTGAACCTGTACACCCCGTGCTAGAAATGCCCCACGACACAGTCGTGTTTAAACTGCCGGTTACCTGCACAGAAAACTGCTGGGAAGCTGAAGGACGGAGTTTTGCCGAGGTCGGCGAAATAGTGATACTCACCCCGGGCACAATTGTCACCGTGGCACTGGCGGACTTGGTTTGATCAACCACTGACGTTGCCGTCACCGATAGAAACGCGGGATTCGGAGGTACGGAGGGAGCGGTAAACAGGCCAGAGGAATTGACCGTGCCACACGTATTGCCCGCGCAGCCAATTCCCGTAATTGTCCAAGTCAGCGCTGTATTCGTGGAGCCGGTTACCGAAGCACTAAACTGCTGTCGTGCACCAACTCCTACCTGAGCAGTGGTTGGAGATATCGAAATCGCGACCCCAGATCCGGAAGCGATGGTCACCGTGGCCGACCCCGACTTTGTCGGATCGGAAAGTAAAGTCGCAGTCACTGCGACGATCGGAGGATTCGGTGACTTTGCAGGAGCCGTGTACAGGCCGCTGGCACTGATGCTGCCACAGGCCGGCGCACTGCAGCCACTCCCCGATATGCTCCAGATAACCAGGGCGCTCGAACTTCCGCTGACAGTAGCTGTGAACTGCGCTTGGGCGCCCGGTTTTAGCTGGACTGAAGGCGGGGACACGCTGACCGAAGAACCCGCAACGAGTGCTACCGTCGCTGATCCGGAGGCTGACGGATCGGCCATCGCTGTCGCCTTTACAACCACGCTTGGGGGCGCGGGCAAGATTGCCGGCGCGCTGTAAAGGCCGGCTGCTGTAATCGTGCCGCAGTCTACCCCGCTGCAGCCGACCCCCGAAATGCTCCACACCACGGCAATGTTTGTGCTTCCCGTAACTGTTGCAGAAAAATGCAATTGCCCCCCAGGAGCGACCTGTACCTTCCTTGGCGAGACCGCAACGAAAACCGATGATGCGGATTGCACGACTAATGAGGCTGAACCCGATTTGGTAGGGTTGGCCACCGAGACCGCGGTGATCGTGATTGCTGAAACCGAGGGAACACTGCTCGGAGCGGTGTAGAGCCCGGCTGGAGTGATTGAACCGCACGAACCACCTACACACCCACTACCGCTGATACTCCACGTCACTGACGTGTTCGAACTGCCAGTAACGATAGCCTTAAACTGCTGCTCTCCCATGGGCGCGAGCACAACTTGGTTGGGCGATACCGCAACCGAGACAGTTGAAGGAGAGCCAATCGTGAGAGTCGAAGTCGCGGTAGCGGTGACGTCGGCCAGCGAGGTTACGGTTACGGTTATGGTGGGTGGAGATGGAGCATTTGTGGGTGCAGTGTAGACTCCCTCTGCGCTAATCATGCCGCAAGTGATCCCACTGCATTCCGCGCCGCCGACGCTCCAAGTGACAACGCTATCGCTTGTTCCGCGTACCGTGACGACGAACTGCAGCTGACCACCCACTGGAACTTGCGCGTTTTGAGGGGAAAGCGAAAGCGAAACGCCAGCTGTCGCCTGCATCGCAGAGAATGCCAGGCACAACAGGGTTGATGTAAGCAGGATCAGGCGTTTCATCTTGTCAATCCTCAATCTTCGAACTGCAGCCGCAGCGATCTCGAGTTAGCTAGTCTCGCTTGCTGGCTGCTGACACACTGCTAGCGCGCGTGCCGTCGGGCCCAGTTCTCGAGAGCTCGGTACGAGAAGGCCGTGGCAATGAAGCCAGCTGCAAATCCACCATCTCTTTGAGCACGGTGTAATCGGCGGCTCCGCTGAAAAAATGGCCGTTCACAAAGAAGCTGGGAGTACCGGTCAAGCCCAGCTTTTCCGCTTCTTCCAGGCTCTTCTTTACAGGCGCGGATTCAGCGCCATCGTCCAGGCATTTATCAAAGCGATCTCCATCCAGCTTGAGCACGCGCGCATCGGCCTTCAGATCCGCAACTTGCAGCTGCTTGCTGTAAAAAAGGACATCGTGATACTCCCAGAACTTTCCTTGCTCGCCCGCGCAGCGGGCCGCCTCAGCCGCTTTTTGCGAAGTGTGGTGCATGGGGAGCGGGAAGTCTTTGTACACAACTGCCAACTGGTCCCCGTACTCCTTCTCAAGCTTTTTCAGCTCCGGCGTGATCTTCTGACAATACGGGCACTCGTAGTCGGCGAATTCGACCAGCGTCACTGGGCGATTCTTGGCGCCAGATGCATAAGCATCTTTCAAATCCACTTCGGCGAATGGGGGCGCCAGCAGAACCTGGACACTGGCATTGCTGCGTAACTGCGTGACATAGGCGGTGCGCGCCTTTTCCCGGCGTAGCGCGCGAATGTGTTCGAGCACGCGATCGTGAATGGCTTCGTAAGCTTCGCTTGATTCCATACCCTCGTAGTAGACTTGCAGTTGGTCTTCGGTGGGGTCTTTCAGGTCCTTATAAACAACTGTGTTCAGCAGTTCGTCGGAAGAGAGGCGCCGATTTTTCGCCTCGATCTCAATGAGTTTGTCATTGATAAGCTGGTCCAAGGCCTTTCGTTGGTTCATGTAATACTGATACTTGGCCTGAAGCAACTTACCCCCTTGTTGCTGTTGCAAGTCGCCGAGGGTCAGCTTTTGCCCGCCAACCTCGGCGATGACTTGCTCTATATCGACGGCCTGTTGCGCATATAGGCACAACCCACTAATAAGAAAGCATCCAAGAAGAAACACCGACACTCCCATCCTTTTGTTCATTGCTCGCCTCCCCGCGTTCAGTCTGTGCTTAAGAATGATCCGAGCAGACTTCTCCGCTCGGCTACTATGCCGTTTCAGATGAAATGGGACATGCTTGAGCATGTCCCACCTGATTCAACTAGTCCCCCGTCCCGCAACTGCAGATGCCCTGTCCGCTACCGAGAATGTTGATGAATGCGCACTGAGCCTGTAGATTGGCAAGCTCGGTGGCACCCAGGGTTGAATCCGAAGATTCAGTCTCGGTAATCGGAAATGCCGTCCCCACCGGGTTCTGAATGTGAGTGTTCCACACCCGCAGGTTCGCTTTGGGTGAAACATTCGACGTGGGGTCGCAGGGTGAGTTGTTGACCGCAGCTGATACCACTTTGATCACGCCATTGGTGGAAACGCGCCCGGTCAGCGGGTTGCTGGTCAGGTCGCGCCTTACCGATAGCGTGCGCAGTCCGTTGTGAGTTTCAACGCAGCCGCAGCACTCGGTTAACTGCTGGTCGGCATCGAATACGTAGACCATGGCGCAGAGATTGCCGTAGGTGAGACCGGGATTATCGATTCTCACCGTGGCATCCGGAGCGGGAGCCGCGTTGTTGGAAAAATAGTTTAGTTTGTAAACATCTTGTGCCATTGCGATGCCTGAACCGATACCCAGAACCAGCAATGCAACGACGAGTACGGGCAGTATTCTACTCAGCTGTTTCATGCTTGAGAATCCTCCTGTGGCGAGCCGGCTGGGGGGAGGATTCAGCTTGAGGCGCGCTGGTGAGCTAATTTACTCGCTGCCCTGTTCTTTACAAGTACCCACGTGGCGTAACCGAACTTACTAGGCCAGGAAGTTACGCCGATCGGATTAGTTCGACAATCCCCCGCTCGTGGTAGCCTTAACTCACTAACCCGAAGGACTAACCCGCTGGGTTATTGGGCAGCACGAGTTTGTTGAAGTGGTTCGGAAAATACCAGAGTTGTGGGTTTTCCCATCGTTCGTTCTCATTCAATCCCTCAGTCTGTGCTTAAGAAAGATCCGAGCAGACTTCTCCGCTCGGCCACTATGCCGTTTCAGATGAAATGGGACATGCTTGACAGCATGTCCCACCTGACTCAACTAGTCCCCTGTCCCGCAACTGCAGATGCCCTGTCCGCTAGCGAGAATGTTGATGAATGCGCACTGAACCTGTAGATTTGCAAGCTCGGTGGCACCCAGGATTGAATCCGAAGATTCAGTCTCGGTAATTGGAAATGCTGCCCTCACCGGGTTCTGGTGAGTGTTCCACACCCGCAGCTTCGCTTTGGGTGAAACATTCGACGTGGGGTCGCAGGGTGAGTTGTTGATCGCAGCTGATACGACTTTGATCACGCCATTGGTGGAAACGCGCCCGGTCAGCGGGTTGCTGGTCAGGTTTGACCTTACCGAGAGAGTGCGCAGTCGCTTGTGAGTTTCAATGTAGCCGCAGACTCGCTCAGCTGCTGATCTGCCTCGAACACTTAAATCATGACGCACAGATTGCCGTAAGCGAAACCGGGATTATCGATTCTCACCGTGACATCCGGAGCGGGAGCCGCGTCGTTGGAGAAGTAGTTGAGTTTGTAAGCGTCTGTGGTTGCGCCATCACTACGCCTGAGCTGAGTGCGAGAACGAGTAATGCAACGGCAAGTACGGACAGTATTCTACATAGCTGTTTCCTGCGGGAGAATCCTCCTGTGGGCGAACCGGCTGGGAGAGGATTCAGCGGACGCGCGCTGGCGAGCTAATCTTGTTGCTGCCCCGATCTTCACAAGTGCCCGCGCGCCATAACCAGAAGCTTCCAACTCGGATAGCTAGACCAATCGGGAGTTGCGTGCCGATGGCTCAGCCTCGCGAAGTCGGAGGCTTAGCCGGAAGATGGAAGGTGGCTCGCGGTTACTGGGGTGCTGAATTTTGCGGCTGTTGCTGTAGTTGCAGCTGGCGTAGTTGCTGCTGTTCCTGCTGGATCTGCATCTTTTGCATTCGATCAAGATCCTCTCCCGAGAGTTTTGCGCCATCGCTGTGCGGCGCACCTAAGGCAGGACTCGCACCAGGTGCGGCTGCGGCGCCAGTCGGTTGGCTGGGCACCGGTTCGGCGGGAGCATCGGGATCAACACCGAAACCTCCACCGTAAAGCTGATTTTCGGCCGAATCGCTTACTGGCAATGCTGGCGTATCAGAAGTAGGACGCTCACCTGCGGAACTAGCCCTGCTGAGTATCAGACGCGTGATCCCGCCGGGGTCCGAGGGCAATGACAGGATCACATAATTGAACTGTGACCCGTTCAACAGCTGCGTAATCACGTCGCGTGCCGATCCTGGCCCGAGGTGCACGAAGATGCGTTCCCCCAACTCAACGGCGGGAAACTGCATCTCGGCTCCGGTGCGAGCACTTATAGCCTTCAGCGTGTCTCGCAGTGTAGTGTTTTCCGCGTCAATGCGGAGCTGGTGATTGCGAAACTCGACTTGTAGCTTGTTCTGCAGCGCGGGACTCGACTGGGGTTGCATCCTGTTCTGCAGATCGGGACTCGATTCGAGTTGCTTTTGTTGCGGGGCAAGATTCCCAATGGGGTCGGGTTGCGCCATGCCGGGGACACAAAAACCGTCTGAATCCATTTTGCACACGCTGGGTTGCGAACTCTGTGCGCACATGAGGCTGGAAGCAGCCAGCAGTATTACCGCTGCGAATGGGGGGGACTGCCTTGTTTTCCTGAAGACGGTTTTCCGCGCGGTTGCGAGGCACATAAATCAATTTGGTATGGCGGGTTCAGTGTTCGCGGTCCCTTCATGGGGCGTACATTTCAGCTCAGAGCCAGCACTGGATTCGGATTTTTCGTGCCGAGATTCTTCTCTCAAATTGGTTTCTACACCGAGATGGATTTGGTCTTTCCCCCATTCCTCCCGCGCGGGTTGCGAACTCAGATTTTCTCGAGACATTGCTTCATTCGACATCCTACTCATTGGGTCCCGGCCGTCGCTTTCCTTCGGTAGAGCCTCGCCCGTCTTGGTCGCTATCCCGGGATCGTCTGGCTTTATTACGCACAAGGCAGGATCGGCTTCATTCGCGATTTTTGTCACCCCATCCTTTGTGTTGGGCACGTTCTTCTGGGCTGCGCGCGTTCGGGTATGTTCGCGCGCGGGCTTCGAATCCTGAGCATGCATCGAAATGCAAGTTGTGAGCAGCCAGGCCGTTACTACAATAGAGACATGCCAGTTTGGAATGATGAAAGGCGAGAGACGCTTACATCTCTGCGCCGTCGTTCTGACCTTCGTCCGCATAATACTTGTGATCCCGTCCGAGGCTTGGATTTAATCACTATGGTCCGACGGCTGGCAATGCCACTGTTGGGCTAGCCATTCTGGTTAAGAAAACTAGTTCTTTTGGCTTACTTCGAACGAACTCGCGCGCCCGGGGCTCAGATTGGGCT
>Ga0307474_10000270_pt1 | contig 38244 bp, 31 predicted proteins | sample atmos_gasesECM1C_2_FD_203312 | JGI IMG/M metagenome (GOLD analysis project Ga0307474, IMG submission 203312) | Hardwood forest soil microbial communities from Morgan-Monroe State Forest, Indiana, United States - atmos_gasesECM1C_05 | ecosystem: Environmental > Terrestrial > Soil > Temperate... | reverse complement strand
GTCGGTTTCGGGGGGAGTTACGGCGGGACAAATGGCAGTCAAGAAGAAACAGGCCCACACAGCTCTCAGGTTTCGCATACCGGGTGAATTAGAAATGAAACTTGGGAAAAGAGCAAAAGCCTTTACCGCTAAGTTCGCCAAGATTGCGCGAAGGTCGCCGAGAACGCCCCTTCTTCATTTCGGAGGCACCTGGTCCATCTTGTCGAGGATATTGATGGTCTCCAGCATGGTGGCGCCCACGATTTCCAGGCTTTTCGGACTCAGCTTGTCCACGGTATCTTGCGTGGTGTGCCAGAACACATCGTTGTAGCCGTAGTTGAAGTCGATGAAATCGGCGGAGGGAACGCCGCGCTTGACGAAGGGTATGTGATCGTCGGTTACGGGAAAGACTCGTGCGAAGAAGTGCGACTGGTAGCCAAGGCGGGTTGCGGCTTCATAGACCGTGTCTTCGAGCCAGGCGGTTGAATTGGTGTCACGCTCGATGTTGAGATCTGCGTCTCCGACCATATCAGCGAGCAGGAATGCTTTGATGTTCTTGAGCGTGCCGTCGGCTTGCCACTTGTCGGCCAGGTGCGTGATGCCGTAGAGACTGTCTTTCTCGAAGGGCATATCGGGAGTTTCGGCGACGATTGCTTCTTCAGCGTCGTCCCAGACCAGCCAGATGCTGTACCCGTCGCGTTTCTTGCCGCGAAGTTGGTTGGCGAATTCCAGGAGCAAGGCGCTGGAGGAGCCACCGTCGTTGGCTCCGACGTAGGCGGTGTTGCGCAGTGGATAATTTGTGTCGTAGTGACTGGCGATTACGATGATGCCGTCTTTGGCTCCGGGAAATTTAGCGATGATGTTGCGCACGGGCAGCTTTCCTATAGGGGTGTCGGCGGTGAAGAAATCCTGTTCGGCGTCGTCATCTTTGAGGTGCGCGAGCAGGTAGTCTTCGACTTTCTTATGGTTAGCAGTGGCCAACGGGCGCGGGCCGAAGGCGACGATTTCTTTTACATATTTCATCGCACGAGCGCCGTCAATGGAGGGGAGCGGGCCGGTGTCGGCGGGGAACGTGAGCTTGATGGCGGGAGCGTCAGCAGGTGCTGCTGAGGAAGTCTGTGCTTGTGCGTGGGTGTTTTGTTTGTCGCGATCACAGGAAATGAAGGTGACCGCAAGTGTGAAGAATAGGATTGGGAGAGAAGTTAATAATCTGGTCAATGCATTCCCTCGAACGTCGTAAGACTGCGAAAAAATCGAATTCTAATTTGCCCCACGTTTTTCTTCCCGTGCCCTGCGCTGTTTGGGGTGAACCATCCAGGCTATGCCGATGCTGATGGCGTACAGCGCGACCATGGGCGCGGCGAAAATGCACATGCTCATGATGTCAGGACTTGGGGTGACGATGGCCGCAACAATGAAAATCACCAGGATGGCATAGCGGAAGTTCTTCCACATGAAGCCGGCGGTAATGATGCCCATGAGCGCAAGGAAAAAAATGAGAATCGGCATCTCAAAAATCAATCCCATGCCCAGAATGATGCTCAGGAACAGCGAAGTGTACTCGGAGATCGTAATCATCGGCGTGAATTGGCTTCCGAAACCGATTAAGAATTCCAGGGCGCGGGGGTAAACAATTCTGTAGCCGAAGTAGCCGCCGATCGAAAACAATGCAATCGTTGATGCCATGAAGGGCATCACGTAACGTTTTTCGTTGCGGTAAAGGCCGGGCGAAATAAACATCCAGACCTGGTAGAGCACAAACGGGGAGGTAAGGAACAGGCCGGCCAGAGCGGCAATTTTTATGTACAGGTTAAAAGGATCGACTGGATTCAGGTAGACCAGCTTCTCCGACATGCCGTGAGACTTCAGCGCGTCCATGATGGGCTTCTGCATGACCGCGTAGATTTTCTCGCGAAACCCCCAGCAGGCGAAGAAGCCCACAGCGACAGCGGCGATGGAGTAGACGAGGCGGCGGCGCAGTTCCTCGAGGTGATCGAGAAAGCCCATAGTGGGCATGACGTCGCGATCAGGCTGCGCCTCAGAGACCTCTGTCGCCGTCTCAGACATGCGATGCCTGCGAGGCTGGGTCGGTGGTCTCGGAGATGGGTTCGAGTGCAGGAGTCGAGCCGACTGCGGTGTGCCCGCCGGTTGGAACTGCCTCGGTGGTGGCAGCTAGAGTAGCGGTTGAGGTGGGATTGTGCGCGATGGATTCGCTTACGGCTGGGTTCACGCTGAGGCTGGCTACGGTTCCTGGCGGTGCGGAGGAAGCGGCGGTTTGATTCGTTCCCGCATTTTTCTGAACTTCTTTTTGTTCTTCCAGTTTTTGGGCTTCTTTTTGTACTTCAAGATGAGCGATCTCGGTTTCGATCTGCGACCGGAATTCATTGGAGGCGCGGCGCAGTTCGGCGAGGAGGCGTCCGGCTTGCTTAGCCATCTCCGGCAACTTCTTCGGCCCAAAAAGGATGAGGGCTAAGAAGAAGAGGAAGATGGTGTCGGAAAAACTCATATGCCCATCATAAATGCGGGAGACTGAAGGCAGCAATGCGAGGCGGAGACCAGTCTTATTTCATCAGACATCTCGGCCGGCGGTCTTCTTGCGCGACGCTTACGGGGCCAGTTTAAGAACGACCGTGTTTCGCTCATCGCCCGCGATGATGCGATAGAACTTCTTCAACTGTTCAGCTTTGTCGACCGGAACGCTGAGTTCCTTGATTTCGTAAGTGCGCGTGTAGTCGACAACATTGCCGTTCACCTCGGTTTTGGCGTGGTAGCTGGCAAAGCCGAAATCGGCGTCCACCGGGGGAGGCAGGTCATCCACGGTATAGCCGGCAGGGATGATGATTTCAAACGCGTCTGTATCGCGGGTCGGCCCCTCGAATTCTATCGGGAAGCTCCTGGGCTCTTTGGTCTCAAGAATTGAGGAACCTTTCATCCCAATTACGCGAGGACGGACCAGCAGAAGATTGCCGGCAGTCTTGGCGTAGTTCTGCGACTCGAAGGAGTAGTTAAAGCCGAAAGATCGATCAGTCTGCTGCAGGTTGATGACGGAAGCATGGGTAATGTGAAAGCTTGGCAGCGAGCCTCCCAGGAGCTCTTCGATCGGCTTGATCCGGTCAGCGTCCTTGGCGACCGCCAGCAAGCGGTGCCTTTCAGCCGAGGCGCGTTCGCCCAGACGAGTCTCTTTCACTTCTCCCTTCAACAAGCCGCTGCTGTCGAGCGTCAGCTTTGCGGTACGTTGAATGCTGTTCATCGCGGTTGGCTGTTGCGGTAGTTCGATCAACTCTCCGCCGTCGGGTGCGACCAGCAAGCCGTAGTTGGCCTGGAGATAGCCGGGGAGCTGGCCGAAGGGAATGTATTCGTTGGTAGGATCGAAGAACAGGATTCTGCCCAGCTTCGGGTGATTCATCGTCGCCACCAGCGAGGAATCAGTCAAACCTTCTGGCAGTTTCACGGCCAGGATCGCATGATTAAATCCGTGGTTGGCTGGCGTCAGCGGCGTTACGGCACCGCGTTCCGTATAGATCAGCACGTGGTAAGAGTCAACGCCGATCTCCCGAAGCATGGTGCGCATCAACGTCGCTTTATCCTTGCAGTCACCGTAGCGATGGGAGAATACTTCGGCAGCGGGATGCGGCTGATAGCCTCCGATGCCGAGTTCGATCGCAACATATCGGATATCGCGCTGGACAAAGTTGGCAAAGGCCTGCATTTTCTCCAGAGGAGTCGTCTTCGAAGCCGTCAATGCCGCGACCTGCTGTTTGATCTCAGGCGAGGAATCGAGACGTTGGCCGATCAGGTTGGAGTACCACGTTCCCATTGCCGCCCAGTTAATGTTTGCATTCAGCGTGGTTCCTGACGTGAAGAAAGAAACCACCATTTGACCCGCGACTCCCTGAAAGGGAGGCATATTCTCTTCAGGCCGGATTGACTTAATATCGCTGACGACCCACTGCCATGAATTGTTGCCAGCCTCGACGGGCTTTACTTCGGGGTGGTTGATCCACGAGGCTTTGAATTCCCATCCCGGCGGGAGGCGAAGGGAATAATGGCTCTCACGCACCGGAACGATATCCTGGAAGAGCCAGATTTCTTGCAGGAAAATAGGACGTTCGTCCACTTCGTATTCGTAGCCCACAATGTTGCCAACGTCTGGGGCCGGAATGTTCAGTATTTTCATCTTGGCATCTGTGGCCAATTCCCAGTCTGGCTTATAGGCGCGCTCGATCGCTTCCTTGTCGTTGACTTCGTAGTCCTTTCCCTGCGCGGGAATGCACCAGCCACGAATACTAGTGACCTTTGTATGAGAATCGAAAACTACCCACGCCGTTCCGCGATTTCGCCCCTCCGGTCGCAGAATCTTATAGGCCTCGCGAACCGTCCTGTGCATCTTATCGGCCGATATCACGGTGACGTTGCGTTCGGAATACAGGAGGACAGCCTCAGTCTTTGCATCGTGTGCGGGCAGTGGGGCGTTTACCAGGGCATGCATCCACGCGGGAGCTTCACTACCTGCGAAGGTCCTGGGCACGTCCGAAAACAAGGACGCGATTGCGACCACTAGCAACAAATGTTCAATTCGCGGCCGTTGACGTACCCGGCTGCAACAAAATCTGCTGTTCATCGGCAGTCCTTATGGCCTGAAAAAACGCTCGCAGTGACGCATAATACTTCGTCTCCAAGAGGAGAAAATTAACTTTGACCTTGCGGGTGAGATGCAGGGAGTTTTTGATGCTCTCGATCTTCAAGTTGTAGCCGACCACGCCCTTGTCCAGATCATTTCCCGGAGGAATGCTGTCCGCCTGCCAACCGGATGGGAGTTCGATCGTAACGTCATCGATTTTCTCGTATGGGAATTCAAAATAAATCGGATGAACCCGTTCGCCATGTTCAAATATCTTCTTTTCGTAAGCGCCGAAGAGGGCAGTCGGAAGCAAAACGCGCTTGCCCGCGCTTGAAGCCCATCCAGGAATCTTTATGTCGAATTCAGCTACCAGGGGCGTCTCCGAGCCTGTCCAGTCGGGTTGATTGGCCAGTTCCACTTCCATAGCGGCGGGAACCTGGCTCTTTAAACGATCTTCCAAGGATTTTTTGCGGGCCACGTCATCGGCGTGCATCATACCGAGCCGGTTATACATTGCTTCCAGACCGGTGTACGTGACAGTTATCTTTCCCTCCAAATCCCCCGTATCCGACAGCTTCAATTTCGCGACGTGTTCTATGCGGGATTCGGAGCTGGCAGGAAGGGTGGTTTGAATCCATGTCCCGCCGTCTTTATCCAGGCGCAGACCGCGTACACCGGTTTCGGCCCATTCCAACAGTCCAAAAGGCGTGAATGCTCCGCCCGGATCGAAATACAGATCTTTGCCGTTGAGCTTGACGAGCACCACATTCGCATCCAGCTTTCGTCCTTGCATGGTGACAGGATTGAAAAAATAGTTCCTGCGCTCAGACACCCAACAGCCATAGGCTTCGAATCCTGCCGCCCGGACCAGGCCCAGGTAGAGCCAGGTCAATTGCACACCGTTTCCGTAACCTCTCTTCCACACATCCTCTACGTTTTCGTCGGTTTTTTCCTTTTCCCGTTTCTCCTCTTGAACGGTCTTTCTGAGCTCATACGAAGTATTCCGTAGTTGCTGCACACGGTCGTAGATCTTTCGCAGCTTAATTTCCGGCGGATCATTGGGCGCAATCATCTGCGAGACCGCCTGCTCCATCGCGTTGCGCTTTCCTATGAAGCTCTCCAACTGGCCATTTCGCTCCTTGCCAAAACGCTTCCAGTACTGTTCCGCGTCGCGGACGGGGAGCGCGTCCTCATAGAAGAAATCTACTCGAGACTTCAATTCCTCCGGAGGAGGCATGAAGTCCTCAAGTTGGAAGGCGCTTACATTATTGGCTTCCATCCGAACGATGTGATCTGGCCCCTGTTTCGGAGGCGACGTTCCAGTGGGCAGGTTCTGCCAGCTCCATTGCACAGCGAAGTTACCGTATGTGGGGCGATACGGCTTTAGGGAAAATTTGACGCTTTTTGTGAACAACTCATCATTAAGAATCCAGTGCGACTCAAAAAACCACCGTTCCTTGTAATCGTAGGTGTAGAAATACTCTATGATGGAGCCCGGCTCAACATCTGGCAGGCTGAAGGTTTTTGCCAGGATCTTCAAACCCCGCGATTTCGTGATCGACTGCTCCAGAATCTTCCCGTCAAATTCGGCAACGCTGCCGTCGGGCCTGATGGTTCGAGCCCGTACTCTCGAAACGTCAAAATTCCCCTTGACGAATGGAATCTCTACGCTCCCGTACTTACGTCCTTCTTCGGTAAAGATCTTGATGCGAACGTAATTGTCTTCATGAGAGGTGTTTCCGTTGTCATCGCGATCTACCTGCCGGTAGAGAATGACCGCAGGCGCGCCGGCCGGCGCGAGCGGCTCGCTCTTCATTTTCAATTCTTCAGCGGAAATAGGCTGGAAGCCTTCGCCGGCGTAAACCGTGAGCGACGGATACGCGGCGGTGGCCAGGATCAGGGATACAGCACAAGACACAAACGTGATTACGCGACGAAGCGGCACGTTCCAACTCCCGAGCACTAGTATTAGCCAGATCGGGCCCCCGCGCGTCTGGTGCCCGCCACAATATAGTGGTCCTGAGTCGGCGTCAATAGCCTTCTTGGGTGGCGTTCCTGGATACCGTGGGCTGGGAAGAGACACTTCATCCGGCTCAAGCCGGAGAGCGCTCGGTTCCATCTGAGAAAAGTCGGGGTGCGGTGTAGTTACTTCCGGTAACCATCCGCGCCCGGAGGCGTCTAAACAGATGATATACTGCGTATATTCAGCGCGGTGGCTGGGTGGTCGACAACCCTCAACCGAAGGAAATCTAAGATGGCTCGTAGTTCTCGGCGTTCGCTCTCCCTGGTAGTTTTTTTTCTCCTGACCTGCGGGTTTCTGGGCATTCTCTTCGCCCAACGCACGGGACAAACGTCTTCGCTCAACAGCGATTCCGACGTTAAAGACAGTTTGAAGCAGTTTACCGACGTGTATTCGGTGATCGAGGAGAACTATGCCGAGCCGGTGAATCCGGATAAGGCCATATACAACGGGGCGATTCCGGGAATGTTGCACGCGCTCGATCCGCATTCGAATTTCTTCGATCCGAAGTCTTATGCGCTGATGCGCGAAGACCAACGCGGCAAATACTACGGCGTCGGGATGACGGTTGGGCCGCGCAACAACAAAGTGATCGTAATTTTTCCGTTTACAGGTACGCCTGCTTATAAGGCGGGGATTCACCCGGGCGATGTGATCATCGCGGTCGATGGCAAGTCGACCGAGAACATGAGCACCAGCGATGTGGCCGATTTGTTGAAGGGACCGAAGGGAACGACGGTACACATCAGCATTTCACGCGAAGGCGTAGAGAAGCCGATGGAGTTCACGCTGATTCGCGACGAGATTCCGCGGTATAGCGTGGATGTGCACTTCCTGATTCGGCCCGGGATTGGCTATTTACACGTGACTGGGTTCAACGAGACGACCGAAGAAGAGGTCTCGAAGGCGCTGGATGAGTTTGGCGATCTGAAGGGATTGATTCTCGATCTGCGGGGAAATCCGGGCGGGCTGCTGAGCGAGGGTGTCGGGGTTGCCGACAAATTCTTGAAGAAGGGGCAGCTGATTGTTTCGCATCACGGCCGCGCTTCAGCCGAGAAGCGGTACGTGGCGCAACATGGCAACGGCGGGAGGGATTATCCGCTGGTGGTGCTGGTAAATCGCTTGACGGCTTCGGCGGCGGAGATCGTCTCGGGAGCGATTCAGGATCACGATCGCGGATTGATTGTAGGCGAAGTGACCTTTGGCAAGGGGTTGGTGCAGACGGTGTATCCGCTGTCGGAGAATACCGGGCTGGCGCTGACTACAGCTCATTACTACACGCCGAGCGGACGGTTGATCCAGCGCGACTACAGCAACATCTCTCTTTACGACTACTACTACAATCGCGCACCGGAGTCGGCGAGCAATGTGAACCGCGAGGTAAAGCTGACCGATAGCGGCCGCACGGTTTACGGCGGAGGTGGAATTACGCCGGACGTTGCGATCCCGCCGGTGAAGAGCAATCATTTCCAGGACACGTTATTGCAGCACTACGCGTTCTTCAATTTTGCCAAGCGCTACGTGGTCAACCATCATCCGACGAAAAGTTTTGAAGTGGATGATGTTGCCATGCAGGAGTTCCGGAAGTCGCTGGACGAGGCGAATATCTCGTACACGCAGGCCGATCTGGTTGATAACGCCGACTGGATCAAATCCAACATCAAGGCGGAGATTTTTGTGGACGCTTTCGGGCAGGATGAAGGCATGAAGGTGCGTGCGGAGTCTGACCCGGAAGTGGTGAAGGGGCTGGATCTGTTGCCGCAGGCCAAGGCCCTCGCCGATAACGCCAAGAAGATTGTGGCGGAGCATAACGGGGCGGGAGCCTTCAGCCGGTAGGATCGAGTGAGTTCCACGAGGCCCGGACTCGTTCCGGGCCTTTATTTTTTGGCAGACGGCCCGGAGCGGCTAAAGCCGATCAGGCTGCCTGCCCATGCGGCACGTCTGACGGCATGCCCTGAAATGAATCTCGTCTCGAATTTCACGATCGCCCCCGGCGGGTCTTCATTGACTTCGGTACCCAGCTATGTGAAAATCCGCGGCAGTGGGGCGTTTGGGCCATGGCGCTCGGCTGCGATCAGGCGTATGTTTCCCAGGCTGGTTGAGGTCCTGAGGGCGGTTTTAAAGGGCGCGGGACAAAGGCTTCCGAGGTAAGGCGGGGGTGGTTTGAAGCTGATCGTGCTGGTGCCGGCGGTGGTGCTGGCGCTGATTGCCGGGTGGACCGATTGGCGCAGCCGCCGCATTCCGAACTGGCTGACGGTGCCGGGATTTTTCCTGGGAATCGGTGTCAACTCTTTGGCCGGCGGATGGGTTGGAGTGAAGACTTCCCTGCTGGGGGCCGGGCTGGGATTGCTGGTGCTGCTTCCGTTTGTTTTTCTGCGCAGCCTGGGTGCGGGCGATTGGAAGCTGGCTGGTGCTCTGGGGGCGTTCGTCGGCTGGCAGGTACTGGCCGACTTGCTCATGGGGTCGGTACTGGTGGCTGGCGTCATGGCGCTCGGACTGGTTATTTACAAAGGACGCTTCGGCGAAACGATGCGCAACATTGGTGGAATGCTGGCTGCGATGGTCTCGTTGAGGATGCCGGGGGCGGAGGTTTCGCTGGATAATCCGAAATCGCTGAAGGTGCCGTACGGGGTGGCGTTGGCCCTGACGACTTTGCTCTTTGGGGTGGGAAAGATTTGGGGTGGGCGATGAACATTCGGCTCGCATGGGCAGTTCGTAGGCTGGTGAGAGACGCGCGAGGATCGGAGATCGCGGAGGCCGCGATGGTTCTTCCGCTGTTCTTCATGATTTTTATCGCCATCTTCTGGCTTGGAACAGCTTTTCGGATTTATGGAACGCTTACACAGGGGGCGCGTGCGGGGGCGGAAGCGGCAGTGGCTCCGGTTTGTACAACGTGCGCCGGCGGCGGTCCGACGCCCGCTGTGAACGCGCAAACCGCGCTGCACAACTCGCTGGCGGCGGCCCATGTCGACAAGAATAACCTGGTGCCAACAAAGGATTGGACCAGGCCTACGTTGTGCGCCTGCGGGAGCGCGACTTCCTCCTGCACGAAGTCTTCGATAGCGTGCGATTCTTCGGTGAAGGATGTTTGCGTTCAGCCGAACGTTCAGTTGATTTATCCAAACCAAGGAACGGCGGGAGGGCTCGGGACGTGCGGCACGGCGGTAAGCGCTCGTTACAAAGTGCCTTATTCTTTTCCGATTCCCTTCACTTCTTTAGACATGAATAACATTTTGATTCCCGGGCAGGCCGAGATGAGGGGTGAAACGCAATGACCCCTTCCTCCAAGCCGAAGTTTTGGCTGCCCGGAATTTTGAAGCGGATTTGGGCGAACCAAGACGCTTCACAGATTGTGGAGTTCGCCCTATCGCTACCCGTGCTGGTCTTATTTGCGGTGGGTATTTTTGATTTCAGCGGCGCAATCTCACTGAAGCAAAAATTAACCAATGCGGCGCGAGAGGGTGCGCGTGTCGCGGCCTCTGATCCGGCGAATGATCTCGGCGGTACCGCTTTGGTGGCTCCGGCTTCTGTGGCGGATGCGCTTTATGTGGTAGATAACTACCTGGTCTCGGAGAAAATTAATGATTGCGGGCTCGTGGCGGCCACCCCCCCTACGCCGATAAAAAGTAAGCTGACCTGGACCTACACGTCCACTGGTACTTGTCCGGGGAGCGGGATTACTCTAGCGATCAACCGCGGTTGTGTTGTGCAGCAGCCCATCAATACGACGACAGTGAATCTGATCGAAACCTGCGTTACGATTCAATATCCTTACCAGTGGCAGTACGGTAGTTTCGCGGGGCTGGTGGGCGGAAGCTTCGCCGGCCCGACGACCATCACGGCTCAGGCAGCCGCGTTCAACGAGAATTGAGGACCTGCGAATGCTGCCACCGTTAATCCAAACTGCACGACGCGGCGCGGTAAGATCCGATGAACGCGGCTTCACGATGGCCATGGTCGCGGTGTCGTTGCTCGCGATTATTTCCATGGCGGTGCTCTCCATCGACATCGGAACTCTTTATCAGGCCAAGGCTGAGGCGCAACGCGCCGCCGATGCGGCGGCTTTAGCCGCGGCGCGAGTGATTTCGATCTCGGGTATCACCGGAGACCCGACTAATAAGGATGGGGGCTGGATTAACGTATGCGGTGGCTCTGGTAGTGCCGCGACGCTAGCAGCCATCGCGGTGGCTCAACAGAATTTGATCGCGGGCCGAGCAGCGAGCAAGATTAACGTCAACTACGGCACAAGGTCCGCTCCCGCATCTAACGGCGATTGCACTGGCTTGGGATCAGCCTTCCCCGTTAACCCGATTATCTCGGTCTATGTCCAACAGGCAACTTTACCTACTTTCTTCTCGCATATTTTCTCGCTGGTAGCGGGCGGAACTACTTCGAACTCGGGAGCCAGCGCTACGGCCACAGCGGAAGTTTTCAATTCCTCCGGCTCGGGCAGCGCCCCGTTTTCTAACATGATTCCGGTGCAGCCGCGGTGCGTGAAACCTTGGATCATTCCGAATATCGACCCGGGGAACGGGGGAGTGGCCTTCGTGGATCCGGCTAGCGGTGTGATCAATCACCCCGGGGTCTCGCAACTGGGATCGGGCATAATCGGCGAGACTTTCAAGATCAACGCCGACTGCAAACCAGGTGTTGCGAATTGCGAAATAGTTCCGGGTAACATTCTTTACAATCCCCCTCAGTTTGGCGGCCTTTTACTCCCCGGCGCCCTAGGGTACGTTCCGGCATTGATTTCAACTAACCCTCCCGGCGCAATACCTTCTTGCTCACCCGCTCTCGCCGCAGGCTACCAGGCAGCAATTGCGGGATGTGATCAGACCACTTACGCGTGCGGGGTTGTTAACGGAACGTCTGCGGATCTCACAGAAAATCCGGCGAATCCCACTGCAGTTGGCGGCGACACGGCGGCAGCGACGGAATGTTTGACCGGTCAGAATTCTGGCGGGGCAGACGCGCTGGGCGGGGCTTACCCCTTTCAAATACAGGCCGGCCTTAGCAATCCTTTGGTTAAGGCTGGTGTGGTATTCAACAATGACATCATCACCACCAGCAACTCTATCGTGACCATACCCATCGCTGATTTCGGGGGCGTGCCAATGACGGGTCTCCAACCCCAAGTCACGATCGTAGGATTTCTGCAGGCTTTCATTAACGTTATTGACGGTTCTGGCAACATCCAAATAACCGTTATGAATGTTTCCGGATGCAGCAACACCGCCTCGAATCCGCCGGTGAATGGAACGTCTCCTGTACCCGTGCGGCTGATTACGTCTCCGTAATCCCTCGAATGAGACGAAATCGTTAACCTCACGGCTGCGGAAAAATCCCGTGGTGCCTGCAGAAGGGCGACCCTCAACTGTTGAAGCCGGGATACTTATTGCTGAAGCTTTAACGCACGAGTCCCTCGCGCCTTTCCCGGTTCGTGACTAAGTCACGAGTTGAAGTCTTGCGCCTCGTGCGTTTCCCGATCATGCATCAGTCGAGTTCTTCTGCAGGTGAACTTCAGCTGCTTAAAGCCTCGCCCTTTCACTGCGCTGTCCGGAATACTAATCTGGGTTGCGGCGGGGGGGGGGGGGGGTGTTGGGCCGGGGGGGGGGGGTTTTGGGGTGGGGGGGGGGCGGCGGGGGGGGGGGGGGGGGGGGGGGGGCGGCGGACTGGATGGCTTCGTCTTCATCCTGCTGGGGCATGGGGTGGGGCTGAGGGCGCGGGGCTGAGATCGGTCCGTCGGCGCGAGGGGTGAGAATGATTTGATCGAGGCCGTGGGGATCGGTGGCGGAGCTGAGGATCAGGAAATTGAATCGGGTGCCGTTCAGCAGGTGGGCCAGGACTTCGGGCGCGGGCGCGGGCCCGAGTTCAGCCATGACTTTTTCCTGCTCGGCTCCGGCGGGGATGGCGATTTCGGCGCCGGTGCGCTGGTGTATGGCGAAAAGAATTTCAGACAAGCTGGATTTGTCGGAACTGATGGAGAGCAGGCCGTCGTGAAACAAGACTTCGAGAGGCCTTGGTGTCGGCGGCGCCAGGGGAAGTTCTTCGATGTGAGCGGAGGTGTTCACCAAGGCTGGCGCGGACGACGGGTGATAGGAGGCGTTCCGCGCGGCTGCGCTCGCACTGGCCGCGTTTGAAGCTGCTCCGTTCGAACCGGCGCCGATCTTTACGATGACGGTTCGTCCCGATGGAAAAACCTGATAGGGCTGCGGGCCGTTCAAATCGAGCACGACGCGCGTGACCGGCGGGTCGGCTGAGAAAAGTCCGATGCGGAGGCCTTTCACTTCACCGCGATGGATGGTTTGAGGGCGTAGTTGCGATCCGGGAATGGCGTTGACGAAATCGACGACGAGGCGGTCGGGATTCTGGATCTCGTGAGTTTGCGGGACCACGCGATCGCTGGCTTCGATTTCGACTTCCACCTGTCCGGTGCCGCGGAGCACTTGCACGCGGCGGATCGAGGGAGCGTGCGATTGAGCTTGGGCGGGAAAACACGCCGCTGCGGAAATCAGACAAGCGGCAATGGCTCCGAGGGGGCGGATCATAGATGGCTTCAGATTGGTGGGTCTAGGGCGATTCTAGCAGCGTTTGAACGATGCACCGGGTACAAAAGGATTACGACCGTGGGTCGTGTCGTCCGTTTTGGGACGCGGCTTTTGCGTTGTTCGTTTTTGGTTCAGGGCGCGTGTTGGGGCGGGAGAATGCCCACCTCAGCGGCTGAAGCCGCGACTGACTTTAGAGGATTTAACGGCACGACCAAAAGTCGTGCCGTTCCCGTTTTTTCGCGGCCCGTTTTTTCCTGGCGCTATTTTGTTAGCGGTTGCAGCAGCTTTGTCAGCAGGTCTGGCTGACCAGAGACTGGTTCGAGGTGCGGGATTTTTTCGCCCTCGTGGTAGGGGATGGAATAGGTTTGAAAAAATTCGGCGTCCTCGACCACCAGCTCAATCGGAGCGGCGCTTCCCTGTGCGGATTTTAGCGCAGCGCGCAGGAACTCCGGCGTCCACTTGCGACCGTTGACCGCGAGCAGTTTCATGCCGGGACCAATGCCTGCCTGATAGGCCGGAGAGCCAACGATGACGTCGCTGAACTTGCCATCCTTCGCGATGATGAAGCCCAAGGAATAGGAGAAGTCGGAAAACTTGAATGTTTTTTCCAGGGCTTTTAGGAATGCGTTGGGCTTGTCGTTGTAGACCAGCTTCCATCCGTCGCCATCGATGCCACCGAGCGGGGCGTGCGTGCTGGTCGAAGCCACGCGCTCGTGGAGAAGAGCTGCCCAATCGTAAGGAGCGACGTCGTTGAGCGCGTGGACGACATCGTCGAAGGTATAGGGGACAACCGTGGGCGGTCCGCTTTGGCCGCCGTGGAAGCGGCGGCAGAAGTCGTCGAGAGATCGCTGGCCGTGGGTCTGCCGGCGGATGATGGAGTCGACCTCAAGCCAGATCAATTCGCCTTCCGGATAGTAGTCGAGGCTGCGGCGCCAGCTCGACCATGGAGAGCCCGCGAAGCGAAGAATCTGGACCGAACGGGCAGTATCTTCCAGAGGCCGCCAGGTGCGGCCGGGGCGATGGTCGAGGTTGGCAGCGGTGGAGGCCAGCCCTTCGCGATATTGCTCAGGCGATATCAGGCCGCTGCGTTCGGCAAGAAGATTTCCCAAATAGTCGGTGAGGCCTTCATAGACCCACAGCAGGTCGCCGATCATGGGTTCCTGATAGTTGCGTGTGGCGAGGCCGGCGGGGCGGCGGTACTTGCCGTTCCAGGAGTGCGCGAATTCGTGCGGGAGGAGGCCGGCATCGATAAGATGCCGATTCGGATCGAGCAATGTGCGCTCTCCGGTAGCGCTGTCGTTGGATTCGTGGTGCTCGAGTCCATGGCCGCCGACCTGGTCGCTGAGAGTGTAGAGAAAATGATACTGGCGATAGTGGCGGGCGCCGAAGAGAGCGCCGGTTTCAGCGACTAATTTTCTATAGGCGATGAGATCTTCGGGGCTCATCGCCAGAGCGGCTTCGCTCTCGGCGACGAGATCTATTTCGTGCGCGGGAGCTTCGGAGGTCAGCGGGATGCGGCGATAGTGAGAGCCGGCGATCAGCGGTGAGTCGACAAGTGTAGTCAGAGAGACCGGAGCGAATTCTACTTCGTCGCCCGATGTGCGGGTAGGCTGAAGAGCAGTACCGAATTTCCATCCGGCAGGAAGTTTTACGGAAGGGGCGAACTGCACGGCATCGGAATCGGCGCCTTGCGGATAGAGAACAACGGCATTCCAATTTAGATCGAGAACATTGCTCGAGGCTGCGGGGCCGCCGCCGCCGGCACTCTCAGTGGAAGTGATGGCGTCGAGGGAAACGTCGAGAGTTGGCGCGCCCTCGGGGACAGTTACGTGAAAGGCGTACATGTCGATCTCGTCACGCTGCCAAGTGACAGGCTTCCCCGCGGCTTCGACGTGAATGCCGGTGAGTGAGGCGATGGGGCCGCTAGGGCGGTGATTGCCGGGAATCCACTTGGGAAAGACCAGAGTGAGCGCGCCGGGCTTAGCCGGGATGGCGAGATGCGCGTGATAGATATTTCGCGGCGCGTCGGTGAGATCGACGTGGAGTTGGATGGTCTGGGCTTGAGCGAGATTGAGCGGGGCTACCGATATTACCGCCAGAAATAGTGAGAAGCCGAGGGCCGGACGAAGCAAACGGAACCTCCGTGGAGCTGAGCCGAAAGTTGAGAAGGAAGAGCGTAACGGAAGCGGAGAAGGGTTCGCAAGCGAAATTGCGAAGGGTCGGCTGAAGAGCGGGTTCCCTGATACAACAGCAGGTCCCTCCGCTGCGCCGTCGCTTTCGCGACGGCTTCGGTCGGGATGCCAGAGAACTTCATCGGGATGATTTCGCTGGCGCGTACCTTGGCCGCCAAGAGCCGCCGGCTCAAGTTGAAAAGCCTAAATTGCGAAAAGTTTGCGGCGAGCGGTCAAGACGACAAAAGCCAGTCCCGAGGCAAACAGTAGCCACGTGCCAGGTTCGGGGACTACGCCCGGACCGCTGCCGCCGCCTTCCGAACCGCAGGGACCCAGCTTTTTCTTCTTGCCCGGGGGTCCGGCGATCTCGACCCCGCCATTCTTGGTCTTCTTGAAGGGAGCGCAAAGGGCCGAGGGCAGCGGCGGAGCCGCAATGGGCATGAAGCTTCCGCCGACCAAGGGATCGTAGGCGGCCAGAGGGCCCAGGGCTTCGAAACCGGGCGCACTGGGCCGATTTAGCAAAGCGGACTCGAATGGCATTGGCGGAGCCTGCATCGCGCTGCCGATTCCAGCTTTGATGGGCTCGTCGAATTTCTCAATTGGCGGCTCAACCGGGGCGGCCGCCTGCTGCTGAGGAGTCTCTTCCACGCGGTTACCGCAGCGCGAGCGCGCCGTGATTTTTCCGTCAGTGATCAACTTCTCGCCTTTGTGCAGGGTAACCCTGCGGCGAGTCCAATAGATGCGGTTGCCGATACGATAGGAAACGTAAACCGTGCGGGCAAGCGTGAGGCGCACGACCTGCGCGTGCGCGTAGTCGAAGCCAGCATAGTGAGCGCCAACGATGGGATCGTGTTCGACGATCCACTTCAATTCCCTGGCGTCTTCTACTCCACCGGGTACCACTGAATAGGGATATACGGGGCGCGAGGGCTGGGACTGCGACAGAACCTGACTGAGCGTAGACCGGTTGGCAATCAGATCAGCTCGTTCGGCAGTAATTGGCGGGCCGACCTGTTTGGCTCGAAATATGGACGGGCTGAAGTAACGCAGGGCAACCGTGGACGCGCCCGCAGCGAAGAAAGTAAGACACAGAACCGCCAGCCAGCGGCGAACCAAACGATTTCGGCGGTGGCGGTGGGTCCGCCGACGCCTCACAACAACCTGGACGTTCCCATTCGCGGGATCGGACACGGACAACTCCTAGCTGGGGGCGACCGTCCGGGCTCCTGGACTGTGAGCGCACTAACCCAGAACCTGAAGTGCAGTTGGAGGGCCACTCAACAAGCAACGACCCCGTTCATTACAAACGAGTTCTGTCCGTTTGTTCGGGTCGATGGTAGCAGACAATGAAATGGTTTGCACAAAAAATTATGTGTGTTTCTTCCACAGGGTTCCCGGATCAGCACCAGGCCAGGAAGATCCAACGGAAGTATCGCCAGCTGGTCACGACGATCAGGTGACCTCGGTAACGCCACACCAGAGCCATTTTCAGGCACTGAGGCCGCTGGTACTCTCGGACATGTTACGGGAGTCAGTTGAGCTCGCTAACAATGTGCCGCCCCTTCGCGGCGCTTGCCGGTTTTCAGCAATGGCTTTCTCGCACCAGGGGCCTGCTGGCCGGTCTCCCCTACTGAAGGATTGACAGGATGCTGTCGCGCTATCGGGCAGCGATCCTTGTTTGCTGGAGGGCAAACTCATGCGCTTTGGCCGCTTATGTATGGCTATCTCGGTTTTGATTGCCTCGCTGTTTCTGGCGAGCACCGCTTTCGCTGGCTCTGTGACTATGACGTACGAGGGTCACGGAACACCGAACCATCAGGGATATCCCTATCTTTTCTCGATCAATGGTAGTCAGACTCCCACCTCGCTCATCTGCGACAGCTTCGACAACAGCAATGGCGTTGGCGAAAGCTGGCAAGCCACGGCGGCTCCGCTTCTGCAAGCTGCTGGCCTGTTCGGTTCAGGCAGCTTGCTGGACTACAAGGCTGCCGGCCTGATCTTCAAGAGCATTGTGGCCGGAACGACTGGCGCGGGAGCCGGACAGTGGGCGATTTGGGCTCTGTTCTCGGCCAATGCGGCCAACAGTCCTCAATTTATTTCCAGCGGCGGCGCGGCCGTGGAGGCGCAATTCCTGGCGCTTGCCGCGAATGCACCGAACAGCGCATTCAACGGGCTGATTCTCTACACACCGATCGCCGGAACTCAGACACAGGGGGGTTTGCCGCAGGAGTTCATCGGCTACAGCGCCGTTCCGGAGCCGGGTAGCATGATGTTGATGGGAACCGGCTTGCTGGGACTGGCTGGGACACTGCGCCGCAAGTTCGCCAAAGTCTAGTTCTCCATAAACGATTTCCGTAGTCGACGTTCGACGCGCAGTACCTTTGACCGCGCTGCCTCACGGCAGTGCGGTTTTTATTGTTCCCATCAGCTGCCGAGACAGCCACTTCGAGGAAATCTATGCTAGACGCAAGGTCAGCGACGGCAGAGAGATTCCCTCGACTTCGGCGATCCACTGATCACCTTTGCTGATTGCATGTCCGGCGGTGAGGGTACCGGAGCTGACGATTTCTGCTGCGGCCAGAGGTTCCGACGGGAAGCGGCGGGCGATGGCTGCGCCAAGTTCGGCCAGGCACAGCGCGGGGCTCTTGAGGGAGTTCTTGCCGGAACCTTCTTCCACGAATTCTCCGTTCTTCTTCATTCGCACTTTGAACAGCGGCAGCTCCTCGATCAGGGTTGGAATCTGATCCGGCTCGATCGTTACTTTGTCGCCGATTACGAGGGCGGCGTGGAGGCCGAAACTGGCAACGAAATCGCTGGGCTGAAACTTCCAGTCGGGAAACGGGCAATCGATGATTTCGAATCCCAGCGCAAACCAGTCTGTGGCTGCCAGAGCTGCGGCGGCGTCCATGCCTTCTCCCACGGGCGCTTTCAGACCAAAAACGATTTCAGGTTCGATTTTTAGAGAGCGGGGATGGGCGAGCATGAGCGAGGCAAAATTGTCGTGGGCACAGTGGACGGTGTCTTCGTACATGTGTCCCCAGACGAGAGTGTCGAGTTTAAGCGCGCGCCACATAGCTTTGTTGGCATAGCCCACTTTGCGGCCGACGGCTTTGTGTCCCGAAGCCTCGCGCCATTGCCTGAGTTGGGCTTCGACCTCGTACGCCATGTTCAGATCGAAACCGGGGCGAGCCGAGGGAGGGACTGCGAGGTCCTCGCCTTGGTCGTAAGCGGACATGAGTTGCCGGGCTAGGGCTTCGACTTGATCGTTCGACATAACGTTCGACATAAATTGTTCGACGGAGGCGTTCGAGGCCCTGGCATCGGGTTTTCAAGCGCAAGGAATCTTATCACCGCCGGGCGACGGACCAGTTTTCAAGCACAGTTCGCTCCAGGTTGTGTGACCATCGTGCTCGTTTGGAACGATAGTAACTTTACCGTACTGAGGGCCGTTGTTAACTTTCATCTTAGAAGCGAAGAAACTCGTTTACTTCATGCAGTTTGGCCGATACGGAGGAATATGAAGAAGGTAACGGCAAAACTTTCGAATCAAAGAATTTCGCAGAGCGTGGCCAACATCTGGCCGTGCCTGCTTCTGTTGATTGGCCTTCATCTGGCCACGTTCTCGTACGGGCAGAATGCAATTGTTCTGGTTGGGTCCGGGTCCAGCGTTCCGGCGCCCCTTTACAATCGCTGGACACTGGAATTCGGCAAACAGAAATCCAGCGTCCAGTTGCGATATCTGCCAGTCGGCACGAGTGAAGGAATTAAGCAGATCTCCCACAACGCGGGCGATTTTGGCGCCGGCGAGGCGCAATTGACCGAGAAAGAGCGCAAGGAAGGCGATTTGATCGAGCTTCCCGTGGTCTTAATTGGAATCGTGCCGATCTACAATCTTCCCGACGTACACCAGGGCTTGCGGCTTTCGGGAGATGTGCTGGCGCAGATTTTCGTGGGCGACATTAAGAACTGGAATGCGCCGCAGATAGAAAAGCTGAACCCCGACATCTCTCTACCAAATATGCCGATTCAGGTGATCAATCGCCCCGCTGGAAAAGGATCGAACTACGTTTTTTCCGAATTTTTATCCAAGACAAACCCGAAGTTTCGCGCCCAGGTTGGGATAACTCCCTCGCCGAAATGGCCGGTGGGAGAGCCGGCGGAGCGCAGCTCCGACATGGCGGACAAAGTTAAGAATACTCCCGGCTCGATCGGCTACGTCGAATATCAGTACGCCGTGAAAGCGAATATTTCTCAGGCTCTGGTGCAAAACGCGGCGGGCCGATTTGTGAAGGCCTCCGGGGAGAGCATTGTGGCGGCATGCGAGGCGACCGAAGCGCCACGCTGGAATAATTTCTCGGCGTCGTTAGCCAATGCACCGGGAGCGGAATCGTATCCGATTGCCAGCTTCACGTGGATTTACCTAAGGAATCGGTTGTCCGATTCGTCGCGCACGGCGGCGCTCAACGATCTGCTGAATTGGGTGTATACGGACGGGCAGCAGTTCGCGGGTCAAGAGGGCTACTCGGCGCTGCCTGGTCCGCTGCTCGCCGCGGTAAGAAAGAAAGTTAAGAGTCTGCAATAGAACCGAAATTGGATTAAACCTCCAAACGCAAGCGCTCGGTTTTCGACGCTTGCCTTTTCTGTTACATCTGGAAGTGCTTGCACTTCACTCAATCCATCTTCTTGTTTCTCGCCGCGGCCGTTGCGGGAACGTTGAATGCTGTGGCGGGCGGCGGAAGTTTTGTTTCCTTCCCTGCTCTGTTGTTTTTGGGAGTTCCGCCGGTGCCCGCCAATGCCACCAATACGGTCGCGCTTTGGCCGGGCCTGGCCGCCAGCACGATTGCCTATTTAAAGCGCTTGAATGCTCCTTTGCACCTTTTGATTCCGCTGCTTGTGACCAGCGTGGTGGGCGGTTGGGCGGGAGCGCTGCTCCTCCTCAAGACTCCGCAACATACATTTCTTCACCTCATTCCCTGGCTGTTGCTTGTGGGTACGGTTCTGTTTGCCTTCGGCAATTCGATTCGTACTTTGGCTGGTAAGGGTAGAGCCGCGGATGACCTGCGGAGGATTTCGTGGACGGCGGTCGGCGTGAGCTCGTTCCTCGAGTTGCTGGTTGCGATCTATGGCGGATATTTTGGCGCTGGCATTGGCTTCATTATGCTGGGAATGCTGGCGGCGTTGGGAATGCGCGATCTCCATGGGATGGCTGCGATCCGAACTTTGCTGGCGGCGACGATCAACTTTGTAGCGGTGATTACGTTCATCGCGGCGGGGGCCGTATTGTGGCCGATTTTTGCAGTGATGGTGGCTGGCGCCCTGGCGGGCGGGTGGTTCGGGGCGCGCTTCGCGCAGAGAGCGGACCCGGGCAAGGTACGGGCGTTCGTTATTATTCTCGGGCTGGCGATGAGCGCTTACTTTTTCCTCCGGACGGGTTGAGAAAAAGTTCGCAACTCCCACCAAGAAAAGAACATCGGAGTGTCACGACGGCAACACTGTGGTTACGCGGCCTGGGGTAGGATAATCGAGAGGAAGAGAGGGCTGAGCGCTTTGGCTTTATCGAATCGCTGAGAGCCGCGCAAGTTTAAGGATTTCATCATGGCAAGCCAGACGGAAAACGCCGCGCAATATATGAATTACGCGCCAGCGGATTTTGATCCGCTGAAAGATCTCCCCCAGGGATTCATGAATTTTCTGCTGCCGCTGCACAGACAATTCACGCCGCGGCAACAGCAATTGGTGGCTAAGCGCGCACAGGTATTGAAGGCCTCGCATGAGGGGAAGGCGCCGAACTACTTGCCGCCATCGGAGGCGACGACTTCCGATTGGCGAATCGAAGTGCCCGAGTGGTGCGCGGACCAGCGCAACCAGATGACCGGCCCCGCGGATGACGGCGAGTTGACGGTGAAGTTGCTGAACTCCGGATCACCCGCAGTAATGATCGACGTGGAAGATTCGACGGCGAATCTGTGGGATCACATTCTGCTGGCGGTGAAAAATACGATTGCCGCTTATAAGTATGAACTCAGCTACGACGATAAGAAGCGCAATCGAACGGTAACGGTGCAGCGGTCAAAAACTGTGACCTGGGTGCGGCCGCGTGGGCTGCACCTGAGGCAGGGCGGCGTGGTCAAGAACGAGATCATGTCCGCTTCAGTGTTTGATCTGGCCCTGTTGTGGTATCAGATCGATCCAGCGTGGCTTCCGCACAATTTTTCTGTCTATATTCCGAAGAGCGAATCAGCCGAAGAAGCTTTCTGGTGGCGCGATCTCTTCCAGGTGCTGGCGAAGGCCAAGGGATTGCCGGCGAATTACATTAAGTGCATGGCGCTGGTGGAGGCGCATCCGCTAGCCTACCAGATGGAAGAGTTCCTCTTTAACCTCCGGGATCATTGCCTGGGATTAAACCTGGGGCGCTGGGACTACATGGCATCGCTGATCGATTTCATGTTTGAGGATCCAAATTGGATTTTGCCGGATCGTAACACGATTCCGCACGATGTCGCGTTCTTTCAAAACTTTCGCACGTTGATGCCGGAGATCTGTCATAAGCATGGAGCCCACGCGATTGGCGGAATGACAGCGCTGTTTCCCAGCCGCACCGACAAAGAATTAAACGAACGCGCCATTAAGGCACTGCAGCAGGACAAGAAGAACGAAGCCAACTGTTTGATGGATGGAGCGTGGACGGGACATCCCGATCAGAATGAAATTGCAGTCGCGCAGTTTCCTTATCCGAACCAGATTGCAAAACGGCCCAGCTTGCCGAATGCTCATCCCGATCTGCGGCCGGTTCCGAAGGGCGTGGGGAATATTACCCTCGCCGGAACGCGGGCGGCAGTGCGGACCGTAATTCGTTACCGCAATGGCGTGCTCAACGGAATGGGCGCAAGCTTGCTCGATGGGTATATGGAGGATCTTGCAACGGACCGTATTTATCGATTGATGATCGCGCAACGCATGCGGCACAAAATCAAAGTTACTGGCGATGATGGCAAGCCGGTTGAACATAGTTCCGCATTAGTGACGCGGTTGTTCGACGAGGAGTTGGCAAGGATTCAAGAAAACCTGCCGGCTGAGATTGATCACGAGGCGGCGACGACGCTTCCTGAGGCACGGCGGATAGCTGAGGAGATGATTGTGCAGGGGCATCACTCGCCGATTTAGAGTGCAAAGGCGGCGAAATTAGAATTTGCCTCGATTGGAGTAATCAAAAGAATTCATTTGACGGCATTTGTCGAATGGGTGCTTACTGTCAGACTGCGCCACAGGCGGTAAGTTATCGTAAAAGCGATTCATTCATTTGAAACGAGGATTATGAGCGCTTTTGAACAGTCAGCCGCACTGCAATTCCCTGCCCTGAAACCGCCTCAACGTTATCTGTTCGGCCCAGGACCGACGATGGTAGATCCGCGAGTTTACCAGGCGCTGTCGAAGCCGATCGTCGGACACCTTGACGCCTACTTCATCCAAGTCATGGGCGACGTTCAGCAATTGCTCCGGATGGCATACGGAGTCGAAAAAGGCACGACGCTGGTGATTTCCGGAACCGGCAGTGCGGGCATGGAAGCTGCGGTTTCGAATTTTGTCGAGGCGGGCACAAAGATCGCGATCTTCGCGAACGGATATTTTTCCGACCGGCTGACCGAGATGGCGAAACGGCATGCGGCGAATGTCGTGCGCTTTGAAAAAAAGTGGGGCGAGACTTACACCGACGACGAGGCCAAGGAATTTATCCGCCGCGAGAAGCCGCAGGTGGTGGCTTACGTTCACGCCGAAACCTCGACTGGCGCGTTGCAATCGGGACTTGCGATTTGTGCCGCGGCGCATGAAGTGGGTGCGTTGGTCATCGGCGATTGTGTGACGTCGCTCGGCGGTTTGCCGGTGGAGTTCGATAGGACCGGAATCGATGTTGCTTACAGTTGCACACAAAAAGGATTGAGCTGTCCGCCGGGATTGTCACCGATGGCGATGTCGGCGAGGGCGATGGAATATTTGCGTGGGCGCACAACGGCGCCTCGCAGTTGGTACTTGGACTTGAAATTGATTCACGATTATTCGACCGTGTCTCACCGGTATCATCACACGGCTCCGATTTCGATGTTCTACGCGCTGCGCGAGGCGCTGCTGGTGATTGCTGAGGAAGGAATCGAAAACCGTTGGGAGCGACATCGCCGTTGCAGTAAAGCTTTTGTCAAGGGTATTGAGGACATGGGATTGAGCATGCATGTGCCGGAGCCGCATCGTATCCCGACGCTCAATACGGTTTGCGTTCCGGCAGGAGTGGACGAGGCCAAAGTGCGCAAGGCCCTGTTGGATGGCCCCGGTATTGAGATTGCCGGAGGATTTGGTCCGCTCGCTGGTAAAGTGTTTCGGATTGGCGTAATGGGCCCACTGGCTACCGAGGAGAATGTGCAGTTTTTCCTTAAGGAGTTGGGCAAGGCTCTCAAGGCCGGGGGCCATTCGAATTGATTGCGAGATCCTTGTGGTGCGCGCTGAGAGTACAAAAGAAGTTCCAGCCTTTCGGCGTACTTGTTCCTGAACAACTCATCAAACCACTGATTCATCCAAGGACCTGTCCCCGAGGCTAGAACGAATGACACTGAAGTCGGCTGACACGCTGCTGGATGTCTTGCATTTTGCGGACAGTCACACGGCCGTAATCGTTCCCGAGCTTGGAATCCGGGTCACCTACGATTCGCTGCGGCAACAAGTGCTGGAGATGGCGAATGCTTTGGCGGCGGCCGGCATCCGGCGCGGCGATGCCGTTGCGATTGCATTGCCCAACGGATTGCCGGCCATTGTCAGTTTTTTAGCAGCGTCGATCGCCGGAACAGCGGCGCCGCTAAATCCTGCGTATCCGTATGAAGAGTTTCATTTCTTTCTAGGCGACACAGACGCGCGGGTATTGCTGTGTCCGCCGGTTGGCGCTGAATTTGTCCGCACTGCGGCGAAAGATCGTAAGATTCCGGTGTTCTCCGTGGAGATGACTGATAAGGGCCACGTTCATCTGATGGGCGGCGCGGCCAACGGATCTGAGGCCGCCGAGCCTACGCCTGACGATATTGCGCTGATCCTTCACACCAGCGGAAGCACCGGACGTCCAAAGCGGGTCCCCTTGCGCCATTTCAATCTGGCTGTATCGTCGGCGAACATTGCGAACGCTTACGCGCTTTCCGAGGCGGATACTTCCCTCTGCATCATGCCGCTGTTTCACATTCACGGGTTGATTGGTTCGGTGATGTCGACGTTGCTTTCTGGTGGAACCCTTGTGGTGCCGACCAAATTCAACGCGCTTTCCTTCTGGCGCACGGTGGCGGAACACCGAGTGACATGGTACTCCGGCGTCCCCACGATGCACCAACTTCTGATGGCGCGCAGCCGCCACAAACCCCCGGAGGCAAGTTCGTTGCGTTTTTTACGTTCCTGCAGCGCACCGTTATCGGCGGAGCTGATTCATAAGATCGAAGGGGTTTTCGGAGTGCCATTTGTCGAGGCCTATGGAATGACCGAGGCCGCGCATCAGATGACTTCGAATCCTTTGCCGCCGCGGCATCGCAAGGCGGGTTCGGTCGGCGTTGGAACCGGCCTTCGAATTAGCATCATGGACAAGGACGGCAAACACCTCGGAACTAACCAGCGGGGCGAGATCGCCATTCAGGGCGCAAACGTTTTTCGCGGGTACGAGAATAATCCGGAAGCCAATGCGCATGCTTTTGTCGACGGTTGGTTTCGGACGGGCGATCAGGGTTTTCTGGATTCCGATTGCTATTTGCATTTGACCGGGCGAATTAAAGACATCATCATTCGCGGCGGTGAAAATATTTCGCCACACGAAGTGGATGAGATCTTGTTGCGGCATCCGGCGGTCGCCGCGGCGGTGACGTTCGGCTGTCAGCATCCAACGCTGGGGGAAGAAGTGGCTGCAGCAGTGGTTCTGCACGAAAAGAACGGCGCGAGCGAGTCGGAGCTGATCAAACATTGCCGCGAGTTTCTGGCCGAGTACAAATGTCCGGCGAAGGTGTATCTGGTCGATGCGATTCCGACGACCGCGACGGGAAAAATCCGGCGGCGGGCGGTTGCCGCAGTTCTCCTGGAAAATCAACTATGAAATTCTTGGTGGCCGGCGCCGGAGCCATTGGCGCCTACGTCGGGGCGCGAATGGCGCAGGCCGGCTTCGACGTCACGCTGTTCGCGCGCGGACCACACCTGCGCGCCATGCAGGAGCATGGAGTGCGGGTGAAGAGCGGTGAAGGAGATTTTGTGGCGCGGCCCAGGATCGCCGCTTCCCTCGAAGAAGTTGGGCAGGTGGATGTTGTATTCCTCGGCGTGAAAGCTCACGGCTTGCCGCAACTCGCTCCTCACCTGAAGCCGGTGTTAGGTCCGGAGACGACCGTGGTCAGCACCCAGAATGGAATTCCCTGGTGGTATTTTCAGGGCTTTGGCGGTGAGTGGGACGGTCTGCGGCTGGAGCGTGTGGATCCGGGGGGCGTGATTTCGTCGGCGATCGAAGCACGGCGCGTCGTGGGATCGATTGTTTATTTTTCGACTGAGATTACTTCGCCCGGCGTGATTCAGCACATTGAAGGGAACCGCATTTCTTTGGGCGAGCCGGACGGGTCACGCTCCGATCGCATGCGAAAAATCGCGGAGGCTCTAATCGCATCTGGTTTGCGCTCTCCAATTACGACCCGTCTGCGTCATGAGATTTGGGTAAAAATATTGGGCAATGCTTCGTTGAATCCGGTGAGCGCGCTTACGCGAGCCACCATCGTGCAGATGGTGCGCGATCCGGGCGTTTGCTCGGTGATCCGTAGCATCATGGAGGAGGTGGAGGCGGTTTCGGGAAAGCTGGGCATGGAGTTGCCCGTGTCCATTGATCAGCGAATCGCAGGGGCGGAAAAAGTTGGCGAGCATAAGACTTCCATGTTGCAGGATCTCGAAGCCGGGCGGCCAATGGAACTGGAGGCGCTCATGGGGGCAGTGGTTGAGCTTGGGGAGCGAGTTGACGTACCGATGACCGTCACGCGGACCATCTACCACTGCGCCAAACTGTTGGGGAAAAGTCCCATTACGGTGGCAGCATTGCAGAAATTTGCAACATAATAACCTTAATTTTATCTGTCATTTGCATAACTTTTCTGCCTTATTACATGAACGTGGCAAATCTTTGCGCATTTTGACCTTCTAATAAAAATAGTTGCTGCGGGCCTTGACAATGGGGGTATACTCCTTTGCCGTGGGTCACTTAGCGGACCACTTGGGGTTCACCGCTGGCCACCAGCTTAAAATCCGATTTCGAAGTCGTTCGCAGGAATAAGGTTTACGAGGAAGTCGCCAGGCAGATCGAACGTCTGATCCTGAAGAAACTGAAACCTGGCGACAAGCTTCCCTCGGAACGCGAACTGGCGGAGACGTTACGCGTAAGCCGCAGTTCCATCCGCGACGCCATTCGCGGGCTGGAACTGGCGGGCCTGGTTGAGCCGCGTCAAGGCACAGGCACCATCGTTCGTGAAATCGGAGCCGGTTCGATCGCAAATCCGTTCGCAACTGCGCTGAAGCGGCGAACGGAAATGGTGACTGAGCTCTTAGATTTTCGCAAGATGCTGGAACCTCCCCTGGCGGCGCGCGCCGCAACCCATGCTTCCCCCGAGGAAATCGCCGAGATGGAGGAAATTCTTCGACGCCAGGAAGAAAGGCAGCGCAAGGGAGAGGCCGCTGTCGCTGAAGATACCGAATTTCATTACAGCGTTGCGCTGGCCTCGGGCAACAGCGTTGTGCTGAAAGTACTGGACATCCTCATGGACCTGTTGCGCGAGACGCGGCAACGCTCCCTGCAGGTGGACGGGCGTGCGGAGAAATCACTCGCCGGCCATCGCAAGATTCTGGCGGCAATCAAAAACCAGGATGCCGAAGCAGCGAAGGCGGCGATGCGAAGGCACATTGAAGATGTAGAAGAAATCGTAATCGAGCAGGTTTGAAGAATGAGTTTGAACTACAAGTTTGAAGTAGAAGGGTTCGCGACGTAAACGTCCAAAAATCAGACGACACCGGGAGGTGTGTTTATGGCCCAGACCGTAGCCTCTGTTATTCACCCATCACGCATTATCAATCGTTGGATCCAGTTGGTCGCCGGCATTATAGCCATGATGGCGATTGCGAACCTGCAGTACGCCTGGACCCTTTTCACCAAGCCAATGCAGGCCCACCTGCACGTTTCACTCACTGCCATCCAGGGCATCTTCAGTCTGTTTATCCTGATGGAGACCTGGCTGGTGCCCTTTGAAGGGGCTCTGGTGGACCGCATCGGGCCGCGCCTGATGCTGGGCGTGGGCGGAATCATGGTCGGCCTGAGCTGGATCTTTTCCAGCGGGGCGGAGACGCTATCCAGTCTGTATTTCTGGTATTGCCTGGGTGGCGTGGGAGCCGGCATCGTCTACGGCGGAACGATCGGGAACGCGCTGAAGTGGTTCCCGGATCATCGCGGGCTGTGCGTTGGACTCACGGCTGGAGCCTATGGAATTGGAACAGCGCTGACGGTCGCTCCGATTGACAAGATGATCAAGGCGACAGGCTACCAGCACACTTTGTTTGTCTGGGGCATTGTTCAAGGCGTTGTCGTGCTATGCACCGCGTTGTTCCTGGCCAAGCCGCCGGCGGGTTGGACACCTCCAAACTGGGCGGAGAAGGAAGCCAAGATCAAGAAAAGCGTTCACAGCTCTGCCGTCGACATGACGCCGTGGCAGATGTTGCGGCAACCCTCGTTCTACATGATTTATCTGATGATGACCATGTTGTCGTTCGGCGGCCTGGTGGTGACGGCACAGCTGAATCCGATGGCGGTCTCCTATCATGTCGACAAGGTCATCGTTGGCTTTGGCATGACTGCATTGGTCATGGCTATCACGATTGACCGATATCTGAACGGGCTTACGCGTCCGTTCTGGGGATGGGTTTCCGATCATATCGGCCGCGAGAACACGATGTTTATCGCGTTCACGATGGAGGCAGTGGCGGTGTTTGCGCTACTGCAGTTGATCAGCCGGCCAGTGTGGTTCATCGCGCTTTCGGGCTTATGCTTCTTTGCCTGGGGCGAGATTTTCTCGCTGTTCCCGTCGATCACGGGCGACTTGTTCGGCAAGACGTGGGCTACGACCAACTATGGCATCGTCTACACGGCCAAGGGAATGGGTGCGCTGTTTGCAGGCTTTGGGGCAGCCTGGCTGTTTGAAAAGACGGGATCGTGGACCAAGGTCTTCTGGGCGATGATTGCCTGCGATCTGATCGCGGCGTTTATGGCCCTGTTGTGGTTGAAGCCCTTGGCGGCCAAAACGATTGCGGAATCGAACCAGGGAGTCCGCGCGATGGATCCGGTTATACCCGTGAAACAGCGCGTCGTGGCGTAGCCAGACTGAGTAGCGAAAAATGCCAAAGGCTCTCTTCTCAGGAAGAGAGCCTTTCGCTTATGTACTGCCAAGCACTCCCGAAAACCAGGAATGCCACTTTTTTGGCAGACTGCTTAGTGAGCAGAGGCCGAGAGTGCTTTGCGGTGCGCTGAGATTTTCACCGAGGAAGCCGGGAGCTTGTTCTTGCGTCCCGATGCCAACTTAAAGTTGCCAACCATGTTCTCGAGGGCCATAGCCAGTTCTGACAAGTCCTGGCACGCTTTGGCGGACTCTTGCGAGGCAACTGCCGACTCTTTCACGAGTTCGGAAATCTGATCCATGTTTCGATTGACTTCTGCGGCTGCCCCGGACTGCTCGGTCGCAGCGGCAGCGATGTGGGTGATCATCGACCCGACTTCCTCCGACATGTGGATAATCTTCTGCAGAGATTCGCCGGCACGGGCTGTTGAGGCCACTCCTTCCTCCACCTGCCGGCTGCCGCTCTCCAAAGCGTCTACAGCATTACGGGTGCCGTCCTGAATTGTCTTAATCATTTGGGCGATTTCTTTTGTTGCTGTGGTGGTGCGTTCGGCCAACTTGCGCACCTCGTCTGCAACCACGGCAAAGCCCCGGCCTTCTTCTCCGGCGCGAGCTGCTTCGATCGCCGCATTGAGGGCGAGTAAATTGGTTTGATCGGCAATATCGTCAATGACGGCGGCAACCCGCCCGATCTTCTCGGAACTCTTGCCTAAATCGCCCATCTTCTTTGAGGTAGAGGTCACGGCCTCCGCGATCGAGTGCATCGTGGTCAAGGCCGTTTCCACGACGCTTCCTCCCTCGCGGGCGGTTTCCGCGGCTTGACGGGATGCCTGCGCGGCACGAGTACAGCTGTCAGAGACCTGCTGAACGGTGGAAGACATTTGCTGCATGGCGGTCGCTACGTGCGATGTCTGATTCTTTTGAGTATCGGCTCCCTGCGCCTGCAGCGCCGCCGAGGACGACAGCTCTTCGCTGGCGCTGGCCACTTGGGCCGCCGTTCCAGAGACTTGGGAGATAATTCCGTGGATCTTCTCCAGAAACAGATTGAACCATTTGGCCAGGTCGCCAAGCTCGTCGCGGGAGATGATTTCCAATCGCTTGGTTAAGTCGCCCTCACCTTCAGCGACATCTTTCACCATGGTGATCATGCTGTTGAGAGCTTTGGACACTCCGCGCACCAGAGCTAGGCCCCAGACCACCAGAACTAGAACACCAGCCGCAACCGATGCGAAGATGGTGGTTGCCAAGCGTGAGCTGCGAGCTTGAACCGAGGCCGCGTCCTCCGCGAGATTTCTCGCCACCTCACTCTGCCGCTGATTGATGGCTCCGAGCAGGGCCTCAAATGCTGGGTTGGATTTTTCAATGACGGCTTGGTGCGACTCCGCATTGCGGGCTTGTAAGACAAGCTTGGTGACCTGGTCGTTAGCGTGGATAACAGCGGCGAATGCTGTTTTTACGCCGCCATCGCCGGCGTCGACTTGCGCAACTCTTGCCTGCGCATCCTTCACTTGCGCCTCATTCTGCCTGATCAGCGTCTCCATCACATCGGGGTCGGTTTCCTGCACTAATTTCTGCGTGGTTCCCTGAACTTTGACGGCAAGGTCCAACAACTCAAAGGAGCTTTGGGTTTGGGTGCGCGCGGTTGCAGCGACGGTTTGAGCAGAGCCCGCAGACACGCGGAGCAGGTAGGACAGCCCGCCGACGGCCGCCAGGGTAATCGCTACAGATGTTGCCACGACAAACGCCACGCGGCTCGCTATGCCCAGATTTCTCATGTTTCGAAACTCACATTTGCAGAGCAGGCCGCGAAAAAGTTAGTTCGTAGACAGGATGCAATCCTCAGCGCCTGAAGCCATGTTCTCTTCGCATGCTTTACGGCACGAGCACACATGCACTTCCCGCTCTATCGGAAGCCGTAGATTCTTTCTTCGTTGTTCTATGGAGTGCAGTTCTGGCCTTACTCAATCTTTACAGCCTGCCTAGCGAAGTTTATCCACACGCAAACCCACAACCAGCGAGCCGATCGGCTTGCCGCCGTCAAGAACCGGCAGGGCGACCTGAATAAGTTGCTGCCCGGTGGAGTCGTCCAGTTTAACGGTACCAATCCAGGTTTCTCCGGTCATCGGCACTTCGTGTTTCGGCAGACCTTTGTGCGTCCAGTGTTCGGTCTTAGCATCAAACCCAACCTTGAAACCGTCTGCCCCCGAGACAAAGATCTTCGCAATTGTGTCGTCGGCCTTCTTCTTATTTTTTAGATATTCGGATAAGGGCGCTTTGGCCACGGCGCGGACAAAGGGATCGAGCATCGTGAGATTGTGCCAATTGTCGTTGGTCATCGCTTGGGCCTCAGCGCTCGCGGGTGTGGCGTTGTGAACTTTGACGGAATTCACAATCTCAGCGTCCGTACTCAGGGGCTCCAACTTCTTAATCTCAGCGTCCAGCTTGGCTTTGATTTCGGGCGGGGCTTGTCCCAAGGCGCTGGCGAGGCAGAAAACAATCATCACACATGCGGAGAGAGCGCTCTTGTAAGGGCTGATCATAGGTTCCCCCTTTATGGAGGGGGGTGCGCACCCAGCAAGGCGACGACCACGGCAAAACCTCCGCGCACGCGCCAAAGTGGCTTGAGGAATGTTCTTCATGAAATGCTCATCGGCAGAAGCGCCGAGAACCTTAGAGAGGCCTGAAGGACGCAGCACTTGGAGAGGCACTAAAGGGAGCTGCGCTCATGAGGACTTGAGTTAAGCCTACTATGCGGGCAAGTTCCGGCCGCGAGTCTCTGCTCCGAAAGGAATCAGCAGAAGTCCTACACCAAAAGCGATGGCGGTCATTGCCACTGGTATTCCCAGCGAGCCGTAGTGGCGGACGCCGTTGGCTACCAGGAAAGAGATTCCTGCGCCGCCAAATCGTGCAAACGAAGTAGCGAACGCGAAGGCGCTGGCGCGGCACTCCGTGGGATATTGCTCCGGCAGCCAGAGAGTGTAGACGGCGAAGTTCGCGCCGCCCAAACCCAGAAAGAACAGGCACCCAAAGAACAACGGCAGCGCGGTGGGCCCCATGTAGAAGACCTTTCCGAACGTGACCGCGATGAAGATCAGCATGAGAGTAAAGAAAAGTGCCAGTGCGCCGCGGCGCCCGAGTCGCTCAGCCAGCCACGGCATGGCGAGGCAACCGAGTATGGTGGCGAAAGAAATCAACATCATTCCGTAGGAAGCGATTTTCGCGGCGGCCGGGCCCACATGGCCTCCGGCTTGGGCCAGTGTGGTAATGGCGGTGGGCACATAAACCGTGCCCGCCCACAAACCGCAGATGGAGGCCAGCATGAACGAGGCATTCAGGATGGTGCGGCGTCGCAACGGTTTCGCGAACAGCACGGCGAATGGACGCCAGATCGCCCAGGAGCGCACTACGCTCTCTTTTCTCTTCCAGGTCGCGGGCTCAGTGACCCCATGCCGCAACCAGGCCAGCAACAACGCGGGCAATCCGCCAACGATGAACATGTAGCGCCAGCCATAGTGGCTGCCGATGGCATAGTTCGCCAGCGATGCGAGAAAAAAACCGACATAATAGCCGGTGTGCATGTAACCTGCGCCCATACGCCGGCGGTGCTCAGGCCACTCTTCGGCGACGAAAGTCCCGCCCATGGCCCACTCTCCGCCGATGCCGATGCCGGCGAGCAGCCGCAGAATGGCAAGCTGCCACACGCTGGTGACGAAGGCGCTCAAAAAAGTGAACACCGAATACCACACGATGGTCAGCATGAGGGTGCGCACGCGGCCGAATTTATCGCCGACCGGGCCCCATAGGAAAGCCAGCCCCCAGCCCACCAGAAATAGAGCGAAGGACAAGGATCCGTAATAGCCGATGTTCACTTTTGTGGCCGCGATGCCGGAGCGCGGAAGCAAATCGGTCATCGCGGGGACGAGCACGAGCGCGTAGACGACAGAGTCCATGCCGTCAAGGGTCCAGCCACCCCAGGAGGCCCAGAAGCCGCGAACTTGATTGCGGGTGAGAAAGGCGGGAGCCGGAGGATCCACTTCGTGAGCGGTGGTCGACATGACAGTGCGGGAACTATATCAAAGCGGAATCGGATTTGGGGAAAAACGTAGAGCGACAATGCGCGAGCGGGTAGTCCACGTTTGGATTTAAGCCGTCAGGAGCTACGCTCTTTGCGGTACAGCGTCTCAGCAAAATGACGTGAGCGGGCAAATCGAGTCAGAATCCCGTCAAAGATTTCATACACTTCGTGGCTCGTCAGCGGGCGCCCAAGTTCCCCCTCTCGAATTTCCATCTGTAAATGAAACTTGGTCCGCAGTTTTGCAACAATCTCATCGCCGCGCTCGTTGATCAAAGATCTTGCAATCATTTTCAGGTAGACCCCGCATGCGTCGAGCATCATTGTTTTGGCTACTTCCATATAACGCGGGAGAGGATGCTGAACCTTTGCACTTCTGCAAGGAGGCGGCTCTCGCCAGTAGTGTCCCACGTCAGGATCCTGCCCACTCGCTGCGGTCGACGCCCGGGGAAACTAAACGGGGACTATTTTGCCGCTTGAAGCCGTTGTTCGAGGGCGGCTACTTCAGCGTTCAAACCCTCGGGGAGATGCGCGCCGAACTTTGCGAAGTGCTCGCGAATCCGCGGCACTTCGGCCTTCCAGCCCTCTACGTCGACGCTGAGTAGTTCCTCGACGTTGGCGCCTTGGATATTGAGTCCGGTCGTGTCGAGATCCGCGACCTCGGGCACTCGACCGATCGGAGTCTCCTTTGCGTGGACTTTACCGTCGCAGCGCTCGAAGATCCACTTCAGCACGCGGCTGTTTTCGCCGTATCCCGGCCAGAGGAATTTACCGCTCTGGTCTTGCCGGAACCAATTGACGTAGAAAATCTTCGGTAGCTTTGAGGCGGCTGAGTGCTTTCCGATTTGCAGCCAATGACCGAAGTAGTCGCCCATGTTGTAGCCGCAGAACGGGAGCATGGCCATCGGGTCGCGCCGGAGCTGACCCACTTTCCCGGTGATCGCGGCCGTAGTTTCGCTACTGACCGTTGCACCCAGAAAAGTACCGTGCTGCCAGTTGAGAGCTTCGGTTACGAGTGGAACGATGCCGGCGCGCCTTCCACCAAACAGGATCGCATCGATCGGAACACCCTTGGGATCCTCCCACTCCGGCGCAATCACTGGGCACTGGCTTGCCGCAACGGTGAATCGCGAGTTGGGGTGCGCCGCTACCCGCCCGGATTCAGGTGTCCAGACCCGCCGAAGCCAGTCCACCAATTTTGCTGGCTTCTCGTCGGTCATGCCTTCCCACCAGACGTCGCCATCCATCGTCATGGCGCAATTGGTGAAGATGGAATTTTTGGTAACGCTGAGCATGGCGTTCGCATTGGACTTCATGCTTGTGCCGGGCGCCACTCCGAAAAAACCGTATTCGGGATTGATGGCGTAAAGCCGCCCATCCGCGCCGAATTTCATCCAGGCGATGTCATCGCCGATGGTCTCCACCTTCCAGCCCGGAATCGTCGGAATCATCATCGACAAGTTGGTCTTGCCGCAGGCGGAGGGAAATGCGCCGGTCATATACTTCACTTGGCCCGCAGGGCTGATGAGTTTCAGAATCAGCATGTGCTCGGCCATCCAACCCTCGTCCCGAGCCTGCACCGAGGCGATGCGCAGGGCGTGGCACTTCTTGCCTAGTAATGCATTGCCCCCGTATCCGGAGCCGAAGGACCAGATTTCACGAGTCTCTGGAAAATGGCAGATCCACTTATTTTCCGCGTTGCAATCCCACGTTTTGTTCGGCTGATTGGGGGCGAGCGGAGCGCCAATGGAGTGCAAGCCGCGCACGAACTCCCCGTTAGCACCCAAAACATCCAGCACGTGGGTTCCCACTCGAGACATGACATGCATGCTGACGACAACGTAGGCGGAGTCGGTGATCTCGACGCCGATTTTGGAAATCGGCGAGCCGATCGGACCCATGCTGTAAGGAACCACGTACATCGTCCGGCCCATCATGGAACCGGCAAACAGTCCTGCCAGCTTCTGCTTCATCTTGGCGGGATCTTCCCAGTTGTTGGTCGGGCCGGCTTCTTCTTTCGTACGCGAGCAGATAAAAGTCTGATCTTCCACGCGGGCCACATCGGCTGGATCGGAGCGGACCAGATAGCTGTTGGGCCGCTTCACGGGATCGAGCGGGATCGCGGTGCCGGTAAGTACCAGCAAGCGCAACATGGCCTCATATTCCTCGGTCGAGCCATCACACCAGTGAACCCGATCGGGTTTACACATTTGCGCTACTTCGTCGACCCAGCGCCCCAGCTTAGTGTGCCCATGGTTATTCGCGGCTGTTTCAACTTCTATCGTAGTAGTAGCCATGATGATGAATGTTCTCCGGTAAGTAAGAAACCGCTGACTGCTGTGCTCGGCGCAGCCCGCGGGACGTTGCAAGCTCCCGGCAACAACGGCCAGTGCAACTGGCAATCTTAATATTGTCTCTCACCTGCGAAGATTATTCCAGCGGCGGGCGCGTTGCTGCAGAACCTGAACACGGGTCAGAAAGAACTCTGGTACGCGACGGTATACCATTTCGGAGCGGCTAGCATTTCCGCATCCGTGGAATATGGCGGAGGAATTCGCTTTCGCCAGTTGCACGCCCACCCGCTGCCAAGTTTGATTTGCATTAGCATGGACTCGTTAGCGTGGACTAAGATCCGTCAGAGACCGAATCTGTGCGCTCCGCACTCGCTTCGGTTGCTGATGCCGCCGAACTGAAAGCTGATTTATGACCGACAAACGAATCGTACTCACCACCACGGGATCGGAAGAGGAGGCGCGAAAGATTGCGAAGCATCTGGTAGCAAATCGGCTCGCCGCTTGCGTGAACATTCTCCCGCAGGTGAAGTCGATCTACCGATGGCAAAACAAAGTGGAAGAGGCAAGGGAGTGGCTCTTGATCATTAAAACCAGCGCCGCAGCTTTCGCAGCAGTTCGCGACGCGATTGTGGAGACTCACTCTTACGACCTTCCGGAGTGCATCTGCTTAGGCGTTGAGGATGGATCATCCGCGTATTTGCAGTGGATTGCACAGTCAATGGCGGGCGGAGACTCCGGAGAATAGCGCCAGCCTGCTAGATCGCGGCCAGCCCTGATTCCAGATCAACAAGGATGTCCTCAACGTCCTCGATTCCAATTGAAATCCGTACCATGCCGTCGGTGATGCCGATCGCCTTTCGCCCTTTCTCGCCGAGACCGGCATGGGTCATCGTGGCGGGATGCGAGATCAGCGTCTCCACCCCCCCGAGCGATTCGCCCAGCGAACACACGGTGAGTTTTTTTAGCATTTTGTTGGCGTTCTTGAGCGACCCGGTTTCGAACGTGATCATAGACCCAAAACCGCTCATCTGCCGCTTGGCTAATTCATGTTGTGGATGATCAGTCAGCCCGGGATAAAACACTCTCTTTACCTTGCCATGATTCGCCAGAAAATCCGCAACGATGCGCCCGTTGCGATCGTGAATATCCATGCGGGCGGCTAACGTTTTTACGCCGCGAAGCAGGAGAAAGCATTCAAAGGGAGAGAGAATTGCACCCGCGGCTTTTTGTAGAAAGGCTAACTGCTCGGCCTGATCCGGCCGGCTGCACACCACCACCCCTCCCAGCCCATCACTGTGGCCATTAAGAAATTTTGTGGTCGAGTGGATCACCATATCCGCGCCGAGCGCCAGGGGTTGCTGAAAGTAGGGGGACATGAATGTGTTGTCGACCACCAGGTCGGCCTTCTTGCGGCGGCAAATCTCGCTGATCGCCTCCAGATCGCTCAGCGTCATCAGTGGATTGGTGGGCGTCTCGACGTAAACCATGCGCGTCTTTTTGCGGAAAGCGCGCTCCACGTTGTTGGCGTCGGAAGTATCGACGTAAGTAAATTCGAGGCCGTATCGCGTCAGCACCTGGTTGAAAAGCCGCGGTGTACCGCCATATAAGTCGTTGCCGCAGACGACGTGATCGCCTGATTTCAGAAGCGTAGCCATCGCATTGATCGCAGCCATGCCACTGGCGAAGACCGGCGCCGCGATGCCGCCCTCGAGTGACGCCAGATTCTGCTCGAGCCGCGACCTCGTAGGGTTCGATACGCGCGAATACTCGTAGCCTTTATTCTCGCCAATTCCCTGCTGCACGTACGTGGAGGAAAGATAGATGGGCACGTTTACCGCGCCGGTCAATGGATCCGGCTCCTGTCCATCGTGTAGGGCGCGGGTCGCAAAACCCGCTTTTTTCATTTTTTTCATGGATTTCAACTGGAGAATCCCGGCGATGCTAAACCCCGCCTTCAAAAATCTTCTTCGACAGGTACCGCTCGGCTGAGTCCGGAACAATCGTGGCTACGCGCTTACCTTGGCCTAGCCGCCGCGCCACTTGGAGGGCGGCGAACACCACCGCTCCGCCGCTCGACCCCGCCAGTACGCCCTCGCGCGCCGCCAACTGTTTCACTGTGGCAAACGCATCCTCGTCCATCACGGCGATCACCTCATCACATACAGCTGCATCGAAGGTCTCGGGGATAAAGCCGTTGCCGATTCCTTCGACTTTGTGCGGGCCAGCCTCGCCGCCGCCCAGCACGGAACCCTGCGTGGTTACGGCTATGGCCAGCGCTCCCGGCAGATGTTCCTTCATATAGCGCGCCACGCCTGTGAAAGTCCCGCATGTGCCGCAGCCGAGAACCACCGCGTCGATTTTTCCCTCCAACTGCTCGAACATCTCCACTGCAGTAGTTTCGTAGTGATAGTCGGGATTCGCCGGGTTCTCGAACTGCCCGGCCAGGAATGCGTCCGGATCGCTGGCCACCAACTCCTTGGCGCGCCGGATTGCACCTTCCATTCCTTGAGTATCTGGAGTGCGCTCAACCTGGGCGCCCAGGGCGCGCATGATGATTACTTTCTCCTGAGAGAAATTCTCTGGAACAAAAAGTTTCACCTTGTAGCCCCGATTCACTCCGATCAGGGCCAGCCCGATTCCCGTATTCCCGGCGGTCGCCTCCACAATGGTCCCGCCGGGAGCAAGCTTTCCTTCCCGTTCCGCGTTGCGGATGATTCCGATCGCAGCCCGGTCTTTCACGCTGCCGCCGGGATTTAAATATTCCAGTTTCGCGAAAACGTCGGCCGAACCATTCGGAACCAGGCGCTTCAAGCGAAGCATAGGAGTCCCGCCGACCAGATCGGTGATATCGTCGGCTACGCCGAGGAAGGAACTATCAGAAGTTTTCAGGTGCACGTTACAGGGTAAGGGGAAGGCCGGAAATCGTCAATGGAACAAGAGCCTTAGGACAGGATCACGATCGTGTTACTTCGCTCCCGCTGCTCCCTGCGTGCCAGCGTAGTACCCGCTCTTGGTTCGCACCACCAGCTTGCCATGGCCTTTGGCCTTAGCCTCGACGCGAATCTGCCGGAATCCGCCGCTCGAACGGGGATTAGTCGGCTTGTAGCCGATGGTGTAC
>Ga0307474_10000269_pt1 | contig 38271 bp, 47 predicted proteins | sample atmos_gasesECM1C_2_FD_203312 | JGI IMG/M metagenome (GOLD analysis project Ga0307474, IMG submission 203312) | Hardwood forest soil microbial communities from Morgan-Monroe State Forest, Indiana, United States - atmos_gasesECM1C_05 | ecosystem: Environmental > Terrestrial > Soil > Temperate... | reverse complement strand
TCCATCCGTCTCCTGTGCTCCGCTTTTCCGCTAACCATCCAAGTTAAGAGCCGTATGCGCTAGTGAGCGCACGTACGGATCTGTCCGGGGGGTACCAGGCAACTGGTATCCCTACCGGGTCCCACCTTACCGTCGGCGCGCCCGAGCTCTATCCCAACCAAGGACACACGAGTAGGACACAAAAGCAACTGGAGAGACCCTCCTCGTCCCGCAGCAGAAATGGGCGGAAGCAGGAAGCCGTATAACCGGGAACACCGGGAAATCGGTGGAAGACGAGAGGGAGTCGGAGGGGTCAACAGTAGCGGAGAAGCGGAGTAACGTCCGTGGAGCGAAGAGACCCTGCTGTTTGTAAAGGTTCAAACAATATGGGAGGCAAGGGTGAATGATAAAAACACCCAGTAGTTTGCAGGACCTGAGAAAGAACCTATACATCAAAGCGAAGACTGAACCAACCTGGCGTTTTTGGGGACTGTACGCCCATGTCTGCAAGAAGGAGACTCTTCAGGAAGCCTACGAGATGACCAAAAAGAACGACGGGGCTCCGGGAATAGATGGAGTCACGTTCGAGGCCGTTGAGGAGAGTGGAAAGGACAGTTTTCTCGAACGGATTAGGGAGGAACTAATCACCGGCACGTATCAACCCATGCCAGTTCGGAAGAAGGAAATACCGAAAGATGGAGGAACCAAAGTACGGGTTCTCTCCATTCCTTCGATCCGAGATCGCGTAGTCCAGGGGGCCCTCAAGCTCATCCTGGAGCCGATTTTCGAAGCTGACTTCCAACCGGGATCGTACGGATACCGACCGAAGCGGACTGCTCATGAAGCGATCAACCGCGTAGCCCAAGGGATCGTGGAGACGAAGACCAAAATCATCGATCTGGACCTGCGAGCCTACTTTGACACGGTTCAGCACTCTCTACTGCTGGACAAGGTGGCGAAGCGAGTCCGAGATGATCAGGTGATGCGACTCTTGAAAATGATTCTCAAGGCGACGGGGAAGAAAGGGGTCCCACAAGGCGGTGTGATTTCACCTGTGCTCAGTAACCTATACCTCAATGAGGTGGACCGGATGCTGGAACGGGCGATGAAAGCTACACGCTTTAAACAGTACACGGCCGTCCAATATGCACGATTCGCGGATGACCTAGTGATACTGGTGGACGCCCATCCGCGGCATGAATGGCTGCTAGCGGCGGTGACCAAGCGATTGCGAGAGGAGATCGGAAAACTCAGAGTCGAGATCAACGAAGAAAAGAGCCGAATCGTGGACCTAAGGAAAGGCGAAAGCTTTGGTTTCCTGGGATTCGATTTTCGCCTCGCTCGCAGCTTGAAAGGAACGTGGCGACCGCAGTACACGCCTAAGCTGAAAAAGCGGACGGCGATACTGGCGAAACTCCGGGAGATCTTCCGGCGGAACAAGAGCCAACGGGTGGGTAGGGTGATCGAATTGATCAATCCGATCCTGCGGGGCTGGGTGAACTACTTTGCGGTAGGGCACTCCAGTCGGTGCTTTGCGTTTATCGAGGACTGGGTAGAAAAGAAAATCCGGCGGCACATGATGCGGGCAAAGAAACGCAAGGGATTCGGCTGGAAACGATGGAGTAGGGAGTGGCTCTATGACGTGCTCGGGTTATTCAGCGATTACCGAGTGCGGTATTACGCACCAGTCCCGAAAGTCGCGCCGGCACGATAGGTCTCATAACCCTTGATGCGAAACAACCAGGTAAGCCGAGTGACCGAAATGGGCACGCTCGGTTTGACGCGGCGGGGTCTGGAAACCGGTTTACGGTTCGGCTAGTGAGTCCACTCCCAGAGGAAACGGGGAGCCCCAGGTAGGCGGAACCTAAGGGACACGGCGCCAGACCTCGACCCTACTTTTAGGGGGAGCGGTGGAAACGTCGGCATCATTCGAAGCCCGGTCCGCGCCACCGCCCTACCCGGCGGAGGCCTCGGTGGGCCATGGTGGACCTAAACGCGCACGAAGCCGGAAACGGTGGAAAGAAGCCAAGGGAAGCCTACAGCTCACCGAGTCTCCTCTACTCGGAGAACGCCTGCCTGTCACGCAAAAGGCCGCGGGTTCGAGTCCCGTCGCTCCCGCCATTCAACCGCATTAGTAAAGATCCAAATACCACAGGAGACGTACGAATGCCGAATCACCGGCAGCCTACAAAGATGTAGTAAGGCGAGCTGGCATCCTCGACGAGGCCGGGCGAAGCAGGGGCAACGCCGAAAACACGCTGTCGATCATGCCCCGCGGCTAGGGCTAACACTAAGCGTCGGTCGATGGTGGGAGGAGGCTAGCCCGTCAGAGCGCTGGTGGTGCCACATCGACATACGAACCGAGCCTGAAAAAATTCAGTCCGAGATTAAGGATCCTAAGGGCTCCAATTTTTATCCATGGGACGAAGGCGGGAGGCCCATGACTTCACAGCGGGCAGCCCAAAATGGAATGAGCGATGAGATTCAACGGATCTCCATTTTTGTCGTTCAAAATGACCCCGCGATTTCGTCCTATTTGAATGGACTGCAAATCAATACGACTGGGCGCGTGAGGCGAGATGCGGATTCGTCCGCAGCGCGGTTGTAAAGAACAGTCGCCGCCCACGACATCAATAACCGCACTGGCAGCGTTCGCGCCGGGTCAGCACTGCCAAAATGTTTCAAAAATTCAGATGCTTACTTGACGGCGCGCGCGGCTGTCTCGATCACCCGGGCGACGGCGTCAGGGTGGGAGATGTAGACCAAATGGCTGGCCTTGACCTCGCTCACTTTTGCCCTTGAGCGCTTGTACATCCAACGTGCCAGCTTGGGATTGAGCACGTGATCGTCCGTGGCCACGATCCCGTAGGTGGGTTTGTCGTGCCAGGCCGCAACGGTGACTGCGGTGTCGAACGCGGCCGCTGCCACCGGCATCTGCGAATCCGCCATGTATTTTGCTTGCGCTGGAGGCAGATCAGCCGCGACGTCAAACGCAAATTTCGTTGGGTCTACGAATAGGAAGCCATCCTTGGTCACCTGCACGTCGCTAGAGGGCACCTTCCCCGGCATGGAAGCTGGCAACTGATTCGTCGTTTCACCTACGTCGGGCTGCAAGGCGGCAACGTATACCAGCGCTCTCACCTTCGGGTCAGCACCGGCAACCGTGATGACTGTGCCTCCATAGCTGTGGCCGACGAGTATCACCGGGCCGTCTTGCCGGTCGATGATGCGTTTTGTCGCGGCGACATCATCGGCGAGGCCGGTAAGAGGCTGTTGGACGACCCCCACGCGGTATCCGTCTTTGGTTAGGATGTCATGAACGCCTCGCCATCCCGAGCCATCAGTCGCCGCACCATGCACGAGTACGATGTTCTTCACCGTGCCAACCTGCGCGGGCCCAGCTTGAGCGGCTGCACTGGCCGATCCCATCACAGCCGCGAGGGCAATGCATAGCGTAAATGCGATCGTCATTTTGCGTGTCCTCTCAATTGGCCGAGTATGGGTCTCGCAGAACGGCGGCGCCGGTCTCGAGCAGAGACTTGAGATTGGAGATGATCTTTGGCCAGCCACCGGACACTGCAGTAATGAACTGCGAAGGCTCGCTCTCGATGGTGTGGGTGATGGAGAGCTTGACCGCAGTCCCGCTGCGTTCGATTTCCATCGTACAGAGCGAATCGCCTTCAGCCTTGAGTTCCGGCTTTTTCTCATGTCGCCAGCGAATGACCAACCGCTTTGGCGGATCGGCTTCTACGATCTCGCCAGCGTCGGTGATGCTGCTATCGGGGTGCACCATCTTCCACGAGGATCCAGCCTTCCACTCGCTTTCGCAGTGCACGCCGAACCAATACTGCTTCATGAACTCCACATCGTCAGTTAGTGCCGACCACAACTTTTCCGGCGTGGTGCGGATGTAGGTCACGTAGACAAAGGTTGATCTAGCCATCAGTTCTCTCCAGTCGTCGTTTAAGATCGCCCAGCGCCTTGAGGCGCGGTTTTTCAAACTTGGCAATCCAGCGCTCGTAGATCTCCTGCAGCGGCACCGGATTGAGGAAGTGCAGCTTTTCGCGGCGGCGCCGCACGGTGGCGACGAGGTTCGCCATCTCCAGCAGGTTCAAGTGTTGCGTCACGCCTTGCCGCGTCATGTCCAGGTGCTCGCACAAGTCGTTGAGGGTGCGGCCGTCGTGTGCGTGCAGCAAATCCAGCAGCTTGCGTCGGGTGGGATCAGCCAGGGCTTTGAACAGCACATCGGTGTCATGGAGCTCTGCCATATGAAATACGCAAGTAATTAGTTGCCTAAAATAATAGGCAAATGGTTACTTGCATGTCAAGTCACGATCAACGGGTGTCCTTGTTGGATTGTGTTGGCCGGCAATTTTCTGGCCGGGCTACACTGGAAGAGGCACCGTGCCGCGAGTTGCTCCTTCAAAATGATCTCTTTCTCAAACATCAATAAGCAGTATGGCAAGCAGTTGCTCTTCGTGGATGCTTCGTTTCAGTTGAATCCCGGCGAAAAAGTCGGACTGGTCGGTCCGAATGGCGCGGGCAAGACAACGCTATTCCGTATGGTGGTCGGCGAGGAAACTCCCGACGAGGGCGCGGTCTCAGTCCCCAAGAAGTTGACGATCGGCTACTTTCGCCAGGACGTCGAGGAAATGCAGGGCCGTTCGGTCCTGGATGAAGCGATCGCAGGTAGCGGACGCGTCGGCGATCTACACCACGAGCTCGAAACCTTGCAGCGGGAAATGTCCGACCCTGACAAGGCTGATGACATGGACCGCGTTCTTGATCGCTTCGGTCACGTTCAGGAGGAGTACGAGCATTTAGGCGGTTACGCGCTCGAATCGAAAGCCCGTGAAGTGCTCCACGGTCTGGGATTCAAAGACGATCAGATTGACGGCGACGTGGGGGCTGTCTCGGGCGGATGGAAAATGCGGGTTGCGCTGGCACGGGTCCTACTCGGAATGCCGGATGTATTGCTGATGGACGAACCGACGAACCATCTCGACATCGAATCCATCATCTGGCTGGAGCAGTTTCTCAAGTCATTTCCCGGCGCGCTGCTCATGACCTCACACGACCGCGAGTTCATGAATCGTCTGGTCTCAAAGATCGCGGAGATCGATGGCGGCGAGATCATCACCTACTCCGGCAACTATGACTTCTACGAGCGCGAGCGGGCGGTGCGAGAGACCAACCAGCAGGCAGCTTTCGCCCGGCAGCAGTCCATGCTTGCCAGAGAACAACGCTTCATTGATCGTTTCAGGACGCACGCGGCCAAAGCAGCCCAGGTGCAGAGCCGGATCAAGGCGCTGGACAAGATCGAGAAGATCGAACTGCCGAAGAAACGCCAGGTAATAAAGTTTCAGTTTCGTCTTCCACCGCGCTCCGGCGAACAGGTAGCGGTCATTGAGGATCTGCACAAGAGGTTCGGCCCGCGTGTCATTTATCAAGGATTCAATCTCACCATCCGCCGCGGAGAACGCTGGGCCGTCATGGGAAGGAACGGCGCGGGCAAGACTACGCTGCTCAAGATGATTGCCGGGGCCAGTGCTCCAGATGCCGGAAGCGTGCGGCTCGGCGCCAGCCTGTATATGGGCTACTTTGCGCAACAATCCCTGGACGTGCTCAATCCCGATCTCACCGTCATCGAACAGTTGCAACAAGATTTTCCCCAAGACGGTCTCGGGTCGTTGCGGAACCTGGCGGGAGCATTCCAGTTCTCCGGCGAAGACGTAGATAAGAAGATCCGCACGCTCTCCGGCGGAGAAAAATCGCGGCTGGCAATAGCGCGCATGCTCTACAACCCGCCGAACTTCCTGGTGCTCGACGAACCTACCAATCACCTGGATCTCGCGACCAAGGAGATGCTGGTGGAGGCGCTGAAGGATTTTGAAGGCACCATGATCTTCGTATCGCATGACCGCATGTTCCTTCGCGGTCTCGGCTCACGTGTTCTGGAACTGGGCGGTGAGAGCGGCACGGACCGCCATCCCACTGTTTATCCTGGGTCGTACGTTGAGTACGTGCAGAAGCTTGGACATGAGGCGCCTGGGATCTATTCGTAGGCCTTGCAGGGCTTTGTGCAACGACTGGCGAGCGGGTTTCGAAGCTTTCGTCGCAGCTGGAAACCACGTGGCAGAGAAGATGAACCACGAACCCAACAACTACGGAGCTGACGGAGATACTCGCAAAGGAGCCGCCATCTATACGCCGTTGGCTTTGGCGTTATATGACTTGGCGGTCTTGGGGTTTTCCAATTCCTTTGTCTGGCAATGTTCTTCGCATGTACTCCTGGATTTCTACAACGAGCACATCTCTGATAAGCACATGGATATCGGTGTCGGAACTGGTTACTTTCTCGATAGATGTCGGTTCCCGTCAACCGCGCCGAAGATTGCGCTTTTCGATTTGAACCCTCACAGCCTCGCGAAATCAGCAAAGCGCCTGCGCCGCTACAGTCCGTCCTGCTATAGGGGCAACGCTCTTCAGCGCATCGATATCGGTATGTCTGGATTTGATTCCATTTCGCTCAACTATCTCTTGCACTGCCTCCCTGGTAATTTGGCGAGCAAGAGCATCGTATTTGAGAACGTGAAACCATTGTTAAGAGATGGCGGGGTGATCTTCGGCTCAACGATCCTGGGCGAAGGTGTGCGGCACAACCCTCTGGCCAAACAACTGATGAAGATTTATAACGCGAAAGGATTTTTTAGCAATTTGTCAGACCGGCAATCTGATCTTGAGGCAGGGCTCAAGGCACATTTCGATGAACACATAATACGCATTGCGGGGTGCGTAGCGCTGTTCAGCGCCAGAAAACGAATGGCTCGGACGGTTACGGGGGCTTGCCGTGCGGTATCCGCTTAAGTTCCGCGAAAGATCTACGACAGCCTTCCGGCTCCGGCTCCCCACTTGGATTAGGCTAGCGTTTTGGTTCGGGGTTCTCTATTTCCTTCCACCGGTAAAATAATGCGAGCCCGAACAACGAACTCGTTTGTTCCTTTTGGGAGGCACCTAGAAGCACAGGGACAGAAAGGGGCTTGGTGAGAGTCGCCACTTTCAACATCAACAACATCAATAAGCGGCTCGACAACCTCTTGGCTTGGTTGGCCAAAGCTGAGCCGGACGTAGTTAGTCTCCAAGAGCTCAAGGCGGAGCAGGGAGCCTTTCCCGTGGATGCTCTTCGAAGTCTCGGGTACGAAGCAGTCTGGCAAGGGGAGCGTTCCTGGAATGGCGTGGCCATTCTCGCGCGGAACCACCCTCCCGTGCTGACCCGCGCAAGCTTGCCGGGAAATGCTGAAGATCACCAAGCTCGCTACATCGAAGCGGCGGTTCAGGGAGTCCTGATCACTTCTATCTACCTCCCCAATGGGAATCCGCAGCCTGGAGCGAAATTCAACTACAAGTTGGCCTGGTTTGAGCGCCTCATTGCCCACGCCGCCGAACTCATGGCGAGTGGCGCGCCCGTGGTGCTGGCCGGTGACTATAACGTCGTGCCGACTCCCGAGGACATCTATCCGACTCGATCGTTGGATACCAACGCTTTGATCCAGCCCGAAAGCCGCCAAGCCTTTGCACGTTTGTTGGCTCAAGGCTGGACTGACGCGATGCGGAGGCTACATCCGGTCGGACCACTGTGGACATTCTGGGATTACAAGTTTGAACGGTGGCCAAAGGACAAAGGTATGCGACTCGATCATTTTCTGCTCTCGCCGAAATTGTCGGACCGGCTGGTGGACGGCGGTGTAGACCGATGGGCGCGTGGGCAAATTAACGCGAGCGACCATGCGCCAACATGGATCAGGCTCGATCTTTAGACCAGAGCCGAAGTTCCAGCCGGCGAATACCCTCCCCGTTGAGCAAGCTTGCGAAATCCTTCAGTATCAACCAACCTTCGGTCAAGAACCCCCAGGCAAAGAATGTCACCAGTGCCGCTCCGGCCCCTAACGCACGCGCAAGTAGTCCATGGTCTCTCCTTATCGAGTCCATCTTTGCTGAGCGAACCGCTCCAGTCATCGAGCTTGGCAAACGATTCGTTCATTCCCAGCGCCAAGCCGGGAAATTATAAGGCAAGGGCTGGGCAGGCGAGGAGATCTTAGAGGGGGAGACCACGGGCTTAGTTGGTTCAACTTCTACGATCGCTAACTCTTATTGGTATAACCCTTTGCGACAAACTCAAGCACGCAGCGTTGAATTGTTCAGGCCTCTGCAGCGGAGCGAAATGGCTCACGCCGTTGAGAAGGACGAATTCGGCGTTGGGAATGCTTCAAGCGAGATATTCCGCGTGTTCGCGTTTGATGATTCGTCGTCCGTGCGCGGTGTAGTTCGGTTGCGTCCGCCCCATCAGCTGACGTCTTCAACAAAGCTCGCAAAGTCTGCCGGGGTGGCCGATAGCTCGGCGTAGTCCTTCGCGTGTCGAGCGAACCACCGGTTGAGCGCAGGAGTGGCCTCGAAGGCCTTTAGGCGGCTCGGTTCCATGTTGCAGGCAAAATAAAATACGCACGCTGCGCGTGAGGGGGCTTTCGTCGCAAGGATCAGCGAGGTGCACGCGCCGTCGCTCCACCCCACGAACGCGGCCTTTTCAAGACCCAGGGTATCTCTCACTGCGAGGACGTCAGATGCCATCAACTCATACGAGAACGGCTGCCCGTCGCGCATGCTGCGGCCATGGCCGCGGCTGTCGATCAGAATGGCGCGATAACCGCTCTCAACCAACGCTGTAACTTGATAGCCCCAATTGCCACTATGACCGAGTCCACCGCGCAGTAAGATCACCGGCGATCCGGACCCGTAAGTGGAATACCAGATCCGAGCGCCCTCGTGTCGTACAGAGCCTTGATCATTTGGGACCGGTAAAGGCGTAGCACCCGCGGCTTCGAATTTCCTAAGTTCGTCGTCATGAATGGGTATTTTGATCGTCAACCAACTGCAAGTCAGTGTTCATCCACCGCAGCAGCCGTGCCGTCTGACCATTGGCCGATTGGAATCAGAAACAGCGTGAACCGGTCCAGAGTCGACTTAACTCCTAGAACCGGAGAGCCTGGCGGGCCTGCGCCCCAAACTGCAGGGTCTGTGAGTGGAAGGAAAAACATCAGGTGAGGATGCCAGTGACCGTCACGATCGCTCAAGTATCCTTGCTTTGACATCATGTAGCACATCGCGCCGGTTTCCGGCGTCGACAATTCCTTTCTGTCGAAAGCGGCTTTGATGGCCTCAGCCATCTGGTCTTTGGATCGCGACGCCAATATCAAGTCGGTTTTCTTGAGAGTGAGTGGAACTTGGGATCGTGCAGCCACCGGGTTTAGGCAGATGGGGGCTCTCAGTTTGGGATTCCAGAAATCGGGATCGTCGATTCCGGCGGTCCACGATCGCCACACCATGCACACGAAACCGTTCTTGCCTTTGACTGCGGTTTCGTAACCGTGCTGCCCGAGCACCATGATCTCCGCATCGCGTGAAATGGACCCCGGGGCAGCGGTCCGTGCAAGGGCTATCTCGGTGTTTCTCTCCAGCAGGTATTGATCCAGTGGGGCCATGCTCGGATACGGTCCTTTCGCATCCTGTGCTTTCGCCTGCCACGCGGCGGCGAGCATTACAACCAGCCCAAGCCTTCTTAGTTTCATTTCCCATGCCCTCCTGTTCGCGCTTGTCTCATAGTGGGCGACTTAGGCGCAACAATCATGAAGTTTGGGCGCCTTCTCGTATTCGTCGTGACGGCGCACAAAATCCATTGTCGTTTTCTCGTTCCGACACTTGGGCACGCAATCCAGAATCATGAGGGTAGCGATCAACTCTTCACCACCGCGTGCATAACTCGAATACGTATACTCAACCCGCGCGGGCGTTTTTCCTTTTTTCGCCGAGATGCATTAGGACTCGAACGACTTCGCAATTCTGAGTCTTGCAGTCCACCACGATGTAACGATGCAGAGAGTGACCGTGATCGCCGACCACAAGCCGGTCCTATCGGCTCAAGCCAGCGATACATTCCTCACGTATCTTCCAAATATCCTCTGTAGACCGGCCGTCAAGTCCACCGTTGTCTGTGATCCATCGCGACAGGTACTGCTTGTGGATCTCGGTTTTACAGTTCGTAATCTGGGTGGGATCGATCTCTTCTTCATGCAGGAAATCTGCGATTGGCTCGGCCAGCCCTCGATGCGCAGGCCGCGTCCCGTCGATTCGCTTTCCCCCCATTCGGAGGTAGCAATGCGCCTCCGGCAAAATCGCTAGTCCGTACTTCGCAAGAACGGCGCCGACTCCAGGAGTGTTTTGCTCGCTCATTTCGTAAATTCCAAGAACCAGTGCAATATCCAAGTTCTGCTCGATCGCCAATCGTCGAAGAAGTGCATGTTTTGTGCTGCATGTCCCGCGGTTTTCCTTCAGAAACAATCAGCGGATCGCCGGGATTCGAATTGCGACCATAAGGGAGAACTTGAATATATTGACCGGCAGATCGAAAATCCCGTTTCCCCAGCTGAGAGAAAGCGGATGTTACGGCGCCGTTCGACCGGAAGCTAATTGGATCGAGGGCTTCCCATGAATCCATCATAAGAAAGAGAACGTCCCCGGATAAGAATTACCTCTGCTTTATGAAGTTCAACGACGCAGAGTTCATACAATACCGCAGATAGGTGGGCTTTGGTCCATCGTCGAAACGTGGCCAAGGTGCGCGTCACATTCGGTACAGGACACTGCCGTCCGGCTGATCCCCAAGCTGCTGTCGGTGGTCTCGCGGACGTTTTCCTTTGCAATGGGAGCCCAGAAGCTCGGCCAGCCGGTCCCTGATTCGAACTTGGTGTCCGAGCTAAATAACGCGTTGTTGCAACAGATGCAGCGATACAGTCCCTTGTTGTGCAAATCGAAGTATTCGCCGGTAAACGCTCTTTCCGTGCCTTCTTTACGAGTCACCTGGAATTGCAATGGAGCTAGTTGCTGCTTCCACTCGTCGTCGTTCTTGCGTACCTTCTTAACGCGAGTCGGACCGATCCTGTGTCCGGAGTCGTCGTATTGAATGACCTTTACGGTGTCTTTGTCGTCCGACGCACCTGACTTCGAGGAGAGAACCCATTCCGCCAAGCTCACTTCTACGACGGTTGCCAGAGATTTCGCGAAGAATTGCCGACGCGTCAACATCAATCCTCCAGTCAGAACATCAACCAAAGGTGAACGCGAATGCCTGCACGCCTGGATCCAGGAATTCGACCTCGAATGTTCTATCTTCTACCGACCCCTTTTGCCGGATGAGTTGATAAAGTCGGTGGCCTTGCACCGTTCCTGAGCCGTTGCTGTCGATGTCGACGCCGTGATCGTCACCTGGCGCAGTACCGTCCAGCTTCACCGTGAAGCGGACTGGCTTGCCGTCCTTTGCGCTTCCCAGGACGAGGTGAAGATCTCGGGCATGAAAGCGGAAAATAATCTTTCCGGGGGCGGTTTGAAGCACCGCACTTTCCTCACCGACCTTCCAATTCCCACTGAGAGCCCACTGATTCAGTGAGAGTCTTGGTTGTGGCGTATATGCACGCTTGGAATCTTGAGCGATCTTTTCGGTGGAGGCAAAATGCTCTGCCCGATGGTAGCCGACGTAGGTTTCCGGTGAACCCCGGTCGGCGGTGTCGGGAGCGGCTTCTGCTCCCGCGGCAGATACCGAGATCGGCTGCGACGCCGCCAGTTGCGCTCCGTTCTGCTTCAAAAGCTCCCGGATCACTTGTTCCGATTCGTCGTACTCGCCCTCGCCGAAGTGGTGATATCGAATCCGCCCCTTGCCGTCGATGAAGTAGTGGGCCGGCCAGTATTCATTGTTGAAGGCCTTCCAAATTTCGTAGTTGCTATCGATGGCGACAGGGTAGGTGACCTTCAAGTCGCGCACGGCCTTTTCCACGTTGGACCGCTCTTTTTCGAATGCGAACTCGGGCGTGTGTACTCCGATGACCACCAGACCGGCATCCTTATACTTCACTGCCCAACCTTCCACGTAAGGCAACGCCCGCAGGCAGTTGATGCAGGAGTATGTCCAAAAGTCGATGAGCACAACCTTTCCCTTCAGGGCTTTGCTATTAAGCGGAGGTGAATTAAGCCAGGAGACGGCCCCGCTCAGATCGGGGAATGGACCTTCGTCGTCGAGCTTCGGTTGAGTGTCCGCCGCGCTCGCTGCCAGGACCGACGCAGGCTTCTCTCGCCAACGATCGATCAAATGCTCTTCCGCCTTTGCTGTGTTCACAAACGAAAACTTCGCGAGCAGATTTGTGTCCCAGCCCAGAGCGATCGCAACCACTCCCATGATCACCGCAACGCCTAATCCGCGACGGATCCAGACCTCAAACGAGAGCGAACGTTTCAGGGCGGAGAAAACCTTGTTGCCAGCGAAGAGGGCAATTCCCAGAGAGGTCGCGGCACCTAGCGCAAAGGACAACAGCAAGAACGAAGATCTCGCACCCGGTCCCTGAATCGCCGCTCCAGTCAGGATCAAGCCGAGAATGGGCCCCGCGCAGGGAGCCCAAAGTAGTCCCGTCGAGATTCCCAACGCAAAGGATTTTCCAATCCCCCTTTCCACCGACGGACCACCCTGCAGTTTGCCTCCTGCCCGCACAAGAGGACGGGTTAATGCTTCGGCGATCGAAGGAAAGAGAAGACTCACCCCCAACACGAGGAAAATTAGCATTGCGACGTAGCGTCCACCCTGATTCAGGCGCACCACCCAGTGGCCGCCGAATGCAGCCGCGATTGCCACAGCGGAAAACGTAAGCGCCATTCCCACCAGCAAAGGCAAACCGGAACGGCGGAAGGGTTGGTCCGCGCGCGCGAAGACAAAAGGCAGAACCGGCAAGATGCACGGACTCAAGATCGTCAGAACACCGCCAACAAACGCCAGGAGATAAATCAGCATCGGCCGGTCCAGTCTTCGTTCCGGAATGTTCGCAACATGATAGATCTTTACCCTGAAGTTGGATTCATCCGGAATTCAAAAGTTACACAACACGCTGTTTCGCGAGGACACACTAAGGTCAAGCATCGAAGCGGGCATGTGAAGCCGATTGCGGGAATCCAGTTTCAGGATCGAACTCGTCGTGCCAGGCGGCCAATGCGATTTCCTTGCTTGGACAGAAAAACTCGATCTGCTTGCGCTGGACAAGCACAATCTGCCAAAGGCCAAAAGACTCGTTGAATCCTATGGTCGCTATGTGCTCACCCGATTCGTTGAATATTTCGGTGCAATCGCGCATCGCAGCCCCGGTCCCTTTCCTTCGTTATTCTACATTTCCCCGAAATCCTCGATGGTGTCGACAAGGTCTCGATATTGCAAAACGGAACACGCGGGAACATAGGATTCTGATGGCTGTATTAATTTAGAATCGCTCCCGATAGTCCATAGTCGATCTCGGAGGCTTCAATGCGATCGTTCCGACTGGGTGCACCTCGTTTGTCCGTCATTGTCGTGCTCGCCATGATGTTCGTTCTCAGTTTGGTAGTCTCGGCGCAAAGTGGGCCCGGTCCTAGCAAGAAGCCGAAGAGTGGATCGTGCTCGCACGATGACAGCGGATTGAAGCTGCCCGCCGGGTTTTGCGCCACGGTATTCGCTGAGGGCATTGGGCACGCCCGCCACCTGGTGGTCAGTCCGAGCGGAGTGGTTTACGTCAACACATGGTCGGGAGACTATTACGACTTCGACAAACCGCATGATGGAGGCTTTCTGGTGGCTCTCCAAGACAAGACCGGCGCTGGGAAAGCAGACGTGATTGAGCGCTTCGGCGAGACCGTGCAGACAGGAGGGGCCGGTGGCGTAGGCATCGGCATGTATAAGGGGTCGATTTATGCGGAGATCAACGATCGCATTGTCCGCTATTCACTTCCAGCTGACGGAATCGTTCCAAAAGACGGTGCTGAAACGATCGTCTCCAAGTTGCCTCTAGGTGGCGATCATCCCATGCATCCATTCATCATCGGTGCCGATGGCTCTATGTACGTCGATGTTGCCACCGCAACTAATTCTTGCCAGCCAAAGAATCGGCAGCCCAAGATCCCGGGCGACAATCCGTGCACCGAACTTGAGACTCGTGGGGGCGTCTGGCGCTATGACGCCAACAAAACGAACCAGATGTTTTCACCTGCGGAGCGCTACGCCACGGGGATACGGAACGCGGAGGGTTTTGCCTTCGACTCCAAGGGCCGATTGCTTGTTACGCAACACGGGCGAGACCAGTTGCATTCGAATTGGCCGGAACTCTACAAACCTGAAGAAGAAGCCACGTTGCCGGCTGAAGAGTTGGTGCTTTTGAAGTCCGGCGGCGACTACGGTTGGCCCGAGTGCTACTACGACGGCGCACAGAGGAAACTCGTGCTTGCCCCGGAATACGGCGGTGACGGCGGCAAGGCGGTCGGCGTTTGCGCGAACAAGTTAGCCCCTGCCGCAGCATTCCCCGCACATTGGGGGCCGAACGGAGCGGTGCACTACGATGGGAAGAACTTTCCTAGCCGCTACCGTGACGGTGTCTTCATTGCCTTTCACGGCTCGTGGAATCGGGCCCCCTATGCGCAAGGCGGCTACAACGTAGTTTTTCAGCCACTCGACGGCGACCACGCGTCTGGCACTTGCGAGATATTCGCCGACGGTTTTGCGGGAGCGAAGAAGACTCCGGAAGGCGCTACCTATCGTCCGACAGGACTGGCGGTCGGGCCGGACGGGGCACTCTACGTTTCTGAGGACATCAAGGGACGGATTTATCGAATCGTCTACACGGGAGATGCCGCTGGCCCGGCACCCAAGGGCACTCCATGTCCGAGCATTTCTGCTCCTGCTGGCGAGGTCGTTGCATCGTCCGCACAGCCGCCGGAAAGTGGCACCGAAAATCTTCCCGTTCCCGAAGGCTCGACGGCAGATATGGTTGCTCTAGGTGCTCGCATTTACCACGGCCAAGTGGGAGGGGCGAGTTGCACGGGATGCCACGGCGCAAATGGCACTGGCTCACCATTAGGTCCTGATCTGACGAAGAAAAAGTGGCTGTGGAGCGACGGCAGTTTCGTTGGGATATTGAAAGTGATCACCGACGGCGTGCCGCAACCCAAGCAATATCGCAGCCCAATGCCTCCCATGGGCGGGGCGCAACTCTCCGATACCCAGGCGTCCGCTCTGGCTGCCTACGTATGGGGTCTCTGCCATCCGGAGGCCGCAAGCAGCATGGCGGCACCCGCTGAACTCCACATCCCCGGTGAGAGGATTTATCCGGAAAGCATCACCTCAACCGCGGATGTTCGGGTCATCATCGGTAGCATTGGCGCGCGAACCATCTACTTGGTGAAGCCAGGCGCGGCAATTGCCGAACCCTGGATTCAGCCGGATGACCAGCCCACGCTCGAAATCCTCGGAGTTTTCGCAGACGAAAAGACCCAAACACTCTGGGCGTGCTTCTCTTCGATCCACGATGTAAAGCAACCGCCTTCCACATTAAAAGCCCTCGACCTGCAAACCGGAGCGCTCAAGGAAAAATATCCCCTGCCAACCGACGGAGTTTTTGCAATGACATTGCAGTCGGAAGCGATGGCACCGCTACATTTCCGATACCAACAACATGGAAGTTGACCGCCTCGCGCCCGGGAGTCATCAACTCAAAGTCTGGGCCGGCAACGGCGGATTCGGCCCCAAGGGCGGCGTACATGATGGCATTTCAGTGCTGGGGAATCGATTGTTCGTGAATACGCTCGAAACCAACAAGGTCTTCACACTTCCAATCGAAGCAGACGGAAAGGCTGGCGCGATTACCGAGATTAAGCTCGATCGTGCCATCCACAACCCAGATGGTATGCGGAGCTTTGGAAAAGACAGCGTGCTGATCGTCGAAGGTGGCGGAAATGGATGGCTGTCGCGAATTAAGATCAACGGCGATTCAGGGCAAGTAACTCCGCTGAAACAGGACTATCCCGATGGCCAGTTTCGGTGACAGTTGTAGGTACGACAGCCTGTGTTCTGGAGGGACAACTCAGCGCCCTGTTCGGTCCCGCGGATCCGCACAGGGTAGAAAAACCGTTTCATGCGACTGCTGTCGAAGTGGGCAACCCTTAGCGCGAATGGGCAGTAACAAAATAGCATTGCGGTTTTCGTACAGGTTTGCAAGGAATTGAGTCTCTTTAAGGAAAGGCTGACATGACGCGAACTCGAATAGTCGGAGCCTTGGTCATATCGCTGCTGGCGATAGCCTTGGTAGCACAGGAAAAATCCACTCCAAAGTCGAAGTTTGTACTCTCCAGTCCGGACGCGCAACTCGCGGCGAAAGTTCCCGAGGTCTATACCGCGAACTTGTTCGGATGTTCAGGGGGGAACATGTCGCCCCCGCTACAGTGGAGCGGTGCACCGGCTGGAACAAAGAGTTTCGTCGTCACGTTATTCGATCCTGACGAGCACGGCGATCCCTCGGGATGGTGGCACTGGATCGTTTATAACCTGCCCGCGAGCGCGGACAAACTTCCCAAGGGTGCTGGCTCCGAGCATAGCTCCGTTCTGCCGTCTGGGACCATGCAGGGCCGCACCGATCTCGGCAACGACGCTTATCACGGTCCGTGTCCGGACAAGGGAGATCCGCCACATCGCTATACGTTCACAGTGTATGCATTGAGCGTTGACAAACTCGACGTTCCCGCCGATTCGAGCGGTGCGATGGTGGTGTCGACCGCCAAAGAGCATTTGTTGGGGAAGGCGGTATTCATCGCGCACTACGGGCGCTAAAGGACCAAATACGGTAATCTGTTTCCTTATGGAGCAATCGGAAGAAGGGCTCGTCGCTGGACTGTTGGATGCACAAAGAAAGGCTGCGGCGCTATTCGCAGAGATCCAAACGTTGAGCCTGATTCGGCCTGGGGTCAAGGAAAGCCAGATTAACGAGAGTGTCTACGCACTTGCCGGGCGCATGTACGGAATCTCGCGCTATTGGCACAAACGCATCGTGCGTGCAGGGCGCAACACTTTGGCTCCCTATGATGAGAATCCACCCGACTTGACCGTAGGTGAGGATGACATCGTTTTTCTCGACTTCGGCCCTGCATTTGAGGAATGGGAAGCGGATTTCGGGCGGCCCTACGTCGTAGGAAAAGATCCGCTAAAGCACAAACTTCGCCGCGATATTGAAGACGCATTCGCCAGCGGCAAGCAATATTTTCGTGAACACCCGGAGATCACCGCAACCGAGCTTTATGCGCAGGCGCAACAATGGGCGGAGCGAGCTGGCTAGGAATACGGGGGCCCGATTGCCGGCCATCTGATCGGCATTTTTCCCCATGAGAAGATCTCGGGGGACAGGGTCACTCTTTATGTCCACCCCAAGAATCGCAACCGGATGCGGATGCCGGACGCTTCAGGCCGAGAGCGGCACTGGATATTAGAGATTCACTTTGTGGATCGGGCGCGAAATCGGTGGATTCTACATAGAATTGTTAACGATCGGATGAAATCCTTCATCGAGCTAAACTGAAACGATGGCGCCGACTCCAAGCGTGCGTGGCATAAATCTCGATTCACAAACCCGTTGTGAGCATTATCACGGACCGACTGACATCCTTGCGATCAAGATGAAGTGCTGCAGGATCTACTACGCCTGCAAGGATTGTCACGCTGTCCTCTCGGACCACAATATTGAGGTTTGGCCAGAGATCGAATGGAACCAGCAGGCGATACTCTGCGGTGCATGCAGCACAGAGCTAACCATCCATCAGTACATGCAGAGCGAATCCTGCTGCCCCGCCTGCAATGAGCGATTCAATCCCGGATGCCGAAACCACCATCGTTTCTACTTTCAAGAGTTGTCGTCATAAGTGCCAGATCCGATTTGCGCGGGCCACCAAGCCGAGCGTCAGGGATGCGGTGAAGATTTCCTCTATTTTCGATACAGTATCTCTTGCGCGAACAGGAGCCGAGCTTTCGAGAATATTGGGACGACCCAATGTGCCTGGTTTTGCGAGAATCAAAAATGACTCGACGACGATATTCTTCGCTCTACGTAGCAATCTGGTTCTTTTTCTTCCTTGAGGGACTATCGGCCCAGACGCTGCAAATAATTAATGCAGAAGGCCATTCTACGAACATTTCGGCGGCGCAGATCGCGAACTCGCCACATATAACGGTGGAGGTTCGTGACCACGACGTACCGGCTCGGTTCGATGGAGTGCCGATATCCGCTCTGCTGGCGATGGCCGGAATCCAGCTTGGCGACACGATGCGTGGACCGCGCATGACCGAGGTCATTCTCGTGGAAGCCGCTGACGGATACAGAGTCGTCTTCGCGGTTACTGAATTTGATCCAGCGTTCGCCACACGAGAAATCATCCTTGCCGACAAGCGAGATGGCAAAACAATGGACGCTAAAGAAGGGCCACTCCGCATCGTGGCGGCCGGCGATAAGAGACCGGCGAGATGGATCCGTCAGGTGACCACGTTAAGACTGATTGCGGTCAAATGATGCGTAGGGGGCCGCGTAGGACACCGGAGATCGTTACTGTTACGATGTCTGATCACGGCCATCCGTATGACGACGGTTTGAGGAGTCATGAATCTGAGAAGAATGAGATCGATAGCGCTCCTAGTTGCTGCATTTGTTTCTCAATTCTGTGCAGCGCAGGAGATCACCGTAGCGGCAGCCGCAGACCTTTAGGCTGCGATGCAAGATGTTGCCAGCTTTGCGGTCAGAACCGCTTCACATGAACGCCAAATGTGACATTTGCGATCCGCCGGTCACAGCAGGTGCAGGCCTCTGCGTACGGGAAGAAATGAGTGAAGGCACATCAAACGGCGGCCTTCACGAGTTCGCTCAAACTGACAAATTGTCCGCTTTGGAATTCCGTATAGAGCCGCACGATGTCCCGCTTCGAATCTCCAATGAACGGGCCGTACGACACAATTGGATCGCCCTGCGGCTGTCCTGCATAAAAGACGAGCCGTGCACCCTCTTCGCCGGCAGTCACACGCAACAAACTGGCCCCGTCGACCATCGGGCGGTCGAGCCATCCAGTCTGCCCGGTCTTGAGGGATGTGTCGTTGGCGCCCACCTGGATCGAGCCGCGAAGCGTGAACACAAATCCATTGTAGGAACTCGGGACCTCCTGATCGATCGAAGCGCGCGGTTCCAAAGTGATTTCCGTGATTGTAACCGGCACATGATTGCGCGTTTTGGAACGAAATGAACCCGATCCGCCGCTGTAAATCCGGACCTCTGCCCCGTTCTCTTGCCGGACTGGTACGGCGTCAGTGTGAATCGTTTGAAATCCCGGCTCGGTCCATCGATCAGCTTTCGGTAATGTCAGCCACAACTGGAGAAGACGAACCTTTCCTTTGGCTCCAACATTTTCACCGTGAATGATCCCGCGGCCTGCAGTCATCCATTGGACTTCGCCCGCCTCGATGAACCCGCCTTCATCGCGATCGTAGACTGACCCTTGGAGAAGCAGCGTAACGGTCTCGAACCCGGCATGCGGATGAGGGCCGCCCACGGGACGATCTCCGATATCAAAATGGTCGTCCATCAGCAATATGAATGGATCATTGAGCGCGAAGTCCTCGGGCGAGATGACTGGCGCTGCCAGGTGGCCCGGCCCTACGAACCCAGGGGCCAGTTCAGGAACGTTATAAATGCGGCTAATACGACGCTGGTACAACATCCTTAGCTCCAATCAAGGACTCCTAATATCGTTTACCCATGCACGATTTGGTGCCGGGTAAACGATCACGCCATACCTGCTTCTTCCCCCTCTTGTGGGCGGAACGCCTTCAGGGCGCCGCCCTAGGCGACAATTTGATCGAGCAGGGCGTGCAGCTCTCTCTCGGCAGGGAGTGCATTTTGCGATACCTCGATCCGGAACTCTATTGCCGACGAGACTTCTGGCTGACTGTTAAGCCTTCACGAATTGAGCATCCAGAGTGATGCTAATGTCGTCACCCACCAGAATTCCGCCGGTCTCGAGGGCAGCGTTCCACGTCAAACCGAAGTCCTTGCGATTGATCTTGGTGCTCGCCGAGACCCCAATCCGAGTGTTCCCCCAGGGGTCCTTGGCAGGCGGCGTTGGCCCTTCCACTGCTAAGCGAACTTTGCGCGTGACGCCGTGGATCATCAGGTCGCCTTCCACCGATACTTCTCCGTCGCCCAGGACGTTGACACCTGTCGACTTGAAGTGCAAGGTGGGAAACTTTTCAACGTGGAAGAAATCGGCGCTCTTGAGGTGAGCATCGCGCTGTTCATCGCGGGTGTGAATGGAGGCAGCTTCGATGGTGGCCTCGATGCGATCGTTTGCCGGGTTGGACTCATCCCGGATCAACACTCCCGAAACTCCCGAAAAGTGGCCTTTCACGTTGGCGATCATCATGTGCTTGACTTTGAACTCAGCCACGGTATGAGCCGGGTCGATGTTCCAGGTCGTGGTGGTTTGCGGCAGAGCTGCGGTGGTCGTATTACTCATGTTGCCTCCTTTTTAATCCTTCGATATCACTCGTATCGACACCGATATATCTGATATCGAGTATAATGTCGAAGATTCACATTTTTATGGAAGAGCGCAAAAAGTCTCCGGAAGCCCTTCATGCCTGGCTAATCATGCTGAAAGCCTGGCAATCGATGTCCCGTTACATCCTTCCGACGCTAGTCGAAGAGGGGCTGGGAGAGTCTGACTTTCGGGGTCCTCGAAGTACTCCTGCACAAGGGACCGATGCCGGTGAATGCCATTGGCCCAAAAGTCGACCTCAATCCAGCATCAGTCAGCGTCGCGGTGGATCGTCTATACAAGAAAGGGTTTGTCAGCCGCGTAGAGAGCGCTCGCGATCGCCGTGTGAGAACGGTAGCTCTGACGGAGAAGGGGAGGGAAATGTTCCTCCCTCTTTTTCGCAGGCACAGGGCACTCATCAAATGTGCGTTCCAGGACATCTCTCCAGAAGAGCTGCAACAACTTGAACGAGTACTTAAGAAGATCGGTAAACGTGCCGAAAGTCTTGCCGACAAACCCGCGCCACAATTGAGTCTTAGGGAAGCACTCTCAGGAGCCAGCACCTGACAATCTCTCCCAGCGAAGCCGCAAATCGTCTCGCGATCCGAGAACTCATTGAGGCCTATGCGGAACGCCAAGGATCCGAAGCCTTCGCAGGAACTGCACTCGCGCGAGGCGTTCGCTCCAGTCTTCGCAGATCTGAACACCTACGCCGCCACCATGCACTTCCTCAAACAGAGTACGATTCTTAGCCAAACGGATGACCGAGGTACCGGCGAGGCATACTGCCTGGCGCATCACCTCACTGTCGACGGTGACAAGCGACTGCTGATGATCGCAGCGTTACGCTACAACGACACGTTCGTCAAGATGTACGGCTCGTGGCTGTTTGCGGAGCTCTACGTCGACTGGCTGGAGGAGCGTGCATTGTCATGAGCGTGACAACCGCGCTACGGGGTCGTCCATGAACACTCCGACAACGGATCAAGCACGCCTTGTAATCGTGGGTGCGACTGGAATGGTCGGCGGATACGCCCTCCGCTACGCACTCGAGCACGCAGCCGTCGGAACTGTGACCGCTATCGGGCGCAGGAAGCTCGGCATCTCGCACCGAAAGCTGAAAGAGGTCTTGCACCAAGACTTCGCGGACTGCTCCGCACTCGCGGCGCCGCTCTCGGGTCAGGACGCAGCGATCTTTTGCCTGGGTACATATACCGGGGCGGTGTCAGACGCGGAACTCCGCAAGACCACCGTGGACTATACAATCGAGTTCGCGCGAGTTCTCCGCCTCAGCAGCCCCGACGCGGCATTCTCATTCTTAAGCGGGGGTGGCGCCGACCGGACGGGACGAAGTCGCATTCCCTACGCGCGATACAAGGGACAGGCCGAAAATGCGCTGATCGCGGCAGGTTTCCCCAGCGTTTACGTCTTCCGACCGGCGTACATCTACCCCGTGGAGCCACGGAAGGAACCGAATTTCAGCTACCGGCTGATGCGCACGATCTACCCCGTGTTTCGGGCGCTCTTCCCGAACCAAGTTATTCGGGCCGACGACTTGGCCCGAGCTATGGTCGATGTGGTCGTGCGCAGAACTGGCGAGCCTGGGGACTCGGTTTTCGAGAACCGTGATATCCGGGCGATGGTCGAGTCGCTTCATACCCCTGCGGGGTGATCCAGCGGCTGAGAATCGATCTCAAAAACTCTTGGACAGCGGGCAAGCCGGAAGTTGTCGGATGATCCGTTGGTGTTTCTCGGAAATTTGCTTGTGCTCACGGAATTTGGGAGCATCAAGATTTGGGGACGTTAAGGGGACCGGCCAGTTGGTGGTCCTCACCCGCATGCAGGTTTTGAAACCGTGACGCTCATTCTCGACGGCGCGATCTTTGACCGCGATGAGGGCGGCACACTCAACGCTGGCGAAGTGCAGTGGATCACCACGGGCAGCGGAATTATTCACAGCGAAGACGTCAGGACCAAAGGAAAGGTCCGCCTGCTTCAGCTATGGCTTACCTTACCCAAGAACAAACGCTCGATTGCCCCGGGTTTTCAAGCTATTAATGTCAATGCGGTTCCTGTGCGCCACGAACTCGGCGCTGAGATCCAAGTCTATAGCGGTTCCTCTGGCGGCCTTCACTCAGGCACGCGAAACCATGTTCCGGTGATTATGGTCGAAATCAATTTAGAGCCAAACGCCTCCGCCGAGCAGGACATACCTACTTTCATACAATGGCTTTGCATTTGTCATTGATAGTTCGGTTCAAATCGGCGTTACCAACGCGGAAGCTTAGCACGAGAAGAGCGGAAGAAGGGGCCGGTAGTCTGGGTCTACCGATGGTGGAAGAAAACATCAACGGCAAACTGGCGCATCGCAAAGTGCAAGTCGGGGATGTCAAGAGGTACCCGACACCGAATCAGCCGCGCATGCAGCAGCAGACGCTCTTCGGCTAACGATCAACAATCGCTGCGGCCACAGGAATCTGCGGCGCACTACCATCAACACGCTTTGGGAGCACTACTCTCAAGAGGAACTACCTCGCTTTCGCCGGAGTGCGACCACGCATTTGCGCATAAACTCGAGGGAAGTTCGCCTCAACCCTAAAATCACTCTTCAGATTTTCTGCAATCCATAGTTCCAGTTTGCTGAGCGCGTCTGAGTCCGACTGAGCCTGCGCAGCAAGTAAGGCACTGTAGTGAGATTGGCCGCCCGCACGCTTTCGGTAAACCACGAGGATTCAGGCAACCTCAATCGCGGCCTTCCTTCCGGCGTCCTGCTCGATCAAGGCGAGCGCCAGGTCAATGCCGGAAGTGACGCCAGCAGAGGTCCAAACCACGCCGTCGTGAACGAAAATGGCATCCGGTTCCATAGTTACGCTGGGGTATCGACTAGCCAACAGCGGGCATGCATCCAGTACGTTGCGGTCCGGCGTGCGTTAAGAATTCCTGCGGCAGCTAATAAGAAACGTCCGATGCACACTGAACACACGCGTCTGCAAGCCCTCTTCTTGACCCATTGGACCAGAGCACGGTCGCGGGTGACTTCGTCCACTGCAAAGGCACCTGGCACAATCAGCGTATGAATCGGTTTCGTTGCGAGGCTGCGCACGGACTTGGCGGTGAGTTTACAACATCGGCAGTCTTCACCCGGCCACCGCGGGCGGATACGACCGTACATTCGTACATCGCGCTCCTGTTTTGTGGACGAGCGAAAGCAGCGGCAATGCGGAACGCTTCTAACGGACCGGAAAGATCGAGCAATGAAACCCCTTCGTACGCAATGAAACCAATGTGGCGGGATGTGGACGCCATGGTCATGGCAGAATTCAAGGCATATATGTCATTGCTGCTAGAACACAGACTCTCCAATATTGTAATCGTGACGGTCGCGAATGGGTTCTGAAAGGAAAACAGAATCATGAGCGAAAGAGCAATTGTTAGCGCACCTGGCAATCTTCATAACGGAATTCGGATGGCCACGACGTCGGAAGGAGGAAGCTCTCCTTGGCCGCGAAGCACGTAGCCTGTGGAACGTTTGTCGCCCGAATTCTCACTCAGCCCGGCGGCTTTTTCGTTCATATGGCTAAGGGCGACGAGGACCGTCGGTCGATCAGCACCACTATCACGTCGCTCGGCGCGGTGCTCCTCGCCGCTGCGATTGCGATACTGGTCTATGCCTTATTCTTCGGCCACGGTTAAACTAGCTTCGCCGCGCTTCACACGTTCGTGCAAACGGACGCTCAAGGTCAAGCGGTCAAACGGCACGTAGCGTGCCCACCAAGGCAGCCCGTTTGAGCAATTGCCAAATAAATTAAGATGTCGCCGGGCGTCTTTTGGGAAAGCAGGACGTCTGCCTGTCACGCAGGAGGCGGCGGATTCGAGTCCCTGTCGTCCCCGCCATTCCTTTTCAGAGAGTCGCAAGGAATCGGCAAACGAAAAAACCGCTACGCAGGAGTAATGAGATATGTTTCGTTTGGCTGAGTGTCAAAACTTACCACGCCATACTTAGGGGCCACCTGCACCTGTTCACGATCCCTTCCACGAAGTACGCGCAGCCCTTTGCCGGCCCATGGCGATACTAGCTTCGCTGTCTTCCCCTTTTCGCTGTACAAGGACAAATGCGTCACTTCGTCGCCATCAAAGGTGGCGCTTACCAGGAATGCGCCTACAGCGCGAAGATTCTCAAAGCGCGCTGGTCCTAGATTATGAGTATTAGGGAAGACCCGGATAGAACCTGCGTAGCTTTGCATCACGCACTCGTTTAGGACGGCCGGCAACGAAAAGTTCTCACACCAAAAACCCATGTGCATCATAAAATCGAAATCAACCGACTGACCATAGCGCCCTCCCGATTGTCGGACGCGATCATTTGCCACTCCGTTCGGCAGCCTGCAATACCGCACTTCCTGTTTGAACCACTCAAGATCGAGCATTCCAAGGCGCGCGCGGATCAATGGCTGAAGGACCAGATCATTGCCTCCTTCCAGGCTGATCGTGCGAGCCGTCCGTTTAGCAATCTCCGAATACTGAAGGTTTAGTCCAATGCCGACTTGCTCCCCGGGAAAAACGGGAGCCAGAGTTACAGGAATGTTCTGGATATGGCCCAGGGGTGCATTTACAACATCTAGCCAAACCTCGCCCTCAAATCCCGTTGCGGTAGGATAAGGCGCAAGGTTCTCGCAAATTTCTTTCCAACGAACACGCACGCTTTCGTCAACAGCAAGGACAAGAGAAGCGTCTACGACCGCTTTGAGGAGAAACTGCGTAAGGGCAAGATCAAGAATGGAATCTTGATTGAGACGCTGGTCGACCGTGAATCCCCAGTTCTCTGACGACACAGTGGGACTGAAGTGGTATTTCTTATCTTCGCTTCGCTTTACGTAGGCGGCGATGAACTGAGCTGCTTCTCTCAGAATTGGGTATACGCGGTGAAGATAGTCTTTGTCCTGGGTGTAGAGATATTGCCACCACAAACTTTGCACCATCCATGGGGTCATTCCAAACTGATAGGCCCAAGGCGGCACTGGATAAGCTACGATCTGGCTCGGCGCTGGATAAGAAGATACCGGAAACATAGCGCCTGGAAGTCCAAAATGTTCTGCCGCGAATTTCGTTGCGATTGGAAGGAGGTTCTCGCAGAGTTCTACGAAAGGTAAATGTTGCTCGACGTGGTTGCTGGAAAAAACGCCCCAATAAACCTGTTCACAGTTATAGTCCGCATGATAGTCGCCGTGCCACGAGGTTCCGATGTCGCCCGCCGACCAGTTTGCGAACAACCCTGGCGCCACTTTATTCGGTCGCAAGCAACACGCTAGGAAATATTGGTTCTCGTACCAGATGCGCTCTAGTTCATGATCGTTGAACTCAACAGCAGAATGGGACCAGAATTCATTCCACTTCGATTCAGAGTTGTGCTGGATAGTTCGCGGTTCCGATTTCGCGAGTTCTGCGACCTGGACACGTGCAAAGGTTTTTGTATCGAGGTCTTGCGCAGAATAAACATGGGTTTGCGGAATGGAGATCCCGTTCTGGCCGTCGGGAGTTGTCGTGTGTTGCTCAAGCATCCGTCGCAGAAGAGAATCGCGAGGGGTAGCCACAATAGCGTCAATGCGGAGAAGTTGCTGCGCGTCGGACTTTAGGTGCACTTCTGAACTTGGGTCTGCCGGTTCGACAGACCAGCGCCCTGAGACGCGAGCAAATAACGAAAAATTGCGGTCTTTGTCGGTAGATGGAGGCGGCTGGCCGTCGCTAGTCGGACCTAAAGCAGGAAAATATTGAAACGAAGAGAACTCGGCAAAGTCAGGAGAGACGTTTGCAGATGTCTCGGGAGCCGGCAGGAGTTCGGAAGCTTCTTTGCGCTTACCTGACTCGAAAGGTCCAGCATGAAAACCGTCAATCTCAGGCGAATACACAATTGATCGGAGTGGCAAGGCTTTGTCGGTGGAGGCGGAAATGAGTCCGGTTTCCCAGTCGACGAAGACGAAACACTGAACTCGACTGTTCTCATTGTCGACATGCATGCCATTCCAGGATCTTAATGTCAGGGTGAATAAGCCACTAGCAAGGTCGAGAGTGTGTTGGCTTGGCTCGAGCCATGTGGGATCCCAATTGATCCAGATGGTGCCACACGGCCAAGGACGAGGCCACTTTTTCCCGTCGTAGGAACTCGCCACCTTTTCGGAATACTCGCGAAAAAAGGGAACCCTGGTCTCCAGATACTGCATGTCTGGCTTTCCCATCTTTTTGGCGTCTTCGCTAGCGCGTTGCCAAAGTTGAAGTACCTCACGAAACGGGAGCACGTGGTCCGCAACGTCCTCGCTCACGCGAATGTCCCAGCAGTCGTCCTTGCCAATGTGAATGGCAAGCGCATCCGGACGCACAACTACACATACGCCAACGTCGCCATTGCCGAGGAGCATCCCGTCGAAGAATGAAGGGCTCGGTGTGTCGCGAACGATCATGTGTCTTCGGGCAATCTCGGACGCATTGAGATGAGCACCCGTCGAGATCCCGGCGGTACGGCCGTCTGATGCAACGCTGGTCGAATGTCCTGCGGCAAGGGATGCCAGAGCCGAGGTTTGAAGAAACTCTCTACGGCTGGTTCTCATAAAAACAGTCCTTTCTGCATCGGCCATGACATCGGCTTTCGGGCAGTTGCGTTACGGATGTACGCAATCAAGATAGGACGTGATGTCAGCATAGGCCGCAGCTTCGCCTGGCCGATGAGACCAAGCCTAAGAAAAAACATCTTGACAAGACGTGTACGTACACGCTACATCTTACAAGACCGTGTACGTACACGTAACTATTCTATTGGACGGTTTCTCTTTGTCGGTTGAGCCCCCAACCCCTTACTTGCTAACCCGAGGATGTGATCTATGAGACCGATATCTCTCTCTCTTCTCACCGTCATTGCAGTGGTTGTCGCTTTCTTGACCTGCGCGAGTGCACAGGTCAATAACGCCGGCCAGAAACCCTATCTCGGCTGGAGCAGCTTCAGCCAACAAACCATCCAAGGGGACTTCCTGACGCAAGCAAACATGATCACGCAGTCCGACGCACTCAAAGCCTCGGGCTTGCAGGGACACGGCTTCGTCTATATCAATCTCGATTCTGGCTGGCAGGGCAGCTTCGACCAGAACGGGCGACCCATTGCGAATAGCGCGACGTTCCCTGATGTCAAGGCTATGGTGGACCATATCCATGCCAATGGGGAAAAGGCGGGTATCTATTGGATCCCCGGCATTGAGCAGCCGGCTGTTAACGGCAACTATCCCATCCTCGGCACGCCGTATCACACGCAGGATATTGTCGTGATACCGCTTGCCAAGGGCAATGCTTTCGCCGCCAACCCGCCCAATCCCTACCATGACAAGATCGACTTCACCAAGCCAGGAGCGCAGGAGTACATTGACTCGGTCGTCGCGCTCTTCTCGTCCTGGGGTTTCGATTTCATCAAGCTCGATGCTGTTACGCCGGGCTCTTACTCAAACGATCTCTCCATCGATAACCGGGCCGACGTTGAGGCATGGTCGAAGGCCATTGCTAAAACGGGCCGCCCGATTTGGCTTACAGTTTCCTGGCAGCTCTCACAGGACTATGCCTCCGTTTGGCAAGAGTGGTCGAACGCGCGCCGCATTGACGACGATGTCGAGTGCGAAGGCCGCTGTGCCACCCTGACCAACTGGCCGCGTATCGTGCTACGCGAGTACGACGACGTGGGCTGGGAGCATGAAACCAGCACCACTCTCGGATGGAATGATATGGACACGCTCGACGTCGGTGATGGCACGCTCGATGGCCTCTCTGACGTAGAGAAGCAGACTGCGATTACCATTTGGGCCATGGCGAACTCCCCTATGTATCTCGGTGGAGACCTTACCAAACTCGATAATTTCGCCACGTCGGCCTTCACCAACGACGAGCTCATCGCCGTCGATCAGTCCGGCCTCCCCGCCGTGCAGGTGACGGGCGGCCCGCAGCCCGTGTGGATGTCGAAGCAAGCGGACGGCAGTATCTATGTTGCCATCTACAACCTGAACGGTCTGTCTAGCAAGATCACTGTTCCCTGGAGCGATCTCGGTTTCCGCCACGCCTTGGCAGTGCGCGATGTGTGGAACCGTACTAATCTGGGCCCATCGCCTATCGCCTTTACCACGACCCTCGTTGGCCACGGTTCGCGCTTGTTGAAGGTTAGACCCTTAGGCTCGGTTACGGCGCCCGCTGGTCAGGTCTATGAAGCAGAGACCGCAACCCTCAGCGGAGCCACGTTTGTCTCGTCTTGCTCCGCCTGTTCCGGTGGAGCGAAGCTGAGCTACCTTGGGGCGTCGCCCAGCTCCAACACCGCGACCTTCAATGTCTACGTAAAGAATGCTGGAACCTACCGCATGGAAGTTGACGCGATGACACAAGGACCGCGGGCCCTGGTATACGTTGTGAACGGAACTCACCCGGCGACGCTGAACATGGGCGGGGGCAGCTTTAACCTGCCACAAGCCACCACCGTGCCGGTCACCCTGCTTGCGGGTAACAATACGATCACGTTCGGCAATCCTGGAACCTACGCGCCGGATCTCGATCGCATCGTCATCTCTGGTGACGGCAGTGCGGTCGCTCCGGATTTCACGACCTACGAGGCGGAGGCGGCACAACTCAGTGGGACGGCCAACGTCGGCGGCTGCAGCTTCTGCTCGGGTGGAGCCTACGTCGGTGCCTACGGTGATGGCAGCCAGAACGCCGTTACGTTTCCCGCTGTTACAGTTGCAAACACCGGAACGTATCAACTCGAGATTGACTACACCACCGCCGGCCTGCGCACGTTCTATATCTACGTCAATAACGGCCCGCCCACAGTCCTGAGCGTAAACGGCAGCACCTTCGATTCACCCGTGCCTGCCCTGATTCCTGTACAACTGAATGCCGGAGCAAACGAGATCGTGATCACCAATCCCAATCCTGGTGGCTATGCGCCTGGGCTGGACAGCATCACCGTTGGACCGATGGTTGATTCTTCCAAGCACTAATCCGAGCCCAGAGGGTAGCCTTATCGAGCGGCCCTCTGGGTTTGGGGATTCGGAAGGCAAACGGGCGATTCAAGCGGGAAGCCGAAAGGTGTTCTGGTCAGGCTGATTATGCCGAGCATTCTGAGCGCGGTCGCCTGTTAGCGTCAGGTGGCTGCCACTCATATTGATTCACGTATGCGATGCCGCTCGGCAGCACCACCATTGAGGGAAGGTCTGGGTATAGCGACGGTTCGTAGGCTACAACTGTTTCGCCGCTGAATCGCCGGGAAGCAGCATCACCGATTTCGCTCAGGGAAAGAACTCGCCCCCCGGCGTTACGTAAGACATTTGGGGATGAAGTAAGCGGTCCAATTCCGGCGCAAACTCCATAATGCTGCCGGTTACACCGAGAATCACCATGAACGCTCCTGCGGTGAGAGCGATAACCAGATGCATATTTAGGATCAGTTTGCGCACGTTGGTGTGGGTGAGTGCCTCGCAGGGTCAAGAAGAACTCCAGCACCGTTCGAAAATCGCCAAGGGCACCAATATTGTCCATTAAAGGCGATGCCAGGACAACTGTTGCAACATCGCCATGACACTCATCGACACTGCCAGTCGAGGCACGCCGCTCTTTTTAGGCCGCTTTCACGAACGTTTTGTCCTCAAGGGCCTGTCGGATATAGCGCATCAGCGTGATTGCCTTCATTTCAGCAAACAGTGATGCGCCAGCGATGTCCTCAAGGCTCACCGGAAACATCCATTTCGTTCCGTTGACGGTCACCGTGTAGAACATATTCCCGCTCCGGTAGAAGGAGAAGTGGGCCTTGTTGCCTTTTACGATGTCTTTAATTTTGAATTCCATCCAAAATCACCTGAGCCGATATGGTAACAGCGCGCTTGTTGGTAAAAAATTCGCCATATCGCTCATCGACCCTCGGCAGGGCGAACAGACGGCCTGTTAACAGCAGCTACGCGAAGGAGCATAATTCTTGAGGGACGTATCCGCAGAGTTTGACGTTCGGACTTATGCTTAACCAATTCGCGTTCGATGTCGTCGCCGCCTTCTATTGTTCAACCTGCGATGGTGTGCGCGAGGTAAGTACGACTGTAAGCGCGCCGGTGGCTGAACCTCTCGGTTTCCAGCTTTTCGCCCTCAGCAGTCCGGAACGAAAGTGTCCGATTTGTGGCAGCGAATTATCTCCGGAAGCCCTACACGCGATTCGACCTGCCGGTGACGTCGAAACGTGGCCATCAGAATTTCCATGGCGTTGGCGTAGCGACACGCCACGGAAACCGCCAAGGCAGATGGCGAAGGAATTGTTGCACGGGTTGACGTGTGGGACGGCTGATACCTATGAAACCTACCGCAGCCTCTACTGGCTGTTCATCGGTTCAGGAGTGCCGGAGTTGCGGCCTCTTTTCACCATTCCCGGCATCGAGCCTGATGGACAGCTATCCGTAACGGAAGACTTCAAGAGACAAGTCCTGTCGTCCGCAACAGCCATATTGGCGAATCTGCAAGACTGAGCTCGCGCCCTCTCCCTCAGTTCAGGTGACCATTCTCATCGGCGTATTGCTCTACATATGGTGCACACGCTTGCCGTTGGGGCCGGTTTCCGACCAGCGAAACTGCAAGACGTCCGGGCCTCGCTTGCGACTACTCGTTGTATAAATCCGCGCTCCATCTTCTCCCCTCCGGCCCGCCTTTGCGGAGCAGAGCAATCTTCAGTTATCACGGGTCCGTTAGGGTGAGCAGGCTAGTGAAGTGCCTGGCGGTGGCAACGCTATTGCGGTTTGAGAAATAGCCAGCCGGATGCGCCGAAAGCTGGCCCTAGAAGAAACTCGGTTTGAGCGCTTGGTAACGCTGGTGCGCCGCTTCCAGATTCTAATAGGACCGGGGGTTGTCTCAGGGGTCGGCTAGGCGAGGGCTGCAACCTTTCTCGCGACGTGCCTGCAGCACCTCAACTGCGCCGGATGCAGCCAGTTCAGTTCCTCGACCTTGAAATGAGATGTTGACTCATCGTCATCTTAGTGCTAAATATTTAGCATCTATGGCTAAAAAATTAGCATCTGCAGACTTAAGCCGAAGAGAACGACAGGTTCTGGACGCCCTGTACCGGGCCGGACGTGCGACGTGTGCCGAAGTGCAGAAGACGATGACCGACCCGCCCAGCTATTCAGCGGTTCGGACGTTTCTGCGCATATTGGAGGAGAAAGAGCTGGTTCGTCACGAGCAAGATGGGGCACGATACGTTTACATCCCAACAGTTGAGAAAGCGCGCGCGAGCCGATCGGCTTTGCGCCATGTCCTGAACACGTTTTTTGGAGGTTCGGTTACCCATGCGATCTCTGCCCTGTTGGACGAGGACTCGAAGCACCTTTCGGAAAAGGACTGGCAACGACTCAGCGTGATGATTGAAGAGGCGCGCAGGGAGGGCAAGTGACGTCCGGATCGAGTGCTGTTCCACTTCTGATTGCTTGTGGTTTCAGGGCCAGCTTTCCAGTGGGCATCGCCTGGGTTGTCACGCGTCTACTCTCGCGGTCATCCGCGGCCACGCGTCATTTCACGTGGGCTTGTGCGATCAGCATTGCAACCCTTTTACCTATCATGACGGTTGCGATGCCCCACTGGAGTGTCAGCACGCCCGCTGCGCTGACACGGCTCGCGTCCCCCCTGCGAATAGAAGCTGTTCCAGCTACTCCATCGAGTCTAGCCGCCAAAGAGCGGATTGGGCCTGATTCAACGTTCAGGCTCGACGATTGCCGACCGGGTGGATTCACGCCATGGGAGATTGCGAGCTGGATCTGGATCACGGGAGTAGCCGGGGTTTTTTTCTATGTGCTGATGGGTCATCTGGCAGCCTGGCGGCTGTACCGGACAACACAAAGGATGCAGACGCCGTGGATTGAAGAGGCTGAACAGTTAGCGCGGGAGGTAAGAATTGACAGGAGTCTGTGCTTCGTTGAATCCGCACAGGTTTCAGTGCCCCTCGTGCTGTACCTATGGCGTCCGATCATCGTGATACCGGAGGCTGCCGTCAAATGGCCGTGGGGCCGCATTCGAGCGGTTCTGTTGCATGAGCTCGCCCACATAAAGCGCAACGATGTGCGCATACAAACGGTGGCGCAGATGGCTTGTGCCGCCTACTGGTTCAATCCGCTGGTGTGGCTTGCCGCGCATCAGCTGCGTCTTGAATGTGAGCGAGCGTGTGATGACTCCGTGCTTATGGGCGGCACCAGCGGAGCCGATTATGCGACACATCTTTATGAGATTGCACGCGCGGGCTCAGCCCCGGCTTCTGCGCCGTTTGCAATCGGACTCGCCGTTCATCGCTCGCAACTAGAACAAAGGCTCGTTGCCATCCTGAATCCGAGAACGCCGCGACTCTCGGTAACGGCTCTGGGCCGGGTCATGGTGGCGCTGCCCGTGCTGTTTGTGGCGCTTGCTGCCGGTGCATTACAAATTACGGCCCGAGCGATCGAGGTTCCTGTCGCGGCAATCAGGATTCCTGCTGCCGTAATAAGGGTTGGTCCCCGCGCGGAACTGCTCTCCGCACATAAACCACAAGCCAAAACGCGGCCTGTGCCAACTGAGGCGAGCGATGTATGGAATTCCGACCTGCGAGAGTTTCATTGGTCGGCGGTGATGCGTGAACACCAGACGGTCGAAGTACGCATTGCGCGCGGGTCGATTCGTGTTCTACCAAGTGAGGATGATGCGGTGCGTGTGGATGCGCAGACGGACGATCCGCGCGGGGGCAGAATTCAGGCGGTAGCCACTCCGAGTGGAATGAAGTTTTGTAGTGTTGTTACCACGGTTCACGGGGCACGAAATGATTGCGCGGGGAGTGAGGAGACGTCGCACGATCAGGACGACCTGTCGAGGACAGACGTCGTTCTTCACGTACCTGCCGGTGTGCATGTTGCAGGCAGCACCTTGAGTGGAGACATCACAGCGGAGCATCCCAGTGCTGACATCGACATGGCGACCCACGACGGGAATGTCACATTGCAATTGGCCGCTGAGGAAAGTGCGAATTTCAGCGGGAACCTCATCCACGGTTCCATAGACTCCGATTTTCCTCTAGAGGACAACACACCGCCATTGCTACGTGGCGTTAAACCGGCCTCGAATGCGCCCAGAATTGTGCAAGCGATGGTGGGGGCGGGCGGTCCGCGCCTCACCGCGGTCGTAGTGAAGGGCAACATTCGACTTCGTCGCCGGTAAACGGAATCGCGAGTCGAGCCTACGACCTCACAGCAACCACAGCTTTAACCAGAAGGAGAAAACTATGCATCGTAATCGCGAGTGTGCATATCTAAGTGCTAAAAACTTAGCATCGATACTTATAATGCTTCTTGCCGTAGCCGGGTTTGCCAAACCGCAAACCGGCCGCGAGGCTTCCAAGGAAGCGACGATCGAACGCGTCCTCACTGGATTGCGGACACCGATCGCGATTAAGGGCCAACCCCCGGTGAGATGGACACTGGCCGAACGGATGGCGGACAGCCATGTTCCAGGACTCAGCATTGCGGTGATTGATGATGGCAAGATTGCCTGGGCTCGGGGATTTGGAGTGAGAGAAGCCGGCACCAGCGAACCGGTGACTCCCTCGACGCTGTTTGAGGCACAGTCCATCAGCAAGGCAGTTGCAGCGACGGCTACTCTGGTCCTCGTAAACTCCGGCCGGCTCTCCCTTGATGAAAGTCCAAATACCTACCTGAAGTCCTGGAAGCTTCCGAACAACGAATACCAGACACACGAAAAAGTGACGTTGCGGAGGATTCTTAGCCACAGCTCGGGGCTAAATGTTGGCGGTTTTACAGGGTATCGAACCGGAGAGGCGATTCCTACTCTCTTGCAGATCCTGAACGGTGAGAAGCCAGCCAACAATCCGCCGATTCGCGTGGATTTCACCCCGGGTTCTAGGTCCAGATACTCGGGCGGGGGTGCCGTAGTGATGCAACAGCTTTTAATCGATGTCACCGGACAACCGTTCCCCGCATTGATGAAATGGTTGGTGCTGGGGCCGGCAGGAATGACGTTGAGCAGCTACGAGCAGCCTCTTCCAGAAGCGCGATGGTCCGAGGGTGCCAGCGGTCACGATGGCACGGGAGCCGTCATAAAGGGCAAATGGCCGATTCATCCGGAGATGGCGGCTGGCGGCCTGTGGACGACGCCAACAGACCTGGCAAGGTGGGCGCTGGAAATCACGAAGGCCTGGACGGGAGATGCGAGCAAGCTCTTCTCGAAGTCGATTGCGACCGAGATGCTTACAGTTCAAAAGGCCCCCTACGGCCTGGGTGTGGAGCTTGCTGGAACCGCTCAGAGCCTCGAGTTTTCTCATGGAGGATCGAACTCCGGCTTCCGCGCATTCGTCGTGATGTTCCCGGCAGTCGGGAAGGGTGCCGTGATCATGGCCAACGGAGATCGGGCTGACTTCATAATCGGTAATCTGATTACCAGCATTGCGAGTGAATATCACTGGCCTGCACGAATGCAAACGGAGCGAGAAGTGGTCTCCCTTAACAATGCGCAACTGGATGCTTTGGTCGGGGTGTATTCTCTGCCGCCGGGACCATCCCGTGCCCCGGTGACGTACGAGGTGACACGGGAGGGGAATAGATTGTTTACAGAGCTCAAAGGATTGGGCTCCTATCCTAAGGGTGAAATCTTTCCCGCAAGTGCGACCTCCTTCTTTAGCCTTGTCGGCTTGGATGTTAATTTCACTCTCGACAGATCGGGACGGGCGACCAGACTAAAAATGGGAGAGATCATGGGTATCCGTAAACCGTAATGCCATGGTTCACGTTGCGAGTTGTCGAGGCACGAACTATTTTTCCCTTTTCTGGCGCGCAGCCAACGAGAGAAGAAAGCGAATGTCGGAAAATAGAAGGTTATCTGAAGAGCACGGCGCATGCAGCGACGAGCAAAGCGAATGCCCACAGAAGATCGAAGTTGAACCAGGTGTGCCGTAGCATCTTCAGTCCCACCTTGTCGTAGAACTCAAAGAAAACGAGTGCCAAGCTTCCCGCCACGATCAACATCGTTGCGGTGTGCACCAGGATCGAAAGCAGAATTACGTTCGGGGTCAACGGCATATCGGCCCGGTTGATTGATCCGAGCATGGCACGGCTCATGCCGACGGCGGGGCGAGCCAACAAAACAGGGAATAGCATCAGGCCGGCTCCGTGTGCTGAAGCCATCAGAAAAGACCAAACGAACAGATCGCGTCTGCCCACTCGCATGCCTGCCCCGCGCGGGTGGCTTGCTCGAAAAAGTCGATAGAGGCCGAGAGCGAAAATGATGGCCGCGACTGGCCATTTGAGGGAATGAACCGGAAGAAGATGCTGAGCAAAGCTCAAAATGAGAACCGCAATTGCAATTGCCGCTGCGTGTCCGGAAGCAATCGGCAATAAGGCACCGACGACAGCTGACCTGCGTTTCTCCTGCAAACCCAGCGCCAAAGCGAACAACCAGCCCATCGCGGGATTCAGACCGTGGTACGCCCCTAGAAAGACTATTGCTGCCCACGGCCAGGCTTGATTCATGGATAGCAGTAGAAGTCTGACGAAGCATCGCCACCCTCGAGTCTCACTTGGTGCGGACGGAGTTCGCCAAACTCAACCAAGATCTTGGGGTCAAACTGAATCCCACCCTCCGGAGCAACGTCCAACTTCACCATCCATCCGCGAATGCCTTCCGGGTAGAACTGTTTGTCCCATGCGGCATAGAGCGAGTTAGTGAAGAACACTCGGCGCCCATCGCGGCTGAGTTCGACCATTTGAGGCCCACCATTCAATGGCTGGTCGGGCTGGGCAGGATGGGGAGCACGGCGCACGATCCCGCCGATGTGAACAGAACCGACAAGCTTAGGATTGAATGAATCGGAGACGTCATATTGGCGCATCTCACCCGTACCCCAGCAGGACGCATAAAGGAAGCGGTCATCGACGGAGAGGTTAATGTCCGTCAACAAGGGCGGGACGGCCTTGAAACCTTGCAGCAGCGCGGGCAACTGTGTAGGGTCGGCGGGCTCAGCAGGAATCTCAATGATCTTCTTCACCTCGAACTTTCCGTTCGAGCTGTGGTTCGTCCGATGCCACAACCAGATCGAGCTGGACAGATCCTTGAGCGATGTAACTACTCCGACGAAACCATAGGCCTTCGTTGGATCGTGTGCAGGACGCAGCTCCAGCACCATTTGTTGCTCGGAGCCTAAATCCAGCGACTGTAGGTGGCGGCGTTTGCGAAGGTCCCAAATATGTAGACTGTGTCCGTACTTGCCGGCAAGCAATAACTCAGGATTTACACCATTTTCCACCATGTTCGGCGTGCCCCACTCGCTGGTGACAGCAACGTCATAGCCGAGGTGCCACGCGAAGTCGTAGCCGAAGTGCTGCGGGCCCCGTTCGACCTCCCATCTGCCAAGAGGTTCGAAGTTGTCGTGATCCAGGGCGAATATGCCACCGGGACCATCTCCGCTCGGTGACCCAAGAGCGCTTAGGTAGATGCCGTCGGGGCCACAGTGCACCGTGTGTGGACGGCTGTATCCGGTGCGCTCGTGTACTGATTGCGGCTCAATCACCTTCACGATGGTCGGTCGCTTGGGATCGGGTTTGGTGTCGATAACGTGAATTCGGGAAGAACGCAGCCCAGGCACAATCAAGTAGCGCCGCTCGACGTGAGGATGTGGAGCATACGGACAAAGAGCGGAGCTGCAAGCGTTCCAGCCGAAGTGATGCAATTCGTCGCCCACGTTGGGCATCTCGACCTGCCCGACGATGCTGCCGTAGGTGCTCGATCGCTCGTCAACGTCTACCACTGCAAGCGCATCTGGGCGAGTACCGCCATTTGCGTTTAAGGCCGCCACGTAAGCCAATTTTTCAGCAGGCGCTTGAGCCGCAAGCTTCGGTGAGGGATAGAAAGTTGGATCTGCCTTGAACAGCATGAGTTGACCTCTGCAGTAAGGTTTCCAGCATTAGAACTGATTCCTGCATCCCACGCAACGATTCATTGGCGATTACGCAGAGCACAGTTCACACGAGACAAGCGGCGGCAATTACGCCCCTGTGATGTTTGGGGACGATGAGCGCCGAAAGAGGATTCGCCTTCTGCGGTTCGAGGAGCGTGATGTGCCCGCTGACCTGTTCCTCGAGGAAGTGGAGAAGTGCGGCATCAAGATCGACTACGCGATGCAGTGATGCAGCAAGGGTGCCGAAAGTAGCGGGTCTTCCTGGACGGTTGCACCAATCGTGGTACACTCTTTCCACTCAGGGCATGGAGTGCACGCTTTACATACGGCTCCAGATTCCCGCTTTGAAGGAAAACCATGAAACCAGCCATCGAGACTCCGGGCGGAGCCTCTCCCGATCCCTTTCACAAAACGGTCTGCTGCCTGCGCTGTGAGCAGCGGCTGGAACGGTATCAGCTGATGCGCGCCAGCCTAGCCCCGGGCACTTCCGGACACGCCATTCTGTCCTGCCCGCGATGCGGGCACGTGGAATTTGTTTCCGAGGCCAGCCCCCTGCTGCAGGCCTTGGAATTGATCTCGGTCGACACCGGGGACGGCGACTAGCCTCGATGCTGTGTGGGGACAGCCGCCCTCGGCTGTCCGGCGGAGCGAAGCTCCGCAGGCCCTAGGTCAAAACGGAATATCCTCGTCGGTAATCGGCCCCGCGCCCGCAGGCTCCGGCTCCGGAGTACGCTGGTCGAAGTTGTTTCCGCCGCCTGCCGATGCTCCCCGCGAGCTTCCAGCAAAGTCCCCGCCACCGCCCCCCTCGCCGCGACCACCGAGGAGGATCAGATCGCTGGCCACGACTTCGGTCATGTATTTCT
>Ga0307474_10000267_pt1 | contig 38451 bp, 36 predicted proteins | sample atmos_gasesECM1C_2_FD_203312 | JGI IMG/M metagenome (GOLD analysis project Ga0307474, IMG submission 203312) | Hardwood forest soil microbial communities from Morgan-Monroe State Forest, Indiana, United States - atmos_gasesECM1C_05 | ecosystem: Environmental > Terrestrial > Soil > Temperate... | reverse complement strand
GGCGGGCGATCTGAAATTCACGTTGGAGGGCGACAAGCTCAAGGGTAGTTGGGTCCTGGTGCGCATGCGCGGCGATAAGTTCGGCGGCAAGCGCACCAATTGGCTGCTGATCAAGCATCGCGACGCAGACTCCACGGACGCGAGCGGCGAGGCCGTGCTCAGCGAGGATCGCTCGGTCGCCTCCGGCCGCACGATGCAGCAAATTGCCGACGGCAAAGGACGGCGGCCCAAGCCCTTCATGCTCGCAACCACTGCGCCGGGCAAGGCCGACGCGGTATGGAACAGCAACCGCGCCGAGGGCGGCGGCGAAGAGTCGCCGCCCTCGGCAGGCGCGGCCGAGGCCGACGCTGCGGAAAACGCGAAGGCCGGCAAAACAAAGCGCGTCAAGCCGGTCATGGTCAACGCCATGCCCAAATTCATCGAGCCGCAACTGGCGAAATTGGTGGCGCGGCCGCCGGATCGCGCAGGTTGGGCGCACGAAGTCAAATTCGACGGCTATCGCGCGCAGCTCAACGTAGAAAAAGGCAAAGCCGTAATCCGCACGCGCACGGGGCTTGATTGGACCGAGCGCTTCAGCGCCATTGCCAAGGAGGCAAGCGCATTTCCCAACTGCGTCATTGACGGCGAGATCGTGGCGCTCGATGAGCGTCAGCTGCCGAATTTCGGCGCACTGCAAGCAGCCTTGTCCGCCGAAAAATCCGACGATCTCATCTTTTATGCGTTCGATCTATTGTTCGAGGGCCGCGAGGATTTGCGGGGTCTTGCTTTAAGCGAGCGCAAAGCCCGGCTGGAGAAATTCCTAAGCGCGCAAAGCTCGAGCAGCCGGATCCGCTACGTCGCGCATCTGGAATCGAATGCCGAGGCCGTCCTCGCCTCGGCCTGCAAAATCGGGCTCGAGGGCATCATCTCGAAAAAACTCGATGCCGCGTATACCTCCGGCCGCAGCGATCGCTGGCTCAAGGCGAAATGCCGCGCCGGACAGGAAGTCGTACTCGGCGGCTGGACCACGGAAGCGGGGACATTGCGATCGCTGCTCGCGGGAGTCCACCGCGAAGGTCAACTGGTCTACGCCGGCCGCATCGGCACCGGCTACGGACGCGAAGTGGTGAAAACGCTGTTGCCGAAACTGCAGAAACTCACGCGCGAAAAGAGTCCGTTTGCCGGCCCCAATGCACCGCCGAAAGAGAGCAATGTGCGCTGGCTCAAACCCGATCTCATCGCCGAGATCGAATTCGAGGGCTGGACTGACTCGGGCATGATTCGACAGGCGGCGTTCAAGGGCTTGCGCGAAGACAAGGATCCCAGCGATGTAGTGGCGGAGACAGCAACCATGCAAAAGGCGGCCGAGAAGAACATCGTACCCGCGAAAACGCGCGCGACGCGAAAGACCGGCGCGGCGCAGAAGAAAACCATCGCGGCGCCGCGGGCGTCCGGCCCTTCGACGGTGATGGGCGTCACGCTGTCGAAACCGGACAAAGCGCTCTGGCCCGACGCGGGTGACGGCACGCCCGTGACCAAGCTCGATCTCGCGCGCTACTACGAGCAGATCGGCGAGTGGATGCTGCCGCATCTCACCGGCCGTCCCTGCTCGCTGGTGCGGGCGCCCGACGGTATCGAGGGACAGCAATTTTTCCAGCGTCACGCGATGCAGGGCATGTCGGATTTGTTCGACTTCGTCAAGGTGCGCGGCGATAAGGCGCCCTATGTGCAGATCGACCGCGTCGAAGCGTTGGCGGCCGTGGCGCAGGTCGGCGCGCTGGAACTGCATCCCTGGAATTGCGCGCGCAACGATCCGGAATCCGCGGGCCGCCTGGTGTTTGATTTGGATCCCGCGCCGGATGTCAAATTCGAGGCCGTGATCGCAGCGGCGCTTGACATTCGCGAACGCCTCGAAAAGCTCGGCTTGGTTTGTTTCTGCAAGAGCACGGGCGGCAAGGGCCTGCATGTCGTCACGCCGTTGCTCGAGGGCAAGAAGGCGGTGGCGTGGCCCATCGCCAAGAATTTCGCGCATCTGGTCTGTGCCCAGATGGCGCAAGACAGCCCCACCCGCTATCTCGACAACATGTCCAAAGCAAAGCGCTCCGGCCGGATTTTCTTGGACTATCTGCGCAACGATCGAACCGCGACGGCCGTGGCCGTGCTGTCGCCGCGAGCCCGCGAAGGCGCACCCGTATCCATGCCCCTCATTTGGCGCGACGTCAAGAAGGGCCTCGATCCCAAGGCCTTTACGGTGCGGACGGCCCCGGCACGGCTGGCCAAGCTCAATCCCTGGAAGGACTATGCCTCCGGCGCCCGCTCACTGAACGATGCCATCGAGCACATCACGCGAGGCACTCGCGCATGAACTTCCGCACGCCGAAGCTGCCTTAAGTTAGCGTGAACAGCCCCGACGCCAAGCCGGTCACGATCGAGGTCAACGCGACCACGCGCGTTTCCGGACTCTTGAACTCGGCGCCGGAATCCAAAGCCTGCTTCGTGGTGGCGCACGGCGCCGGCGCCGGCATGCAGCACCCCTTCATGGCGAAACTGGCGGCCGACTTGGGCGGGCGCGGCGTTGCCACGCTGCGCTATCAGTTTCCCTACATGGAAAAACACGGCAGGCGGCCGGATCCGCCTGCGCTGTGCCATGCCACGGTCCGCGCCGCCGTCGATGCCGCGCGCGCCTTGCTCCCCTCGATGCCCCTATTTGCGGGCGGCAAGTCTTTCGGGGGCCGCATGACCTCCCAGGCGCAGGCTGCAAATCCGCTGCCTGAAGTGCGTGGACTGGCGTTTCTGGGATTTCCGCTGCACCCGCCCAAGCAACCGTCCGATTCGCGCGCGGCGCATCTTTTGAAAGTCCGGGTACCCATGCTGTTTCTGCAGGGCGCGCGCGATCTGTATGCCGAGCCTGAATTGCTGAATCCATTGATTACGGTGCTCGCGGATCGCGCGACGCTCGTGCTGCTGCCGGACGCAGACCATTCCTTCCACGTCCCGGCGCGAAGTAGGTTCACCAACAGTCAGGTCAACGACGACATGATCAACGCGCTGGCAGGCTGGATTGGAGCGGTAGCGCGCCGGTGACTTTGCTCACCGAGCTCGTGCAGACCTCGCAACGCGTGGGCGCCAGCGCCGCGCGCCGGGTCAAAGTGAGTGAATTGGCGGCGCTCTTGAAAATGCTGACGCCGGACGAAATCGACATCGGCGTGCACTATCTTTCGGGCGAGATTCCACAAGGAAAAATCGGCATCGGCTACGCAGCGGTGCGTGCGGCCGCGGCCACGCCGGCCGCGGATTTAGCGACGCTGTCGATCGCAGAAGTCGACGGTAAGCTGTCGCAACTCGCCGGCATGCGCGGCGTCGGATCCGCGGCGCGGCGCGCAGCGGCTTTGCAGGAGCTGTTCTCGCGCGCGCCGGCGCCGGAACAGCAGTTCCTGCTGCGTCTCCTGATCGGAGAGCTGCGGCAGGGCGCGCTGGCCGGCGTCATGCTCGACGCCATTGCCGCGGCCGCCGGACTGCCGATCTCAACGGTGCGCAGGGCGGCGATGTACTCCAAGAGTCTCGGGGCCGTGGCTGCAACGGCACTTCAAGAAGGGGCCGAGGCGCTGGCGAAGTTCCAGCTCGAACTGTTCTCCCCGGTATCTCCCATGTTGGCGCAGACGGCTGTCGATGTAGCCGAAGCGTTACGGGAAATACACGGCGCGGCGGCGTTTGAGTGGAAAATGGACGGCGCGCGCATTCAAGTGCACAAGCTGGGCAACGAAGTGCGCATCTACACGCGCAGCCTGAACGAGATCACCGCGGCCATCCCCGAGATCGCCGAGCTCGCCCGCACTTTTACCGGGCACGCCCTGGTGCTCGATGGCGAAGCCATCGCCTTCGATGCCTCGGGCCGCCCGCATCCCTTCCAGGTGACCATGCGGCGCTTCGGCCGCAAGCTCAATGTCGAAGCCTCGCGCAGCGCGTTGCCGATCGAAGCATTTTTTTTCGATTGTCTGCGTCTCGGCGCTGAGAGTATCGCCACCCGAAGCACGCAGGAGCGCTTCCTCGCTTTGGCCGGCAGCGTTCCCGCATCGCGCTTGGTCCCGCGACTGGTCACCGATTCGGAACCCGCGGCGCGCGCCTTTTATGAGGCCGCAATCGCCGCCGGCCACGAAGGGGTCATGGCAAAGGCCCTGGACGCGCCATACGAAGCCGGCAATCGCGGCGCGAGCTGGCTCAAGATCAAGCGAGTTCATACGCTCGATCTGGTGGTCCTCGGGGCCGAGTGGGGCTACGGCCGCCGCACCGGCAAGCTCTCCAACCTGCACTTGGGGGCCCTCGATCCCGCTACGGGTGAATACATCATGCTCGGCAAGACCTTCAAGGGGCTTACTGATGCCATGCTGAGCTGGCAAACGCGGGAATTTCTGGCGCGCGAAGTTCGCCGCGATGCCGGAACCGTGTACATCCGTCCGGAGCTGGTGGTGGAAATCGCCTTCAGCGATTTGCAAGCCAGCAGCCGATATCCTGGGGGAGTGGCGCTGCGCCTCGCGCGAGTCAAGCGCTATCGAGACGACAAGTCGGTCGAAGACGCCGATACGATGGAAGCGGTGCGCAAGGTTTACGCCGCGCAGTCCGCTCGGACAGGTTAACCGCCGTCGGCGCGAACACCCTTCGGTAAGACCGGGGTAATCGGGGCAATCTTGCGGGGTTTGCGGGCGAAGTCGAATAATTCTTCGACACCACGCATCGCCGCGATTTCTTTCAGTATCGCTCGAGTCGGATACATCAGCAGCAGTTCTTTACTCGCATGCTCCGCCAGCGCTTCGGCAGCGGTGCGCCAAACCAACTGCGACATTTCGTTGCCGGCGAGACAGGCGGTTTGGCGCGGCGGCGCGCCGCACAGGAAAAACCGGGTGTCGAAACGCACCCTGCCGGGCGGCGTGATCCAATGGCTAAAAAATGCGAGTTTGTCCACCGCGAGGCGCCAGCCCTCGGCGCGGCAAAGCTCGGCGATGCTGAGCTGGCCGCCGGAAATCTTCAGCCGCGTCTCGCGCAGGCGCGATTCATCCCATGAGGACAGATCCGCGATATCGCCGCGAGCATCGTACGCCAACAGCAGGCCGCATTCCTCGAACGCCTCGCGGACCGCGGCCACGAAGAATCGCAGACCGTTGGACGGCAATTCCAATTGCTCGCTCGCGAGTTCATCGTCCAATCCGTTGCACAGAGCGTAGACATCGGCGCTTTCATCGCTAAGGTCGAGCGCCCCGCCGGCAAACACGTACGCGTTGGGCATGAAGCGCGCGTGTTCGCCGCGCTTCAGCAACAGTAATTCGGGTTGGTCGCCGCGCGCGCGCACCAGGATGGTGGTTGCCGCGAGCCGCGGCGTGACATCGTGCGGAGCGCTCATCGAGGCATATTAGTGCACCCGTGCCATGATTGGCCATGTTTGCGCCCGCGCGGGACCACATTGCACCCCTATCGTGTGCCCATGCGGGATGCAGCGCTGGAATTCCTGGCCTTTGGCTTGAAGCAGGTACGCGCCTGCACGTTCGTCGGCTTGTTTTTCGCGGCTGTGTTTTCAATGCCGCGCGCCGGTGCATTCGGCATTCCGCGCTACGACTTGTTGCTTCTCTACGCCCTCGTTGTCCAGGCGGGGATGCTCTTAAGCAAGCTCGAGACCTTCGATGAACTCAAGGCAATCTGCTTATTCCACGCGGTGGGATTCCTGCTCGAGGTCTTCAAGACCTCGAACACAGTCGCGTCTTGGAGCTACCCGGATCCAGGCTACACCAAGCTCTTCGGCGTGCCGTTGTTCTCGGGATTCATGTACGCGGCGGTGGGCAGCTACGTGATACAGGCATGGCGGCTGTTTGAGCTGCGCGTCCGCCATCACCCCCCTTATTGGATGGCGTGGCTCATCGCACTCGCCATTTACGCCAATTTCTTCACGCATCATTACATCGGTGATTTTCGCTGGTACATCGTTGCGTGCGCCTTGGGTCTCTACGCAAGGACCACCGTCACCTTCATTCCGCTGCACCGGAAACGCAGCATGCCCTTGCTGCTGTCCTTCGTGCTCATCGGTTTCTTCATCTGGCTGGCGGAAAACATCAGTACGTTTTTCGGCGTCTGGCGCTATCCCAATCAGATCGGTGCATGGGCCAGCGTTCACATCGGCAAATGGAGTTCCTGGTCGTTGCTTGTCATCATGACGTTCACGATCGTGGCCAATTTAAAACATATCAAGGCGCATATTCACGTGCCCGAATAGCGGGCTTCGCCGCGCTCATTTCAAGGCGGCACCAAACAGCGTGAAAAGGCGTTCCCAGTGGCGCTCTGCCGCCGGTTTGTCGTACACAGGGCGTGATGGAAAGGCAAATCCATGCGCCGTGCCCGGATAGATTTCAACTTCCGCGTTGCCGCCCTTGGCGGCAATTTCGGCACGTAACCGCCCGACCATTTCCGGGGGCGCATACTGATCATTTTCCGCGCAGCCGAAGTACAGGCGGGCGGTGGTGCGCTGCGGGGCCAGATGCGGGCTGTCAGGCTTGTCGCTCACGAGTGCCACGCCGTACATCGAAGCCGCCGCGCGAATGCGCTCCGGGTGCCGAACGGCCGCGTTGATGGCGTATTGCCCGCTCATGCAGTAACCGACGCATCCCATCGGACCGCGCGAGGCGGCCTTATCCTGTCCGGCAAAGGCCAGCAGCGCATCGACATCCTGCATGACCATCGGAATGTTGATGGTGGCCATGAGCTGCAGCGCCTTCTGACGCATGTCGACGTTCGCCGCGGCCGCCGCCGAGGCGAGGTCTTCGACGTTGGAGCGGTAATACAAATTCGGCAGCATGACGTAGTAGCCCACGGTGCCCAGGCGGCGCGCCATATCGCGCAACTCTTCGCGAATCCCCGGTGCGTCCATGAAAATGATGATCGCCGGATGCGGCGAGTCGCGCTCGGGATGGCAAATGAAGGTGCTCATGCGCCCGTCCGGTGTCACTATTTCAATCGACCGCTCGATCATTAAAACGCTACTCCTGTGCTCCGGCACCGACCGCGACCCAGGCCAGATCGCGATTCGAGACCGATTCGACTTTGAAATTCTTGGCCGCCGCCGCCATGCGCGTCAACGCCTGCGCGAGAGGCATGGGCGGCTTGGTATCACCCTTCTTGGCTTTGTGAAAGCGCACGGGATTGATGCGTGCGGCCACGTAGTTGCGCAAGTACGGCGACTTGAAGCCCCTCGCCTGCAGCGTTTCGATGATCTTTTTCGCGCGCGCATCGATATCCAGCAACCGCGAGGCATGGCCTTCGCGTTCGCGCAGGCTTGCCGCCAGGGTGCGCTCGCTGAACCGATCGACTTTCTTGAGAAATGAGCTGTACGCGCCGCCGGCAAAGCGCGATGACTTCTCGTACACGATGCCGAGCGTCAGAAGTTCAGCGGCTTCGAATTCCTTGGTGTACTGCGACTCCTTGGAGCCGCCATGGCGTTTGGCGAGACTGCGCGCCATGCGAATGACTTCGAGGCTGCGATCGCGCAAGTTGTGCGCCTTTTCGGTGTTGAGCGCCAGAATGCGGTAGGCCAGGGTCTCGTCCGGCGAGATCAAGACAGTAATCTGCTTCAGGCCGAGAACCTTTCCCGCAGCCAGCCGGTGTCGGCCGTTCGGTGTCCAGAACCCGCCATCCTCTCCGCGCACCACGATCAGCGGGTCTAAGAACGCCGCCGTTTCGTCGATCTTGAGTGCGAGGCGTTTGGCATGCGTCGGGGACAGGTCGCGTTGAAAGGGGGTCGGCTGCAGCGCTCCCAGAGGCAGCGATGCCAGCACCAATGCGCGGCCGCCAAGCGGGTCCCGATAGGCGCCGATCGGCGCGCCGCCCGCACTTCGCACCTGTGCAACCACCTCTGCGATTTCCGCGCTGTCCAAGGCAATGGCGACTTGCGCGGCGTCCAAGCCGCGCGCCGCTCTGCCCGGCGCCAACCTTCCCCGGGTGCGCTTGGTGGCGGTACCGCCTTTGGTTTTGCGAGCGGTCTTGGTTTTTGCTTTTGCGGTTGTCATAAGCCCAAGGTTCTCCTGTTATGGGCGCCGCGTAAAGAGCATTGACAGGCGGCGGCGGCGCCGGGCGCGCGCATCACGGCGATTTTGGATTGTGATCGACCTGTGTGATGAGGCAGGCGCTGCGGTTGCCAGTCAGGTAGATCCACAGCCAGCTCAGCGCCACCGCAAACCGATTGCGCAATCCGATCAAGAAATAGATGTGCGCCAGCCCCCAAACCCACCACGCCACCCAACCCTTGAGCTTGAACCAACCAAAATCAATGACCGCCGAGCGCTTGCCGATGGTCGCAAGATCTCCTGCATGGTGATAGCGAAAGGGCCGCGGCTGAGAATGCCCCGCCAGGCGTTGCTTGATGGTGCGGGCGATGTGAGCCCCCTGCTGTTTCGCGGCCGGCGCAATGCCGGGAGCGGGTTTGCCGTTCCAGACATTGATTGTCGCGGTGTCGCCAATCACGAAAATATCCGGATGTCCCGGTACGGTGAGATCCGCTTCGACCTTCACGCGGCCGGCGGCATCTGCCGGCGCACCGAGCCAGGCGGCCGCGGGCGAGGCGCGCACACCGGCAGCCCAAAGGATTACATCGGCCTCGACGATTTGATCGCCGATCCTGACCCCCTTTGAATTGCAGTCGGTCACGGGCGTGCCCAGGCGTACCTCGACCCCCAAGCGACTCAGAGCCTTCAGTGCATAGGCCGATAAGTCGGGCGCTATCGCCGGCAGCAAGCGTGGACCGGCCTCGACCAGGAGTACCCGCGCCTGCCGCGTATCGAAATGGCGAAATTCTCCGCGGAGATTTTGATACACCAACTCCACGATGGCACCCGCCAGTTCCACGCCGGTCGGTCCGCCGCCGACGATCACGAAGGTGAGGAGCGCGGCACGGCGCACAGGATCGGCTTCCCGCTCGGCCCGCTCCAGCGACAACAGCACCCTGCGGCGAATCGAAGTTGCGTCCTCCAGAGTCTTGAGTCCGGGCGCGAATGGCTCCCATTCGTCGTGGCCAAAATAGGCGTGCCGGGCACCTGTGGCCAGGACCAAGGTATCGAAGGCGACGGCGCCGCCATCCTCCAGCTCGACCCAACGATTTCGCGGATCGACCCCGATGACCACACCCAGCAGCGTGGTCACCTCCTCGCGTTTGCGCATCAAGAAGCGGATCGGCCAGGCGATTTCCGAGGTCGCGAGCGCTGCCGTCCCTACCTGGTAGAGCAGCGGTTGGAATAAATGATGATTGCGCTGATCGATGATGGTGATGCGAACCGCGGCGTTGCTGAGTTTCTGCGCGGCGGTCAGTCCGCCGAACCCGGCTCCAACGATGACGACATGATGCATGCTGCGAGCTTAGCGCATGCCTTGAGCTCCGATCCATTTATACTGGGCATCCAATGAACACCTTTTGGCAACGTGCCCTCCTGGCGATCCTCTGCGGCGCTCCCGCGCTTCACGCCGCGGCGATCGAGCCGAGTATCGTGCTTGCTTCGTGCCGCTTCGCCGACTTGACGCGCGCCGCGCGTTGCGGCGCGCTCAGCGCTGCCGAAAATCCCGAGAAACCCGACGGGCGGCGGCTCTCGATCAGCGTGGTCGTGATTCCTGCTGCGAAAACACCGGCGCTCGCCGATCCCATCGTCGTACTGCAGGGAGGTCCCGGCGAGGATTCCATTAGCTCGGCCGGATTCTATGCGGAGCGCTTCGCGGCGCTGCTCGACGATCGCGATCTCTTGCTCGTCGATCAACGCGGCACGGGCAAATCCGGCGCTTTGCCGTGCATCTTGTATTCCGCGGCTGATCCGGCGGCGAGCCTGCGCGATGTCTTTCCGGTCGCGACGGTCAAACGCTGCGCGCAGCGGCTCAAAGCGCGCGCCGACCTCACACAGTACACGTTTGATCGATTTGCCAATGACCTCGAGCAAGTGCGGCGCGGCCTCGGCTACGGTGCCCTGAATCTCTATGCCGGATCGTATGGCACGCGCGCTGCCCAGGTATATATCCGCAGCTTTCCGGCCGGCGTACGCACCGCATACCTTGGCAGCGCCGTTCCGATGGATGCCGCGAATCCATTGCCGTTCGCGAAGACTGCCCAGGCGGCAATGGAAACGCTGTTCAAGTCCTGCGAGGCCGACGCGGCGTGCCGCACGACTTATCCCAAGCTGCGCGAGGAATTTCGCGCCGTCATGACAAGGCTCGATTCCGGCACGGTGCGTGTTTCGATTCCGGCACGCCCGGGAACGGCAGCGCTTTACCGCGGTCGGGTGGCGGAGTGGATGCGCTCGAAACTCTATCGACCCACGAGCGCGGCGATGCTGCCGTCGATGATTCATCACGCCTACGCGGGAGATTGGAATGCGCTGGCCAAGGATTTGCTTTCCGACGCGCACGACGCCGATCCGGCGTTCAGCTTTGGCCTATTCTTTTCGATTACCTGCAGCGAGGATGTCGCGTTCATTCATGAGCAGGATATTGCGGCGGAAACCCAGGGCACGTTTCTTGGCGACTATCGCGTGAGACAACAGCAGGCCGCGTGCAAGGAATGGCCGAAGTCGACGCTGCCAAAGGATTACCGCGCACCGGTACTCTCCGCTGTGCCGACGCTGTTTGTATCAGGCGACGCGGACGGCGGCACGCCGCTGTGGTATGCCAATCGCGTTGCGGCCGGATTCTCCAGTCGCATCCAAGTGGTCGTCAAAGGTCAAGGTCATACCGAGTGGAGCGACTGCCTGGCACAGTTGTACCAGCGATTGGTGCGCGGTGGGGCCGTGAACGGACTTAGTCCCTCATGTCCGGACGTGCCGCGGCCGCCCTTCAATCTCAATTAGGAGATCGTCAGATGAGCGTGTCAGTCACGAGGATCGATCGAGTCGCGGTCATTCGCATGATGCGCCCCGAGCGGCGCAACGCTGTCGATGCGGCGACCGCCGAAGCGCTCGCCGATGCGTTCCGCGTCTTTGATGCCGATGCGAGCTTGGACGTCGCGGTGTTCACCGGCGCCGACGATGTGTTTTGCGCAGGCGCTGATCTCAAGGCGCTCGCATCGGCAGATCGCGCCACGCTGAGCGCGGACGGCGATTCACCGATGGGACCTGCGCGGCTGCGCCTCTCCAAACCGGTCATTGCGGCCATAGAGGGCCCCGCGGTGGCGGGCGGTTTGGAACTGGTGCTGTGGTGCGACCTGAGGATCGCCGGTGAAAGCGCGATCTTTGGCGTGTTCAATCGCCGCTTCGGCATTCCGCTTGTAGACCTCGGCACCATCCGGCTGCCGCGAATCATCGGTCACGGCCGGGCGATGGATCTAATCCTGACGGGCCGCTCGGTGGATGCGGCCGAAGCGCTCGCCATGGGTTTAATCAACCGCCGTGTTCCGGACGGAGAGGCGCTGAGGATCGCAATGGAACTTGCCCAGAAGCTCTCCAGTTTTCCGCAAACCGCCATGCGCCAAGATCGGTTATCCGTCATCGAACAGTGGGGTTTAAGCGAAGAGGAGGCGATTGCGAATGAGATCTCCCATGGCATGGTCACGGTCGCGTCGGGCGAGACTGATTCGGGCGCCAAGAATTTCGGCAGCGGCGCCGGCAGGCACGGCAACGCCGTTACTTGATCGGCTCGCTCAGCGGCAGCCAGGAAACGGGGTGAGTCGACCCCGATGGGAGGGAGGCGCGAAATGCCGGTCGCGCGCGCAGTCGCTCCAGGTAGCGCGTCACGTTGGGAAACTTCGCCAAGTCGATGAGGCGGTCGGCCAAATGCAGCGTGTAGCCGACACCGGTGTCCGCGGCGCTGAATCCCGAGCGTAAAAGGTAAGCTCGATCGATCAACCGCGGTTCCAGTACCTGCACTGCTTTTTCCAGCCTTCGGCCTTCCAATTTGGCAATCAGCGCGGAGCGATCCGCCGCGGCGATGAAAAATCTCTGCTGCACGAGGGAGGCCGCATGCACCGCCATGGTTTCGCCATAGTGGATCCATTGCAGCCACTCATACCGCTCGGGGTTCTGCCCGAGCCTGCCCAAGCCGCTCTCGGGATAGCGCTCGCACAAATACTCGGCGATGGCACCTGATTCGAACAGACGAAAGTCCCCATCCACGAGGCAGGGCACGCGGCCGAGCGGGTGCACGCCCAAATAATCGGGCGATCTCAAGACCGACAGATCGAAGGGCATCTCGATCAGTTCGAACGGGATGCCCAATTCATTCAGAAGCCAGAGCGAGCGCATCGAGCGCGTCTCGGCGCAGTGATATAGCTTCAGCACGTCCCCGTCATGACATATATTGATTTGTCATGATATGTCACGACGGCTGCGCCGCCCAGCTCTCAGATCAGCAGCCCCTGAGGTGCGCCCCATACTCGCCCAACTCTCGCGTCACGCGGCCGTTGTCGCCAAGCGGGATCGAGCGGGAACCGGCGAGCAGCGCGGCGAGCGCGAATTTCACTGCGCGCAGCGCCGCGGCGGCGGGGGTTGGCTTCGGACCGGGCGTCAATTCTGCGATTCTTTGAAATTCACTCATGGTGCTCACCCCTTGCGTTGGCTGTCCGATTTGAGAGCCACAGGTTGCTACCGCGATGCCTTTGGAACAAATGCAACGGCTGAAGGTGGGTTAAGCAACGCTTAACTGCCCGCTGATATAGCCTTTGTCCTACTGCGAGTCGGGCTTTACTGAGTGGGCACCGGCAATGTTCCCGTAATAGCATTCCAGCTGCCAAGGGGAAAACTGGGAGAATTCAAATGAGACTACCGTTAAGCTGCGCGTTGCTCGCCGGCGCATTACTGTGCCTGTCGGCCTGCAACAAGGCAGAATCTCCGGACAAGGTTCAAGCCGACGTCGCCAAAGCCCAGAGCCAAGCGGCGGCGGAGGACGCCAAGGCGGACGACAAAGTGAAACAAGTCGAGGCCGAGGCCGCTAAAGACCGGGCGGATGCGCTAGCCAAGGTGGCTGACAAGAGTGTCGGCGCTTTAGCAGACTCTGCGGTTACGGAAGCCGAGGGCGAAACCAAAGTCGCGCTGGCAAAGTGCCAGGCGCTCGAAGGTGACGCGCAAAAAGCGTGCAAAGACGAGGCAAATGCACATCTGGATGCGGTAAGAGCGAAAGCGAAAGCGGCCAAATCAGAGTGAGTTCTATCGCCTGGCGGGTTTCAAACCCTGCTGCGATCGACCCATCAAGCCATGGTGTCGATGATGCTGCCGAGCAATTCGCTATTGGACGATTCGGTCGCGAGACTCGTCAGTGCGGCGGCCGCCGAGGCCTGGCTGCTGCCGATCCAACGACGTGGATTTTGTTGAGACCGACCATCCCTGCCCTTACGCACCTACCAGGCGGCAGGGAATGGGCGCGCTTTCATCGAAATAACAAATGGCGCAGATGCGATGATAGCCATCGGCCACGACCAAGGGCACGCCTTGGGTCATGTCGCCGCGAACCAGCAGCACCGGCGGCAGGTCCTTGCCCTTGCGAATTCGCGTCAGATCCGCTTCGACGTGCGGATCCTCGCGCGACAGTAAAGGTAAATTGCTGGCGCGTAAAAGATCCTTGGCTGCATGTTCGACGGTCTTCGCCTTGCGGAACGACTGCAGCAGGCGATGCGCCTTGGCGTCGGGGTAAATGAGGAGGAGAAAACTCAGGGCCCCTTCATAGTCTTCGGCCTCAGGCTTTTTTTTCCAAACCAGCTTTTGTTTTGACATGGCAGAGCGCACGCACAGGGGCGATCACCTATTGTGAACCGCCGAGCTGCCCGGATACACAGCCGGTGTCATTTTTCTTGCGCGCCGGGCCGCCAGTCGACGGCGCCGAACCGAGCACTGCCGAGCAGGGTGTAGCCGATACTAAAGGTACCGACGGTTTGGTGCGATGTCGGCAGGGTGGCGTAGCGCCCGTTGCGGCTCGCTTCCGAGTATCGCAAGGTGATTCCGTGCAGGTTATAGACACGAATCGTCAGTGCCGTGTCGACGCGCGAGATGTCCTCGGAGCCCGTACTCTCGGTGGCTGCGACGCGGCTGATGTAGTACTCGCGAAAAGTCGTGTCGAGCGAAACGCGCTCACCGAGTATCAGGCGGGCCTGCACTTCCCCCTGCGGCGCCAGGCCATAGTGATAATCACGCTGGCCATCGCCCAGCACGCCGGCCTGCGTTACCCCGGCGCCATGGATGACGCCGCCTCCCCCGTAACCTACGCCGAATAGCGCCGTGCCTTGCAGAGCCACCTGCTGCGAGATCCACCACTGGCCGGTAGTGCCCAACGCGGCGGCGGTCGTCGACACACGAAACACTTGCGGCCCGACGTATTCGTACGTGCCGTACAAGCCCCAAATGCCGCGATAGTTGGGGCCCAGCGCGTAATCCGTGCCGTACAGCAATCCGCGGCTGAAAACAGTTTCCACCGCGTTGGTGGTGTCGGCGCTCAGTTCGAAATTAAAATAGTCGAACGGCCGGTCGTAGCTGTACTCGGGTTTGCCCGGCAATCCGTAAGCCATGGTGAAAATGGCGCTGGCGCTTTGCCGCTTGAAAGTCTGCGCCGCAGGCGGTGCTGTCAAGTCCGCGTTCGCGTTGACGTTGGAATAGAAGTGCGTGCTCAAGCTCTCGCCCAAATCGACGCGCGTGAATACGGCCGGATCGTTGCTGCGAAATACGCCGGCGAAGCGATCGCCATAGACCATTCGATTCAGCCCCAACGATGGCGAGATGATCGCCGCGCCGACTTTTCGCAACAGACCCGGCTCTTCCCCATTGGGGCCGCTTTCCAGCAAGAGGCTCGCCATGCGGAACAGCGGTTCGCCGAGGAAGTTTCCGGCGATGCCGCTTGCCACTTGATCGTTGATGGAGGGCCGCGTGGTCTCGCCGGCGTATTCCCACAACAAGCTGCCCGCAAAGGTATAGGCCGAGGACTGCCAGAAGTCCAGACCCGAGGAGCGCGCCAAGCCTTGATAGAAGGCGCCTTGATAGGGATGCAGGAATTGATTGGTGGCGAAGGCGTCATTGTCCACCACCCATTTATGGTGCAGATTTTCCCGGAAATTTGAAGTCGGCGATGCGTAGACTTCCGAATCCACCGCGTAGTGATCAACGCGGTTGAGCAGCAACTCGAAGGCTGGAATTTCGTAGGCCGGTACCCAGTAGCTCTTGCCATCGCCGACGCCCCAGTCTTTCACGGGAGTCGGCTCAGGCGCGGCAAAAGCGGTCGGTGCCTCTTTTTGGGCGGGCGTGTTGAGCTTTGGATCGTCCGCCGAAGCGACGCGCCCGACGCTCAGCGCCAGTATGCAAAAGAGCGCCGACAACGACTCTGTGCCGCCGCGCGCGCTCGACAAAACAGAGGAGTTCATCTTTCGCTCCCGATTTATTGTTCTGCTGCGATTAGAACAATTACGCGCTGCGAAACGAATTCTCGTTGTTGGGCGTTTGCTGTGGGCGATAGCCTACGACACTGCACGATGAACAGTGGCGATGCGCCCTGGCGCCAGGGGGATCAACGCAGTATGCGGGCGGCCGGAATTGGGCCCAATTTTCCGCCTTAGACGGTTCGTCGCTGTACCTTGGCGCTTCGCGACCAGAGCCGCGGAATGAGCATCGGCGTGCGTGCGCGATAGTCCACATAGGTCGTTCCGAACGCCGACACCAGATCCCGCTCCTCGAAACGGATCGCGATGAGAATGTAGGCCGTGGTGGCGAGCGCAAAGATCAAGTGCGCGACGGTCATGGTGGGCGCGGCCCAGAAAATCGTCAGCCAGCCGATGTACAAGGGATGGCGCACGAGCTTGTACAAGCTGGGTGTGCGAAACACCGGGGCGCGGTAGTTTTTGCTGAAAAGCCGCCGCCATACCTGCTTCAAGCCAAACAGATCGAAGTGATCGATGAGGAAGGTTGTGTACAGAAGCAGCAGCCAGCCGAATAGGTACAGCCCGATGATGCTGTTGCGCACGATGCCGGCCGCGGCGCTCCAAATCACGCCGCCGATCGGCTCCCAAAGAATATACAGTGCGACCAGCGCGAGCGAACTGAACAGCACATAGGTGCTGCGCTCGGCTGCTTCCGGCACGAAGCGCTTCCACCAGGTCTTGAAGGCCGGGCGCGCCATGCCGCTGTGCTGAACCGCAAATGCTGCGAGCAGCGCAAGGTCCACCGTCAATGCATGCCCCAATGTCGAGGTGGGTACGCCATCCAGGCTGGTCGGCGTCAAGAAGCCGCCGATGAAGCCGATTCCGTAGAGAAACACGGCGAAAAAGACCAGGTAACTTAAAACCCCGTAGACAAAGATTCCGATGCGAGACATGAGCAACTCCTGGTGAAGATGAGCTGTCGCATGGTGGCCTGGAGCTTGGTTTGGCGCATGGGGCGTGTACCCCCATCTTTTGGCACTTGTACCCCTATTTCTGAGATTACTTCAGGATTCCGCGTGCGCGGGCGGCGGCCGCCGCCTCTTGTCTGGTGGGCACGTCCAACCGTGCCATGATGGCCGACACGTGATGCTCCGCAGTCTTGGCGGAGATGCATAGGCGCCGCGCGATCTCCGCGTTGCTCAAACCCTCACCGACGAGACCCAAGACCTCGGCCTGCCGGCGCGTGAGTCCTGCCGCATTGGCCCGGGTCCCCGCGATGGGACCGCGCGGTACGGCGCGCGAGCCGCCGGCGCGCAATTGCCTGCGGAGGCGCGCCGCGGCCGGTGCGGCCCCCAGGTGATCGAAAATCTCCAATGCCTGCCGCTGCGCGGTTTCGTCACCGCCGCACAGCGCCAGCGCCTCCTCGTACGGCCGGCCGAGGCCGCGCCAGCCCGCCGCCGCGGACTCCCAGCGGCCCTCGCAATGATCGCGCAATGGACTGGTCAGTTGCGCCGTTTCCGTGACCGACTCGCCCAGCATGTAGAGCCACAGTGCAGCATCCTCCGCCACCCAGTGTGCTTTGCGCTCCTGCGCGATCGTGTATACCTGGCGAAGCAGCGGTATCGCCTCGCGGGCTGCCGGCGCGGCCGCATCATTCAGCAGCCAAGCCTCCTCCGCGAGGATCATCGCTATGTATATGGCGCGCTGCGGTTCAGCCACGGCGGCGGCAAGTCGCCGGGCCGCCTCAAACGGTACGTCCGCGTCTTGATCGCCGCGCCGAATACGCAGGCGCGCCAGCGCGATCAGCGCGGGAAAGCGGTACATCTCGGCGGCATAGAATCGGCTGCAGATCTCTTGGGCTTCTTCTTCCGCACGATTCCAATCACCCTGATCAAGCCAAACCATCGCGCGCCAGCCACGCAAATACCCTTCCCAGTGCGACAGATCAAGGGCATCGGCGTAAGCCACGCCGCGCTCGATGTGGGCGAGCGCCGACTGATAGTCACGCCGCCAGTAGCAGGCACAGGTCAGGTTGCAAGAAGCGCGCTCCACGTGGTCGTGGTACTGGCCGGCGATAGCCAGATCAAGGCTCTGCTTGAGCTCAGGACCGCTGCTGGGATCGCCGTCGTCGGCTTTGGCCGTGCCGATGTTGCCGAGGGCATGAATGATGATTTCTTTTTCGCCCAGCTTCTGCGCCAGCCTAAGGGCACGCTCACCCCAGTCGATCGCGCTATCCATGCGGGACGCCAGCATGTCGAGCTGTGATTGATGCGAATACGCCCACGCCAGTTCCGGTCCCGGCGGCACGGTCTGCAATACGGCGATGGCTTCCTCGACAAAGCGTTCGGCCTCGGCGCGGCGCGCACACATCCACGCAAATCGGGTCAAGCGGGTGAGATCTTGTCCGAGCTTGAGCGTGTCATTCGCCCGGCGCCGCAGTTCAGCCGCCTCCTTCATGGAAGTCATGGCGAGGTCCGATGAACCCATGAGGTAGGCCTGCTCGCCATGGTGCTCCAAGGTGTCGACCATCAGTTCGGGCGCGAGAGCGTCGCGATGGCGCAGCATGGCCGCGAAATGCGAGGCCGCTTCGCGCGGCGCGCCCGCCCTTGCCGCTTCTTCACCTGCGAGCCGCGCGAATTTGAGCAACGCCGCGATGTCCTGCGCTCGTTCTGCATGGTGCGCAATCTCGCTGGCACGCGCATCGGCGCGGCGCTTGAGCACATCGACCACTCTCTGGTGCAACGCCCGGCGCCGGGTCGGGGGAATGGATGCTTCAACGGCACGGCGCGCGAGTTCATGGCGGAATCGAACCAAGGCGCCCTCGAGCGACAACATGCCCTTCTCCACGCACTCATCGAGACCACTATCGATGCCGCTTTTGACGAGGTCGGCGACCACCGCGGTTTCCGCACGACGGGGAAACAACGAGACCGCCTCAAGCACGACCCGGGCGGATTCGCATAGGCGCGATGCGCGCGCCAGCGTCGAATCGCGCACCGCATCGGTCGGCACGTCGTGCTCCACTGCCAAGGCTTCCGTGACGAGAAACGGATTGCCGGCGGTCAGCGCGTACAGTTGCTCGGCGCGGCGACCGGCCTTGGCGGCAAGCTTGGTCACGGCGGCGAGCGAGAGCGGCTCGAGCTTCATGCGCGAAACGCTGCCGACCGGCGCTTCGCCGAGAACCGTGCGCACCGGCGAGCGCGCATCCACTTCCTCGTCCCGATAGCTAATCAGGATCAGCGCGCGGACGCGAGCGATGCGCCGGCCGAGAAAACGGATGAGATCCAAGGTCGCGGTATCGGCCCAATGCACGTCCTCGATGATCAGCAACGCGGGTGCCGCGCCATGCGACAACAGGCGCAACATCGATTCAAACGCCCGAATATGATCGGAGTGAAAATCAAAAGCTTCACCGCTGGCGCGCGCGATGTCGCGCAGCGGCAGGAGCACCTCGGGCGTGGACAGGTTCTCGCAGGCGCCCCAATAGACGCGCGCGCCGTCGGCACCGCTGCCGACGAATCGCTCGATCAGCGCCGTCTTACCGGCGCCCGCCTCGGCCGTGATGGCGATGATCCGGCCCTTGCCCGCGCGTGCATGCGCGAACGCTTCGCTCAAGCACCGCAGTTGTTCTTCGCGCTCCAGCAGCTCGATGGGCGCCTCCCGGTTGTTCCATGCCCGCTCATTATAGCCCCGCCGGGCGTCTTGCCTGGCCCGTGAAGGAGCGCACGCTTCAAAACCCGAATTATTGGAAAAGCGTGAACGGCGTGAACAAGCCGGCGCGCCGATTTGCTACATTCTCGCCCTGCATGAACGACACCCCGACTCAAGACCCCCGCCGCGAGCTGCAATCGATGCTCGCGTCGCGTCTGTCGCTCATCGTGGTGGAGTCGCGCGAGGAAGCGCGCGTTCTCTCGCTGGTGCGCGAAGTGAGCCTCAAGGTAAAGGAAGGCCGCGGCTGGGGTGTGTTTCAATGGACCGTCACTGAGGGTATGCAGCGCATCGATATCGATCTCGGCGGTCCGCAGCGCATGCTCGCCGATCCAGAGCAGCTGCTGAAGCATCTGAAGGCCACGCCGATGCCGGGCATTTACGTGCTGCTCGATTTCCATCCCTATCTCAAGGAACCGGTGAATGTCAGGCTGCTCAAGGACATCGCGCAAGGATACGACCAGGTTGCCCGCACCGTCGTCCTGATGAGCTATGAAGTCACGCTGCCGGATGAACTCGAACAATTTGCGGCGCGCCTGCATCTTGCGCCGCCCGCGGCCAACGAGCGGCTGATGATCATCACGCGCGTCGTGCGCGAGTGGAATACCGCGAATCCCGGCAAGCCATGCGGCCTGGACCGCGAGGTGCTCGCCAAACTCGTCGACAATCTCAATGGTCTCACGGCCTCGGATGCGGAGCGCCTGGTGCGCCACGCGGTTTTCGATCATGGCGCCCTCACGCTCGAGGACCTCTCGGCGGTGCTTGCCGAGAAATACGAGCTTCTGAATCGCGGCGGCTCTCTCACGTATGAGCCGGCAACGGCCAAGTTTACCGATGTCGGCGGCATGCAAAATTTGCGGCACTGGCTTACCAGCAGGAAGCCCGCATTCGACGGCAGCGCTCCGGAACTCGATCCGCCGAAGGGCGTCATGCTCTTGGGTGTACAGGGTTGCGGCAAGAGTTTGGCGGCGCGTGCCGCGGCGGGAATTTTCGGCGTGCCGCTGGTTCGCCTGGACTTTGGCGCGCTCTACACCAAGTGGCAGGGTGAAGCGGAGAAGAACCTGCGCGAGTCGCTGCATTCCGCCGAAGGCCTCTCGCCCTGCGTGCTGTGGGTCGACGAGATCGAGAAGGCGCTCGCCGAGGGCGAAGGCGACAGCGGCGTTTCGCGCCGTGTGCTCGGAACCTTTCTTACCTGGCTCGCTGAGCAGCGTTCACGCATCTTTGTGGTCGCCACGGCGAATGACATCGCGGCCCTGCCGCCGGAATTGATCCGCAAGGGACGATTCGATGAAATCTTTTTTGTCGATCTGCCCGGCAAGGACGCGCGGGCGGACATCATCGCCATTCACAGCCGCAAGCGCGGTCTTACCTTGAGCCCCCCCGAGCTCGCGGCACTCGCCGGCCGCTGCGAGAATTTCTCCGGGGCGGAGATTGAACAGGCCATCGTCGCGGCGCTCTATAGCGCGCATGCCGCGAAACAGCCCGTCACCGCGGCCATGATTGCCCACGAGATGCAGAGCACCCGGCCCCTCGCCGTGGTCATGGCCGAAAAAGTCGCCGCCTTGCGCGAGTGGGCCGGCAGCCGCACTGTGTCGGCCGACTAACGCCGTGGCGGGACTGCGCGACCCATCGGTGTATGATGGGGGCGTTGCATGGCACAAAAATGTCTTAGGGGAGTTCATTGACGCACGCAGCCATCGTCGGCTGGGGCAAATGCCTGCCGCCGTTGATTCTGTCCAATCAGGACCTCGCCACCTTCCTGCCCACGGATGATGAGTGGATCACGACGCGTACGGGCATGAAGGAGCGGCGCATCTCGCATGTGCCCGGGATCGAGCTTGCCATCACGGCGGCGCGCCGCGCCATTGCCTGCGCCGGCATGTCCGGCAAGGACATCGAGTTGGTCATCTACGGCAGCTGCAGCAACGACGAGCTCGTACCCAACAGCGCCTCCGGTGTGCAGCAGCGCATCGGCGCGACCCAGGCGGCGGCATTCGACGTGAACACGGCCTGCACCAGTTTCATGTATGGACTGTCGATCGGAACCGCCATGATCAAGAGCGGCGTGGCCAAAAATGCCCTCATTATCGGCGTCGAGCTGATCTCGCAGTACATGGATTGGGACAATCGCAATGTGGCCGTGCTGTTCGGCGACGGCGCGGCGGCCGTGGTGCTCAAGGAGTCGCCGAGCGAAACCGGCGTCATCGCCGAGAAGCTGCAATGCTACGCCGATGCCCGTCAGATCCTGCGGGTGCGCGGCATGGGCACCATGTACGCCAATCTCGGCGTGCAGTATGGACAGACCAGCTGGGATTTCGACGGCCAGGAAATTTTTCGCAAGGCCGTGCAGGGCATGAGCGAGGCGAGTCTCGACGTCATGCGCCGGGCGGGGGTGAGCATGGCGGATATTGGGCTGGTCGTCCCGCATCAAGCGAACCTGCGCATCATCGATGCGGTCGCCAAGCGCACTGGAGCCGGCGCGGACAAGGTATTTTTGACGGTGCAGAAGTACGGCAACATGAGTTCTGCCACCGCGCCGGTTGCCTTGGTTGAGGCCGTGGAAGAAGGCCGGGTCGCGCCGAATAGCTTGGTGCTGATGCCCGCATTTGGCGGCGGTCTCACCTTATCGTCGCACCTCATTCGCTGGGGCGGGCGTTTGACGCCACTCGAGCAGAGCGATGCCGAGCTGCCGCCGACCAACAAGACCGCGCTCGACATCGTGAATGAGATCCGGGCACAGAAGAAACTGGGCCAAGCCGAAGCGAGCCGCTTGCAGCACTTGAGCTTTCCCGAGAACCGAACGGGTTAGCTCGCGGCGCCGCGGGGACTCGCGATCCGACTAGCGGAATTCGCCGGTCGGAGACTCGAGCGATTCGTATAGGCTGAGTCGAGCGGGCTCCGCTAGCGGCAGCCGGCGCGTCGGCTTTTTCGTCAGGAAAGGCAGGATGACGGCGCCGAGCAGCACCAGCCCCATTAGCGGCAGCATGCCCGCAAAGGATCCGGTCATGTCTTTGGCGCGCGCAACCAGGATGGGCCCGACCAAAGCGGCGAAACCCCACGCCGTGAGAATCAGCGCGTAGTTCAGGCCCATATACTTCGTGCCAAAGCAGCCGGCGTTGAACGATGGCATCGTGCCGAAACCCCCGCCGCAGCAGAACAGCACCACGGATGTGGCTGTCAGCGCGAGTGTCAGATCATGGATATCGCTCAACAGAAACAGCGTCACCGCTTGAATGGCAAACATGGCCGCGAAGGTCTTGTTGCAGCCGATTCGATCCGACACGGCGCCCCAGAACAAGCGGCCAAGCGCATTGAAAATACTGACGAGGCCGAAGAGCGGCGCGACCGCCGCGGCGGAAACTGAAGTCAGATCGGTGAGGATGAACACCGCGTTTGAAATGATGGTGATGCCGCCGATGACGTTGACGAAGAGCTGCAGCCACAGCAGATAAAACTGCGGCATCGCAAGGATTTGCGAGGGCGAGTACGACTCGACCGTGGGTCTACTGGCAAGGACCTTGGCTGAAGCCACGCGATAACCCGGCGGCGGATTGCGAAACACCAACGCGGCAGTCAGACCGACGACCAGAAATACCCCGCCGGATGCGACGAACACCTGCATGACCGCGCCGATGTCGGCCGCCGTAAAGGTTTGCGCCGACGTGAGGCCCAACAGATTGAACCGGGTGCCCGTGGCGGTCGCGGCCGCTTTCGCAGCGAGGAAACCGCCGGCGTGCAGCGCAGCGGCATGGAAACCTGCGAGGCGCGGCACCAACAAGTTATAGACGAATGCGCCCAGACCAAAGCCCGCGGCGACGAGACCGCCCGCGAGGCCCTTGCGGTCGGGAAACCACTTCGTGACCATCGCCACGGGTGTGATGTAGGCCATGCCGGCCCCGATGCCGCCCAGGATTCCGTAGGTCGCATACAGCCAGGGTGCGCCTACTCCTGAGGTTCCGAGACCGGCGAGCACATTGCCCGCCCCCCACAGAGCGACTCCCACCATCGCGACTTTTCGCGGGCCGGCCCGGTCCTGCCAGAAGCCGCCGATGAGCGCGCCCACCGCCGCCAGCGAGAAATTCGCGATGGCGTAGGCCCAGGTGGTGGTTCTTAGGTCCCAGCCATAGGCGACCAACAGGGGCTGAGTGAACAAACCCCAGGAATACAGGCAGCCGATCGTGACCATGACCACCGTTCCCGCGATCGCAATGACCCATCGACTCGGCATGCCCTCACTCATCAATTGTCTCCCTCCATGCGGAAGATCGGATTTCGGCGGGCAAAGCGGTCATGGGCCGGGATCTTTTCCAGCCTGGTACCGCGCAAATCCGGGTCCTGGCCCGGCTATTTACGACGGCTCAGCAGCGCTATCGGGTTTCGTGTTCGCGAACAGCGAACGGGCCGCGGGAAGCGCCGCCAGGGCGCCGAGACACTGCGCCAGGATGAACGCGGGAACATGGGACGGCGAGATACCGGCGAAGGTATCCGACAGGGAGCGCGCGATGGTGATGGCTGGATTCGCGAACGAGGTGGACGAGGTGAACCAATAGGCCGCTCCGATCCACGCAGAAACCATCCAGGGTGCATCCTGAGGCTTGCGATGACCCAGGACGACCAGCAAGAGACCGAAAGTTGCCACGAACTCGGCGAGCCATTGACCCATACCGGTTCGCGCATGAAGCGAGGATTGGATGAGCGGCAGCGAGAACATCGCGTGCGCGAGAATAGCCCCGGCGCAGCAGCCGAGGATCTGGATAGCGGCGTAGGCACCGGCATCGCGCCAAGCTAATGAACCGCGAAGCGCTTGGACCAGGGATACGGCGGGATTGAAGTGCGCCCCGCTCACGGGTCCTAGCAGCGCGATCAAGGTGGCGAGAACCGCAACGGTGGCACCGGTATTTGCGATGAGCGCGACAGCCGGGTTTCCGGCCGCGAGCCGTTCGGCCATGATTCCTGAGCCGATCACGGTCGCCGCGAGCAGGAGCGAGCCCAAGCCTTCTGCGGCGATCCGCCGAAACATGACCTTAGACATCCGGTACGGCGGGGCGATGCCCGATCGCGCGCAGCTTCTCGTGCAGCGTCATTGGGTCCAGGGATGCGATCGGCAGCTGAGTGAAGAGCTTGATTCGGGATTCAATCTCTTGGATCGCCTGTCGAAACGCCAAGGCTTTGTCCGCATCCGAGCCTTCCACTGCCGCCGGATCCGGGATGCCCCAGTGTGCCGTCATGGGCTTTCCGGGCCATATTGGGCATACCTCGCCGGCGGCGTTGTCGCAGACGGTGAAGATGAAGTCGATCGACGGCGCTTCCGGCGCCGCGAACTCGTCCCAGCTCTTGCTGCGAAAGCCCTCCGCGGGCAGATTCATACGCTTAAGAAGATCGAGCGCCAGCGGATGTACCTGGCCTTTGGGGAAGCTGCCGGCGCTAAAGCTCCGGAACCGACCGCGGCCCCAGTGAGTTAACAGCGATTCAGCCAAGATGCTGCGCGCCGAGTTGCCGGTGCATAAAAACAGCACGTTATAGATCCGCCCGGCGTTCATTTTGCGCAGCAACTGGCAGGCTGTGCCGGTTCCAGCGTATGGAACGTCTCCCATGCGATTCCGGCGGGATCGGTGACCCAGTACTTGTCCGATTTCGCGTAGCGACAGAGCTGCTCGCTCTCTTCCACCAGGCCCGCGTCCGCGGCTTCCAGTTGCGCCCGCATACCACGCAGTTCCTGGTCCGATTCAACCTGGAATCCTAAATGATTCACGCCCACGGACTGGCGATGTGTCGGAGTCGCGAAGTTCATCTTTTTAAGCCGCTTTTGCCGTGCGCTTCGCCGGCTTCGCCTGCCGTGCCGGCGGGCAGCATTCGGCCGCACTCTCGGCGCAGCAGTTATCGGTCAAATAGCCCACCAGCGCCGTCATGGCGGTGAAATCCGCCGAGTAGATGAGCTGGCGGCTCTCGCGACGCTGGGCGATGAGTCCCGCGCGCTGCAAATTCTGCAGATGGAAGGTCAGGGATGAGGGAACGAGTCCCACTCGCTCGGCGATCCGCCCAGCGGATAGTCCGGCGGGCCCACGCTCGACCAGCAGTCTGTAGATCGCGAGCCGATGCTCGTGTGCCAGGGCTCCTAACGCGTCGATGACCCGGGGTATCTTCATGACGATACGATATTTCGACTAATGTCGTATTGTCAAGCACCGCCGTCACAACACCAAGAAGGCTGGGTTATTTATGGCAGAGCGCGGGTTGGCGCGGCAACATACAATGCGCGGATGAACACCCATGCCGCCCCTGACCTTGGAACTACTCTGACCGATGAGGATATACGCACTTGCGTGCGCGTCCTGCGCCTCATCGAAGCGGATCGATCGCACCTTACGAATCTGAGCCAAGAGCAGCGGCGCGAACTCTTGATGCTGGCCGGCCTGGTCGCCAAGCCCGATCGGCATGATGTTTCCAGAATGCTGAAGGGATTTCGGCGCGCCAAGCGTCAAATTTCGCAGGAACATGACCGCAAGATCATCGAGGGCGCGGGATTGCGCGTGCAGCGGCACTCCAAGGTTTATGCACCGCTCTGGCTGGAGCGGCCGAAGCCCGGGGTAGAGAGCGCTCACGCCGAATTCCATCAGGAGCGCAATTGCTACGTCTGCAAGCAGTCCTTCGCGAAGATGCATCGCTATTACGACTCGATGTGCGAAGAGTGCGGCGAATTCAACTACGCCAAGCGTGAACAGTCGGCGGACCTAAACGGTCACACCGCGCTCATAACCGGCGCGCGCGTCAAGATTGGTTTTCAGGCATCCCTGAAGCTGCTGCGAGCCGGCGCGCATGTGATCGTCACCACCCGCTTTCCAGTCGACGCCGTCGAGCGGTACTCCAAGGAGCCCGACTTTGGCGCATTTCGCGCGCGCCTGGAAATTCACGGACTCGATCTGCGGCATACGCCAAGCGTGGAGTTGTTCACGCAGTTCTTGTTGGAACGGCTGCCGCGGCTGGATTACCTTTTGAACAATGCCTGCCAGACGGTGCGCCGGCCCGCGGGTTTTTTCGAGCACCTGCTCGCGCGGGAAGGCGCGCCGCTTGCCGGGCTCCCGGATGCGTGGCGCGGGCCGCTTGCGAGCCACGCGGAGTTGCGCGGACGCATCGAGGGATCGCAGCTATCCCAGGAACCACCGGAATTAAAATCTGGCGCCCTGGTCGCGGCCACGCGAGGCCTGCAGGGCGAGGGGCTGCTTCACAGCGCGGCGCTGTCGCAGAGGCGCTACCTTGATGAGGACTATCAGGGCGGTGAAGCGCTGTTTCCCTTGGGTCACTACGATGAGGATCTGCAGCAGGTCGACTTGCGCGAGGTGAACAGCTGGCGCTTGCGCATGCACGAGGTCAAAACGCCGGAATTGCTCGAGGTGCAGTTGGTGAATGCCATCGCGCCCTACGTGCTCAACGCGCGCCTGAAACCGCTCATGTTGCGCACCGCAGGGCGCCACAAGCATGTTGTAAATGTCAGCGCCGTGGAGGGTCAGTTCTACCGAACCACCAAGACCGACAAGCATCCGCACACCAATATGGCCAAGGCAGCACTCAACATGATGACGCGCACCAGCGCGCCGGATTTCGTCAAAGACGGCATCCACATGAACGCGGTCGATACCGGATGGGTGACGGATGAAGATCCGGCCGCGCATGCGGCGCGCAAGGCGAATTTAGGATTCGCGCCGCCGCTCGACATCATCGACGGCGCGGCGCGCATCGTCGATCCCATATTCAGCGGCCGCCTAAGCGGCGAGCATATTTGGGGACAGTTCTTGAAGGATTACAAGCCGGCGCCTTGGTGAGGCATTTGCCGCGCAGAGCGGGCGGCCTAAAAGTGTCCTCCTTTGCCCCCTATTCGGGGGATATATTGGGCTGCCGCTCCCCCTTCAGACTTTGCTCCCATGCAATATTCTGATTACAAATGTTTCCGGTTTGGATTTGAGTCCGGAGTCGCATTCGTCAGCATCGATCACCCGCCGATCAATCTTCTCGATGAAGCTCTGTCCCAGGAATTTGACAAACTCGGAAGGCAACTCGAGGCCGATGACAGCGTCCGGGTTGTGGTCTTGCAGAGCGCACTGCCGGATTTCTTTATAGCCCACTCTGGTTTGGGCCGGGTTGGAGCGGCTTCCAAAACGGTGTCCCTTACGCGCAGCTTTCGCCTTACGCAGACGATCGGCGAGCGGTTCAGGAATATGCCCAAGGTAACCATCGCCAAAATCGAGGGACGGGCCCGGGGCGGAGGGAGCGAGATCGCGCTCGCCATGGACATGTGTTTTGCTGCCGTGGGTAAAGCGATCTTCGGCCAACCGGAAGTGGCGGTCGGGCTCGTTCCGGGCGGCGGCTCTACGCAGAGATTGCCGCGGCTCGTTGGGCGGGGACGGGCCTTGGAGGTTCTCCTGGGTTGCAATGATCTCTCGGCGGAGCTGGCAGAGCGTTACGGCTATATCAATCGGGCGTTGCCGGCGGACGAGCTGACGCCATTTGTCGAGAAGTTGGCTCGTCGCATCGCCTCATTTCCTACGCACGCCATTGCTCACGCCAAGGCGGCCGTGGATGCCGGAGCATTTAGTGACATGGCAGAGGGGCTTCTCGTGGAAGCCCATGAATCCGATTTGAGTGTCGCCAGCGAGGTGACGCAAGCACGCGTCAAGGAAGCATTGAAGGTCGGCGCCGAAACTTATGAAGGCGAGCTGGAAATGGATTATTTGTCGAGGCTCTCCCCGGCAAGATAACCCGCAAATGAATCTATGGCGCCGACGCACGTGTCCGCACGCCACTAAAAGGAAACCTATGCGCATTGTCCATTTCGAGAAGGCGGGTGTCCCCGGAATTGCTGCCGATGACGTATCCGCGCCAGTCGAAATGATCAGCGTCGCGATGAGTCTCGAGCCGGCCCCGTCCGGGACGGGTGAAATGAGCGGCGGGCCGTTATCGCAGTTTCAGTGCGACTGCGTCTCGGGCGCGGCATTCGTGTAGCGCTTGCCGGACGCAGCATCGGCCACGACCGTGCGCGTCGGTGGATTTACAGTTGGGCGCTTGGCGGATAACTTCGCCTCGATCGCGCTGATTTTGGCGGCAACGCCGGGGGTGTTCGGCGCGAGGGTCGCGACCCGCTGATAGGTTCGGAGCGCATCCGCGGGGCGATTTGCGCGCAACAGCGCATCGCCCAGGGCGGAAAGCAGCGATGGATCGCTCGGGTTGCGGCGAATCGCGTCATAGCAGGAATCTACTGCACGGCAGCGCTCCAAGTCTGGTTTTCCCGCAGCGGGCGTCGCCGCGGCCATGCACGGCGCTGCCAGGGAAGCAACCATGCAAGCCAGGCCGGCGGCGGAACGGATCATCCGTGCCCGCCGCCTCATGGTGCGATGTCTCTGGCCAAGCGGATTCCAACACTGCTGGTTCGATAGTCCACGCCGAAGTGATTGCGATAGTTGGCCCTGACAAAGGTGGGGGTGCTGAACCACGAACCGCCGCGAAGTTCGCGCTCGGCGCAATCGCCGCTCATGCGCGCCGCGCCATCAATGGGCGCACCCTTGTAGTCCGCGTTCCAGCAATCCTCGGTCCACTGAAACACATTGCCCAGCATGTCGTTGAGGCCAAATGAGTTCGCTTTGAAAGATCCCACGGGTGATGTTTGGACGAAACCGTCGTTGCAAGCGAACACGGCCCAGCCAGGGAAGCGATGCGCCGCGCTTTGATCCGCCACATTCGCGTTGACACAGGCGTCCGAGCCGTCGGCACCCCACGGCTGCGCGGCCGCCCCGCCGGCGCGTGCCGCGTACTCCCATTCCGAGGCGCTCGGCAGGCGGTAACGCTGTCCCGTCTTCGCCGACAGCCAAGCAACGTAGGCCTTGGCGTCATTCCAGGACGTGCAGGTGACAGGATGCGATCCGGTCTGCACGAAGCCGGGATTTTCCCAGTTGCTTTCGGCGCGGTGCCGCCATTCACCGTCGTACGTGTCGCAGCCCTCCATGTCCCTGCCGGTCGCGGCTATGAATTCGCGGAATTCATCGACGGTGACGGCATTGGTCGACAACGCAATCGGATGGGCAATCATCACCCAATGCAGCGGCTTTTCAAACGCAGAGCCATTTTCAGTCGGCGCCGATCCTTGTTCGAATCGACCCGAAGGCAGAACCGTCAGGACAGGACAGGTCGGACAGTCGCGGAGTGTCGTGCCCGGCTGCATCACAACCGCCGTTGCGGGGACCGGATTGCTCGGCGCCGGCACCGGTGGCGAACGGTGGACAACGAACCAGAGCGCGGTGGCGAGCAACACGATCGCTGCGCCGATCCATACCGCTCGCGGCGTGGTGCGGAAATTCCGGTGCCAGTCGCGAACAATCAGACGGAACCTGGTCAGCAGGCCCAGGGCGGATGCGGCATGCGCTCGCGGGAGGAGGACATCCACTGGCGGAAGCACTTCCTCTCCGGGCAACCTAACGCCCGCGGCGGGTGCGCGCTGTTGCGCAGCCGCTTGCCATTGCGCCGCGCGCTTAGCCTCGCTTCTGACGGATGCACCTAATTTTTCGATCAGTGCGTTGCTATCCCGCAGCTTTGACTGCAGGTTGGCAACTTGGGCGCGCAAACCATCGAGATCGGTGTTCGCGGCAGCAATGCGCCGTTGCGTCGCCTGCAATTTTTCCTCGGTCTTTTGCGCACGACTCTCCGACTCAGCAAGCGCCTTGCTGTGTCCCTGGCGTAGCGCCGCGAGCTGCGTATCGCGCTCCACCAACGATTTGCGCATCTCGACAAGAGTTTTGTTCTGTGATGCCAGCGATTCACGCGCGGCGCCGATTTGCGAATTGCTATTGGTCAATGAACGTTCGATTTCCTGACTCTTGCGCCGCTCCGTTTCGAGCGCGGCGAGCGTCTCGGCGTGTTGGCGTTGCAGTGCGACGCACTGCGCATCACGCTCCGCCAGCGCTTGCCGCATTTCGGCAAGCATTTTGTTTTGAGCCGCCAGCGAGTCGCGCGCGACACCGATCTGCGCATTGCTGGAGGTGAGAGTTTCAAGTTCAGTACGCAACGCGGCGAGTTCTGCATCGCGCGCGTCGAGGGTCTGGCGCATTTGCGCGGTGACCTTGTCGCGGCTCGCCATGGAATTGCGCGCGGCCCGCAATTCCGCCTGGTGGCGTTCCGACTCCCGAAGAGTGCTATCCAGGCGAGATCGCAGCGCCTCCTCGGCGGCGATTCTCCCCGATAAAAGTTCTTCCGCCTCTCGAGCCCTGGTTTGCTCCGATTCCAACGCACCGCGCACGTTCAGCAATTCGGCCGAAAGCGCAGCAGGATCCAATTGCTCATCTTGATCGATTGCGCCAATCGGATCGCTCTGCTCTGTCGCGCCCTGTTCGATCGCCTCATCGAGAAGACCCAGTACTTCTCGGTACGCATACTCTGGCAGCGGTTGAATCAATTCACTGCGGCGCAGGACTTCACGCAGCTCGCCGGGAGAGACGCCGGTCGCCAGCAAGCGCTTCAATTGAAATTCGACTTCCGTGTACGGGAGGCCGCCGATCTCAAAACCTTTCAAGACCTTCCTGAAAGTGGCGGCGGCGAACGAATTGCGCGGATCGCTTGTTTCAGCGCTTTTACCGACAATACTCATGTGATTTTTTTACTCGACCGCGGCGACTAAGGCAAGGACTGTATCGCCGCATCGCTTGCGACGACCATTTGTATTTTTTTCAAACGGACTCGAATCGATTGAGGGCCACGTTTTTACGAACGGAATCGGCGCGAAATACCTGCCCGTTGGCGGTTATGTAAACTCCCGGCGGCAGTAGTTGGACGGCGCCGACGGCCAGGCCCAGGTTGAATGCCGCGTCGCTGTCGGCAAAGCGCGCGGGTTGAAGAGCACCGGTCAAAATGATGGTTTTGCGCGGAAGTCCTTGCAGCTCGCGCGCCGTCTCGACCATCGTATCGGTGCCGTGAGTCACGATGATGCGACTGGCCTCCGAGGCGGCAACGGCGTCGCGGACGGCGATTCGATCGGCCGAAGTCATCTCTAAGCTGTCTTTGCGCAACAGCTCCACGATGGGGATCTGGGCGGTCACGCGGGCCTGGTCCAGGATTTGGCGAACCATGGGTGCACCGACCTCATAGCCGCCCTTGGCGTCGAAGTACACCTTGTCGATCGTGCCGCCCGTCGTGAAGATCATAATTTGCATGGGGTGTGCATTATAGGTGGGTATTTGAGTCCTCGAGCGGCTCGATAACGTCGAACTTGCCATAGTCAACGTGCATGGTTCCGTCCGGCGCTTCTTCGAGGATGCCGTGGAAGGTTGAATTCCATCGTATGTCGGCGCAGAAATATGCGCCGCGCGCCATCAATATCTGCCTACTTTCGTCCGGGCCTGCTCACCGACTCAGGATATGCCGTCGCGCACATCGGCCGAAAGTTTGGTCCGCAATACCTGACCTGTGTCGAGCAAAACCACGGTATGCAAGCGGCCAGCAGGAGAGCCATCGCTCGCCGGGTTGCAGAGGACACTGACGCGGTCGCCGCTTTTAAGCGAATTTTGCGTCCAACCGAAACGCTTCAGGACGGCAGGGCTGTTGGTGATGATATTCCATTTAATTGGCTCACCGCGACCATCGGGCTCAAGCACAAGCGTGATTGTCGAATGTGGATTGCTCCAGTGGAAAGTCTCCACCGTGCCTTTGAGCGCGCGCGTTTGATTCAAGTCGTAGGCGGCGTACGAATGATGCGCGAGGGAGGGCACCGCCATGAGTGCTGCGGCACAAAATAATGCCGAAATCACACCGGGGCGCCATTGCCAGAGTTTCACGCCGATTGATCCTTATGCCTATCCGCTCGAACAGCAATGCCTTTCGAGTTTGCACAAGATCACGGCCGGCGGTCAAATAAGCGCATACTCGAAAATACGCGGTTTACCGCGACTAAGAAACGCGGCCCTACAGAGGCCAACACATCCATTTTTGGGGGAACAAAATGCAAGCTTTTTACAAAACTCTCTTTGTCGGCGCCATATTTGCAATCGGATTGGGTACCGCGATCGCGGCGGATGCTGTGGTCGGGACGTGGAAGTTGAATCTTGCGAAATCGACGTTTTCTCCCGGGCCGGGGCCCAAAAGTCAGACGCGCGTTTATAGTGAATCGGCACAAGGCACGACGGTGGTTGTCAAGACCACAACGGCGGACGGCAAGGATTCCTCGACCACACTGACCTACAAGGAGGACGGCAAGGCCTACCCCGCCAGCGGTAGCCCTGACTTCGATATGGTGTCCGTGACGCGCATCGATGCCTTGACGACGCGCAGCACCCAGATGAAAGCGGGAGCGACGGTCGGTACTGCGATCCGTACGGTGTCGAAAGACGGCAAGACCCTGACATTCGCGCAGAAGTTAGCGCATGCCGACGGCGCTAAATACGACGACGTGTCGGTGTACGACAGGCAGTAACGACCAGCCTCAACGGGGCCGCGGATGCGCGGCCCCTTCCGATCCGTGCGGCTCGAATTGTGCACGGAGGACGAACAGCCCCGGCCTGACGCAGAAGACTATTTCGGCGCGAGCGGACACAGGCCTGTGATCGGGCCGAAGGCTTCCTCGCCACTCATCACTTTGACGACCTTGTAGTAGTCCCAGGGGTATTTGGATTCCTGCGGGGACTTCACCTGCATGACGTACATGTCGTGGATCATCAGGCCATCCGTGCGTATGTATCCGCCCTTGGCGAACATGTCGTTGATCTTGGTCTTCTTCAGTTCCGTCATCACTTTTTCGGGGTCGGTCGTACCGACGGCCGCGACCGCCTTCAGATACGTCATCGTGGCCGAATAGGATCCGGATTGGGTCATTGAGGGTTCTCTTTTCATCTTGTCGAAAAAGCGCTTGCCGAATGCGCGCGTGTCGGGATTCACGTCCCAATACCAGGCGGTCGTGAGGTAGAGTCCTTGCGCAGTTTTTAAGCCTAAGCCGTCGATGTTATTTACGAAGACCAGGAGACCCGCCGGCTTCATTGTTTGAGTGAGGCCGAATTCGTTGGCGGACTTGAGCGAGTTGATAAAGTCGTCGCCCGCGTTAGCGAGCCCGAGAACTTGTGCGCCAGAGGCTTGCGCCTGGAGCAGAAACGATGAGAAGTCCGAGGTTGAAAGCGGCACTCGCACCGCGCCCAGATTCTTGCCGCCATTGGCTTCGACAACCTTGGATGCCGCTGCCTGCAGTTGAGTTCCGAAGGTATAGTCGGCCGTCAAATAGAACCAAGTCTTGCCGCCGCTCTTGACAATCGTGGAGGCGGTGCCGTTGGCGAGCGCGGTGGTGTTGTAAACGTACTGAACGGTGAAAGGGGTACAGTCCTCATTCACCAGTGATGCGCCGGCCGACCCGATGACGAAATAAGGCACCTTCTTTGCTGAAATGACTTTGGCCATCGCGATGGCGACGCCAGTGTTGGCTCCCGCGAGGAGCATGTTGAGGCCGCGCTGGTCGGCCCACTCTCGTGCCTTCGAGGCGCCGACGTCTGCCTTGTTCTGGTGGTCTGCGGTCAACAACATAATTTTTCGGTTGAGCACGCTGCCACCGAAGTCGGCGATTGCCATTTTGATGGCCTCGATGGCGCCTGCCCCACCATTGTCTGAATACACGCCCGTCAAGTCATCTATGTCTCCGATGACGACATCGGTGGTGACCAGTGCCGGTGCCGGTGCCGCAGCGGCGACCCCGGCGGCCAGTGCAACGGTCAAAGCAAATGCCAGTACCTCGAGCTTCACGACCGCCTCCCATTTGTTTTCCACCGCAATTCTTCGGCGCGGTAGGCACGTCTCTCGCTTCGCGTGCTAAGCGCAGGAGTTTGCGCCGATCCTTTGTGGTGGTCAAAAAAGCAGCACTCCGGCGCAACTCGCTGAATGGCGGTAACGTTTCGGTGACAAGGAACCGGTTGTGCACCGGGTTATCCACCGGCGATGGGGATAACGAGTGAATGGAATGCGAAGCGAGAGTGCGTGGCGCATTAGAAGATCTCGCTGATACCCGAGGCCCGGGGGCGCAGGGTACGGAACCGCTCGACGCCGATGTTTCCACCGAGATTGGGATGGTACGATGTCGAGGAAAACAAAAGCGGATTTTTAAATTAATGCACCAAGGCGGAATTCTCATAAGAATCGTGGCGTTGTTGGTGTGCTCCGTCGTTGTAGTCAACCATCCTGTGATTGCCGAGGCGCCGGCCGCCGCGGAACCGCCCCTCGAGGAAGTCCTGGTTGTCGGCGAACAACCCGGACCCGCAATGTGGCGGGTTACCAAGGGCGATCACGCTCTGTGGATCTTGGCCACGCTCGAGCCTCTACCGAGGGACATGGTTTGGCATTCCAAGAGTGTGGATGAGCGCATCGCTGCGTCGCAGTTGGTCTTATCACCACCGGAACTCTCGGCGCACGTAGGATTCTTTCGCAGCATGACCCTGGTACCGTCGCTGCTGCGCGCCCGCCACGCTCCCAATGGCCAGACATTGGAACAATCTGTGCCCCACGATTTGTACATGCGCTGGCTGGCGTTGCGCGTGAAATACTTAGGACATGCGGACGACGAAAAGTTGCGCCCCCTGCTCGCGGCCGCTAATTTGTACCAGCGCGCTATCAATCAGGTCGGACTCACGCATGATTCTCATGTCTGGCAGCGCATTGAGGCCACCGCGCGAGCCAAACACGTACCCGTGCAGCCGGTCAGCCTGGAAGTACCCATCGACAACCCAAAACAATATGTGCGGGACTTGAGTGCGATTCCGTCCGCCGGCGAAATTGACTGCCTGCGGTCCACGGTTGGGCTCCTCGAAACACAACTGCCGATCATGCGCAAGCGCGCGAACCTTTGGGCCACAGGCGACGTCGAACAGCTGCGCAACTTGTTGCGGCCCGAGGCTGTGGAAACCTGTGCCGGCGCTGTGCTGGTGGTTCCGAGCTTTCAGGAGGAATATACAAAGGTCAACGCGCAGCTTCAGGCGGCCTGGCTTGCGGCCGCCGAGAAGGCCATTGCGGCCAACGTGAGCACGGTGGCCGTGCTGTCCATGCCGGAGCTGGTGAAGCCCGACGGCTGGCTGGCAATGTTTCGCGCCCGGGGCTATGAGATAACTGAGCCATGATGTCAGCTGACTTTGTCTTGGGTCTTGGTGTCGAAGTCGCTCGCGTCATGACGTTCGTGCAACTGGTCTGATAGTTCGCCGAAAGCCCGGTTGACCTTGCGGCCGCGTTGTACGGCGGGACGTTTGGCGATTGCACCGCTCCAGCGCTGCACGTGGGCGTATTTCTGCACTTGCAGAAACTCACCCGCGCTGTAGAGCAGTCCTTTTGCGAGAGCGCCATACCAAGGAAAAACGGCGATGTCGGCGATTGTGTATTCGGGACCCGCAAGATACTCGGACACGCCCAAGCGGCGATCGAGGACATCGAGCTGACGCTTCACTTCCATGGCAAAGCGATCGATGGCATATTCGATCTTGGCCGGTGCGTAGGCGTAGAAGTGACCAAACCCGCCGCCTAGGTAAGGGGCGCTGCCCATCTGCCAGAACAGCCAGGACAAGCACTCGGCACGCGACGCAATGTCATTGGGCAAGAAGGCGCCAAATTTCTCGGCGAGGTACAACAAAATCGCGCCGGATTCAAAAACTCGGATGGGTGTCGGACCGGTGCGGTCCATGAGCGCCGGGATCTTGGAGTTGGGGTTGACGGCGACGAATCCGCTCCCAAATTGATCGCCCTCGCTGATCCTAATCAGCCATGCGTCGTACTCGGCGCCGGGCATTTTAAGCGCCAGCAATTCTTCCAGCATCACCGTGACCTTCACGCCGTTCGGGGTGGCGAGCGAGTAGAGCTGCAGGGGATGGCGGCCGACGGGCAGTTCCTTGTCATGCGTGGGGCCCGCGATGGGGCGATTGATGCTCGCGAAACGACCGCCACTTTCCTTGTTCCAGATCCAGATTTGCGGCGGGGTGTAATCGGACGAGTCGGTCATAGCTGAAGGCTCCGGGAGTTGTGCGAACAGATGTGGAATTGGTGGCTGGGTCGCCGTTTTCAACGCCGGCTGCGATTTTGAACCGGACAATGGTCAGGGAATGAAGCCCGCCGGTCCGACCTCGTAGCGGAGCTTGACAGACGCTAGAATCCACCGATGAATCACCAGACACTGATGACGATCGCGGAACTGTCCAATTACAAAGAGACTGGACGTCTCGAGGAGGTCGAGCGCTTGAGCGCCGAACTTGCACGTACGTGGCCCGAAGCGGTGCGCTCGTTCGAGTACGGCAGGTCGGCGGAAGGACGCGTCATGCGTGGCCTGCTGGTCTCGCGATCCGGCGCGCTCTCGTCGGCGGATCTGCGCACCCAGGCGATTCCGCTGCTCATGATCCAGGGCGGCATCCACCCGGGTGAAAGCGACGGCAAGGATGCCGGGTTCGTTGCGTTGCGCGAGTTGCTCGGAAATTCCTCGGCGGATACGTTGTTGGAGCGGATTGCGGTGCTCTTCGTTCCCGCATTCAACACGGACGGTCACGAGCGCGTCGGGCGCTGGAATCGCCCCAATCAGAGTGGCCCGGTTGAGACCGGCTGGCGCACGACGGCGCAAAACATCAACCTCAATCGCGACTACATGAAGGCGGACACGCCGGAAATGCGGGCCATGTTGCGCCTCATCGACACGTGGGATCCGCTGGTGTGCGCGGACCTGCATGTCACCGACGGCGCGGACTTCGAGCCCGACATTTCCCTGCAGGTCGAACCGCTCAATCAAGGCGACGCAACCTTGAGAGTGAGCGGCAGACAGATGCGCGATGCACTCATTGCGCGGCTCACTGAAGTTGGGTTCCAGGCCCTCGACTTTTATCCCGATCTGGCCAGCACCGATGACCCCGCCTCGGGGTTTGCGTTGACCGTGTATTCGCCGCGCTTTTCGACCGGCTATTTTCCACAGCGCAATCGCTTTACGGTGCTGGTCGAAACGCACTCCTGGAAGGACTACGCCCACCGCGTGCGCGTGATGCGCGACACCATCATGAGCTTGGCCGAGTTGATCGGCGCCCACGGGCGCAACTGGCTCGAGCTTGCGCACCAGGCAGACCAGGCCGCCATGAAGCTGGCCGGCGCGGAAATGCCGCTCGATTTCACATCAAGCTGGCGCGAACCGGCACAGGCGGGCGGCGTCACGCCGGACCGGGATGTCTCGGAGGCACGCGTGATCGAGTTTAGGGGATACGCATACACCCGGGCGCCGTCGCCGATCTCCGGCGGTCTCGTCACGACCTACGATCCGAAAACGCCGCAAATCTGGCGCGTGCCGCTCCGCGATCAAGTCAACGTTGCAATTTCCGCGACAGCGCCGCTCGGCGGGTATGTCGTGCCGGTGGCCTTCGCCGCCGACATCGCACCCCGCCTGGATGCGCATGGCGTCGAGTTCTCGCGCCTGCATGGTGGCCGGGACGAAATCCAAGCGAAGGCATTTCGAGCCACCGAGGTGAGCTTCTCCGCAGCCCCGTTCGAAGGACGCATGCGCGCGCAACTGACGGGCTCGTGGCGCGAAGAGATATATCTCCCTCAGGACGGCGCGCTGTTCGTACCCATCACGCAACCGCTGGCGCGGCTGGTGGTGGCGCTTTTCGAGCCGCGGGCGCCGGACTCCTTCGCCGCCTGGGGCTTGTTCAATGCGTGCTTTGAACAAAAAGAGCACATGGAACCCTATGTCGCCGAGCTGATTGCACGGGATATGCTCGCGCAAGATCCGCGCCTCGCGGCCGAATTCCGGAGCAAGTGCGAGCACGATGCGAAATTCGCCGCGAGTTCCGCGGAGCGCTTGGAGTTCTTCCTGCGTCGCCACGCATCCTGGGACACGCGTTACAACTTGTATCCCGTGCGGCGGGTCGAGACGACCCTTGAATGACCGGCGCCTCAGGGGCTCGAGAGCAAGCTGGCATCTACTGCGGATAAACTGCGATGCTGTCGGCGACCGAGTCGGCGACGTGCTCCTTGGTGATGACACCGACGACGTCGCTGGCTCGCGGAATTCCGTTGCCCCGCACGACCACGGCCATAATGGCTTTCTTGCGCCACATTCGGCGGATCACCTCATAAGCGGTTACCTCTTCGCTCACCACGGTGAAGTTTCGACTCGCGACATCGCGTAATCTCACGCCGGTAGTCGCGCTCTCCAGTCCGCGGCGCAGTCCCGTGTTGACACGGATGACTCCAAAGAGGTGTTCGTTCTCCGTTACTACGACATGGCGCAGCCGTCCGGCATGCTCGGGTTGCCTAAGATAGTCGTCGAAACTCCGCTCCGCCGGCAGGACTTGGATATCGGTGTCCATTACCTCGCGCGCTTTTCGCACCAGGAACATGTTGGCATGACGGGCCTTGGGAATGGATCGACCGCGGCGCACCAGCTTCAAGGTGTAAATGGT
>Ga0307474_10000266_pt1 | contig 38531 bp, 30 predicted proteins | sample atmos_gasesECM1C_2_FD_203312 | JGI IMG/M metagenome (GOLD analysis project Ga0307474, IMG submission 203312) | Hardwood forest soil microbial communities from Morgan-Monroe State Forest, Indiana, United States - atmos_gasesECM1C_05 | ecosystem: Environmental > Terrestrial > Soil > Temperate... | reverse complement strand
GGATCGGGCACCACCGCAGACACGGCATCCCGCTCCACGATCTCCAGTCTCTGCCCCCGTCCTCCATAAAATCGACCTCTATCAAAATGCGGCAGACGCGCTGCCGATGCTCGAGACGCAGACTCTCTGGAAGGCTCCGATCGCAAAGGCGGCGAATGAGGATGGACTCTCTTTCTGGAGACAAAGTGAAGCGAGGCTTGCCGCGGGCGAAATGCAAATTATCAATGGACTGGGATCATGATGGAACAATTCACGCTGAGCGTTGATCATCCTCTGCTGAGAAATCACCGGGTGCACGGCCAACACATCCTACCCGGCCTCTCGTATATCGATTTGATCTATCAAATCTTTCGCAAACGAGGGCACGATTATCGATATTTGGAGTTATCGGACGTATGCATTTATCGACCAGTCACTGCCGCGCCGGGAATCGACGTTCAACTACTCGTCGAATGCACGGAGGTGGGCGACTCGTCCTGGGCAATCGCCATCGACGCTGAACATCGAATCGGACCGTCGCCGACCGAGTCAACCCGCGTCATGACCGCTAACATGGCGCGGCATGCGCATTCGAACACGTTCCAAACCGACCCTTTCGCCTTCGATATGCGAATGGAAGGAGCCGCGGGCCGTAACCTCAACGACACCTACGCCATATGTCGCTCTTTAGGCGTCGTGCACGAGGGTTTCATGAGGGGAAGCGGCAGTATTTATTCCCACGAAGACGCGATCTATATCGATATCCGAGCTGAAGCCGATCTGGGTTCTTCTTTCGCTCAGATGATGTTTCATCCAACATTGATAGATGGAAGCGCGGTCTGTGCGGGCGTGTCTTGTGCATCGCGTGATCAGGGTCAATCACAAAGTGCGGCATTCCTGCCCCTCTACTACGAACAGTTTCGAGCCAACGATCTGTTAGTCGGAGGGTGCTTTGCTCGCATCCCCCTAAGTAGCGTGCGTATGAAAAATGACGTTAGTTACCTCACGATCGAGTTTTTCAATCACGACTCTGTAAAAGTAGCCGAGTTGACCAATTTGGCCGGCAAGTGCTCACGGCCGCCCGAAGCGCCGGCCCCGCATTTCGCGGGGCCAACAGTCGATCTACAGCAGTCCGAATTCGCGCCACTCTCCGACACGGCACTCGAGATTCAGGGACTCATCGCGAAGGCTTTGCACTGTGACGACCCAACCGAGGTCGGCTTGGACGTCGCATATTATGAGCTGGGATTGGGGTCCATCGCCTTGGTTGAGCTTTCTCACGATCTCGGCATTCGACTGAGCCGCAGTCTGCCCCCGACTCTATTCTTCGAGCACTCAACGATCCGCGGCGTCGCTGAATATCTCGACAGTCACGGGGGGTCGCCAGATGGCGCGGCGCCACGAAGTCTCACTGGGACCAACGCGCGCGCTGCCCCGTCTACGGTGTCCGCTCCCGACGACGTGTCTCGTAGGCTCGGCGCCGATGAGCCATCGGCTCCCCATCGAACCGGGTCGTCCGACAGTCACGATATCGCCATAGTCGCAATGAGTGGCGTATTTCCCAAAGCCCGCGACATCGAGCAATTTTGGGATAACCTGCGTGCCGGCAGCGATTGCGTAACATTGATTCCAGAGAGTCGTTGGTCTCATGATGAAATATTCGATTCGCACAAAGGACGACTCGGACGCGCCTACTGCCGGTGGGGTGGGTTCATCGAGGAAATGCAGGAGTTCGACGCCGGATTTTTCAATATGTCCGCGCGTGAGGCTTGCATAACCGACCCCCATGAACGGCTATTCCTGCAGACTGTGTGGAATCTATTCGAAAGCGCGGGCTACACCCGCGAGAGCCTGCGTAAGCAGCGGGACGGTAACGTCGGAGTCTACGTCGGCGCCATGTTCAACCAGTTTGGCGCCTTCCGTTCGGATCTCGCCACAGAATCGATGGCGAGTATCGCAATGCATAGCTCCATTGCGAACCGCGTATCACATTTCTTTGGATTGAACGGTCCCAGCATGGCCTTGGATTGCATGTGCGCTTCCTCCGGCGCCGCACTCTACTCCGGCTTCAACGATCTGCAGCGCGGCGCCGTAGGGCTTGCGGTCGTGGGGGGAGTCAATCTCTCGTTGCTCGCAAAAAAATATATCGGCCTGTGTCAATTTGAGTTGATAGGAAGTAGTCACGATAGCCGAAGCTTCCTAGGAGGCGACGGCTATTTACCGGCGGAGTCGATCGGCGCACTCCTTTTGAAGCCCTTGGGAAAAGCCGAGCGTGATGGAGACGAAATTCATGCGATCATCAAGTCTGTCGCGATGAATCACAGCGGGCGGGGCACCGCGTATTCGGTGCCCAATCCCGTGGCGCAGGCGGGCGTGATCCAAGAAGCTCTCCGACAGGCCAAAGTCGATGCGACTCAAATCAGCTACGTAGAGGCCTCATGCAACGGCGCCACTCTTGCGGATAATGCTGAAATGGCCGCCCTGAGGATCGCCTTCGGCAAGCACGCAGGGGCTCCCGAGTATTGCCGCATCGGCTCGGTGAAAACCAACATCGGCCATCCCGAGGCCGCATCCTCGATGCCTCAAATCATCAAAACCGTACAGCAATTGAAACACGCCTGGATCCCGGGGTTTCCCAGCCAGAGCCGATCGTTCATTGACGTGCACGAGTTGGCGGGGAGCGCATTCAAACTGCAATTCGAATCCAGTCCCTGGCCAACTTCCGCCGAGCGTGCCGAGCCCGGCCGGCATCCCAAACGCGTGGCGCTGGTCAATTCATTCGGAGCTGGGGGCACAAACGTATGCGCGGTGATTCAAGAATATCGATCGAGTCAGGTGACTCCGTCGTTCGGAAAGACAACTATCCGGCGGCCCCAAGTCGCGCCTTTTTCCGCAAAAACTACCGTTGCTCTTCGTCAAGTGATCGAAAACGCCGCGGAATTCTTGCAGTCAAACGATGAATTCGATTTTGACGACATCATTTACACCTTGCAACAGGGCCGAGAAGCGATGAATGTTCGCATGGCTCTGGTCGTCCAGGATATCGCGGAACTCGTGCTGAAATTACAGAAGTGCCTCGAGAACGCCGATTTCATCGAAGCGCGCAGCTCATCATGCTATTTCGGAGATGCCGACAGGCCCGAGGGTTCCGTCAGAATATTGATGGCCGGGGCCGGCGCATCCCGGATCCGCGCCGAGTTCGAGAGTAACGGTGCTGCGGATCAGCTCGCGTTGTTGTGGGTGAGTGGCATCCCCATAGAATGGGATAAAGTCGCGCGGCCGCATCGCTGTCGTTTCGTGCGGATGCCCACATATCCCTTCACTCGCGTGCGTTATCCAAATCCCGGTCAAGATTCGCCCGAACGGCATACGGAAGACTTGTTGAAACCCTTGACAGCGAGTGCGCAGGTACCGAAGGTTCAACAGCCTCTCACGCAACCTGCAGCGGCCCAGGGGACGGTCGCGACTGTCGCACCCAGATCGGAGTTAGAAGCGAATATTTTGAGCGTTTGGCAAGATGTGCTGGGCGCCGATCATTTCGGGGTCGAAGATAGCTTCCTCGATCTCGGGGGAAACTCGCTCTTGGGGCGCCAAATTACCGCTCGAGTTGAGGATATATACGGGGTAGAGCTGCCACTTCGCTCTCTGATAGGGCCTCGGCCCACAGTGGCGGCGCTGGCCTTGGCCGTTGTACTGGAACTCGCAGGGCAGAACGACGCTGAGGCGGTCGTGCAGGAGTTGGATTCATTGTAGCCGAGCGTCGTGTATTCGACGCTCATTCCGGGAAGTTTCAAATCCGAAAAACACAGGGAGAGAGTCATGGCAAGTTGGCAATCACACGTGATCGGGCATTTGCTTCGCAAGCGCTTGAAACCGCGTCTAGGGAGTGCGTTGGCAAGCGGCGATATCGAAAAGATCCGCAAACTGATGGGGCACTCCGCGCAGGCAAAAGCTCGTCGCGGTTGCAGCAACAAAATCGAAGTGATCGGGGGAGTTAGCGGCGAGTGGTCCTTTGTGGAGGGCGTGGCAGCGCCGGTAATCCTATATTTACATGGTGGCGGATACATTAGCGCATCGCCCGGTGCGTATCGAGGCGTGACTTCCACCCTGGCCAATAATGGCTTTCGCGTTTTCTGTCCTGACTATCGATTGGCGCCCGAGGCGCAGTTTCCATTGCAAATCGAGGACGCACTTTCCGTATATCGGGGACTCCTCGAACGAGGTATTCAACCTTCGCAACTGGCAATCGCTGGTGACTCCGCCGGCGGGAACCTCGCGTTGGCCCTGTGCATAAAATTGAGAGAGGCACGACTGCCGCAGCCCAGCGCCCTCGTTCTTTTCTCGCCGTGCGTCGACTGGTCGGCGAGCGGCAACTCCGTGCAATCCAATTCTGCGCGGTGTTGCCTGTATACGAAGCAGGCAATTCTCGATGTTGCCACGATGTACCTAGGCGATGCTTCGCCTGAAGACCCCTTGGCGTCTCCCCTCTACGCGTCGCTGGAAGGGCTGCCGCCGATGCTGATACATGTTGGCGAGAACGAAGTGTTGCTCGACGACTCTTTGCGTTTAGCCGATAAGGCGAAGCAGGCTGGGACCGAAGTGGAGGTCCGAGTCTGGCCGACTGTGCCACATGTGTGGCAACTGTCCCATCGTGTGATACCGGAAGGTCGGCAATCCCTGGAGGCGGGGGCAATCTTTTTGAAGCTGCGAATGCCCGCGCATTCGAGCACATAATCGTTTGAAATCGAGCAACACGGCGCAAGGAAACTAATTACATGCTCACGAGGCTGCAAATACTCGACATCATTGCGGGACACGCTCGCGAGGTGCTCCCGGGATTGGAAGATTATCAATTTAAGGGGTCAGACAGTCTGACGGAGCTCGGCGCAAATTCCGTCGATCGAGCCGAGATAGCCATGCTCGCGCAAGAGTCACTGTCGCTGAGCATTCCGAGGGTCGAGATGGTGGGACCGAGCAACATAGGCGAGCTCGCCGACTTCTTTTTGATCAGACTACAAAACACATAAAACAACTACGTCGCACCATATGCAGGCTGATGTCGATCTGTCGACGCGGTCCTGCGACCGCGCAGACGGCACCTTGATCATATGTTTATCGGAGAGAACTCATGACAGCTGTAGGAATAGAGGCTATGAACGTATTCGGAGGCTTGGCATATCTGGATGTCAGCGAACTCGCTCGACACCGCAAGCTCGATACTGCCCGATTCGACAATCTTCTGATGAAGCAGAAGACCGTGGCGTTACCGTATGAGGATCCCATCACGTTCGCGGTGAACGCGGCCAAGCCAATCGTTGATTTGCTCTCGCAAGCAGAAAAGGATCGCATCGAATTGCTGATTACCTGTACGGAGTCCGGCATCGACTTCGGAAAATCGCTAAGTACCTATATCCACCACCATTTGGGTCTCAATCGCAATTGCAGGCTCTTCGAAATCAAACAAGCCTGTTACTCGGGTACGGCGGGGTTTCAAATGGCTGTAGGCTTCATACTCTCGCAAGTCTCGCCGGGCGCCAAGGCATTGGTCGTGGCGACCGATATCTCCCGGTTCATGGTGGCCGACGGTGGCGAAGCGCTCACCGAGGATTGGTCTTTCGCTGAGCCCAGTGGAGGCGCGGGAGCTGTGGCCATTTTGGTGAGCGAGCAACCGTTTATATACCAGGTGGATGTTGGTGCGAACGGTTACTACGCCTATGAAGTCATGGACACGTGCCGTCCTATTCCTGATAGCGAAGCGGGCAATGCCGATCTGTCGCTGCTGTCCTATCTAGACTGTTGCGAGAATGCGTTCCTTGAATATCAGAAACGCGTTAGCGATGCACATTATAGAGATTCCTTCCAATACCTCACCTTTCACACCCCTTTTGGGGGAATGGTGAAGGGGGCGCATCGTACGATGATGCGTAAACTGATCAAAGCCAAGCCAGCGGAAATCGACGACGATTTTAGGCGTCGAGTCATGCCCGGCATGAATTATTGCCAACGGGTTGGCAACATCATGGGAGCGACCGTATTCATGTCCCTCGCCAGCACCATCGATAACGCGGAAGTGCCTTCCGATCGTCGTATCGGGTGCTTTTCATACGGGTCTGGGTGCTGCTCGGAGTTCTTCAGCGGCGTCGTCAGCGCTGAAGGGCAAGCACGCCAGCGCCGCTATGAGATAAAAAAGCAGCTCGATGAAAGGTACCGCCTCTCGATTGACGAGTACGAGTCGATATTGCGTAACAGCTCCTCAGTCAAGTTCGGTACGCGCAACATCATTCTCGATGCCGGATTTATCGAAGGAGCGCGCCGTGTGAACAATGGTGACGCCCGAATCGTGTTGAAGGAGATCAAAGAGTTTCATCGCGAATACGAATGGCTAAACTAGAGTACCGCACGCTCAGAGTCGAGCTGCAAGAATCGATTTGCACGCTGCAGATTCATCGACCCGAAGCTAACAACACGATCGACGATCAGCTGGTGCGAGATTGCCACGAAGTGCTCTCTAGGTGTGAGGATTCGACGACTGTCATCGTGCTGAGCGGCTCGCCAGAAATATTCTGTCTCGGTGCCGATTTCAACAAGCTCGCCGCTCCATCCCCATCTGCTGCAGGCGAGTCGGCTAGCCCGTCTGCACTCTATGACTTGTGGCAGAGGCTCGCGACCGGACCTTTCGTAACCGTCGCGCATGTTCGAGGTAAAACCAACGCGGGCGGCATCGGTTTTATCGCGGCGTGCGATATCGTGTTAGCCGACGCAACTTCGACCTTCAGCTTGTCGGAATTGCTCTTCGGTTTATATCCTGCCTGCGTATTGCCATTTTTGGTACGCCGAGTCGGTTACCAAAAGGCCCATTACTTGACTCTCATGACCCAGCCGATCGGCGCGCAGACCGCGCACGAGTGGGGATTGGTGGACGCCTTCGATGCACAGAGTGAAGTGCTACTGAGGCGACATCTGTTGAGGCTTCGGCGCCTCTCGAAGACGGCGATTCAGCGCTACAAAAGGTACATGGAGCAAATTCGTCAGAGCGTACCATTGGCCGAATTGAAGCAACGCGCGGTTGCGGCCAATTTGGAAGTATTCTCTGATCCGGAGAATCTGGCGGCGATCGCTCGTTTTGTTGACCGCGGCGTATTTCCATGGGAGAAACCCTGATGTCGAACGGCGTCATTCAATTGCAAGAGGTTTCCGCGCACGTCCTGCAGATAACCATGCAAGACAAGGTTGCCAAAAATACGTTTTCTGAAGAATTGATTTCGGGTCTGATCAAGTGCTTCAATGAACTGAGTTCCGATACCCACTTTCGTGCGGTGGTGCTCACCGGTTATGACACTTATTTCTGCTCTGGTGGAACGCAGGAGTCGCTAAAGGCACTCCACGAGGGCAAAGGAAAATTCTCGGATACGAACCTCTATTCGCTCTCGCTGAACTGCGAGATCCCGGTCGTCGCCGCCATGCAGGGCCATGGCATCGGCGGGGGTTTCGTCTTTGGCATGTTCGCCGACATGGTCGTTCTATCGCGGGAAAGCGTTTACACGACCAATTTTATGAAATACGGCTTCACACCTGGTATGGGCGCAACTTATATTTTGCCGAAAAAGCTCGGATTTGCGCTGGCGGAGGAAATGCTGATGGGAGCGAGGACTTACCGTGGCGCGGATTTGGAAAAGAGGGGGGTTCCTTTTGCCGTGCTACCGCGGGCCGATGTGATCCAGTACGCCCAACAACTGGCGATCGAACTCGCCGAAAAGCCGAGGACATCCCTGGTAACGCTCAAGTCACATTTGGTGAGAGATATGCGCGAGCAACTTGCCGACGTGGTCGAGAAGGAATTGGCCATGCATGAGGTCACTTTTCGACAGCCGGAAGTGGCGGAGAGGATCGAAAGGCTCTTTGGAAAATAGCAGCGGCTAGGCATCAGTTTCTAGTCATTGACTTCGGGACGGAACTTGCAGATTATTCAATCGGCAGGCGCGCGGACGCACCAATCATGCCAAAGCGAAAGAAAGCCCACCGACACGTCACGCATTCCTAGGCGCGCGGGTCGATTCGTACGACGTGCTATCGAATATTGGATTCAATGTGTTCCCGGCGTGGGGGGCAATGGGCAATAAGTGTTCATTATCGTCCAGTGCCCTTGCCGAGCATCTTGACTAATGGCTTGTTTGCTTCCGCTGCCAGCGACGGGGGAGCAGTTCCTCCGGTGGGCTGGCAGGCGGGGTCTGTAAACCCTCGGACCCGGAGCATCAATTGTTCCGATATAGACCGCCAACGCAGCGGGACCCTTGACCATCAGCCCGCGGCTTGTCGCACTCTCCGAAAGTGGCGTTTGCGCTCTGCGCGCCGATGAGTAAGACTAAAGTGCATTAGGTTGGCGGGAATGCCGATGGACACCTTGATCAAATGGATCTCAACGTTGGCGCCGTTTCTTGCGACCTATCCTCCTTTCGTCAAAGTAATTTTTTCAGCTTGGGTGCTCCTGACAGCGGTAGGCTTGATATGTCTGGTTCTGGCCAAGCCTGGGAGCGCCGTGAAAGAATCGGAGGATAAGAATGAGACGGCAGCTGTGACACAAGCGCAAGCGCCGGCTGCGCCGGGCGGGCGGAGCGACGTGCCAAAGGACGTCTGGATGATTATTGACGGGTCGGAGTTCTTTGCCGCCCGAGAGGGGGCTCAAGTGCGTGTCATCGCGGACGTCAATGGCACCGAACTCACCTATCCGAGCCGCGCCGGCGTTGAGTGGCTCGAGGTGGGTCCTTCGATGTCCTCGCAACTGTTCAAACTGCCGCCCACCAAAGAGCGGTACCTTATTCGCTTCAAAGCGGACGTTCGCGTACCGGTCCGACACGGAGAACCTATCACCGGGCAGTTGACTAGCGTGAAGGAGGATGTGATCAACCTTGCGACCGACCTGCCGTTCAACGGACGGTATGTGCTGCACACGTTCGATCCGATTCATCGGGCGCGCAGCGCGGATGCCGATGCGCAACTCTCGTATCGCCTGACCTACGATCCAAAATAGGGCCGTCGGCATTGTGCGGTGAGCATGGCCGCCTTTCTTGATGGCCATTCTGCTGATGGCGGTCAAATTCTGTGATGGTTCGATAAGGATCCCCATCAGAGATCCTGCTTAAAAGATCCCCCTCCGGCCAGTGTCCAGCTTATGGGACAGAGGCCCCGCCAATGTGGCATGACGTACTGCAAGACCCCATGTAGGAATCGACAAGCGGTCGGACAATCGGACGGCATGAGGACAATGCTTGCTCGAGCCGCCGCGCCGAGGCAGCAGATTTCTGGCATTCTTAAGGCAAGAAGAACCTACGAACGGTATCCGGATGAAGGACATCTGCTCAAGAGCCAGAGCGGCGATGAATCTGCTGATGGTGCTGACCTTGCTACTGGCCTGGCTCGAATACACAAAAACAGATACGTTCGAAAGCGTCGCGAGGGATGCGTACGACGCTATCGAACCTTTAATTGCCTACAAGCGCGATGTGGTAGCGGAAGACTTGAAAAAGAACTATGACGCGCAGAACAGTGTGGCGGTAAATGATCTTATAGATGCATTGCACTTGGAGCCGAACGGCTGGGAGCCTCTATTTGCGGTGGAGTCGCTTCCCCTGGAACGATTATTTGCCTTGAGGCGAACAGACTACGACAGGGTTTTGGAAAGAGAAGTTCCGGGTCTCGAAGCAACAATAAAGGCGATGAAGGCTGGTCAAGTGAAGGAGCAGGAAAAATACTTTACCATTCGCGGTCACGAGGAAAGGATTATCAATTTAAAAAAACATGACGAGATTGCACGAAGTAGCTTTGTGCATTTGCGGGAGCTCGCGATTGAACGTGGGATGCAACCGACTAATACAGTGCTAGATCTTCAGAAGACATTTGCCAGAGAGATCGACATACCTCTCGTTAAGCAACACTTGGATGTTGCGGATGTGTTCTCGCCGCTTTGTGTCGTTGTAATCGCTCTGTTGGCGTACATCGCGATGTTGATGAACAGCCTTTCGATTCTGGTGTCAGAGAAAGTTATAACCGAGGTCGATAATTTAGAGCCATTGGACTTTGTGCTCCTCTATCGAAGCAAGTGGGCTTACTGGATCGGTGTGCCCTGGATGCTTCTGCCGGTACTGATAGCTGGGGGCTACGTCGTGTTTCCCATCCGCGAAGAGCATATCGGCTGGTCGCCGCTCCCACTCTACCGCTGGATCCTTGGAGCGCTTGCGGTTTCAATGATGCTGTCTATGATTGCGGTGATTTTGAAACAAGTAAGGCAGATCAGAGCGAGTTATCCGAGAACCGCGACGCGACTGCGGGCGGTATAGGCAGACGTCCCTAAGGCGATCAAGGCAATGCCGCGCTGGCAGTTGGGGACAGCAGCCGCAACCTCCCATCGTCCAGACACCGCACCTTCACGAGCCCACCACTACCCCGCATCCGGTAACCCCATGAATATTGACGAAACCATCGATGCCTTTCGGCGCGGAGTGCTCGACCTCGATTGCAAACGAATCGTCCTACGCCAAAATAGGGAAGACGGTGAGCGCTTCGAAGGACCAGGCCATGTTAGACAGGCCGAGGACGGCTCTCTGGAGTTCAAGCTCTACGCGGTTAAACTTGAGAATGTCAAACCCATGGGCCACCTGGGAGCCCTCTCGAAGACGGTGGCGGGTCAACTCGACGTCGACGAGTATTTCTATGCTTTAACAGCAGTCGGACACGATGGCACAAGCTGGACTGCTGCTCGTATCTTGCCCACGCCCCATTGGGACATGAGGGGCAAAAGCGTTCTTGTAACCGGCAAGATGCAGTCGATTGTCGCGTGCTTGGAACGCTCCCAATCCAATCACTACCTGCGCCTGAGTTTCGGCGACAAGCTTGAAGTGGAGCTTGCGTCTCCTCAACGCAAGTCCCCGCGCACTCAGTTTGATCCGCCAATCTCACCTCACTCGATCGATTTTTACAAGTGCGGCTGGCAGCTCTTCGCCCGCTATCTGGCATATGTAGTGGCGAAGACAGAGGGTACGCATTGGAATCCAGTCGCGTATCACTTGTACAACACCTGTGAGTCGAGCGCGAATTCCGTGGACGCTTGGGCGATTGGTATCACGGTCGCCGTCGAGGCCTTGGCAAGCCTCATTCACCTCCCTAATGATGAAGCCAAAGCCCAGAGGGTGTCAGTTTTGCAGGACCGCATACATAAGTGGGTCGATGAGCAGGAGGATTTCGCCGATCTGTTTCCGCGGATAAAGGGACTGATTGATTCGATGGGCAACAAGCGGCCGCAGGATGCGCTGCACGCACTTGCCGAATCGGGCCACGTCGATAAGGGCTACGTGTCGTCGTGGGGCGAGCTTCGCAACCGGCACGTTCATCCTAAGCTCAAAGATTTGAAGAAACCGGACGCGATTGACTATCAGAAGTTGCTGGATCGCATACATCGCATGGAGACGCTACTGAGACAGCTCACCTTTTACCTGATCGGATATGAAGGCCCTTTTACCGACTACGGTGCCACGAATTTCCCTTCAAAGCAGTACCCTTTGACGGAATGATGCATTCTTGCGGAAGCTCCGGGCGGTATGTGAGGGCGCACGTCGGCAAGCCGAAGACATGTTTCGACTTCGGCTCCCGGAGAAGGCTCAATTCGAATTGTTGCTCCCGGCCATGGCGGGAGTTCTATCGAGTAAGAATCAGAACTACGATGATCGTCTGCCACTCTTTCGAGACTCTGTTCTGAACCACGATCTATTGTTTTGTCCTGCATCGCCTTACTGGCCGAAATCCCACGCCAGGCCGGTTCTCGCTGGGACGTGAGGCGGCGGGGAAACGTGTCCGCAGCCGTTTTGCCATGTCGCCGATTTTTCCTGGGATACTTAAGGCAGCGCCGACCAGGAGTGCAGCGGCCCTGCCAGGTTCCCCACCCTTCGCAAAGCAGTCAGCGAGACCTCGTTCGGCTTCATCAACGTTGAGCTGCAACAGTACGCGGGTCAAAAGCTCCGGAGCCCGGTCACGCAGCACCCAGATAAACAATGCCGCGCCATCGATAAAGCTTGAATTGGGCGCCGAGAATTCGTTAGTTAAGTTCATTTCGTAACGCGAACTGGCAACTTCAATTAAATCCGGTCTCATGTCCGCGATCACGGCCAACGCGATGCCACCGTACCTCCAATCCATGAGATGTGAGGCCAGGCGGATCTGCCGACCGCGTTCAATGTGCTGGATAGCGAGCTCCGGAGCGATCATCGCAAGCCGGGGAGGTAATATCACAATTCGATCCAAATTTTGCGCAAGAAAAGACGTCACCATTGCTCGTGTTTGTGGATGGGAGGATAGTACCCCGAGCAAGACCTCCATCTCGTGCGGGAGGTTGACCCAATCGTCACCAATCGCGGATGCGAGCCACCTCCAATCCACCTGCGACACCACCGACAGGAACTTCTTAGGTGAACATTTGGATAAAAAGATCAAGAACGACGCGGCCGTTTGAAAGTCGCGCTTGCGGACCGTCGATAGCTGACTGGCGGCCATCGCCGGATCGATTTTTGCGCACAGCGAACGCCCGATCGCCCAGCGGCGTTTGTCGGGTCTGTGTTGTCCAATGAAAACGCGGAGAGGATCGAATATTCGCAAGACGTGCATGGGTAGATCATCGAGGGACTCGAAGCCGTCAAACGCGTTGCGTGCCAGTGCGCGCTGCACTGCCGGCACGAAACGCTCGACCATGGTGAGCGCCAAGTCCTCGTCCCATGCCGTCATGGAATAACAGAGTCTTGACACCAAAGAAACGTGTTCGGGAAGGGTCCAGCTCTCCACAATCTGGAGTAGCTCTGCTCGATCCAACGCGCAGAGCATTTGAGCATTCCATGTCTCTGCTCTAACGTTACGAATGCTCAGCACAAGCTCGCACATGGCGTAGACGGTGTCCGGGGTGACCTGCGAATAGCTCTGTGCGACCGCGACCGGATCGGAAGCCGAGACTATTGCTTTCGCGAGGTCGGCATCCGCTCGGGAGACGCCAGTCAAAAGCTGTCCGAGGCCGTATCCGCTATTTCCAGGGGCGGAAATCCAATGCGCAAACAGCTCGACATGATCGGCAATGACGTCACGCGGCCAATTCGTCGAATAGCTAGCGAGCTCGGCCAACATGAGTGCCGCATCCAGACGTTCTTCGATTGTCTCTATTTCCCAGCATCTCGTCGCGATGGCGCTGACCGTGGTCGACTGGACAAGCCAGGCCCAAACATATTTCAGATCGGCAAAACGCAACTCGTGGAGAAGTACCCGAAGACCTGCGAGGCGGTAGTTCTTACTACCGAGAATATTGTTGGCAATAGTCCCAATGAGCAGCCTCTCCTCTTTGCCGCGCGCAGCAAGAATTTGTTTCAGGACGATGGCGGCGAAGCGTTGGTGAGGACAGCGGGAGTCGGCGGTGCTCAAGATGAGCCGCTCTACCTCAAGCCAGGTGAGAGCCTGATGGACAGTTGCAGCGTCCATGCCCGCATCACGACAGAGTCCGGCAATGACCGATGATGGAGTGCGAGCATCACGGGATGCGAGTTGATGCAGTGCGACGACCGCGAGGGTGATATCCGCACGCGCCGCGCGGGCCGAATCGGCGGCCTGGCCGGCGCGTCGCCATCCTCCCCCAAGAATAAAGCAAAATTGCCACGGCCGGTCAGCGGTATTTTCCGCATGATCGATCCGTTGCACCAAATCGTCTGCCAGCATGTGCTCGCCGATTTGATCGTCGGCCCTGCGGACCGCTCTGAGGGTATTAGGTAGGTTGCCTCGAAGTGCCGCCGCGATCGTTTTTACGGCTCGTTTGGGATCTACCACGATAGAACCGCGGTACGCTTCGGTCTTCTCGCTGGCACTGTGCGTTGATAAGACCAGGCTATCAGCAGTGGCATCTTGTTCAAGTGCTTTCAATACATGTGAGGGCATGAGGTGAGCATCATCGATGAGAAAGAGTCGCCGTCTACGGGGCTCTGCTTGCTCGAGCCGGATGTCGCGCGCTTGCGGATCATCGAGGCGAAGAACTTCGTAACCATTGGCCGTCAGAGTCAGCGCGGCCTGATACGAGCCGATCGATTTGCCGACTCCCGGCTCGCCGACAATTCGAGCGGCGAAGGCTGTCTTCAGCTGCGCGACGAGCCGGTCGGCCTCAAGCAATCGGGGACAAGCGACGGCATCTGAAGGCCCCAGCGGAAGGCCCAGAAGGGCGGGACCCAGATCGCGAGAACGGTCGAATAACACCGTTTTCCAGGCGCCCGAGGGGCGCGTTCGCGTTGTCTGACCAAGATCGACCGCAACTCCCAACTTCTCAATCGCGCGAATGAGGCGGGCGATCTCGTCGCGCGAGGGTAGGGCGCGGAGTGTTTCCAATACGGCGGGCATATTGTCGGAATGTTCTGGGTAAAACTCTTCAATGACGTTCGGTGCCTCGGCCAATAGCGCCAGGATTTCATCCCATCCGAGTACATCGACCGTAAACTTGCCTTCGCTACGCCGCGCGACAGAGATTTCCCGCGCAGCCTGTTGCAAAGCGGCGTCCGAAGGCGCTGTCGTCGCAAAAATCCAATGGGTGAGCGCGGGCTTAAATCCCTCAGCCTTGAGAATTTCCTTCCTGACTTCCTTTATCGTCGCTTTGCTGCCGTACGCAGCCTCCTTGCCTTTACATTGCACTCCGTGAAACGTGCCGCGTAGGGCAGTCGGCGAGTTAAACACATCGACGCCGTGCTGCGCTTGACCCAAGCGCCCGTTCTTTTGAGCAAGCGGGTCCTTCCATACTACTTTGAAGATCGCATGACAGAGATTCTCGAACGTGACCCAGTCCTTAGGCGCGGCGATTTGTTTGGCCCGAAATTGCATTCGATTTCAAATAGGGTGGGGTGGTGGGCGATCGGTGCGGCGGATCTTGGAGATTATTTTGCGAGAATTCGCGCAAAGTTATTGAGACGCAGGTTTGCTTTCGATTCCGGAAGCGTGCACTTGCACAGACGTGCTCGTGCAATTGCAATAGCGCTCATGCCGTTCGCCTAAACGTGTATATGAAGAGCCCGGCCAGTGCGACCAGCCCGATGGCCTCGACGGTGGGGCTGCGCGCTTTTTCACCCGTTACGCGGTTCGCGAAGCTCTGACAGTTGTTTTTCGTCGCGTGATAGCTACCCGGTGATTGCAGGGCTTTCTGTATGCGGTGCATCGAAGCATGAAAATGGTCGGGCAGGACGTGCCGGACGACTCGGAACTTCCGGTCAGTTGCGAACTCGAGCAGCGTCGAGACATGCTCGCCACGCTCGGGCGTGTTGTGAGCGACGAGATTGCCCGGCATCAGGACGCCCCAATGCTCGCCGCCGCCATTGATCTTCGGGCGCGCGATAACGGACATGAGAATGGGTGTATACGATCGGTACATGGAAGACTCCTACTAGGCCTTGGAGAGCAAAAACAACAGAGCCGCGACAACGCCGGCGCCGACCAACAATTGCTTGACTCGTTCCTTTGCCTCTTCCTGCTTGGCCGCAGCGGTTAGTGCAAATCGATCCAGCAAGGCGAGTTGGTAGGGAGAGGGAAGCAGGACGCCGCGTTCCCACTTGCTCACCGTCATGAAGTGCACGCCGAACAATTGGGCAAACTGCACCTGAGATAAGCCGAGCGCTGTACGCAATTGGAGAATTTGGTAAGGGGTCATTGCGCCATGTATTGGGCCATTAGGTAAGTATAAGCTTACTATAAAGATTACTTCAATGCTTACTTTATGGCTTTCATGGGGGATTTGAGACGCAACTGTGGGTGAAATAAGTTCACTATTTCAATGGGATAGGGTCGACAATTCGGAGTGGACCCTCACGGATCAAGTGCTGCGCGTCGTGGCTGTCGAATGGCTCGGCGCGAGCGCGCTCGTGAAATACTCGATGAACTCCCTCCCGAGGAAGCGGACGACATATAGACCAGAGGAGAATCGTTTGACACTTCTATTCGAGCGTCGCCCGTGACTAGCCCCGCCTCCAGTGGACCGGCTGGCCCGCACTTCGAAGGTCAGGTCGCGGCCTACTATCTGCTTTCTCTTCTGACGGGCGCCCAACCCCGCGGACTGTCGGGTACGACGATTGAAAAGATCGAGCTTCAGCGGGCATCCGAAGGCCACCCACTCGATGATGTCATCATCCATGCCCACGATGCGCAGGGTGCCAAGGCGGTACTCGCCATTCAAGTCAAACGCAGTATCACGTTCGCGCCCTCGGACCCCGTGTTTCGCTCAGTCGTTCACCAGATTGCGAAGACGGCGGGTGAGATCGACCTTGACGCCGGTCGCTATGAGTTCGCCATCGCTATCGCGCGAACGTCCCGAAAAATTGATGGCGCTTATCAGGACGTCCTCGCCTGGGCTCGGGACCTTGATTCAGCAAAGACCTTTATCGAACGTATCCATCGCACGGGCTCCGCCAACGATGATATGCGCTCGTTTGTACAGACGTTCCGCGCGCAGTTGATCGACGCTGGCGAGTCCGGGGACGACGAAACCGTATGGTGCCTCTTGCGCCGCTTGCAAATTCTGACATTCGATTTTACCGCCCCGGGTTCAGCGTCCGAGGAGCTCGCGAAGGAGCGCGCGGCCGGTGCCTTGCACCCGAATGAGGCGGACCGGGGTTCGAGTCTGTGGGCAAGTCTCATCGAATTGGCCTTAAGAGTTGCCGCGACTGCCGGCGATCGTACCCGCGAACACTTACTAGAAGATTTGCGTGCGCAGTCGTTTCGGTTGACGGGCGAGCGTCGCTTCGCCTCTGCTCGCGCGGCACTGTCGGAGGCGGCGGACCATGCACTGTCCGATATTAATGATCGGGTGGGGGATGCGATCCTGACACGCCTTGAGCGCCTCGATGCGGTTCGTACCGCCTTGGACCAGCATGGATATGTCGAAATCCGCGGTGAGGCGGGGGTGGGTAAGTCGGCCGTGCTCAAGCATATAGCTCGACAAATCGCCCAAGAATCGCAGCTCATCGTCCTGGCGCCTGATCGAACCGTGCCAAGAGGCTGGCTCGCCCTGCGCAGCGCCTTGGGCTTCGATGGCTCGGCACGTGAATTGTTCGCGGACCTTGCGGCGGACGGCGGGGCCGTGCTCTTCATCGACAATCTCGACAACTTTGATGAACAAGAACAAAAGACGGTGTCGGATCTTGTGCGGGAGGCGGCCAAAACACCTGGATTTGCGGTCCTCGCTACGGCGCGTCGCAGTTTCGGCACCGAGGAGCCGAGCTTCTTATCGTCGGCGGTCCTGACACAGTTGGGATCTGCGCCACCCTTCATCATGAGCGAGCTGTCCGAGTCGGAAGTCGATGAGCTCAAAGATACAGCGCCAGCGCTCCGAGGATTACTGTCGGATCAGCACCCCGCGCGCGAAGTCACTCGCAATCTCTACCGACTGAGCCGCCTATCCAATCTCGGGACGAGCGAGCCGTCCCTGCGGACCGAAATCGATATGGCCGAGCAGTGGTGGCAAAGCGCGGACGGACGGCGGGATGAGGGACACCGCGAGCGGGCACGGTTACTCGGGGCATTGGCCAACCAAGCGCTGCGGCGAACCCAACCGCTGAATGTGAGCGGGCAACCGGCGGCAGCGATCAACGCACTGGTGCGCAGCGAGACCCTGCGCGATTTGGGTAACGACCATGTCGCATTTCGGCACGACGTGCTCCGTGAGTGGAGTATCGCAAACCTGCTCCATACTGACTCAACCGCACTCGGTCGGATGCCCCTGGAGAGCCCGGCCCCGGCGTCTATGGCGCGCGGCTTGGAACTCGCAGCTCGGATGGTGCTTGAGCGCGATCAAGATTCAGCGCGCTGGTCCTCGCTCTTAAGTTCGGTGAGTGGCGGGCACGTGCATCTGTCCTGGCGACGAGCCGTATTGTTGGCGCCGGTTCGATCGGAAACAAGCGCGCAGCTCTTAGAGCGGCTCTCCGAGCCACTGTTCGCAGACCGGGCGGCGCTCCTTTGCGAATTGATTCGCACCGTCATGGCGGTGGAAGCGGAGCCGATCGCAGCCAGGTTGGTGGCGGCTGGCATGGATGCCGCTTTCGTGCCCAAGGATTTGAAGGCGCCGAGCGGACCGAGTTGGTACCGGCTGATTCTGTGGCTACTGAACGTGGGGGAAAAACTACCTGGCGCGGCGGTTCCTGACGTGGTTGCGCTCTATGGTGGCTGGTGTACGGGCTTGCTCGGGCGCGATCGGCTGACGCCCACTCTGGTACGGTGGCTCTACTACTGGCTGTTGCAGATCGAGACGGCAGACGATGCGGATGATCCAAGCGCCTGGCGCGAGCCGTTTGACGGGCAGCTCGACTCTCATCAGCTCCGCCCACTGACCGAAGAGTTGCGGGCGTACTTCGTTCTATTTTCCAATCACACGCCCGATCTCGCAGTGCACTATTTGCAAGTGTTGCTGCCCCGACGACCCGATGATGTGGCCGTGAGAAGCGTGCTGAGCAGTCGCGGAACGCTCGCCCAGGCGGCGCCAGCGGAGCTGGCGCAACTGACGGCGGCGGCCTTGATTCCGAAAGAGTCACACGCTCGCCGGCATCGGGAGTTCGATGAGCCGTTCGAGTACATGGACCACCTCTTCATCCCGGCCTCACCGGCGCAAGGTCCCTTCTACGAACTGCTCGTCCACGCGCCGCTGATCGGGCTCGCGCTCATTCGCCAGTTGGTAGAGCACGCGATTGAATTCTACACCCGGGGTCGAGCGTACGAGTCCGATGCCATCCGGCTCTCGATTCCCGACGGCGAGCGTATCTTCCCCTGGACTGCCTCCTACGCCTGGTCCCGACAAGGCGCGCACCATCAATGTGTGACCTCGGCGCTCATGGCGCTTGAAGCCTGGGGTCACACTCGCATCGAGGCGGGAGCGAGCATCCCAGAGGTGTTATCGCAAGTGCTGGGTACCGACGAAGTACCGGCGGCGTACCTCCTGGTGGCGGTCGATCTCCTGTTGTCGCATTGGGAGAAGTCCCGCGAAGCGGTTATTCCCCTTCTCGCGAGTCCCGAGCTCCTGTGTCTCGATCGCGAGCGCCATATCATGGACGAAATTCCCCATTCCGATCTTCTCGGCCTCGGAGGACTTCAGAAGGAGCCCCTCGGGCCGATCACGCTCGAGACTCTGAAGAAGCGGTCCTCTCGGCGGCGCTCGCTGGATGAAATGCTCGGCAACTACGCGCGGGGAGACGCTGCCGAATATCGACCCGCCCTGGCTGAGTTGCTGCGACAGGCGCAGTTGAGGGTGGGTGAGCCCGCGCCGGGCTCTACCTTAAGGGACCCCGCATTCATGACCCGGCATGCGCTCAATCTCATCGATCCTGCCAATTGGCGCGAAGTCTCAGTCACCCTGCGAGATGGATCGGTCGTTGACGCCTTTCAATACGCAGCTCCGCGCGAGGAAAGCGAACACCTGCAGCCCCTGCAAGAGGGTGACCAAGAACGACAAACCGATGTCAACTTCGAGTCACGTGTGAGTCTCGCATTGGAAAACCCCGCGCGCTCATCACCCGAACTGGCGGAGGCCGCGGTCGCATGGGCTCAAACGGCAAAGACGGAACGTGCGAGTGAGCGCGATGAGAACTGGATGCGCGAACATGCCATCTACGCAACGGCCTTAATCGCGGCCCGCGATCTGAGTGCGGAGCTGCGGACACGGCACGAGACCTGGATACGCGGAATCTTCACGCAGGCGCTTATCGCGAAGGACGATCCTGTCGATTCTTTGCGTCCCGGCATTCGCTACAATCCGGTTGCGATTGCCTTTGTCGGCTTGGTGCACCTCCTGAAGGACGGCAATACAGCCGATGTGCGCCGGATCCTGGAGATTGCCGCACGCGAAAACCCCGCCGGTGCAAGCGGCCTCGCCGCCATGGCATCGCAACTTGCGCACATCGACCCTCGCCTGCCGCGTGCTCTCGTGCGCTGCGCGTTCGCTGCGTGCGTTCGTGAGACTCGCGAGTGGGATGCCACCGAGGAGGACGTGGCGGCGCAAAAAGAGCGCTTCCAAGAGAGGATGTTGGCGGTGATCGACGCTGAGATCGCCTGGTTGTCGGCCAATGGCAAGGAACCGTCGTGGCCTGCATTCCCGCTAGAGCCGGTTCGCACCCGACGGCGCCGGAGAAGTCCACGCAGTTCGACCCCGGAGGGGTCAACCGAGACTCCGACGCGAACGAACGCACGAGTGTTTGACCAGGCAGCGTCTCTCTGGTTGCGTGCGGCCGCGACACTAAAGATCGCGGAGGCGCCTTGGCTCTGCGATGTGATCGGGCGCTATTCGTTATGGACGTTGAACGCGAATGGCGCGGGACGCCCGCCAGAGGAGGAGATTCGCGCGCCCGACGAGTGGAATGCGATCTACTTTGAGCTTCGCGGTAGTTGCCTGCCCACGATTCCAAGCCTCGAACAGCTCCCGAGCCTTAAGCCGATTATCGAGCTACCGGACGAGTCGTTTTTGGACATTCTGCCAACGTTTGTGCGCAGTCTCGATACGGCTTATTTCGAGACACTGAGCCTTCAGCCCCACGATGCGGTGAAGGTGCGCGCGGTGCTTGCCAACCGACTCATGGGGCTCTGGGGTTGGCGACGCCTGCATGGCAGCCCGGATGACTCTGTCGAGTGGCACTTGGGCCCTGCCGTCGCCGTACTCTTGTTCAACGATTTCCTGCGCCCCTTTCCTGCGCGCTGCTATTTGTACCCGCCGGCGATCAGTCGCGCAGATCCTTTTCTGGCCCTCCTGGAACAGATGAACCGCACCGGCGCATCCTCGGTCGTCGCGCTGTTCACGCTCAATTTTCTCGAGGTGTCGCCGAAATGGTCGCACTTGCCATTCATCCTGGCCGCTGCCGAGGCTTGGCTGTCGAGCTATCCGGACAGTACCGCATTTTGGGTGAGCCGAAGTATGGGACAGCGCCTGTGCCAGGTCATCGAGCGGGCGGTCGGTGACCGTCGACCGGATTTAGACCGGGAGGGGTCTTTGCGTGCGCTGGTCGATCGATTGTTGGCGGCCCTGGTCCGCGTGGGCGTATTCGAAGCGTCCGCTCTCGAGCGGAGGCTCGCGCTGTCATCTTGACAAGTGCGTCTCTGATTGCACGCTGGCGATGCCCCGGGCTTCGATACTCTAATGACTCATTCACCTAGGTTCTAGCCGGGGAAGAAATCTCGGATGTCCGCGAATATGCCGTTGCTATTGCGGCCGCTGACATCGGAATACGCCTCTTCGACACCGCTAAATCCGATCATCGGCATTTCTTTTACGTGCGATCTCTCGGGCTGGCACCAGAAACTCGTGGTATCAAAGGACACATGCTTTCGGCACGCGAACGGTCGGATCGGGTAAATGCCGCATGAGGAATCCTTGAGAAAAGGGCAGGGCCGTCCGCTGAACTCTCCCAGATTGTGAATCCGGCTCGACGACAGCGTGGCACGGGCTCTTCCCGTAGCGGTCTCAATCTGCTTCGCTTCGATCACGGAAATCGTCACGTTCATGTGGCAACACGCCGAGCATCCGTTGCGGCAGGCGACAAAGTCTTTGGCCGCGGCGCCGAGTTCGTCCATCAGCGCATAAATCTTCGTGAGCTTCGAGTTCGCCGATGCGTTCGTGGATCGCATGCGGCGCGGAATTGAGCCCTCCCGTTCCTTGAGCGAGACGTCAAGGGACGCAGCATATTCGTCTCGCCGGCGGCAGGCGTTGGCTAGATCATCCACAACCGCGCCCGCTTCAGCGGAATCTTTCCCCTTCCCGGGATCGTCCGCGCTCACGTGTTATCTTGGGAGCGTTGATGTTCGCGCAGCAATTGCTGTCCCTCCGCGGTTTGCAGATAACGCTTGGCTTCTAGCGCTTTCACATCGTCCAGAGACACCGCGCGCTGTTCAACGACAAAACGACAATGCAGTTGCCCTTTAAGCGGACGGCTGAGATTGTCGGCAAAAATTTGAGTGTCCACCGATAGGTCTTTGCTTATGATCGAGCCCGCGTACAGATCATCGGGTAGCCTAACGTAGCCTAGCGGTTGGATCTTTCCGAAGCGACATTCGATGCGCCAAACATCGCCCACCCTCTCCACATTGATGCACGTACGCGCTGATGAGCGCGCGAAATTATGCGCCACAAACTCGACTTGGGTGCGCGGAGGATCAGGCATGTCCGCCTTCTCTAAAAAGGACAGGACACCGTCGGTATCGGACACCTCGAGGACGACGCGCACATCATGGGCCGTAACCTCGCCGGCATTGCTGACAGTTAACGAGACGGGTTGGTGGAGTGTGCGCGCGCAAGTGAACGTCACAAGATCGCGATAATAGTCGCGGTTCACGTGCAATCTCGAGAGACCCAGTGGATCGTCGCGCCCGAGATAATCCGGGACTATCTGCAGTTGTGGAGCGTCAAGGGCGAGGGACTTCAGGGCTAGGGTCGCACCGAGCGCCTGTCCCGTGGCACGGTCGAAAACGGAGAACTCAAGAATTGGCTCAAGGGTGTGCACCGCGCTGTGATCCGCACCCATGGCGGCAATCTCGTCGGGTGAGGCGATGTCGGTCGCGCTTCCTCGCCTCACATACACAATATTTGTCTTGACCTTGCCGAAATTGATGACGGCATGCAGGGGCCGCTTCTGCTGGGGGATATGCAGAACGGCAATGGGGATGCCGTCATAGTCCACGGCGGTATAAGAAAATGTGATCGGGCGCTGTACCTTGCAATTGACGAATTGCTGCAGATGAGCGTCGTCGAGTTGGTGATCGACGCCGACGATCTCGCTACCACCACCTTTGATCTCACGCACGCCGAGAAGAATGAAAGCGTCCTCCCGGCGGTGGCTGTTGACGAACGCCAAAATATCCTTCAGTAGCTCACTCTTGTCGTCATCCGTGGCACTCACAAAGCGATACTGGCGGCTCTTAAAATCAAGGGCTGTGCCTTCTTCTTCCCAGAGTAGGCGTCCGACGAGTTCCTTGGTAATTGGCAAAACAATCCTCAAGTGCAAAGTCCGAATTGCCAGTATGAGCGAGCCCGCGAAGGCCCGCAAAAACCGGGCGGCAGTCGTCGTGAGGTCTCAAGCCGGTGCGAGGGGTGTCATTCCTGGCCGCTGGGATACCGGAAGATCAATTCTGCCACCTCGCGAGGTGCGTCCACCGTTGAATCGGGTGCTGCGTTAAGAAGCTACGGAGTGAGATCCGCGCAGCAAGTTCGCGGCCCGCGTCTGTTGGACGGCGCCGGTCTGAAAGTATCGAAGCGCCGTCTGCACACTGCGGTGGCCGCTCAAGGCCATGGCCTCCGCGAGAGGCACGTTTTGCCGCCCCGCCTCGGTGATGAAGCCGGAGCGCAGCGAGTGCGCCGCAAAATCGCCCTTTAGGCCCGCAAGCTCGGCACGGCGCTTCACAATGTGCCGAACGGCCTGGGGTTTGAGGGGCTCGCCAACGCGCGAGCCGCGAATGCGACGAAAAATCGCTCCTTCTTTAACCCCAGAAGCCTCGAGCCACGCGCGCATGGCCTCGGCCGCCACGCCGGCGAGTGGCTTATCCACATTTAATTGTGCGCCCGATTGCTCGGTTTTCGAGTGAATGAGTCGATACAGATACAGCTCTGGGTTGATGAGCATCAGGTCTTTGACCTGCGCGGCAGTGACTTCGGATCGCCGCCGGCCCCCGCTCGCCCAGGTGAAGAGCAGCAGGGCGCGATCCCGGATGCCAATCAGCCCGTCAGTGCAGGTGGTGAGCATCGCTTCCAGGGGATCCTTGGTGAGGGCCTGTTTGGAGCGCGAAACCTCACCGCGCCGGGCGTGGCTGCGCCGAACGCGACGCGCGAGTTCTTGAACCTGGATGTCGCGCACGGGATTCGGCAATTCACGCAAAGCATGCACTTTGGAGAGTACCGAGAGTCGGTGCAGCACGGTGGCCAAGCGCGGTGCGCCCAAGCTGCCTTTAAAGCCGCCGCGCGCGAGGGCCGCATCGATTGCCGGAGGCAAATCGTGTATGCGCGAGTGATCCGCGGCATCCCGCTGCACATGGTCGACCATGAATTGCAGCACCACCGGCACGGCGACGGGCAGGGCGATGGGGCGCCGATAGCGCAGCGAAAACCAGGCGGCCCAATAGCGCAGTGCGCCAGCATAGGAGCGGTTGGTGTTTGCCGATTGTCCCTCCAAAAGGAGCGCTCGTACCGACTCGTGAGCCTGCGCATGCAAAACCTCTGGGGTTAACGCGGGTACCTCGCTGTAAAGCACCGCGCCCAGATTCCGTGCTCGCCGGGCGTTATTACGTATTATTTTCATCTAGATATGTTATAAATAACATATATTATCTATTTCATCAACGATAAACATCTATTATCGTTAGTGGAGCAACTCAAGGGTAGGGCAGCGAATGAGTACACCCCGTCAGTCGGAACACTGCGTCGAGAGCGCGACGCGGCCCCCTCAGCGCCGCTCGGATCAGCCGTATGATTCGTTGCTACCGCCGGATGCGCCAACCGCGGAACCGCCCCCCACTCGGGCCGTGGCGGAACGGGCGCCGCGCATCGCGGCCGCGGACGTGTTCAGCGCCGCCGATGAACTCTTGGTGCAAGGCCACCGCCCCACCATTGACCGGGTGCGCATGCGACTGGGGCGTGGCTCCCCGAACACCATCAATGAACACCTCGATAGCTGGTGGGCCAATTTGGGGGCGCGAATTATCGATCTACCGGGGCGAGCCTTCCCGCAGGTGCCGGAAGCAGTCGGCAAGCACCTGCAGTTGCTCTGGAACGAGTCGCTGCAAAGTGCCCGCGATAGTCTTGGGAAGGCGTTCGCGGCGCGCGAAATGGCCTTGGCGGAGGGGGAGAGGGCAATTGAGGCGCAGCGCGCCCAGCTGCTTCGGGACGGGGAGACCGCCGCCGCACGCTCTGCCGTGATGGATGAGAGCATCGCGCTGGCACGCTCGCAGCTGATCGAAGCCAATCGACGCGCGACGGTGCTCGAAGCAGCATTGCAGGAACGCGAGGGCGAATTGGCGCGAGTCCGTGGCAGTCTCGAGAAAGCGGCCGAGGAGCACACGCTGCTCGGGCAGAAGCTGGAACGGGAACGAGCCGCCGATCGCAGCGAACGCACAGAGCTTGAGCAGCGTCATGAGGCCGCGGAGTCACGCTGGCTGAGTGAACTTGATCGCACCCGACAAACTCTCAAGCAGTCGCAGCGGCACGCACACGAGGTACAGGCAACCAGCGAACGCGCAACACGCGAGGGCGAGCAGCTGAGATTGGAGGTGCATGGCTTGAAATCGGAACTTAAGCTCGCGGCCGCCGTTCGCGCGCAATTGGAAGCTCGCCTGCGCACCGCGGTGAAATCTGCGGCACCGCGGGCACCAGCACGGCGAGCGGCAAAGCAAAGTCGGCGTAGGAAGTCTGAACAATAGGATCGGCTGCACGCACACCCATCACTATGGCGCGCCGTGAACTTTAAGGGAGAGATTATGAGCCACATAAACTCGGCAAAGGATGAGCTGGTCGGCCTGACGCTGGTGGACGGCTGGAAGGTCTTAGAAAAACTGCCAAGATCGCAAACCGATACAGGCGGTAACTTTTCGGCCGGCTATATCGTCGAGTCACCGAGCGGCGCTAAGCACTTCCTGAAGGCTATCGATTTCAGCGCGGCCTTAAGTTCCGCAGATCCTGCACGCATGCTGCAAGTCTTGACCGAGGCCTTCAACCTTGAACGAGACATTCTTGACATCAGCAAGCGGTTGTCGAACGTCGTCACCGTCATCGCGGACGGGACGCTCATCGTCAATTCCAGTACCTCAGGGCCGCAGCCGGTGCAATATCTTATTCTGGAATTGGCGGATGACAGCCTTCGTCGCATGGCAGTCGTCTCACGACGCTTGCCCATGTCCGTGGCTCTAAAGGCGTTGCATAACGTCGCGAACGGCTTGCGGCAGTTGCACGGCAGGCAGGTGGCGCATCAGGACATGAAGCCCTCGAATGTGTTGAAATTTGCGGACGGCGCCTACAAGGTCTGCGATGTCGGTCGCGCCTCCATCAAGGGCCGCGCGGCGCCGCACGATCACTTGGCTGTGGCCGGTGATAAGAGTTATGCCCCTTTGGAGCTACTTTATGGGCACATGGATCCCGATTTTGGGGTTCGGCGTTGGGGATGCGATGCCTATTTACTGGGGAGCTTGGCAACTTTTTTGATCTGTGGCGCACAGATGACCGCACTGGTTGTCAGTGAATTGGATGCGAGCGCACAGCCACCGGTTTGGAGCGGAGCCTACGCGGCCGTTCTTCCGCAGGTTCGTGCCGCGTTCGCCCGCGCCCTCGATCGGGTCGCGCTTGAAATTCCGAGTGAGGCACCCTATCGGGAAGAACTCGCGCTGTGTGTGCGCCAATTGTGCGATCCGGATCCCGCGGTTCGCGGACATCCCAACACGCGTGCGGTCCTCGCCAACGTCGGTAACGTATACGACCTGGAGCGCTATGTATCAATCTTCAATCGGCTTGCCATGATGGCGGCCATCTACGAACGTCAAAATGCGATCCCATGAGCGTCAGTCAGCCGGATAAACAGCGCCGCCTACTGCCGCGTTGGCAACCGTCCAAGCGCACGATTGCCGCCGGCGAACTGCGGCCCGCGACGAACAGTGCGCCCGCGCTCACCTCAGATGACGAGCATTTCGAGCAGCGTAAAGAAGAGTGGGAGCGAGTCCGCTCAATCGATGTGGCTGCTGAACTGGTGGGTTCTGCGATCGTATTGGGACGCACGCATGAGGTCGAGGCGGCAGTGCGGCTCCTTGCAGAACCCTCATCGGATGTATCCGCGACGCTGCGCGAGATGGCCCGACTGGCGGTCGGTGCCAGCATCAAGAGTTCGCCCAAGAGGCGCCTATCGCGGCCAGGGCGACTCGAACGTCCGGTCCTTTACGAGCAAATCAGCAAGACTCGACAGCATCTGCACCAAAACCCTCGCGATGCCTACGCGTATATCGATCTCGCGCGGCTCTACACCATCCTAGGACAGAACGAAAAAGCCAGGCACGTCATACACGCCGCGCTCGCGATCGCCCCCGAAGATCGCTTTGTACTTCGAGCGAGTGCCCGCTATTTCGTACACGTCGATGAACCGGAAGCCGCGTTGCGGGTGCTCGCCCGCGCCCGCGCAACCGCGCAGGATCCTTGGCTAATGGCCGCCGAGATCGCCGTCTCTCAAGTCGCTCAACGCGCGCCGCGCAATGTGGCGCGGGCACAGCGTGCCCTGCAACAAGGCCGCTGGGCGCCGCGTAGCGGATCGGAGCTCGCAGGATCCCTGGCCACGCTCATGTTGAAAGATGGTGCAGATCAACAGGCTCGGCAACTATTTCGCCAGAGCCTCGTAGACCCCACAGAAAATGCGGTCGCGCAAGCCGAGTGGGCCTCGGCGGAGACCTCCGGGCTCATTGTTCCAGAGCAATTCTTGCGCGATCCGAACGGTCACGAGGCACGCGCTCTGCACGACCGTGTTGCCGGACACTGGTCGGATGCCATCGAACGCTGTTGGGATTGGGTCGAGTATGAACCGACATCAACGCGTCCACTATTATTGGGATCCTATGTCGCGGCGGTAGCACACGAGGATGGCAATACGATTATTGAATTTGCCGACCGAGGATTGGCCGCGGAACCGAACAATACGATTCTTCAGAACAACAAGGCTGTGGGGCTCGCCTATCTTGGACAGTTCGAGGAGGCGACTGCGCTCCTGAAAAAAATCATCATTGAGCGCAGTCCGACAGCCGCGCAGCCGGCGTTGTACGCAACTACCGGCCTTTTGTTCTTTCGCTTAGGCGACCTCGAGAACGGCCGACTTCTGTACGAGAAGGCCATTACTCATCCGCATTCACGCAAAGATCGGTGGCTGCAGGCGTTAGCACTTTGGCATCTTGCCATTGAAGAATCGCGTGTCGGCACCCCTGAGGCCACGTCGGTTATCGGTAGGGCAGAGCTCGCGAGCAAGGGCTTAAAAGTGCCCGAGTTCGGTCCACTCCGCGCCCGCGCCGCGGCTGCCCTAAAGAGGGCACCTGTGAAATCCGCTCACTCATAGGCCAAATTGGCGTGAACAGACAAGTGGGGTACAGACCCCCTGTTCGCCTCCAGGATATGATGACCCTCCCGCATAGAGAATCATGCATAATCGATGGGGCTACGGAAGGTCGATCAAACTTCTCCCAGATAAGGAATTCTCAATGAAGAACATTCCCCCTGTGCTACGGGTGGCTCTCGAAGGATCCGTCGCAAATCGTCGATCCTTTGATGATTCGATAACCGCAGAAGACCTCATCCCTGCAGTACTGGATACGGGCGGCACCGGTTACACGCTCGCGCGAGACACCCGGTGGACGGATAGTGTGAAACAGGAGACCTGCGACGAGCAGTGATGAAGGTGCTTCGCAGGAGCCGAGCAATGAAGGCGATACCCTTGTTGGTTCACAGAGGTGAGTTGCTGCAAGTGCACTCACGAAGCATGCGTGATCAAGCTGTTCTTGATGATGAGTTGCCGGCTGCTTTAAATCGCGATGTATCAGGCTACATCCTATCGCGCAGCACTTATGTCACGGAAATCAAGCAGGAAACAGCTGATGACAACTGACACGAGGAGGCTTTGCGGGCATCGTTCGTCCCAATGGCGGTGCGGCCCAACGCTGAAGAAATGTTCCACAGCAAGTGATCTGTCAGCGCCGCTTGAACGTTGGCTTCAATAGTTCTGAGTCCATAGAACGGGATGCTTTAACCCATTGTGGACCAAACATACGTCGGTGAGCCGGTACCGGTGAACCAACGATGACGGCAATGCTGCCCAACCGACCATTCATTATGCTATTCGCGACGCCGATCGCGCGTGGTGGCGGTCATGACACCCTTCGATACGACGAGGAGCGTCAGCTTTCACAAATTCTAGTTAGTGGGGTCTGGTTGGACGCCGCGATGGCACACGGGCCGGCAGTCCGTGATTCTCGCTTTACGCGGGTGCGCCAAGAAACAACTGACGATGAATGAGTCGGCAATCCTAATTGTCAGCACCGTGGCCGACACGGCTACCGACACCGTGGTCCAGTCATTGATCGCGCGGCGGGTGGCGCACCAAAGAATCAACACGGAAGATTTTCCATTTGAACGGGCACTGACGCTTGACTATCAGGCTGAGGGGCAAACTTCGATCGCGATTGGCGGCAGCACTGTCAAGCAGACGCGGTCAATTTGGTATCGACGGGTACGCTCTCCTGCAAAACCTGAGAGAATGGATCCCGGCATCTATGATTTCTGCCTCCGCGAAAACCGGGCGGCACTGTTGGGAGGCCTCCTGACGCAGAGTACCCGCTGGATGAGTCATCCGGCAGCTGTGTGGCGCGCGGAGTTCAAACCATACCAGCTCCGGATCGCGCAGGAGGTCGGTCTGCGAATCCCAAAGACCATCGTTTCAAACGATCCTGATGCGATCCGGCGTGCATTTCGCGATTTCGGTCCGTTGATCGTCAAGCCAACGCGCTCTGGCCATTTCCACCAAGCCGGGGAGGAATTTTCAATCTTCACCTCGCGTGTGACGGTGGAGCACCTCGCAGAGCTGGATGCGGCCAAATGGGCGCCGTCAATCTATCAAGAGTGGATTTCCAAGCGCTACGATATTCGTGTTACATGCGTCGGCTCCCGCGTATTCGCCGCGGCAATCCACTCGCAGACCGATCCTGCAGCGGCTGTCGATTGGCGGCAAACAGTTAATGCCGGACTTCCCCACTCACCTATCGAACTTCCCGCCCCGCTTGTCGAGCAGCTCCAGCGCTTGCTGCGGCGCCTTGACCTTGCGTTTGGTTGTCTTGACCTCGTCCTGACTCCAGACAACGAATACGTCTTTCTAGAGGTGAACCCTAGCGGCCAATGGCTCTGGCTGGACGATCAACTGAACTTCGGCATCTCTGACACCGTAGCGGAGTGGTTGACGGGCGGTGTCGCGTGAACTTTTGGGTGCCGCTCGCCGCTGTATTCATTATTATCATGATTGCGAAGCGAGCCTGGATCAGACAGCGCATTCTTGGGTCGACGTGGTTCGATTTCATCCTTCCCTGGGCCAATCCGTTTACTGATGAAGAAAAGGACGGCGAGCGGCAGCGCACGGCCGCCGTACTTGAAGCGACCAATGACCGAATCCGCCATGCCAATTGCGAGGCACTGAAGTCGATCATGACTGAGATGACCGCCTTAATGGAGGTGGAGGCAGAGCGGCGGCGCAGCGTCGACACCAGACTTGCTACAATTGTTGGCCTCGCCTCCGTAGCGGCAACCGTTGCGACAGGCATGATTGTTGCCCAAGCTGCGGGAACGTTGAACCTGTCAAATTTCTACGGACGATGGGCGCTTAGTGCATCGGCTTTCTACATCATTATGCAACTCTGTGATGCGATCTACTGGGCAGTCCGGGGGCAGGCGCGACACGGTTACCGAATCGACACGGTTAGTGATATTTTGCCCGAGCCACTCATGTCCGAGGAAGAACTGCTGCGAAAACGCATCATCACCTGGGTAGGGCAGTATCACTTCAATCAGAACAGCATAAACAGTAAGGTCACCGCGATGGCAGTTGCACATCAAGCTGCCAAAAATTTCGCAGGTGGCTTAATTGTCTTGAGCATACTCGCCGTGTTCACGATGGCATTAAATCCGACGACTGCGCCCGTATTCGAACAGCTACGGGGCGATGCCAAACTTCGTGACCTGCTGCGAGGTCCTGCCGGACCCGAGGGCGCGCCAGGACAACCGGGACCCGTTGGGCCGGTGGGCGCAACAGGTCCGAAGGGCGATGCAGTCGCCCCTGGACCCACAGGCAAGCGTTGCCGTTGCGCACCGGAATCCAGGCGCTGATAATTCGCCCTCCGTCGATGTCGATTCCTGGTAAGAAGCGCTTCTATCGTGATGCGAAGCAGATCTGTCCATTTAGCATGTTTGCCGAAATCTGCGAAGAGTAATGGTGGCCCGTTGTGTTGCGCTGGATCCCATTCTCCTGCAGACGCTCGAACTGCAGGAGGGCGATCAGGTGAGCGCCGACCTCGACGTTGGGAATGCGACGACCCTATTGCAAGGTGTCTGCCCTAAAGATGAAAACGAAAATACGGAGGAGTCTCTTGGCGCTGCAATATCACCATGAGTTGGCACTATGACGAAGATTGAGAGCGGCGCGCAGGAAGAGAAACCAACCGACACGAAAGCGAAAAAGCTTACTGCCGAAGAGGCCAAGGCGATGCTGGATCGACAGCGAGAGGATAAACTCAAGGAATCCTTAAGTTTATCGGGATTCCCGTTGCAGATAGCGCTGAAATTTGTGGCGATGCGATCGCCGCGGGGATGGCTAGTTCGCGACGAACACCCGTGGATAGACCCGTTTAGCGGACCGGAATTTGTCGACTTGGTCGCAGAGTTCCGCCAGTACCGGCTCGTCATCGAGGCGAAGCGCTCCAAAGATAGCGATTGGTTGTTCATCCGAGAATCAACTGACAGCGACAACGATTACCGGTCTTCATTTAAGGCTCGAATCGCAGGTCGCGGAATTAACTCTGATTGGTACAACATCCAACTACTCCCCAGTTCACCGATTGCGACCTTCTGCGTGATTCGGAGCTCAAGCGAAAATAAAGGACTCCTTGAGAGCACTGCCGCCCAAGTTACAAGAGCCATTGATGCTCTATGGGCTCAAGAGGTCCAGGTCAATCTCAACGCGGGATCAGAGGAATTGTCAGGCCGAGTATATATCCCGATGATAGTGACCAACGCGCGCCTACGGGTGGTTGACGCGGATTTCCACACCGTAGATCTTTCTCTAGGTGATATTCCCGAAGCGTCGATTGCCGAGCAGAAATGGGTGCGCTTTACAAAGGCATTTGACGCGCCGAGCGCGTCCGCTGGAGCAGCACAGTCGATGAAAGAATTGGTGGATCGTACAGAGCGGACAGTGATGGTGGTCCAGGCCAAGTACTTTGAGGAATTCCTGAACAGCGTAGAACTCATGCGCCGCAATAATGACGAGATCCTGCAGGCCATACTCACCTAGTTCACTGAATTGGCCACGGATAAGTGCAGTGCAGCGGTTACCACAGATTCAAGCGAAGTCTTCGGATTCTCAAGATGGCCGTAGGCCATAGTGGGCGTTACCCCATCAATGAACACTTCGCAACATGGAGACTCATGCCTGCCTGGCGACTGTGGGTTTGCGGATCAGCACATCCAACTGCATTTTCTACTGGCATGGGCTCCTGGTTTCCGGTGGCCTCGGAGCGAGTTAATACAAGAATTTGTGGCCTCACGCGCGAGGTGGGATTCTTAAAAGTACTATTAATAACGCGAGCCTTCAATGTGGCGGGCCACCGCATGCAAATCGCCCATCACGGAAACTGTCGTCGGCCAGCGTCCGGCGCCCTGACCTTGGAGCCTGATCAACTCTCCGTTTTCTAGTTCTATCTCCACGCGATTCTCCGGCCCACGTGCTTGACCCAGAAAACCGTGCGGTGATGGGGACTCTGGCGCCACGGATGCGGCAATTCCGTGCAGACTGCGCTTCGCGCGCGCGATTAACTTATAGCCGTTCGGATCGGCGCTGATCGTGTCTATGCCAAGGGTGGGAATGTTCTCGGGCGGGAGCCACTGCCCGAACGCGGCCTCTGTCATGAGGACGAGCTTGTCGGCCGAGTCGCGCCCTGATAAATCGCGAATGGGATTCGCCTCTGCAAAGCCGGCCCCTTGCGCAACGGCGACAGCATCGAGGTGCGTCTTACCTGCAGCCCATTCATCTAACACGACGCCGCAGGTAGCATTGATGATGCCGCGAATCTCCCGTACCGGTGATGTGAGCGTCGCCAGCGTTTCGAGCACCGGCAACGCGCCTCCGACGGCCGCTGAATACCAGAGTCGCCGACCTTCGCCGCGGCTATGCCTGGCGAGCACCGATCCGTGCGCTGCCAGTGCGGCTTTGTTCGCCGTGATGACAAACTTACCGGCATCGAGTGCCGCCGCAATCAGGGGATAGGCGAGCGGGTTTGCTGTGGTGCAGATGATGACCACATCAACGTTGCTATCAAATATGACCGTCGGGTCCGTCGTGAGATGCTCGATGCCGACATATCGCTCAGCCTCGCGCACCACCACGTGATGAAGCTCGAATGCTTGTCTGTAGCGGCTTACCGCTTCATACACGCCGCGGCCGACCACTCCGCAGCCAACGAGGGCTACACCGATCGGTCTTGAGGGTGTCGCGGGCGATGCCCACTCATCGTGCGTGTGACCCACTCGAGTACAAGCCGCGACGTTGGGCCGCCCCACCTCGAAAGTTAGCGCGTGGCTTTGCGCATAGCGCAGCGCCTTCGATTGAATCAGCGGTCCTGCCACTTGGATGGCTCTTTCCCACGACAGTACAGAGAATCGGTGCGCCAATGTACTACTCGCTGGATCGGTGTCGTACACGCCCATTACGTCTTTGCTTAATCTGCACTCGGCACCCAGCGCTGCGGCTAAGAAAAGCGCGGAAAGATCCGAGCCGCCGCGACCGAAGAGCACGGTGCGGTGCTCGGGATCGATGCCGAAAAAACCGGGGAGGATGAGAATGGGGTAGCTCTGCCACAGACGTTCGAGCACGGCCGTATCCACGCGGAAGGGGGTGCTTTCCAAGATCGGCCCCTCGGCAAGGAGTCCGATATCCCTCGGGCTCAGCAGGCGCGACGGCAGTCCATACTGACGGAGTGACCCCAAAAGAAGTGCCGCAGTTCGCGCCTCTCCAGTTGCGAGATACGCCGCCGTCGCCTCCGGACACTCGGCTCCAACCTTATCGATGATCTCGCGCATAAGGATATCGGTGACATCCTCAAACGCAGACACTACGGCAAGGATGCGACTTCCCGTGCGCCAGTGCCGGTAGATCTCATCCACGGCAATATGCAAATCACCGGCACTCCGCATTACGGAACTGCCAAATTTGTGAACAACAGTTTTCTCGGACATAGTCACTCCTCGATCTCATTCAAGACGAGGAAGACTTTGGAAGGGAGTCTGACCGCGTCCGCTTTAGCCAGTATTTTTTAGCGCGCCCTGCAAGCTGGAAGACCTCAAATCGGCGCGTAGTTGGAATCATACCTGACTTGATATCGTGTTGCGAACGATCGCGGAGGCAATGAAGCTTGGGCTGAATAGTCCGGCGGTTCAGGCAATGAGAGCTCAACCGCAATGGGTACGCTAGTCCGCATGCATTTCGAGGACACAGGCAAACAATGGAGTCCACGCTTGCCGGCGACTGCATGAAGACAATGACCACGATGGACACTTTCAGTTTTAGTTTTTGTGTACCCCCCGACGCTTCAGGCTCGGAGGCCGCACGAACTGACAACACGAACTGACAATACAACATCACCCCAAAGATCCGAGGCTCGCACCATAGCAACCCTCGTATCATGCCCAGCGTGGCAGGCGGGGTCGTACCAGTATTTAACTTAGGGAGATTTCCAAGTGATTCATCGACACTCGATTAAAGCCTCGATAACTTTCGCGACCGCGCTCGGTTTTCTGGGCGCGACCGCGCAGTCCTTCGCCGCAACTGAATCCATAAAGGCGCTGGCGTCAGACCGGGGTCGCGTCGCTTCCAGCCAGGAGCAGACGGTCACCGTTTATTTGAATCTTCACGATCAGGCAGGATTGGATCGCGAGGTCGCAAACTTGTACGATCCCACATCGCCGACATTCCATCGTTGGTTAACCGACGCGGATCTTGCAAAGTATGCGCCGACCGAGGCAGAGGTTCAGACCGTGAAGGCTGAACTGACGCGGCAGGGACTCACGATAATTTCCGCGGATCCCAATAACTTCTCCGTGCGCGCACGCGCGGCGGTCTCGACAATTGAGGCGGCATTCGGCACAGAACTACATACCCTCAGCTATAAGGGCGTCAATTTCCAGGCTCCGGTCCGGCCGGCACAGCTGGCCGGGCAGGCGGGAGCGCTGGTTGCGGCAACCGTGGGCCTGGAGCGCCATGCAGCTCATCCTCAGTTCACTATCGCGCGCGATCCCCTCACGGGCAAACCGCTCTTTCAGCAACAGATCACTGCCACTCAAACAGCACCGGAGATTTTTAAGTTCCTCACCGGGACGGCACTAACGGCGCCCAAGACGTTCACCCTCAAGGAGCTGGCCGTTCCGCTTCCGAATGCCAGCTACTTTGGGCCAGCTTATGGGATCAATGTTACCCAGACAGTCTCGTACTCACCAGCACAGCTGCAGGCCCACTATGGACTTACGCCGTTTCTGGATCTCGGCTACGACGGCCGTGGGCAGACGATTGCGCTCGTGGAGGCTTACGGCTACGCGGAAGCGGAGGCGGACGCGAATCTCGTGGCAGAGATTTACGGACTGCCGGCGCTTAACTCGAAGAACTTTAGCGTGGTGTACCCCGAAGGCAAGCCGCTCAACCCTAACGCGGCCGACCTCACCGGCTGGAGCACGGAGATTGCTCTCGACATTCAATCCGCCCATGCCATTGCGCCGGGGGCGAAGCTTGTAGTGGTGGCCTCAGCGGGACAGGATGATGAGGACCAGATCGCGTCGCTCGAGTACATCATCAAGCACAAACTCGCAAATATCGTCTCCGCGAGCTGGGAGAACGACGCGGAGATCATTGCCGGGCCGGACCAGATGAAGGCCTTCAACAACGTGCTCGAGCGAGCGGCTGCAGCTGGTATCTCCGTCCAGTTCGCAAGCGGGGATTCTGGGGACCAGGGCTTGGGGTCGCCTCTGGGTGCAGTCAGCGTTCCTTCCAACTCCCCCTATGCGACTGCTGTTGGAGGGACGAGCGTCATGAACGATCCTCTTGGAAGTGGCACTCTTGGGGGAAGTGGCGACATCGTGACAGGGTGGGGCACCAATCTCACGATTCTGCAGGACTTCGCCGTCGCCGACCCGCCAGGCTCCTTAGGCACTTTAGGGTTTGAGTTTGGGGCGGGTGGAGGCGAAAGCCAATACTTCTCCAAGCCCTCTTGGCAGCACGCTTTGAAGGGCAGCGGTCGGCAAGTACCTGATGTCTCCGCCGATGCCGATCCATTCACAGGCGTGCCGGTGATTTTCACCCAGGGTGGCGTGCAGTTCGTCGCCGCGGCAGTAGGTGGAACGAGTCTCGCGACACCAATTTTCTCGGCCATCTGGGCGATCGCTGATCAGTACAACGGCGCACCACTAGGGTTCGCGGCGCCGGCGGTTGCGCGGCTCAAGAAGGGCGAGATTACCGACGTGGTTGACACCTCGGCCTTGTCGGTCGATAACCTATCGGGGACCATCTTTGACCAGACCGGTTCCACTTTCTACAGTACCGAGGCAATTTTTGCTGGCAACATTCCGGCGATCACGCAGACCAATTACTTGGCCGCGATCACTCCCGGGGGCGAAGTAAGCGGCAGTATTCACACTGCATTTGCGATTGCGTTCGGCGCCGACTCATCGCTGACCGTGGGGACGGGATGGGACAACGTTACCGGCTTTGGCGAGCCAAACGGCTTTCCTTTCATCATCGGGGTTTCAGTAAAGAAGAAATGACATTTGGCAACCCGGCGGACGTTCGTGTGACCGTCCGTCGGGTGTAGCCGCAGCGAAACCAGTCGAGACTACTCATTCGGGCGCCAGAAAGGCGGTCATCTCAACACCCGAGAAGTGCCGGTGCAGTATGCGACGGAGGGGCAAGGGGAGTTGCGCATTTGTCGCGCGAGACTCTTAGATGGCTCAAAGAGTGGATCGGGTGCTGGCGAGGAACTCATCCGGCAGAAGGGCCGCCATTCTCTTGCGGCGCTGCCATTGGCGGTGAAAATCCACAACAATTTTACTCGCATTTTTCTATTCTCAGATTCCTGACTCGCCTCGCGGTCGGGTACCGCTAGGTCTGGCGCACCTGTGCAAAGAGGTACCCCGTCGTGATGGACGGGCGCTGGCACGATCGAAGTCAGAATGTGGACCTGAACGCCCTACGGAATTCGTCAAAAAAAGAGAACCTATGGAAAACGATCAAGCGGCGCAATCCGAGACTGATGCGAGTCGCGTCACCAAAGCACAGGTTTTCCGATTTTTGGAATTGCAATTTGCGTTGGCCGACGTAGATAAAGACGGCGCCCTCGACATGCATGAATTGCAGATTTTCCAAAACGCCTTGGTCCACCCAAACATAAACGTCAAGCAGATTACTCTGACTCACGACACTGGGGCGGTTTCACTGAAGAGCGATCGGGGACTTTACGAACGCAAGTAGGTGCAGCTGAAGGCTGGCTAGTTCGAACTAAATGAACGCAGTAACCTTGTTCGGCCTTTTGACCGTGGCGAGCATGCTGGTTTCGTACGCATTAAAGCCTCGTCGTTCCTGGTTCTTCATTGGATTCGCCGTTTCGTGGGCTCTTGGGTCCGCTTACTTGTTTTACTTGGGCGCGTGGTTGCTTGGGACGATTCAGGGTGTTTTTGCAATCCTCGCACTGGATCGCTGGCGCCAATTTCTGCGACGCCGATAATCTTTGCGAGGCGGGAGCACGCCGCCAGCTGATATGGACGTAAATTCGAGATTTTGCGATGTCGGTGGTGGGTGAATGCGGAGTCGAAGAAGATTGCATCGCACCCGTGATGCGCTGGTTCAGCAGTCGCTAGCTCTCATTCCAGAGCTCGCCGAGGCGGCGGCCAAAGTTCAGCTCGAGATCGCTGTGCTGACCGGAGCCGAGTTCGAGAAGCTTCGGAAAACGGGCCGCTGTGCCTGGCCAAGGCTGTTTCGCGTAGAAAGTCGCTGCGCTTTCGTCGTAGTCGGCGGGCGTAGGTCCGCTTCCGTGCAGAGTCACGAGGCGTTTGGCTTCCCTGATTGACTGGCTGTCGAAGGAGGCCACTCGTCGCGCAAACTGCTCGACAAAGGCTTCAAACTCCTGATCAGGGATAGCACGGTTGATCCATCCGTAGCGTTCAGCGAGCGCAGCGTCAAAGTCATCGCAGCCGAGGATAACCTCGAGCGCGCGGCCACGTCCCATCAGATCCGGCAGCCGGTCCACGGCCCCACCTATGGGAATTAGTCCTGTCCCCACCTCGATCTGGGCGAAGATGGCACGCTCAAGACTTGCGAACCGGATGTCGCACGCTAAGGCGAATTCCGCACCACCGCCTCGCGCTCTTCCGCGCACGGCTGCAACAGATACCGCCGGCAGGTGCGCCAATCGATCGACGATGTCGGTCCAGGGAAAATGTCCATTCGGCTTACGCGTAACGAGGTTTTTGAAACCGGCAGCGGGACTGAAATGAGCAATGAAGAAATCGGGATTGGCGCTGTCGAACACGATCACCTTAAGCTTGGGCTCAGCTTCGGCGAGGTCAAGCAGATGTTCCAGCTCGGGGACCGTATTGTCATCGAGCAGGTTGATCGGCGGGTGGTTGAAGGTGACGCGCCAATAAGCGTCGCTGCGTCGGGTCAGGCTCATTTGGTTGAACGGTTCACTCATGTCTTACTCCAGTGACTTGGTTTCAGCCCTTCAGC